>Ga0185299_10000042_pt1 | contig 375466 bp, 305 predicted proteins | sample PaiPotPPA55metaG_FD_128002 | JGI IMG/M metagenome (GOLD analysis project Ga0185299, IMG submission 128002) | Iron sulfur acid spring bacterial and archeal communities from Banff, Canada, to study Microbial Dark Matter (Phase II) - Paint Pots PPA... ...
CCGCCTGAAATCAGCATGCTGCCGGTTGGAACAGTGCGAGCCTCACCGGCACGGAATCGGCAGAATGCTAGAATCAAACATTGCATGTCGTCCAAATCCTCACCTGTATCCCAACTCGAAACGCCTAAGACTGCCACTCCCAAAGTTGGATTTGTCAGTCTGGGGTGCCCCAAGAATCTCGTCGATAGCGAGGTTATGATGGGCATGCTGGCGCAGGCTGGCGCGGAACTCGTTTCTCGCGCTGAAGACGCCGAAGTTATCGTCGTCAATACCTGCTCCTTCATCGAGAGCGCGCAGCAGGAGTCGGTGAATACGATTCTGGAGATGGCGCGGCTCAAGTCGGGCAAGGCGCGCAAGCTGGTTGTTGCCGGTTGTCTGGTTGAGCGTTTCCGGGAAGATATTCGCAAAAACATTCCGGAAGTGGACGCGGTGGTCGGGACTGGCGAGTTGGAAAGTATTCTCGTGGCGGCGGGCATAGCTCCCATTGCTCCAAACCAGCCGAGCGATTCGCCGTTTCGGATTCTGACGTCACGCCCTGAAGGCGACGCGCGCGCTGCCAGCGGCCGTTTCTCCCGCGAAAATTGGGACGGTGCCATTGCCGATCTGCCGAATTATTTGTATGACGAAGCCACGCCGCGAGTGCTGGCAACTCCCGGCTATTCCGCATACATAAAAATTGCCGAAGGGTGCGATCATCCGTGCAGCTTCTGCATTATTCCGCAGTTGCGTGGAAAGTTCCGGTCGCGCCGGTTTGAATCGGTGGTCGCGGAAGCCGAGCGACTGGCCCGTTCAGGCGTGCATGAGATCACGCTGATTGGACAGGACACAACTTGCTACGGCGAAGATTTCGGACTGAAAGACGGCCTCGCCTTGTTGCTGGAAAAACTTGCAGCGATCGAAGAGCTGCGCTGGGTACGGTTCCTGTATGCCTATCCGAACAAAATCACCCAACGATTGCTGGATACGATCGCAAAGCACGAGAAGATCTGCTCCTATGTGGACGTGCCTTTGCAGCACGCATCTTCGGCGGTCCTGAAGCGTATGAAGCGCGGGGGTAGCGCCGACATTTTTTTGCGCACCATTGAGAAGATGCGCAGCACTATTCCAGGCGTGACGCTCCGCACCTCGTTTATTGTCGGATTTCCGGGTGAAACGGAAAAAGATTTCGAGGACCTGTGCAGCTTCGTGCGAGAAGCTGAATTCGATTGGATGGGAACCTTCTCCTACTCTGACCAGGAGGGCGCGACTGCCTTCTCGCTCGACGAAAAACTTTCACCGCGCGAGATTGAGCGGCGCCGAAAGCACCTGATGCAGATTCAAAAAGGAATCAGCCGGCGAAAGAAGAAGGCCATGCGTGGATGCGAATTTGATGTCCTGCTGGAAGGACCATCCGAAGAAAGTGATTTGTTGCTCGAGGGTCGCAGCGCGATGCATGCGCCCGAGATTGACGGCAAGCTCTATATCACCGACGTTCCTGAGGGGATGATTCCCTCCCCTGGCGAATTCTATCTATGCCAGGTTACGGAGACTCACGATTACGATCTGGTCGCGCGGATCATATGACAGCGAATCAAGGCGCGTCCTGACAACCATTCCTCAAGTTTGGATCTAAACCTCCGGAATTATTCATCCAGATATGTTCGGCAAGAAATTTTAGCAATGGCTGAGCGCTCTGGATGTCGCCATCTCCAGAATAGAAAAAGGGTACATCACGCCTGTTGAAGGTGCTTGAAAGAACCACGTCCTGAACCCCCGGTGGTCTGGATATCTGTAAATTCAGCATTTCACCGGACATGGACAACACCATCCGCGAAGTCTTCCGATGATGAATCTCTGCGATAGCAGGGGCGTTCAGAAGTTGCTGGAGTTGCGAAGTCTCTTCAGGCGTAAATTTTCCGCCGGTGATTTTCGCTTTTCTTGTACTGCTGCCCTCTTTTTGCTCTCGTTCTTCCGCCCGATAAAATCCATTTGCAGTCACAAGGAAACAGGTTTGGCGGACTACATGCGATTTCACACCCAGCGAGGAAACCCGTAGCAAGGCGGGTGTCGGATCAGGCTGCGCCACTGGTGGTTCTGTTGTAGGTACCCGAGCGGGATTTGCCCTTATTTCAGCAGATTGATGCGGCGCTTCTTCTCCGCGCTTTCTCAGCGCAATCTTGCCCGGCGGCAAGCAGTTATTTTTTCCCGCGTCTTCTGACAATTCCTTGTGCGGCACTTTATGTAAGTCATCCAGCCACCGAATCAACGGCTGTAACGATCGGCGATAAGGCTGCTGGCTTTCGGCACTGAAAAATGTCAGCTCCTGCCATTCATCGTCCCGCGATATGTCGAATTGCAAGAATTCGGGCTTTGTGTTCAATGGTTCTTCGATTTGACCCTGAGATAGTGCCTCAAGTTCCTTGTCTTGGAGTTCGCGCTGAACTCGTCCGAGTGGCTCGCTGCCGACGGAACCCTCGAACACTTTGGTGGAATCGCCGTTATCAGATTCGAGATGAAAAAAACCGTCCTTTTTTAACAGGACGCACAGATGCGATTCGGAACTTGTGTGTTCTAGGCGAAGCAAATAGGCGGAATTTTTGACCTGGGCAGACGCAATGACCGGTGCCAACAGGAAAACAATCAATTTGGGGATTGGAGAAGCAGTCACAGACTTCGAGCCAACTGAACCACATCGCTAAGCAGAATCTTACGCGATCTTCTTTAGTAGCAGCGCTGAATTCTTTGATCCGAAACCCACGCAATTGCATATCGCGTGCTCAATTCCAGCTTTGCGCCCAATGTCCTGCACGTAGTCCAGATCGCAATTTGGATCATGCTGATCGAGATTGATTGTCGGAGGAATTCGCCCGTGTTCCATGGCAATCAGCGTGGCCGCGACGCTGGCAGCACCGCATGCGCCTTGCGCGTGTCCGATCTGCGACTTCAATCCCGACATCGGAATCTTGTGAGCATGGTCGCCCAGCGCTAGCTTCAGTGCCCGGGTCTCCACCCGGTCATTCATCTGTGTAGATGTGCCGTGCAGACTTACATACTGGATATCCGCGGCCCCAATGCCGGCTTCATCGAGCGCGATCGCAATGGCACGCGCAGGTTCCTCCGGCGAATCGCTCATGCGGACGCGATGGTAAGCCTCGCAGGTCGCGCCATAGCCAGTGATTTCGGCGTAAATCCGCGCACCACGAGCCTTCGCGTGCTCGTACTCTTCCAGAACAAACATCCAGGCCCCCTCGGCGAGCACGAAGCCGTCGCGGTCGGCTGAAAAAGGACGAGAGGCACGCTCAGGTTCGTCGTTCCATGATTGGGTCAGAGCGCGAATCATGGTGTAGCCTTTCACAATCCCTTCCGTGATCGGCGAATCCACACCGCCGGTGACGAACATGGGCTGCACTCCGGCCTGAATATGCTGATAGGCATAACCGAGCGCGTCAGTGGACGAGGTACATCCCGCAGTGACCACGTGACTGTATCCGCGAAATCCGAATCGCATACTGATTTCGCTCGGGATCGTCCCCATAGTTCCGCTTGGAATGCAAAAAAGGCTCACCTGCTTTTCTTTCCCGCTATGCCAAAGGCGATACTGCTGCTCAGAAAATTCCTGCGCGCCGCCACCGGTGCCGAGCACGATTCCAATCTGACGTTTATCTTCAACTGACATTGCAGCTATGTTGAGTCCAGCATCATTGACGGCTTCGGTAGTCGCAGCCAGACAGAGAGGCACCACGCGGGAAACATGTTTTCGCTCACGAGCGTCGACCCATGCCAGCTCGTCGAACTCGGGAATCTCGCCGGCAATATGAACGGGCAGGTGAGAAGCATCAAAGCGCGAAATGCGCTTCACGCCAGACTTTCCGGCCAGCACGCCGCGGCAGAAAGCCTCTTTACCAATTCCATTTGGGCTGACCGCTCCCATTCCAGTAATAACGACGCGAGGAACCATTAGTCAGTTAAACTCCGGGTGCAGAGCAAAGTTGCCATCTGGTTTACGACCGCAGTGGGATAATCATACAGATGCCGCTCGGATTGTACATTTCCGTGCCTTTCTGCCGAACTAAGTGCAGCTATTGCAATTTCGCCTCAGACGTTTTCTCGCGTGCAGTTTTCGACAAATACGTCACAGCAATCTTCGCCGAGATTGAGCAGACCGCTGAAACCGCGGACCAGATGGGCGCTTTGTTCGAACGGACGACTGACTCCATTTACGTTGGCGGCGGCACTCCCACGCTGTTGGATGTAGCACAGCTGGAACGTATCTTTGTCACAATTCGCCAACATTTCGATGTGCCTTCCGGTGCGGAGATAACGGTGGAATGTGCGCCTGGAACTTTGAATCCGGCAGTGCTCGAAAGTCTGCAACGATGTGGAATCAATCGCGTGAGTTTGGGAGTGCAATCGTTCGACGACCGGGAGGCGGCATCCGTCGGGCGCTTACACAAGCGCTCAACTGTTATCAATGATATCGATCAGCTGCGCTCGGCTGGAATTTCGAACATCAATATTGACCTGATTGCCGGCCTGCCGCACCAGACGCGCGAGAGTTGGGAAGCATCACTCGACCAATTGATTTCACTAGGTGCCCCCCATGCCAGCATCTACATGCTCGAAGTGGATGAGGATTCGCGTCTCGGACGTGAGCTAATCGCCGGAGGGCAGAAATACCATGCGCACTTCGTCCCAGATGAAGATTTAACTGCCGACATGTATGAAGTCGCCTGTGAGCGATTGAATGCCGCCGGAATTCCACAATACGAAATTTCAAATTTCGCGCGCGCCAGCTTCGAATCACAACACAACTTGAAATATTGGACACGGTTGCCTTATCTCGGATTCGGAGTGGATGCGCATTCCATGCTGGGTTCGCGTGATGGGCAGGCAGTAAGATTTTCCAATCCAGACTCTTTGGAGAAGTATCTAGCCGGCTCCGCGAAAGAGCGATCGCGAGTCTCGTCGGAATCTGCGCTGGAAGAAGCCTTTTTCCTTGGGCTGCGGTTGAATCGCGGAGTGAATATGCAGGATCTCGTGAACGAATTTGGGGAGAATGCTGTTTCCTCCTATTGGGAAAGCGTCTCCGAGCTGACGACCGCTGGACTGATCGAGAAAGACGGCACAACGATAAGGCTCACTTCGCGGGGCAGAATGCTGTCGAATGAAGTTTTTGAGCGCTTCATTTCTGTCAATTCCGCGGTATAATCCTGCCCCGAAAGCGAGGACACTCATGGGGCTCTACTCGCATTACGATGGCGCGCACAATCATCCAGTTAATCGTGCACTTCACCTGATCGCCATTCCTGTCGGCTTCTCATCCATTATCGTCGTGTGGTTTCACTGGATCATCGGCCTGCTGCTGATTCCCACCGCCTTCGCGCTGGCCTGGCTGGGCCACTTGATCGAGGGAAACAAACCTGCATTTCTCACCAATCCTGTGCACGTATTCGTCGCTCCAATGTGGATGGCGAAAAAGATTTTTGGAAAGCACGACGCTACTCGGACGTAACCAACCGGTCGGCATGGGTGTTTTGGGCGCGTGTGCGCTTGTGGTGTAATTACTGAAAGGCCTTTAACCACAGAGGTCACAGAAGTGCACAGAGGAGTTGTTTTAATTCTGTGGTCTTCCGTGAACTCTGTGGTTTTACGTCTTCCGGAGGAGTACGAATTGGATTTCCAGCTCAACGACGAGCAACTGCAGCTCAAGAAAAGTGTTCGTGAGTTTGCCGAGCGCGAGATCGCGCCCAACGTGCGTAAATGGGACGAAGCCGGAGAGTTTCCGCTTTCGACTATCAAGGAACTCGGCAAGCTGGGATTGATGGGCGTCATTTTCCCGCAGGATTTGGGCGGCTCGGGAATGGGTTACGTGGAATACGTCACTGCTGTCGAAGAACTCTCGCGCGTAGACGGTTCGGTCGGCATCATCGTTGCGGCCCATACCTCGCTTTGTTCGAATCACATTTTTCTTGCCGCAAACGAAGCCCAACAGGAGAAATATCTTCCCAAGCTGGCGACCGGGGAATTCATTGGCGCATGGGGTCTCACCGAACCATCGTCCGGATCCGACGCCGGAAGCGCCCGCATGACCGCGGTGCGCAAGGGGAAGAATTGGGTACTGAACGGCACCAAAACTTTCTGCACTAACGGCCACTATGCCGACGCGCTTGTGGTCGTGGCGGTCACCGACCGCGCTGCGCATACCCACGGTCTGTCGGCATTCATAGTGGAGAAAGGAACTCCGGGTTTTCGGCCGGGGAAAAAAGAAGATAAGCTCGGGCTGCGCGCCAGCGACACCGCGGAATTGATCTTCGAAGACTGCGTTCTGCCGGCTGAAAATCTGCTGGGGACCGAAGGTCAGGGATTCGTTGATGCCATGCGGGTACTCGATGGCGGCCGCGTTTCCATCGCAGCTCTGTCATTGGGGATGGCCGAGGGCGCTTACGATGCGGCACTGAACTATTCCAAGCAGCGCAAGCAGTTCGGCCGCGCGATCAGCGATTTTCAGGCAATCCAGTGGAAGTTAGCAGACATGGCTACGGAAATAGAAGCTGCAAAGCTGCTAACGTTTCGTGCAGCTGCAATGAAAGACGCGGGGCTCAAGACTACTCTGGAGTCATCCATGGCCAAGCTCTTCGCCAGCGAAGTCGCGGTCAAGTGCGCCAATGAGTGTGTGCAGATTCACGGCGGGTATGGCTTCATTAAGGATTACCCAGCGGAGAAGTATTACCGCGACGTGAAGCTGTGCACCATCGGCGAAGGCACCAGCGAAATCCAACGGCTGGTGATCGCCCGGCAGTTGCTGAAGGAATAAAACGCATCCGGCGTCAAGCTTCGGTTGATATCGTTTCCGTCGGCGCGATTTTTTCTTTACACTTCTTTCTTGAGCGTTTCGAAAGAAAGTCTCATCTCTCAGCTCCGTTCCGGCGATGCTCGCGCGCTGGCGCGCGCGATCTCAACGGTCGAAAATCATTCTCCCGGCTGGGTGGACCTGCTCAAACAATTATTCCCGCATACAGGCAAGGCTCGCACCATCGGGCTTACCGGGCCGCCGGGCGCAGGCAAGAGCACGCTCGTCGACCAACTGGCGAAGCATTATCGCGAGCAGAAACACGCGATCGGAATCATAGCCGTCGACCCAACAAGCCCTTACACCGGCGGCGCGATCCTCGGCGACCGCATTCGCATGCAACAACATTTTTCCGACCCTGGGATTTACATTCGAAGCATGGCCACTCGCGGTTCACTTGGCGGGTTGGCGCGGGCCACCGCCGATGTCGCACTTGTGCTCGACGCAGCCGGCCGCGACCTGGTTCTGATTGAAACCGTCGGAGTTGGTCAGGACGAAATCGACATCGTTCGCCTTGCCGATGTCACCGTCGTCATTCTCGTTCCAGGCATGGGAGACGATGTGCAGACCATCAAGGCCGGCATCATGGAGATTGCCGATATTTTTGTGATCAATAAAGTTGACCACGAGGGAGCGGAACGGGTCGAGCGTGAGATCCGTGCTATGCAGTCACTCGCAATGCGCGCCGACAACTGGACACCTCCAATCGTGAAAACCGTCGCAACCGATGGTCGCGGAATTGAAGAACTGGCAGATGCAATTGCCAGCTATGAATTACATCAGCAAAAGCAAGGTTTGGTTTCGCAGCGCAGGATTCAGAACTGGGAAGCACGACTGCTTGAAATGCTGCGCGACACCTTGCTCCAACAGGCGCATACCGCTATGCCTGATGCTGAACTCTCACGGCTGGCCGCCGCAGTCGCGGAACACAAACGCGATCCCTATTCCGCAATCGAAGAGATAGCGGGCCGAATTACGCGATCGTAATCAATCCGCGGCATCAGTCGGTCAGAATGTTGTTTGAAGGTAATGTTGACTGGAATTGACTGCTATTGACGTTCGTATCCCTTGGCGCGAACAGCGGAGCCGGGCTCAAGTGAGCCCATGAGCAGACGGCGCAGGCGGTGACGGCTTTCGAGGTCCATATTCACAAACTCAAATCCGACCTCATTGACATGCGCGCGCCGCAGAACGACTTGGGCCCGAATGTTGCGCATTCCCACGGTCATTTGAAGGTCGGCGTCGGACCCTACCCGCAAAGTGTCTCCTTTTGTTCCCATGCCGCCGCCAAGACTCAACTCGTGAATCGAAATCTGTGATTTTCCCCAGGAACTACTGATGCTTGCTGGCACCGGCCGCTTTAGAACGATGCGCTCGTAGCGGCGCTGTCTTACCCAGGGGCAGGCGGGCGCCGAATCCAGAGGTCCAATCGCAAGCTCACCAGATTCCAGGCTGTTTTCCGCCATGACTTGAGTGGCGTAGCGAAGGTCAATCTTCGCCAAGGCCTGGGCGGCCGCAATGCGCAGCTCGCGGTGGTGCTGCCATTTGAACATCTTCTTTGATTCGAACAACGTTCGTAACACCGGAACTGCTTCCGGCTCACGCAGTCTTCCCAGCGCTTCGATGGCCTTCAGCTGAAGCAGTGGAGAGCGTCCCGCGGCTTTGCCAGCCGCCGCCATTACGATCAGCGGGGGCGCAGCGCTGCGATCGCCACTCATTCCAATTTCATCCAGTGCCTGCGGCACTACCGCGGGATCGAGGACTTCTAATATCTCAAGCAGCGTGCGGCCACGATTTCCCGCGGCGCCATATGCAATCTGGCGCACGATCAAATCGTGATAAAAGCGGTTCAGCTGGGTCAGCCGGGGTGGAAGTAATTCCAGCAGGGCAGGCACGTCTAAACGGCTCATCAGTCCGACGGACGAAACCGCCTGCCGCTGGGGGCCGCTGCTCAGCATTTCCCGCAGATACTCGTTCGCGCCAAGGCCAAGCTCATTCACCAGCTCCACAATGCGGTCGCACTCCTCGCGTTTCATCGCCCGGAAGAAACGGTCTGCGAGGTGCTCGGCTGAGGCCTTTGAGTTCCGGCGCAAAACTCCCACCAGATCAGGATCAAATTTCGGTTGCGAAAGCGCGTCCTCGATAAACTCCGGCAGCCGTCCCTGCACTCCAATGCGCGAGCGCAATTCCCTTTCGAGCGCGGGGCGGCGGCTGGAAACGTAATCCATGGCCTCGCATGTCTGCGCCACGGCCCGGTATTGCTTGCGATGGGATGCTTCCGAACTCAAGCGCACGAACGCCGCGCTTAACAAAGCTTCAATTTCGGGATTCGCTTCCTTAGCGATCGCGTCACCCAGCTTCTGAGTTGTCTCGCCAAGCACGCTTCCACCCGCGATTGCAAATAAATCAGCGAGCTGTGCAATACCGTCCGCCACGCGAGAGCGGTATTCAGGATCTTTCGCGATTACAGCGCCCGCGTAGTTCGTGAGAATCGCCGAGGCAGTCTCCCGATCGCCGCGCTGCAACAAGAGTTCGACGTATTGTCGGACATTGCGCGCGGGCACACATGCTGCATCTTCGGACTGCAATGCTTTTTTCTTGCTACTTTCAGGAAGCTCCGCCCAGAAGGTGCGATCGAGGATATCGGAATGCGACTCGACCATGATGCCGGCCTTGCTCATCTTGGCTTCGTGCATCTGAAGAATCTTGCGTAGATTCCCCATTTGCTGGCTCATCTGTTCCAGCATGTCGTGAACTGCATTTACCTTCAGGTCGCCACTTTCAAAGCGCTCCAGCGCATAGCGGATTGCCAGCTGTTCGGCGGCCCGCATCAACAGTGGTTTTGCTGCCTTCGGGTCGGGGCCGGCACTCGATAGCTCATCGAGCAGGGTGAGAACCGAGTTCTTGATCTTCTCATCCGCGCGATCTAATTCCGATCCAATCAGCTCTGGCTTTGGAGACTTGACCGCGGCTAACTCGCCAAATCGTGTCAGGAGTTGCAGCGCCTGCTGGGTTTCTTTGCTATTGAGCAGGAAGGGTGAATTCGTCCAACCGCCATCTTCGCCTCCGGTGCCCTTAGCCCCGCTGGTTTTGGGGTTGTGAGAGCCTTCGGCAGCGGCAATTACCTGCACCAGCTTGTTGGGGTCGTTGAGCCAATCCTTAAATTCAGGCCCCAATGACTGCGCCACAATGTGCGCCGCCGCTGTCATGTTTACAGCCGCCGCATCTGAAGCGACAAACTTCACTTCATTGACGCGAATATTTCCTTTGTTATCGGCAAAGGCGCTCTTTATCTGGTCGGCTAGATCCTGGGCTTTTGCTCCATTAAAGGCGAAAGCCCGCACCAGCTTTTCGAATTCCTCGGGCATCACATCGCTGGAGAACTGAATACTGGCAAGACCAGAGGCGGTAAGCAGTTGGGCGAAGCCGCGTTCAGCTTGCCCAGCTTCAATTGCAACACCGTCAAGCAACAAGCGCTCGCCTGAAACTCCCAGCACAAAATTTCCCTTACCAACGGGAAGCGAATCCTTCAATTCGGCCCACGCCACCTCAAATTGTGTCTGAGTGCGCTTATGGCTGAAACCATAGAGCCTTACATACTTCACCAAGATGTTCAGGCTATGGATGAAGGGACGCGCAGACGCCTGCGTTATCGCTCTACTTGTGCCGCTGCTCTGAATGGTAGCCCCCGGAACTTATTAATAGCGTAAGCCGAAAGAAACTCCCGGCGCACGTTACCAACGTCATAGGACGTAAGGGATCTCGAGTCGTAAGCTGCTGAAAACAGTGATCAGGAGCTATTGGGTGAGTGAGCGCTGGCCGCTTCGGTCACCGGTGACGAAGGTGAACGTGGTTGTGAAAACCTCACGTGGGCAATCAATCGCTTATTTTTCAGAAATCACAAAATTGACCACGGCACCGGATTTTGGCTGAACGCTGACCTTCTTTTCCCAAGTACGCGGAGGCGAAAAGACCGGTCGCTCCACCCGCTTTTCCGTGAGCACGTCATAGGTCGCCTCTTGATGTGTCACGCTCCACCCTTCATGCCAGGCAACAAGCTGGTATTCTCCCGGCGGCACATCCGACAGTTCGAACCTGCCGCTCTCGTCCGTTACCGCGTAGTAAGGATGCGGCGCAACAAACATCTCGGCGTTCATCCACGTGTGCCCGCCATTGCACTTCAAATTGACCAGACCTGCTGTTGGCATTTCGCGGGAGATCATCTGGTTTGTGAAAGGGAAAGGCAGATTGTAAGTTGCGGCGCCATCCATATGGATGGTATGCAGCGTGGCATCAGAACTTTTCATCTGCAATTGTGCGTTGGCAGGGACCAGCAGAATGTGTGGCTCATAGCGGCACTGTCTCTGATCGAGAAATCGCCTCTGCTGGGGCAAATCCATTGCCTTGCCGCGAGAAATATCTCTCAGGAAGACGACTGTATTCGCGACTCCCGCCTGTGGTCCGACGACGAGCCTCTCGAGATCGCGCGTCTTCCGAGAGTTCGGATCGCAAATCAGCGGATCCTTGTTGATCAGCATCGGCGTCAGGTGCGGCATAGGTCCCGACCACTTGACCGTGCCGCTTATCGTACCGCCGTTCTGAACTGAGATGACTTGATAATCCTGAGCGGAAAGTGCGCCGGCAAGCGCAAGAACTGCCGCCACTAAGGCAATACTGCAATACTTCGGCATGTCAACTCCACATTTTGAGCGATACTGGCCGTAATCTATAGATCGTAACCGTGGAGTTCTAGTTCGCAAGTTACCGGAGTAACTTTGGGCTGGCTGTTCCGGGAATGAACCTGATTAATCTGCCTGGCTGCCCGCGGGAGCGATCTGCCCCGGCGCAGGACGGTGCTTCCTGCTCCAAGCCCAGCGCATGCGGTCGAGGTAGAGATAAACCACCGGGGTGGTAAACAGGGTAAGCGCCTGGCTCAGGATTAAGCCGCCTACGATCGTGATGCCTAATGGCTGGCGCAATTCCGATCCCACGCCTGTCCCGAGAGCCAACGGTAGTGCGCCGAGCAGCGCGGCCATGGTCGTCATCAGAATTGGGCGGAAACGCAACATGCATGCTTCAAAGATAGCGTCCTCAGGAGATTTACCCTCACGACGTTCGGCATCGAGCGCGAAATCAATCATCATGATCGCGTTCTTCTTAACGATGCCAATGAGAAGAATGATTCCGATGAACCCCATCACGTTCAGTTCGCGGTGAGTTATAAGCAACGCCAGCAGCGCGCCCACGCCAGCAGACGGCAAAGTCGAAAGAATGGTGAAGGGGTGAATGAAGCTCTCGTAGAGGATTCCGAGCACGATGTAAACGGTGAACACCGCGGTGAGGAGCAAGATCCACTCGCTCGCTAGAGATTCCTGAAATGCGGCAGCTGACCCCTGAAAGCTTCCGTGGATGGTGGCTGGAAACTGGATCTCATTCTTCGCTACTTCAATGATCTGAGTTGCCTGGCCCAGAGATATGTTGGGCGCAAGATTGAAGGAAATAGTAGTTGCCGGAAACTGACCTTGATGGCTGACCGCCAGCGCCGTGTTGGATGGCCCAAAATGCGCGATGGCAGACAACGGTACCATCGCCCCATTCGACGAACCTACATAAACCGCATCCAGGGCCGCCGGCGATTGCTGGTATTGCGGATCCACTTCCATTATTACGTGGTATTGATTTAGCTGTTCATAGATGGTCGAAACTTGCCGCTGTCCGAAGGCATCGTATAGAGCATTGTCGATTGCCTGAGGAGAAATCCCCAACCGGGATGCCGTGTCGCGATCAATAATCACGCTTTCCTGCAGGCCCCTGTCCTGCTGATCTGTGTTCACGTCGCGCAGTTCTTTGAGTGTGCGTAACTTTTGGGTCAAGCGAGGCGCCCATGAGTTAAGCTCGCTCAAGTCTTCGCCCTGAAGCGTGTACTGATATTGCGCTTGACTCTGGCGTCCACCGATGGTCAGGTCTTGAGCCGACTGCATATAAAGAGTTGCACCCGGCACAGCGGTTAGTTTGCGCCGCAGTTCCGCGATCACTTGATCAGCGGTCAGTTTTCGTTGCTTTCCTTGAGGTTTAAGAGTGATGAACATCCGGCCTTGATTTCTGGCCGTGTTGCCTCCGGCAAATCCGACGATGGTCTGAACATTGGCATCTCGCATCACGATGCCGACAAACTGCTCCATTTTTTGTCGCATGGCCGGGAAAGAAATGTCCTGATCTGCTTGCACCGATCCCATGACGCGACCAGTATCCTGTTGCGGAAAAAATCCTTTTGGAACCTGTATATAAAGGTAAACGGTAAGGCAGGCCGTGGCGATCGTGACTGCCAACGTTAGTGGCTGGTGCCGAAGTACCCACTGCAGGCTCCCTCTGTAAGTTTTCAGCGTCCAGTCGAAAAAGAGCTGCGACGCCCGGAAAAACCTTCCGTGCTTCTCGGCGTCTGGCGGTTTGAGAATCTGCGCGCACATCATAGGCGTCGTGGTAAGTGATACGAGTAACGACACCGCAATGGCGATACTAAGTGTGACCGCGAACTCCCGAAACAAACGTCCGACTAGGCCTGCCATCATTAAGATCGGAATAAAAACCGCGACCAGTGACGTGCTCATGGAAAGCACAGTGAAGCCAATCTCGCGAGCACCGCGAAAAGCTGCCGCCACCGGGGTCATCCCGTGCTCGAGATGCCGTGTGATGTTTTCAAGTACAACGATCGCATCGTCCACCACGAAACCAGTCGAAATCGCCAGCGCCATCAGCGATAGGTTGTCGAGGCTGTAGTGAAGCAGGTACATCACCGCGAACGTTCCAATCAGCGAAAGCGGCACAGCGATACTCGGAATGATGGTGGCGCGGACCGTTCGCAGGAATGCGAAGACCACGAGAATGACAAGCACTACGGAGATCAGCAGCGTGATCTCGATATCGCGCACCGACGCGCGAATCGTTGTGGTCCGATCCATGACCACATCGAGATGAATGGCTGGCGAGATAGAGGCAGCAAGCTGCGGCATGAGCGCATAGACGCGGTCCACGGTATCGATGATGTTCGCGCCCGGCTGCCGCGAGATGATAATGAGAACTGCTGGCTTGCCTTGCACCGAACGGTCAGTAGTACCGTGAGCGGCAAGGCCAATAACTCGCGTATCGGCGACCGAATCTTGAACATCGGCCACATCACTGAGGCGTACCGGTGCGCCGTTCTTGTAAGAGACAATCAGCGGACGATACTTGTCCGCAGTTTTGATCTGGTCATTGTCAAGAATCGTCCAAGCATTGATCGCATTGGACACAGCGCCCTTAGCGCTATTCGAATTCGCACTGTTGAGCGCCGTGCGTACAGCATCAAGACCTATCCCTAGCTGGTTCAGCAGATTCGGATTGACCTCCGCGCGTACCGCTGGCTGGGCCGCTCCACCCACGAACACTTGCCCTACGCCACTGACTTGCGCCAATTTCTGTGCCAGCACGGAATCGGCAGCATCGTACCTTTGGGGCAAGGTGTATGTGTCCGAAGTGAGCGAGACAATGAGGACTGGCGCGTCTGCAGGATTGGCTTTTCGGTAAGAGGGATTGCCCGGCAAGTACGACGGCAGGTTGCTGCGCGCAGCATTGATGGCAGCTTGCACATCACGCCCCGCAGCGTCGATATTGCGGTTCAGATCGAATTGCAGAACGATGCTTGTAGAGCCGATCTGGCTCGATGACGTCATTTGGTTCACGCCAGCGATGCGTCCGAACTGGCGCTCGAGAGGAGTTGCGACAGCAGAAGCCATCGTCTCGGGACTGGCGCCCGGCAACGATGCGCCTACTTGAATCACGGGGAATTCGACCTGCGGCAAGGGCGCAACCGGCAAGAACTGGAACGCGAGAATTCCCGCGAGCAGCAATCCGATAGTCAGCAACGACGTGCCAACCGGACGTTTAATAAATGGCGACGAAACGCTCAATACTAATCCCCCGCTGCCGGTTGCTCCTGAAAGTGGCGGAATCCGAAGCGCGAGAATCGCTCGGACAAACGGTCAAACCAGAGATAAACCACTGGAGTGGTGTAAAGCGTCAGCAGTTGGCTGACCAGCAGTCCGCCGACAATCGTGATGCCCAATGGATGCCGCAGTTCCGAACCGGTACCCGAGCCTAAAGCTAACGGCAATCCGCCGAACAGCGCGGCCATGGTCGTCATCATGATGGGGCGGAAACGGAGCAGCGAAGCCTGATAGATCGCTTCCTCGGGTGGTTTGTGCTCATCTCGCTCCGCTTCGAGCGCAAAGTCGATCATCATGATGGCATTCTTTTTCACGATCCCAATCAGCAGGATGATTCCGATCAAGCTCACGACTCCGAGGTCATTGCCCGTAATTAGCAGCGCAAGTAGCGCGCCCACGCCCGCCGACGGAAGTGTGGAAAGAATTGTGATCGGGTGGATGTAGCTCTCATACAGAACTCCGAGCACGATATACACGGTAATGATTGCGGCCAAAATCAGCAGTGGTTCGCTGGACAGGGAGTTGCGGAATGCCGCGGCCGTCCCCTGAAAACTGGTGTGGATGCTGGCTGGCATATGAATTGCCTGCTCTGCGGCATCGATTTCCTTAGTAGCTTCGCCCAGTGAGGCGTTGGGGGCCAGGTTGAAGGACAAAGTCACGACTGGGAACTGTCCCTGATGGTTAATGGCAAGCGTGGCGTTAGTTCGCTCGATATGGCTGAACGCAGAAAGCGGGACCTGTGTGCCGGTGTTCGATTTCACATATATATCGTCAAGTGACTGGGGGTCTTGTTGGAATTGAGGATCAACCTCAAGCACCACGTGATATTGGTTCAATTGCGTATACATGGTCGAGACCTGCCGCTGGCCGAAAGCGTCATACAACGTGCTGTCAATTTGCGCGGGCAGGATTCCAAGCCGAGACGCTGAGTCCCGATCGATAACCAGATTCGCCTGCAGTCCTCCATTTTGCTGATCACTGGCAACGTCGCGCAGCGCGGGTGCTGAACGGAGTTGTTGTATTAGCTTCTCCGACCACACCGAGAGTTCCTGCGCGTCAATATCTTCCATCGAATACTGATATTGCGTGCGGCTTACCCGGTCTTCAACGGTTAAATCCTGGATCGGCTGCATGTAAAGCGTGATCCCCTCAATTTTCGCGAGTTGTGGCTGTAATCTCCGAATGATGTCAGAGGCGGTTACACTACGCTGGTTTCGCGGTTTCAGATTGATCTGAATGCGACCGCTATTCAGAGTTAGATTCGTCCCGTCAATGCCGATGAAGGACGACAGGCTCAACACGTCGGGATCTTTTAAAATCTCGCGCGCGAGCTGCTGCTGACGCTGCGACATAGCGTTAAAGGAAATATTCTGTGGTGCTTCTGATATGCCAAGAATTGCGCCCGTGTCCTGTACAGGGAAGAAGCCCTTTGGAACCACAATATAGAGCAGCAACGTCACTACAAGAGTGGCGGCGGTAACCAGCAATGTAGTGGTCTGGTGCTGCAGAACCCACTTCAGCGTACGCCCATAACCCTGGACCACGCGTTCATACACGTGCTCTGACCACTTATAGAAACGGCCTTCTTTCTGGTCAGCTTTGGATTTCAGCAATCGCGCACTCATCATGGGAGTAAGCGTGAGCGAGACGACCGCTGAAACCAGGATTGTCACCGCCAGCGTAACCGCAAATTCGCGGAACAGGCGGCCCACAATGTCGCCCATGAACAGCAGCGGAATCAGAACAGCGATCAGTGAAACTGTCAGCGAAACGATCGTGAAACCAATTTGCCCGGCGCCCTTGAGTGCGGCATCGAGCGGGGAATCGCCGGCTTCGAGAAAGCGGTCGATGTTCTCGATCATCACAATGGCATCGTCCACGACAAAGCCGGTCGAAATCGTCAATGCCATCAGCGTCAAGTTGTTCAAGCTGTACCCGAGCAGATACATGACCGCAAAAGTTCCTACGATCGACAACGGCACCGCGACACTGGGAATGATCGTCGCCCGCAGGTTTCGCAGGAACAGAAAGATCACCATTATCACCAGGCAAATGGTCAACAACAGTTCGAATAACACATCCTTGACGGACGCACGAATGGTTTCAGTGCGATCGGTGAGAATCGAAACCCGCACCGCCGCTGGAAGCGAGGCCTGCAACTGCGGCAAAAGGAGCTTGATCTTGTCTGCCACGCTGATGATGTTCGCGCCGGGCTGGCGCTGAATGTTAACAATCACCGCAGGCGAAAGTACCGAGCCCTGTCCCATCCAGGCGGACTGGTCCATGTTCTCAACGTTGTCGGTTACTTGGGCTATATTGTCGAGTCGGACGGCTGCCCCATTCCGGTAGGCAACGACAATTGGGCGGTACTGCGCACCCGAGAGCAGTTGGTCGTTTGCTCCGATAGTGAAAGATTGTCGCGGGCCGTCCAGCGTTCCCTTTGCCTGATCAACATTGGCCGCCGCCAGTGCAGTTCGGACGTCCTCAAGCCCCAAGCCGTATGAGGCCAGGGCTGTCGGATTTGCCTGTACGCGAACCGCTGGTTTTTGTCCTCCGCTAATCGAAACCAGCCCTACGCCGGTGACTTGCGAAATTTTCTGCGCCAGTTGCGTGTCCGCCAGATCCTCCACCTTCGGCAAGGGAAGTGTGTCCGAGCTGACCGAGAGAGTCAGGATCGGGGAATCTGCAGGATTCACTTTGCTGTAAATAGGTGGGTTCGGCAGATCAACAGGAAGATAAGTTCCCGCTGAATTGATCGAAGCTTGCACTTCCTGCTCAGCGATGTCGATGTTCTGATCAAGATTGAATTGCAGGGTGATGACCGAAGCGCCAAGCGAACTGGTCGAGGTCATCTGGCTCAGTCCGGGTACTTGTCCGAACTGCCGTTCCAGCGGCGCAGTCACGGAGGAAGCCATCACCGTGGGATCGGCACCGGGATAGAAAGTCGCGACCTGGATCGTGGGATAGTCGACTTCCGGCAACGCTGAAACAGGCAGTTGGAAGTAAGCCACTATGCCGATCAGGAGAACGCCAATCATGAGCAGCGAGGTGGCGACTGGACGAAGAATGAAAAGCCGCGACGGATTCATTGGGTAGCAGTCCCGCGATTCTGATTGCCGGTATTGGATGGCCCATTTCCGCGACGAACGCCCTGGGTTTGACCTGCATTAACATTCGGGGCCGCACCAGGCGCGTTTTGGTTCGGGCCTGCGCTCTGAGCATTTTGAGTTCCTGCGGACTGAACATGGGGCTCCACGTGGCTTCCCTGCTGCAGCTTGTCCTGCCCGTCAGTCACAACAAGATCGTTGGGCGAGACTCCGCTCGCGATCTCACTCAAATTGCCTTGGGTGACCGGAATCGTGACCTGACGAACTTCAACAGTCTTGTCCGGCTTCATCACGTACACGTAGTTTCCCTGAGGCCCGCGTTGCACCGCGGCGGAGGGGACCACGGTCACGTTCTTTTGTGTTTCCAAGAGCAGGTGGATATTCACGAACTGGTTGGGCCATAGCCCATTGCTCTTGTTCTGGAAAATTGCCTTGAGGCGACCGGTCCCCGTGGTCTGGTCAATTTGATTGTCGATGGTTAGCAATGTACCGGTATCTAGCTTGGTCAGGTCGTCGCGGCTATACGCATCGACCTGCAATGTGCCTTTGTGCATGTGCTGCGCCACGGTTGGGAGCTGATCTTCCGGCAAGGTGAAGATGGCGGTAATAGGCTGAAGTTCCGTGATCACGAGCATTGGATTTGTGTCCGCGGCATGCACCATGTTCCCGGGATCGACCAGACGCAGCCCGATGCGCCCGCCCACCGGCGCCGTGATGTGGCAATAGACAAGGTTCAGCTTGGCATTGTCGACCGTCGCCTGATCATTGCGGACAGTGCCGTCGAGTTGGTCAACAGTGGCTTGCTGAGTGTCAACCTGCTGCTGCGACATCGCGCCCGAGTTCTGGAGCAGGTCCTTGTATCGCTGGTAATTGAGTCGAGCATCACGCAACGAGGCCTGATCTTTAAATAGCTGCGCCTGCGCCTGGTCCAATTGCACCTGGTAGGGCCGCGGGTCGATTACCGCTAACAGTGCGCCCTTCTGCACGGTCTCGCCTTCTTTGAATTTCACGTCAACGAGTTGGCCGTCCACGCGGCTCTTCAAGCTGACGGTGTAATAGGCTTCAACAGAACCCAGCCCATTCAAGTAAATCGGCAGGTCCTGGCGCTGGGCGGGAGCAACCGTGACTTGCACGGCTTGAGGAGCATTGGCGCGGGCCGCCGATGGCGTGGAACTCGATCCGGAACATGCCGTAAAAAGAGACGGCAAAATCAGCAGAACAGAAACGGCCACCAAACGCACAGCCGCCCGCCGAAATTTCAAATTAGAAAGCATTGAGTGACCAGCCTCCGCGCCGGAAATGCAATCATCTTAAATAATTAACCAGGAGCCTGCCCACACTAAGGGCACACATCCACACGCTTTTGATGTGCATTGAAGTCGCTCCTAGTCAGACATTTACAAAAATTTACCTGTGAAGGGCGGAACGGCGATCAGGGGTGATTCACAATAGCGAAAATCGAGCCGCCTCACGTATATTGGACGGCCAACCGTCATTGCAATGTCAAGATCCATAGCTCAGTCCACGATTAGTATCCGCGATCTTGAAACGATTGCCGAACTAGAGGCCATGTTGCGCCTAGAGAAGGAAGTATGGGGCCTCGCCGACTCCGACGTCACCCCGCTGACCTTGGCCGTCGCCCTCAAAGCGGCCGGTAGCATTTCGCTCGGAGCGTTCGAAGGGCACCAACTGGTAGGGTTTGCCCTGGCCTTTCCCAGTTTAGAGCGAGGCCGCACCGGTTTCCACTCTCATATGCTGGCGGTTCGTCCGTCGCATCGCGAATACGGATTGGGTTACCGTTTAAAACTGGCGCAACGTGAGCGAGCTCTGGGACTGGGGATCACTGAAATGACCTGGACTTTCGATCCGTTGCGGAGCCTGAATGCACATTTGAATTTCTGCAGGCTAGGCGTCGTCTCGGACAGTTACAGAACGGACTTCTACGGCCCGCAGACCTCGAGCCACTTGCATACGAACGGCACGGACCGACTCTGGGTCACTTGGCACATGGCAGATTCACGGGTGGAGGAACGACTGAATGGCAGGAACTCCACGGCCGAGGTGTTGGACGCGCGCAAACATTTGGAGCCGCTCGTCCGCTTCAACGGCGACGGCAAGCCAGCGGAGGGCGATTTGGCAGCGTCGCTCTCAAGACACCGAATCGCGATTGAGATTCCCCGTGACATGGACCGGATTGAACACAAAGACAAAAATCTGGCACGCCAGTGGAGGCTGGCCACTCGCCGTGCGTTCACCGAGGCCTTGGGAGTTGGTTTCATCGTGAAAGAATTCTGCCGGTCGATTCGTGGTCAGCAAGGGCCGGGGGCGTATCTGCTGGAACGATGTGACGAATGATTGCGCGATGCGAGCTAAATTCAGCGCTTCTTCAGGAATGGATTTGATTCGCGTTCAGCGCCGATGGTAGTCAGTGGGCCGTGCCCAGGGACGACAGTGGTATCGTCTGGCAAGGCCATCACTTTGTCATGCAGCGAGCGAATGATTTTTTCAAATGAGCCGCCGGGTAAGTCAGTGCGGCCGATGCTTCCCGCAAACAGCGTATCCCCCGCAATCAACTTCTTTTCCGTGGGAAAGTAGAGGCAAATACTTCCCTCGGTGTGCCCCGGCGTGTGCATTACACTCGCAAGCAATGAGCCAGCCTTCACCGTTTCCTGCTCGCTGAGGCTGTGATCGATCTCAACCTTGCCCGGCGACGGCATTCCGATCCATTCCGCCTGCGCATCAAGCATTTTCAGCAGTGCGGAATCGTTCTGATTGAGCAGAATCGGCGCCCCGGTGGCGGCGCGCAATTTCATCGCACCTCCGACGTGATCGATGTGCGCATGCGTGATCACGATCTGCTTTACCGTGAGATTGTGTTTTTTAAGAATGGCCAGAACATCCGCGATGTCATCGCCCGGATCGATGACCATTGCTTCCCGTGAATTCTCATCGCCGATGATCGAGCAGTTGCACTGCAAGGGTCCGACTGGCAGGATTTCGTGGATCATGGAAATGAGCTCTTAACTTCTAGTCGTCAATTTAACGGGACTGATAGCGCGGCAGCGACGTATTTAGGATCGCACATCACCAGCCACGAGCTAATGGCTAAGAGCGAGAAGCTGCTTTGCGATTATTTCTTGGGGGCAGGCGCATTCCCAGGCTTGGCCGGTGCGGTCGGATAATTCTGGAATACCGACTTGGGGCCGGTCTTCCGCGAGGCCGCAACCGACAAGGTAATGGACGTTAACATAAACAATATCGCGCACCACGTCGTGGCTTTAGTAAGCACAGTTGCGGCGCCACGCGGGCCGAAGGCAGTCTGGCTGCCTTGTCCGCCGAAAGCAGCTGCAATGTCACCACTCTTGCCACTTTGCAGCAACACGACAATGATCAGGAAGAAGCAAACGAAAATGTGAATCAGCGTAACAAGTGTGATCATGAATAATGAAACCTTTGCTGGAACGAATTCTTCTGACCTAGCGCTCCGGAATATGGTGCGGAAGGGGGGACTTGAACCCCCACGCCTTTCGGCGCCACCCCCTCAAGATGGTGTGTCTGCCAATTCCACCACTTCCGCTAATCTTGAGCACTTTTCAGCGATTGTTGGGTACTTGAGACAAACTGGGTGAGGCATTGCCCACAGAAAGTCATTCAAAGCTTACACTGACAGACGGCGCGAATTCAAGCCAAGCACCTCGACCCGCAGGACTAGCGCACACCTAAATCGTGATCACCGACTGCCACATTCATATCCAGCCGCTGCATATGTTCCATCCGCATGCTCTGGATCTGATCAAGAAACGAAGACCAAATTTCGAGCAGATCGTTGAGTTTACCCGCTCTCCTAAATCGTTTCTCAAGTACCTGGACGCAGCGGGAGTCGACCGCGCGGTGCTGATCAACTACGTTGCACCAGATGTGATCGGATTTAGGTCAGAAGTGAATCAATTCATTGCCGACTATGTGAAGACGGACCCGAAACGCCTGATTCCGTGCGGCGGCATCCATCCCCGGCAATCTCGCGATATTGAGGCGGAGATTGAACAAATCCTGCGGCTGAGGCTTCGCATGATTAAGATCCATCCTCCGCACCAGCTTCTTTTCCCTAATGATTACCTGAATGGCGTGAAGGAACTGGAGGTCATCTACCGGGCCGCCGAAGCAAATGCTATTCCGGTAATGTTTCATACCGGAACCTCGATTTTTCCCGGCGCTCGGAATCGCTACGGTGATCCCATTTTCATCGACGATGTGGCCGTCGACTTTCCAAAGCTGAAGATCATTCTCGCCCACGGCGGCCGGCCGCTGTGGATGCAGACAGCCTTCTTTCTTCTGCGACGGCATCCCAATGTGTTTCTCGACATCAGTGGGATCCCGCCTAAATCATTGCTGAAATATTTTCCCCGTCTGGAAGAAATCGCGCATAAGACGCTGTTCGGCACCGACTGGCCAGGACCGGGTGTACCAGACGTCAAGGAAAATCTCGAAGGTTTTCACGCGCTGCCGCTCAGTAAAGAAATCCAGCGGCAGATTCTTTCAAAAACGGCCCTGACCATTTGGCCGGAATGACGGCGTGTCACCAGCGCTGATGGACACCCGGTCCTATCTTTTCGTCATAGATGCGCTTGATCGCGACCATCGCTTCGGCCGAGAGCGGCGCAACGTCTGACGCTCGACAATTGTCCGCAACTTGCTCTGGCCGCTTCCCTCCGGGAATGGCGCAGGAGACCGCGTCGAACATGAGAATCCAGCGCAGCGCGAACTGACTCATGGAAACACCGGCCGGAAGAAACTGTCGGATTTCTTCCACTGCCTTAAGGCCAAGCTCGTAATCCACTCCTGAAAAAGTTTCCCCTACGTCAAACATTTCGCCGTGACGATTGAAATTGCGATGATCGTCCGCCGCGAACGAAGAATCGCGCCGCAGCTTGCCGCTCAACATTCCACTGGCCAGCGGCACACGAGCCAGAATTCCGACTTTCTTCTGCTTCGCCTGCGGGAAAAACAGTTCCGCAGGACGCTGGCGGAAGCAGTTGAAAATGATCTGCACGGTTTGAACGTTGGGAAATTCAATCGCTTTCAGAGCTTCTTCCACTCGCTCCACACTCACACCGTAAAAGCGAATCTTCCCTTCTTTGATGAAGTCATCCAGCAACCCGAAAAGTTCCGGATGATAGTAGGCATCCGTGGACGGGCAATGAAGCTGGAGCAGATCGAGAGCGTCCGCTTGCAGATTGCGCAGGCTGTCGTTTATCCATGCGGTGAGGTTCTGCCGACTATACCCTTCGACAGTTTGTCGCGGAAGTCGACGCCCAGCTTTTGTGGCCACGATGATCTTGTCATTGTTACTGCGTTCCTTCTTGAGCCGAGCGATCAGGCGTTCGCTGCGCCCGTCGCCATAAACATCGGCCGTGTCGATGAAATTGACTCCGCTATCGATGGCTTTGTTCAAGGTCTTCATAGCATCTTCATCAGAGACATGGCCCCAGAATCCTCCAATAGCCCAAGCTCCAAAGCTAATTTCCGAAACCTTCCATCCCGTACGACCTAACACCCGATAGTTCATAGTCCTCACTCTTTCACCGAATGGTCTGACAAAGCAAAAAAGTATACCCCTCTAAGTCACCGAGACTTTATCCCATAGCTCGCCGAATTTGAGCGTGGTGAATTGTTGCTAATTTTTTCATCCGATGTTCATTTTCGATTCACACTCCATTTATCCGGGCCTCTCTAGAATTCGTCCTTAATAAAACCGCACCAGGGAGCCGGCGGCTGCGCCGAGAAAGAGGTATCGGATGACTCGCATTAGTGTGCTTGCAGCGGTAGGTTCGATCATTCTTGGTTTGTCACTTCAGAATCTTGCGGCCGCACAAACCGCTCGCAGCGGAATCATCGGGCGCGTGAGCGATTCGGCCGGCGCAGTCGTTCAACATGCGCGAGTCGAACTGCAGCCCGGGGGAATAATCGCAACCAGTGGCGACACTGGTGATTTCACCATCTCGGACCTCATCCCCGGTGACTACACCCTCTCGGTTTCTTACGTTGGATTTTCTGTTTTTTCTAGCAGGGTAAGGGTTGCTGCAGGCGAACCCGTTCGGGTGAACGCAGTTCTACAGCTTGGGACCCAGAATGAGTCAGTGACCGTACATGCCGACCGGCAAGGAGGAGAGGCTGAGGCACTCGACATTGAGCGCACTGCCGACAACATTGTGCAGGTGCTGCCGGCCGACGTCATCACCAGCTTGCCCAACACCAATATCGCTGACGCCTTAGGCCGCCTGCCCAGCGTTTCGCTGGAACGTGACGAGGGCGAGGGCAAGTACGTTCAGATCCGCGGCACCGAACCTCGCCTGAGCAACGTCACAGTCAATGGCATTCACCTGCCATCCTCTGAGAGTGTTCGTAACGTGAAGCTGGACGCGATTCCCGCCGACCTGGTCGAGTCGGTTGAAATTAACAAGACGCTCTCTGCAAACCAGGATGCTGATGCAATCGGAGGCTCGGTAAACCTGGTCACCAGGACTGCCGGCGATCAACCTTACGTGAGCTTGTTGGGAATGGGAGGATATACGCCTATTACCGGCGGGCGCGAGCTGCATCAGCTGGCAGGAACTACAGGTCAACGCTTCGGCCACGATAAAAAGTTCGGCGCATTGTTCGGGTTCAGCTACGACTACAACGCTCGCGGGATCGACGACGTCGAACCCGGGCCGAATATCAATGCTTTTACACCAGACAACGGGAACGCCTTCGTCGGGCCGTTTACTGAGGACATTCGCAATTACCACTACGATCGCAGCCGTTATGGTTTTGATGGCGAGCTGGACTATCGGCTTGGAGACATGTCCTCCGTATACCTCCGCGGTCTCTTCTCGCACTTCAATGACAACGGTGAGGATTGGATCTACAGTCCTTCCGTAAATGTGTTTCCTTCAAACCTTTCTGATAAGACCACCAACACCTGCGGTTTGACTAACGCAACGTTTTTGAACAACCCGACCGGGTGCGGTGGGATCACCTACAGTGACGTATTTCGCAAGCCAGCCCAGCAGCTGGTCAGTGTGCAAGCAGGGGCACGGCACGCGCTTGGAAAGACACTTTTGATTTACGAGGCGGCACTTTCGGAATCGAGTTTTACAGGTGGCTTTTCATCCGCCGGATTTAACGGACCAGGTTCTGCTGACAATAGTGTGGCTTTTGGCGTCGACACGAAAAACCCTTTCACTCCCAAGTTCCCTGTCCTGAATGGGGTGAACCTCTACAATCCGACGCAATACGCAATGAACGGCGCCAACACCGAGAACGATGGCATTTTCGAGCGCGATATTGTCGGGGACATTTCGCTCGCGAGACAATATTCAATTGCCGGACATTCCAGCACCATCGAAGTCGGCTTCAAAGGTTGGGACGCGCGAAAGACCTCCCTGGTCAACCGGGAAAATTTCAATGGGGCGGGCGGCCAGCCCATGACCGACTTTCTGACCAGCTATATAGACCACAATTACTACTTCGGGCAGTACACCGATGGTCCGACAACGTCATTCACTAAGATGGTGGCCGCTCTGGCACCCGCCGGAATTACCTTCGACGAAATTAACAATTTCCAAAACACCTTTGACATCAGCGAGAGAATCTGGGCCGGTTATGTGATGAACTCCATCAATTTTGGAAACTGGCGTTTCCAGGCGGGAGTGCGCGTCGAATCGACTCAGGACGATCTACATGCATTTCTGCTCAACTTGAATAATGGTAGTTTTGTTCCGCCGCCTGTTCCTCTTGCGACCACTTCCAGTTATATCAACGCTTTTCCGAGTGTGCAGGCGCAATACAGATTCGGTTCCGATACGACGTTGCGCCTGGCTTATGGCATGGGCATAGCTCGACCGAATTTCGGGGACCAGGCACCCTTCCGGAGCGTTGATCCCAATGCGAACCCCAACGTACCCGTGAGTGCCGGAAATCCCAACTTGAAGCCCACCCACGCGCAGAATTTCGACGTTCTGGTCGAGCACTATTTCAAGCCCCTGGGTGTGATCCAAGGCGGCTTCTTTTATAAAGCGCTCACCAATCCAATTTACGCGTCTGTCCTGGTTCCGATTACATCTGGGCAATTCTCGGGAAAAAGCGAGAGTTTACCGGAGAACGGTCCCAACGCACATCTGGCAGGCATCGAGATGGCATGGCAGCAAGGATTGAGATTCCTGCCCGGAGCCTTGAACGGCATGGGAGTGCAGGCTAACTACAGCTATGTCTCCTCACAAGCGTCGTTCCCGATAGGCTTTGGTCGCACCGATCATCCGACCCTGACGCGCACCGCGCCCAACAACTGGAACTTCGACGTGACCTACGACAAGAAGGGTGTCTCCGCGCGCATGGGGCTCACTCATAACGACGCCGACCTTTGGTCATACGGCAGCAGCAACGCCAAGGACCCCAGCGGCGACACTTACCTGTACCCGCACACCCAGGTTGACGCGCAGGTGAGCTGGTGGCTTCCGCACGGGCACGGTTTGCAGGCAATCGTCTCGGGACTAAATCTGAATAACGAAGTCTTCGGCTTCTACAACGGCGCGGAGCGCTTTCCGATCCAGCGCGAGTATTACGGCCGGACTATTTCAGCGGGTCTTCGCTGGACGTTGGCAGGCGAGCCGCACTAAACAAAGCTTGTGACCTGCGGAGAGCCTGACCTCACATTCCTAAGCAAATACGAAAACTGGAGGATCCACTGAAGAAGCTACTCGTCTTGGTTGCTTTGACGTTGTGTATGAATCTTGTTGCAACATCTCAATCTGCTTCCGGTTATCACGTAATAAAGAAAATTCCCGTCCCCGGCGAAGGGAGTTGGGACTACCTGACTGTCGATGAGGGCGATCGCCGTCTCTACGTCTCTCACGGAACCCAAGTCGATGTGCTTGACGTCGATTCGGGAGCCATCGTCGGTAAGATCCACAACACGTTGGGAGTGCACGGGATTGCAATCGCTCCGGAGTTGGGCCGTGGTTTCGTCAGTGATGGCAAATCGTCGACAGTCACTATCTTCGATTTGAAGACGCTGAAGACGATAGGCCACGCGGCCACCGGCAACGGGCCCGATGCCATCATTTACGACCCTGCTACCTCGCGAGTTTTTGCCTTTAATGGTGACGGCAACAGCGGCACCGTAATCCAGGCTACGGACGGGAAGATCGCGGGCACTATCCCGCTCGGCGGCGGGCCTGAGTTTGCTACCGCAGACGGTGCTGGACATGTATTCAATAACCTGGAAGACGAGAGTCTGGTGTTGAAAATCGACTCTCGCAACCTCAAAGTGGAAAATCGCTGGCCGACCGCGCCGTGCCAATCGCCCTCCAGCATGGCCATCGACCGTCCCAATCGCCGGTTGTTCATTGGCTGCCGAAGCAAGGTGATGGCGGTGATGAACGCGGATACGGGGCAGGTCATCACTACGCTGCCAATTGGCGATCACGTAGACGCCACAGCCTTCGATCCCGAGCTGCGCTTGATATTCAACTCCAACGGCGAAGGCACGATCACAGTCATTCATCAGGACAGCGCTGACAAATATTCGGTTGTTGAGAGTGTGAAGACCGCGCCACGGGCGAAGACGATGGCGCTTGATTCCAAGACGCATCAGTTATTTCTCTCTACCGCAGAGGCGGGCCAATTCGAAGTATTAGTAGTGGGTGGGGCCGGCGGTCAGGCGTCAGACCCGGTGTTGGTCGGCGCAGGTGACATTGCGAGTTGCGACGATCTTTCGGGTGCATACGCCACCGCCAAGCTCATCGCGAAGATTCCCGGTACCGTGTTCGCGGTCGGCGACCTCGCGTATCCCGGTGGCACCGATGAGGAATTCGCCAACTGTTACGGCCCCACCTGGGGACGATTCAAAGACCGCACGCGCCCTGCGCCGGGAAATCACGAATACAACAGCAGCGGCGCGTCCGGCTATGTTCACTATTTTGGCGCAGCCGTGGGAGATCCGAAGAAGGAGTACTACAGCTACGATTTGGGACGGTGGCACATCATTGCTCTGAATAGTGAATGCGCACAGGTGGGCGGTTGCGACGCAACCTCAGAGCAGGCGAAGTGGCTGCAGCAGGATCTTGCTGATCACGCGGCCGGGTGCACCCTTGCTTATTTTCATCGTCCGCTGTTCAGTTCGGGATTGGCGCATGGCGCTGATCCGGAGCTGAAACCTCTGTGGGACATTCTGTACCACACCGGCGCCGACGTTGTGATCAACGGGCACGACCACGATTACGAGCGTTTCGCGCCGCAGGACCCTAATGGCAAAGCTGACCCCGAGCATGGGATTCGAGAATTCGTCGTAGGCAGCGGGGGGAAAAATTCGCATCGCGTTTTTGGTCTGCCTCAACCCAACAGCGAGGCGCGTAACGCCGATACTTATGGAGTGCTGAAGCTCACGCTTCATCCCAAGAGCTACGACTGGGAGTTTGTTCCTGAAGAAGGAAAGACGTTTGCGGACGCCGGCAGTGGCAAGTGTCACTGATTCAGCGAGTCGTGTCCACCCGGACTTGGTAGTGGCTTGCGACCGTATCAAATCTTGTCAACAAGCGTCTCGCTTCTGGCTCAAATACTGGGACCGCATAGTTCTCTCCGGCGAATTGACGCACGGAATCAAGCGAATGAAAAAGATTTACGACCACAAACTCTGATTCCTCCGCCGCATCACTCCGCAGAACGTATCCACCGCAATAGCCTTCTATCTTCTTCAGCTCAGGAAGAACTTTGGTCTTGATCAACGTTTCGTAGATATCCGCATCTTGAAGCCTGGTCCAGCCGCGCCAGTGCCGTGCAATCATGTCCTGATCATAACCGGGCTCAACGTCCAGTTGCGCGCACCTCGTTATGCTGCTAGCTTCTTGTTTTCACGAATGCAGAAATGAGCAAACTATCGCGGGTCTTGAATATCGAGGACCTTCGCCGGATTGCGGAACGGCGCGTGCCCAGAGCTGTCTTTGATTATCTCGATGGCGGCGCGGACGGCGAAATCACCCTCCGCGAAAATTGCCGCGCCTTCGAGGAAATCATCTTCAGGCCACGGCAGGCGGTCGCCATGGAAAGTTGTAACCTGCGCACTACGGTTTTAGGGCAGGAAATTTCCTTTCCAGCGATGCTGGCACCGGTTGGTTACAGCCGGTTGATGCATCCCGAAGGCGAAGTCGCAGCCGCACGCGCCGCCGGAGAAGCGGGCACTGGGTACATTCTCTCTACGATTTCGGGGCACAGGCTGGAGGACGTGAAGGCGGGCACGAAGGGTTTTGCCTGGTATCAGCTCTACCTCGCCGGAGGCAGGCCGGCGGCCGAAGGGGCGATGGATCGCGCGCACAAGGCAGGATTCTCCGCTCTGGTGGTCACAATCGATACCGCGGTTGCAGGCATGAGAGAGAGGGACCCGCGAAACGGCGTGCCACAACTCCTCGGCAGTGGCGTTTTCGCAAAGATCCCCTTCCTGCCGAACTTGCTCCTGCATCCTGGATGGTTAATCTCATTTGTTCTCGATGGCGGCGTACCTAAGCTCGAAAATGTTGTCGTGCCGGGACAAGGTCCACTAGACATGGTGAATGTTAGCGAGTCCCTGTCTCGCGGTGCGGTGAGCTGGAATGATCTGCGCTGGATCCGGGAGTGCTGGTCCGGACCAATCGTAATTAAGGGCGTACTCATCGCAGATGACGCGCGGCGAGCTGTGGATGAGGGTGCATCCGCGGTCGTGGTTTCCAATCACGGCGGACGGCAACTTGATTCGGTTTCACCTACGATCCGGGCGCTGCCGGAAATAGTTGCCGCCGTGGGTCAGCAAATCGAGGTGCTCATGGATGGAGGCGTTCGCCGGGGTAGTGACATTGTGAAGGCGCTCTGTCTTGGTGCCCGTGCAGTTTTGGTTGGTCGCGCTTATGCCTACGGTCTTGCTGCCGCCGGCCACCCTGGAGTTGCCCGTGCGATTCAGATATTGAGAAACGACGTTGACCGCACCATGCGCCTGCTCGGTTGCCATTCCGTAAGCGATTTGGAGGGTTCTTATATTACGTATCCAACAGAGTGGCGCAATTTGTTTCCCGCCTGAGCGCCGCTTCCTACAACTAACTTGAAAAAGACGGCAGTCAAGGTATTTTCGCGGGAGGAGCCTCGGATTGCCTGGACTGCCGGGAAAAAATCTGCATTCCTGTAGCAAATGATTGGCACAGAATGTCAGCAACTCTTACTTGGCCCGCCTGAAATAAGAAATCACTTTATGAGTCGGCCGACAGCCACGATGATCGCGGTCCAGAATCCAACTGACGCCGCGATTGTTGCCGTCCACGAGAGAAGAAATGTCCTAGCCCAATCTCCTACAGATGTTATGCAATAAAGTCTATTGAACTTAGTAGACTATTTGTTAAGAATGTTTTGTCGATTTCGCCCTGAGAGAGGCTCAATTTTAGCGGTACCAGTGATACGCCAAGCGGACCTCAATACCATTGAACTCGGGGTTTTGTATTCCCAGATTCGCATTTGAGATATGCGCCCAGTGTGCGCTCACATCCCACGCTCGATTGGATTTTGCGCCCAGGTAAAAGCCTCCGCCACCGCTTACCGCGAAGTTGAAATCCGAGGTGTTGCCAGCGGGAAGATTCCGATTTGTTCGCATGCCGCCTCCCGCAAGTTCTATGTACGGAGTTGCGCGACCGAATGCGTGGGCTGAATTCCATCGCAATATCACCGGCTCGAAGACGATGCCGTATAGGTGTTGCGGCCTAACCTGAAAGAAAAGAGGACTGACTGAGAATCCATACTCCAGGCTTCCCCGCCACCAGATGTTGGCGGGGTGCGGGTTGAAAATCCTTCCCACAAACGATCCCGCACTCAGTATTTGCGACTCGGAGAAGGAATTGGTGTTCTCCTCTCCGGTGGCGGCGGCAACCCAGATACCCAAATCCCACTTGTGATTGGCTGGTCCCGCGTCCTCGCAGACTGCGATGACTTGCAGCACAAGAATGGTGGCACAAGAGGACACACCAAACCTGGCGAACGCGCTCATTGCGAGGCCGCGTTAGGCAAAGGCCGAGATCTTCGTTTCTTCGCCTGATTCGCGAAGTAAGGGGCGCGGGCATCGCGCGCGCGATACCACGGCGCTCTGCCGTGAAGGATGCTGGCTCCTCCGCGAATAGGGTTCAGTGCGCAACGGGTGAAATCAATTAGGAAATGATTACGAGTTTCCCCTTCGAGCCGATGCGCAACATTTTTATCCAGCAGGTCCTCGGTCAACATCCACAGGAAACCACCCACAGGCGTCATAACCAAATCGATTTGCCCCACGCCCGAATAACAATTCTTCTGTGTGCAAGGCCAACTGCCGTCCTGGTTCCAGGCCGGCCGCGCCCGCGTGCCGTATTTTTCGACAGTCACTTCGCTAAGCGGACCGATGTTCCACTGCGTACTGTAAACCGCATTCCATAATGTGGCTCGAAGGCGGCTGTGCCAGTATTCCTTCGTATTCGAAAACTCCAATCCGTCTCCGCGAGGATCATTTTGTATTTCAATATAGCTGGTGAGCGCGCCTTGAATGGGATGGCCGACATAACCGTACATAAGGGGGTCACCGTCATTCCAGCCTGATTCAAGCCATGAGTGAAGGGACTGCTTGTAATCGCGCCAGTAATGATTGAATGGCACGCCTTTTTCAACCACCACCCAGCGATAGTCTTCGTGAACAACATAGGCCTGCTCAATGGCCAGAAAACTAAACGATTCGAATAGCGCGCGCCCCCAATGAAACCCTTGCTTTTTGGGCACAGACTGCTGCTGCACAAACATTTCGCCCGCGCCGGACGAACTGCTATTGTCAGACCCGGAACTCAGGTCCGAACTTCTTGTCGATGGTGCATCATTTGCGCGCTCGTCGAGGGCTATAGTGGTGGAATCGCGAGTCGGGAGTGAAAGCCGGTGGCCGAGCAGGTAAGGACAACGCTCCAGGGACTCCTGCGCAGAGTCGCATCGGCTGGATGGAAGCTGACAAAAAGCCACTGCGGGCAAACAAAAGACGACCACGAGACTACCGACGTTCCGGATCATTTCGAGCGTTCAAGAGTGTGAAACCGCGCTTTAGGATGTGAGCAAGAAAACGTAGGTTGTCAGATTAAGGTGCAAAAGCAAGCCCTATGCGCGTTTGGCTAGCATCGACCGCAAACCTATGCTGCAGGCGTTCACATGCGCAGGATCATGACTTCCGTGGCATTGATTAGCGCCGCGGCAGTTTGGCCGGCGTTCAGGTTCAGCGCGCAGCCTTCACAGGTTCGGGGATGCGGCATAGCGAACGCCGGTCCTCATTAACTTTTCAATCTCATCGACCGACCGGATTCCGCCGCGTGCGCCGTGACCCGTGCAGTTCAGAGCGGCCGCGGCGCAGGCAAAATCCAGTTGCCGCTGTAGTGGCCAGCCTCGGAGAAGCGCATAGATAAATCCTGCGTGGAAGATGTCTCCAGCTCCAGTCGTGTCCACAACTGGAACCTTAAACGCGCATGCGGAGTAAAATTGCTCGCCATCCCACGCCAGCACGCCATCGACCCCGAGCGTCGCTGCCGTGAGCCCACATCCGAAGCGGCGCTGTAACAGCGGCAACGATTTTCTAAGATCGGATTCTTCGCAAAGTCTCGCCGGAAAGTTCCTGCTCACGATGAGATAGTCGATACTTTCAATCAGAGCTTCAATTCCAGGGTAGTCCTCATCGAAATCGGCGATCACTGGAATACTATCTTCGCGAGCCCATTCGGCTGCGGTCGTCGTCGCCGCCGCGGTATCACATCCATCGACCAGGAGCGCGCGAGCGTTCGATATCCACTCGCGCTTGAGTTCGGAAGGCCGAAGCAGAAGCTTATCATCGCTACGACGGACAACAGTGCGTTCACCATTGGTATCAACAAGAATGAACGACTGGTGGCTGACACATCCTTGAGCGGTGACGATCTGCGCCTCCACTCCCGATCGTGCAAACTCATCTCGATGTAATACCCCGGCGGCATCGTCTCCCAGTTTCCCGACGTAGCGGGTCTGCAATCCCCAGTGCTGGCACGCAATGACGGCGGTAGCTACTTGCCCACCCGGCAGCACAGTCACCGATCGTGATTCAACTTTGGAACCGCGCGCAGGATGCTCCGGAACAAGGATGAGCGTGTCGGTGGCATTAAGCCCGACGCCGACAAGATCAATCTTGGAGGTTTCGCTCAAGGTGAAGGTACTTCAAACATGAATCAGAGTTGCAGACAAAACTCCAGATAAAACCCGCCGACCCGAGCTGCGGAGCCCGAACTAAATTTGATCATTGCGATTCGCCCAGTCTTTCGGCCATGGAAAGCAGCAACTCCCGCTCCCGAGCATTGCGTGTAAGCGATGCCGCGCGTTCAAATTCCGCACGAGCCTCAGCCAAACGCCCCAGCTTGGTTAGGAGATCGGCACGCACGCTCGGCAACAAATGATAATTTGTTAACGACGATTCTGAAGTCAGCTTTTCCGTCAGTTCGAAACCCGCCTGCGGACCCGACGCCATTCCTACTGCAACCGCGCGATTCAATTGCACAACCGGAGACGGCGCCAGTTCTGCGAGTGCATCGTAGAGCGAAACTATTCTCGTCCAATCCGTTTCTTCAGGGGCACGGGCTCTCGCATGGCAAGCCGCGATTGCGGCCTGAAGAGTGTAGGAGCCACGCGTGGCGCTTAGTTTTTCTGCTCGATCCAGCGCAGCTAGCCCGCGGCGGATGAGTAATTGGTCCCATCGCGAGCGGTCCTGATCGAAGAGCAAAACTGGCTCCCCCGATGGTCCGACCCGGGCCTTCATGCGCGAAGCTTGAATTTCCATCAATGCGACAAGCCCGTGGACTTCCGGCTCCAGTGGAGCGAGTTCGGCTAGCACGCGGCTGAGCCGCAGCGCCTCTTCGCACAGCCCAGGCCGTATCCAGTCTTCGCCTGCAGTCGCCGAATAGCCCTCATTAAAGATCAAGTAGCTGACTTCGAGAACCGAAGATAGGCGCACGACCAGTTCCCTACCTCGCGGGACCTCGAACGGAACGCACGCATCAGAGAGTGTGCGCTTGGCACGTACGATTCGTTGTGCGATAGCCGGCTCCGATGCCAGAAAAGCGCGTGCAATCTCATCGGTCGTCAGACCCCCGAGCAATCGAAGTGTAAGCGCGGTGCGAGCCTCAGTTGAGAGCACGGGATGGCACGAGATGAACATCAAGCTGAGCAGGTCATCGCCGATGTTGTCTTCGATGCCGGCATCGAAGTTGGGCATGGCCATCTGCTTGGCCTCAATTTCGCGCCCGACCTCCTCGTGCTTTCGCTCAAGGAGTTGATTGCGGCGGAACAGATCAATTGCGCGATGCTTCGCGGTGGCCATGAGCCAGGCGCCCGGGTTATCCGGGACACCCGACTCCGGCCACTTTTCAAGCGCTACAACAAGAGCGTCCTGGGCCAAATCTTCTGCCAGACCCACGTCTCTCACTATGCGCGTGAGGCCGGCAATGACCTTCGCCGCTTCCATCTTCCAAACGGCGTCGATGGTGCGATGTATATCGGTGGCAGTCACTGCCACCGATCACATCATGTTTAGCTCGCCACTGCAACCGTCTTCGGCTCATAACAACTCGCTTCACCCGGCTCGTAAATCTGGCGCAACTCACACTCTCCGTCTCCGGCGACTCTTAGGAACCGTCTGGCCAACTCGATCGCATCTTCTTTCGAATTCGCCTCCAATATTGCGAACCCACCCACAACCTCTTTCGCCTCGGTGAACGGCCCATCGGTTACAGTCAGTTTGCCGCTCGACCGCCGGACGCGTGCGCCGAGTGCCGTCGGCAGGCAGCCTTCCGTCGCAAGCAGCCAGCCCGCCTTCATTCCTTCTTCGACTAACTTACCCATGGTTGCCATTTCCTCCGCTGTCGGCGGAGTTGCCCGTTCTGCTGTCTTGTAGATACTCAGGAATCGCATATGTGTTTCTCCTTGAATTTATTGATTCAGCTCGCGAGCTGGATTCCGGAGGCTCTCGCCTCGCCACAAAATCCTCGCTCTATAGATACGTCGAATGAAAGACCGCAAAATCGACACAGAATGAGAATCTTTTTACGACGCTTTTTGCTTCTCGATCTGTTGGCGAATGCGAGCTTCTTGTTCCTTGAGCTCGGGAGTGAACTCCGCGCCGAAGTCCTCGAACTCGAAAACCTGGCGAATCTCAATCTCAGTTCCTCCGTCGAATGGAGCGCGTTTGAGCCACTCCACCGCTTCTTCCATCGATCGGACCTGCCACAGCCAGAAGCCCGCAATAAGTTCCTTCGACTCGGTAAACGGTCCGTCGATCACGGTGCGCGTTGCCCCTGAAAACTTCACTCGCTTGCCCTTCGAAGTGGGCTGCAGGCCCTCGCCCGCCAGCATCACGCCGGCCTTCGCCAATTGCTCGTTGAATTTGCCCATTTCGGCAAAAAGCTCTTTCTTGGGCAAAATACCTGCTTCAGAATTCTTGTCGCCTTTCACTATGACCATGACTCGCATCGTTATGTCTCCTGGTTGGTTTTGGCGCCGCCTCCAGCAGAGTCGCCCTGTAAGGCCTCGCTCTATTATCACGTCGCACGGGGATGGGGGAAATCGACACGTCGGCGGGATTTTTTTGATTCTTTTATCCGCCGGCAATGGCGCCGATTACGATGAAAGGCTCCTTGCCGGATGCGACCGCCTCAGGCAACGACGCGTCTGGTGATTCATGGGTGAGATCTTCTTCGCAGGCGAAAAATCGCAGGAACGCCCGACGCTGCAGGGTGTCGTGGTCGCGAATGGCGCCCCGCAGCATGGGATAACGCGCCTCTAACGCATCGAGCACAGAACGCTGGGTGATTGGACCCTCAATTTCGAGCGCCAGTTCACTGCCAACATGCGCCAGATTTCGCAGGTGAAATGGAAGTACGACGCGGACCGTGCCCATTTTCGTAAGCCTCTTCATATCTTAATCTGGCTTCCTTCTACAAGGCCGGCGAAAATTGCCACGCCGCCTAATTCCGGGAAGAAACCAATTACTTGACACGCGGTCATGGCCGATCTAGGATATTCAAACCGACCGGACGGTCGGTCGGTGCTGCAGGATGCGTGAACCGCCCAGTTCAGGAGACCAATCAATGGCCACAGTGTTTTATGAGCATGACGCAAACCCCTCCGCCCTCAAAGGCAAGACCATTGCAATTTTCGGCTATGGAAGTCAGGGCCATGCCCAAGCGCAGAATCTGCGCGACAGTGGCTATAACGTTATCGTCGGACTCGATCCGACCCGCGCCAGCGCGAAGCAAGCAAAGGCTGATGGATTCACTGTTTTAGCTCCGGCAGAAGCTGCCGAAAAGGCAGACTGGATACAGATTCTTACTCCTGACGAAACCCAGTCGGCGTTTTACGAGTCGGCGATTAAACGTGGCCTAACCAAGGGCAAAGTCCTCGGCTTCTCTCACGGGTTCAGCATTCATTTCAAGGCCATTGTTCCCCCACCGGACGTCGATGTGGTCATGATTGCGCCCAAGAGCCCCGGTCATTTGCTGCGCCGGGTTTACGCGGAAGGGCGTGGCGTGCCGTCGCTCCTCGCCATTCAGCAGGATGCGAGTGGTCGAGCACACGAACTGGCCCTCGCTTACGCATACGGCATCGGTTCCACTCGCGCAGGAGTTTTGCAGACCACATTCAAAGAGGAAACCGAAAGCGATCTGTTCGGCGAGCAGGCAGTGCTGTGCGGTGGCCTGACCTCTTTGATGAAGAAGGGCTTCGAGACATTGATCGAGGCAGGCTATCAACCGGAGATCGCATACTTCGAATGCATTCACGAAATGAAGCTGATCGTGGACCTGATTTACGAAGGCGGTCTGGACCGCATGCGTTACTCGATCTCCAATACCGCCGAATATGGCGACCTCACGCGCGGACCAAAAGTTGTGGGTGAGGAAACCCGCGCGGCGATGAAGAAAATTCTTGCCGACATTCAAGCTGGCACATTTGCCCGCGAGTGGATCGACGAGAACAAGACCGGTGGAAAGAACTTTGCCTCGTTGCGCGCCGCCGAAAAGAAACATCGGGTGGAAGAGGTTGGAGCAAACCTGCGCGGAATGATGTCATGGCTGCAGAAGGATTCTGGCAAGCAGGCGCACAAATCTGACTCAAGCGAAAAGAAGAAGGTTGTGAATGCTTAGAGGGGCCGAAATATTTTTGCAGTGCCTGCGCGGCGAGGACGTCGACTTAGTGTTCGGCTATCCCGGGGGCGCCATCATGCCGCTTTATGATGCGCTTGAGGGCAGCGGCATTCGTCACGTTCTCACGCGTCACGAACAGGGCGCGGTTTTTGCCGCTGAAGGTCATGCACGCGCTACCGGAAAAGTGGGCGTGGCAATCGCTACCAGCGGGCCCGGCGCTACAAATCTCGTGACCGGAATCGCGGACGCGAAAATGGATTCGGTTCCGCTGGTTTGCATTACCGGCCAGGTCCGCAGTTCTTTGATCGGAACTGACGCTTTCCAGGAGACCGACGTCTTCGGCCTGACGCTTTCACTCACCAAGTGGAGCCGCCTGGTGCGCTCGATTGATGAGATCCCGTCGGTAATCGCTGAGGCCTTTTACTGGGCACGCGAAGGCCGCCCCGGGCCGGTGGTAATCGATATTCCTACGGATTTTCTCAAAGCAAAAATGGAATTCGCCGGTCCGGTGAAGTTCACACCGAAACCGCGTCCGTCGGATTCTGCGGCGGAAGGGGCGTTTGCTGACAAGCTCATTGGGCTGCTGCAAAAGGCAGAGCGGCCGGTGGCACTAATAGGCGCCGGCGCAAAACTCTCGGGTGCGATACCGCAGTTGCGGCAGTTGCTCGACGACCTCAACATTCCTGCCTTCGCCACAGTCCACGGGCTGGGCGCGGTTGAACCAGAAGCTCCATATTATTTGGGCATGGTCGGCATGCACGGCACGCGAGCGGCGAACATGGCGCTGCATGAAAACGATCTGCTGCTCGTTTTTGGCGCGCGCCTGGACGATCGCGTGACCGGTGACCCCACGCGCTTTGCGCCACATTCCAAGATTGTGCATTTTGAAATTGATCCCGCTCAGCTGGATCGGGTGCGGTCGTGCGAGCTTCCGATCATCGGCGATCTCGCGAAGACGATTCCGGCGTTTCACAAAAAATTGCGCAGCGCCAAGTTACCCGACTGGAGCAGTTGGCGCGGTATCGCTTGTGGCGATGATCGAGCGGAACTCGATCCGCGCGGACTGTCGCAACCAACGATTCGTTTTCTGGATGAACTCTTCGGTCGCCTTACGCAAAACAGCGTCGTCATCGCCGATGTAGGCCAGCACCAGATGTGGGCGGCACAACGCTATCGTTCGGCCTCGCCACGTGGTTTTATCACTTCCGGCGGATTAGGCTCGATGGGGTTCGCGCTTCCTGCGGCGGTCGGAGTGCAGCTCTCGAAGCCGGATGCGACCGTGCTTTGCGTATCTGGAGACGGCGGCTTCCAGATGAACATTCAGGAACTGGCGACAGTTCGCCGCCTGAATCTGCCCATCAAGCTGGTCATCGTCGATAACAAATATCTGGGCATGGTCCGCCAGTGGCAGCAGCTTTTCTATCAGCGAAATTATGCTGAGACTGATTTGAGCGACAATCCGGATTTTGTAGAAATTGCGAAGGCGTACCGCATTAATGCCGTGCGCCTGAACGAAGGCGTCATGCGCGAATATCCGGTGACCGAAGACACGGCAGATGCTCTGGAGCGTTTTCTGCGATCGCCAGAGCCAGAGTTGCTGGTGTTTGACTGCGCTCCGGAAGCTAATGTTTACCCGATGGTACCTGCAGGCGCAGCGCTTTCGGAGATGTTGTTCGAAGAGGAATAGTCATGTAGTGGCGGGTCTCCAGACCCGCCAGGACGGGCGTGGACGCCCGTCCCACACGGCCAGTAGGGAGAAAACATGAACGCATTTCACATTCACTATCGCAACACGCAAGGCACGTTGATGCGAATCCTTACCGCAGTGTCTCGCCGCGGTATTGAGATGCCTTACGTGCAAGCTTCAGCCGACGGTCACGGTCATCGTGCAAGCCTTTTGCTCGACGTCAATACCAAACAGATTGGCCAGCTGTGCCGCGACTGGTATGCCATTGTTGATGTGATGGATGTAAGTGTTGGCGTGCCCACTCCCGAGATGCTCGATTCCGCGACTGGATTGCCTCACGCGCAACCGCCCGGCTCTGCAGGCGCAAGTGGTAACACCGCTAGCGCAGCCATGGCCTAGATATTTGCATCGCCCGTCGCCTAAGGCATCATGACCTATTCGCGATATAACCGGCGACTCGCCGGAACCCTGCTTTCGGTTTTCCACTCACTGTCGTAATCTTTTAAACCTATGGATCCGAAACATCGCAGTCGTCTCATCACCGAGGGACGAGACCGGGCCGGCGCTCGCTCCATGTTCAAAGCAATCGGTTTTACCAGCGAAGATCTCGCCAAGCCGCTGATCGGGGTCGCCAACACCTGGATTGAAACCATGCCGTGCAACTTCCACTTGCGCCGGCTTTCGGCGAAGGTAAAGGAAGGCGTTCGAGCGGCAGGCGGTACGCCCATGGAGTTCAACACGATTGCCATCAGCGATGGCGAAACCATGGGGACTGAGGGAATGCGGGCGTCCCTGGTGAGCCGCGAGGTGATCGCAGATTCGATCGAACTGGTCTGCCGCGGTCAGTTGTTCGACGCAGTAGTCTGTGTTGTTGGGTGCGACAAGACCATTCCGGCGGCTGCAATGGCCCTAGCGCGTCTCGACTTGCCTGGCTTGATCCTGTACGGCGGGACGATCGCAGCGGGAAGTTATCGCGGCAAGGACGTCACGATTCAAGATGTCTATGAAGCCATCGGAGCGAACGCGGCCGGAAAGATGAGCGACTCCGATTTACTCGAATTGGAAAATGTGGCCTGCCCGGGCGCGGGCGCATGCGGCGGTCAGTACACCGCGAACACTATGTCCACTGTCATGGAAATGCTGGGCCTTTCACCGATGGGTTATAACAGCGTGCCAGCAATGGATCCGCATAAAGATGAGATTGCTTTTCGCTGCGGCGAGCTGGCGCTCGATCTGTTAAAGCGGGGAGCGAAGATCAAAGACATTCTCACTCGCGATGCGATTGAAAACGCTATCGCTTCCGTTGCCGCAAGTGGCGGTTCCACAAATTCCGTGCTCCACCTGCTGGCCATAGCTCGTGAGGCGGGACTTCCACTTGAGATCGATGACTTTCAGAAGGTCAGCGAGCGCACCCCACTGCTCTGCGATCTGAAACCATTTGGCCGGTTCGTGGCGGCCGACATGCATCGTGCAGGAGGAATTCGCCTGCTTGCAAATCGCTTGCTGCAGGGCCGAAAGCTTCACGCCAATGCGATGACGGTCACCGGAAAGACTATCGGCGAAGAAGCCGGGATGGCGGTCGAAACGCCTGACCAGGAAGTAATTGCTCCGCTCGATAGGCCGCTCAAAGCAAGCGGGGGCCTGGTAATCCTGCGAGGGAACCTGGCGCCGGAAGGTTGCGTGGCAAAAATCAGTGGACACGAGCGACTGAGTCATCGTGGTCCAGCCCGCGTCTTCGAATCCGAAGAAGAAGCGATGGCTGCGGTAACAGGTAAACGCCTCAAGGCAGGCGATGTGGTTGTGATCCGCAATGAGGGCCCGCGTGGCGGCCCCGGCATGCGCGAGATGCTCGGCGTCACGGCTGCGATTGTGGGCGAGGGACTGGGCGAGTCGGTCGCACTGCTGACCGATGGCCGCTTTAGTGGGGCGACCCGAGGGCTGATGATGGGGCATGTCTCCCCGGAAGCGGCTCTGGGCGGTCCCATCGCGGCAGTTCATGAGGGAGACACAATTCGCATCGACGTAACCCAGCGCTTGCTGGAGCTGGAGATCAGTGATGCCGAAATCCAGCGCCGGATGTCCAAATGGAAAGCGCCAAAACCGCGCTTTGCGACGGGGGTATTCGGTAAATACGCGGCTCTGGTGTCTTCCGCCTCAGAAGGCGCAATTACGCGTCCTAAGTAGCTCATTTTACAAGAAGATCGCTTACGGTTCTGTCCAGTTTTGACAGGCCAGGGCGCCCCTGACTCCACGTCAATGTCACCACCGCATTGACGAAAATTTGACCTAAAGATAGTTTGCAAGTCTCTGCGCATCCAAGTAACTTGGTCTGAGGTGGTGACGGTTTTGGGTAAGCGTAAGGCGCTCTCGCAGCTTGGGTTTTTCCTCGCTCTTTTCGCTTTGGGGACGAGTTTGGCTTTCGCGCAGAGCCGGGACCAGCTCGCGCCTACGCTTTCGAGCGCTCATCACGGCTTCACGGTCTTTGCGCCCAGGGGAAATACTGGGTCGGGTCCCACCCCAGCAGCCTCAACGGTTCCAGGCATCGATTCCATCAAAACCTTCAACGGTGATTTTCGGGTGCCCGGTGTCGGGCCTTCCGGAAATCCGCAGCGGAGATGGCTTTACACTATCGCTGGCGGGCGTCCTGAAGCGGGAGGAACAACCACCTTCGACGCACCCATCGTGCCCGTATCGCTGGATCTGCTCGATTATGACGGCACGGTGCGGGTGGTAAATGGTCACAAGCTGCACTATTCGGTCGAGCCATTTGTAAGCGCGGTGGTGAACTCTCCGATCTTCCAGCGCGCCGATTACAGCAGCAGCGAAGTCCCTACGCAATTTTCCGACGCGGTGCAGCGGGCTCAGTTCAACAACGTGATGCAAACCGACTGGCACACCCTTCTGAGGCCTGCGCTTAAGACTGCGCGAACACTCTCGATTCCGCGGGGGGCATATTATTTCGCGCTGAATAATGATGGCTCCTGCTGTGCCTTTGTGCTGGTTGATATTGACGTGTTTTCGAACCGCCTCTTCCCGCCGTCGCCCAGCGACGTCTCTACTCCGATTGGGGCCACCGAGCATTCCGGTGACATCACGACCAAGAGTATCGCCACTTTTCTTGTTCCCAACACCTATCTTTATCTCAATCGCAACCCAAATAAGTGCTGCGTGCTTGGCTTTCATACTTACGATTTTGAGCCGGGCGATGCGAGCAACGGTTTCCGCGAAAAACGTTATGTGCTGAACTATTCAAGCTGGATCAGCCCTGGTTTGTTTGGTCCGGGTTTTGAGGACGTCACCGCTTTAAGTCATGAGATCACAGAAAGCCTGAATGATCCGTTTGTGGGAAGCGACGGAATCCACGGCATCACTCCGTGGTGGCTTTCACAAAACGGAAATTGCCAGAATGACTTGGAAGTGGGAGATGTGATCGAAGGCCTGCCGGATTCAACGGTCCCGATTAAAACCGGAGGCAGGACTTACCATCCACAAAACGAGGCGCTCTTGCAGTGGTTCGAGTTTCAGTCGCCTTCAACCGCTCTGGGCGGAGCTTACAGCTATCCTAACCAGGGCGTTCTGACTTCACTGTCACCCCCACAGGGCATGAACTGCAAGTAGCCATCAGGCGTCAGCAATCAGCCTTCAGCCGCCAGGTTTAGGATTAATTCTTCTGCGCTCAGTTTAATTCGCATACTTAACTCAATGGGTTGTAGGTCGCTCGGTTTAGCTGATGGCTGAGGGCTGACAGCTGACGGCTTAATTAAAACGAAAACCTCACTTGCAAATCCACGCGCCGATTTGCTGATGCGGATCCGAACGGCCCGCCGGCAATGTTGATGGATTGTCCGAAGAACGGCGAGCTCAGATTTCCCACCGGCGGCCCCGGATTAAAAGTATTCAGAAGATTGCGCGCCGAAATACTGAACGTCAGATTGTAGCGGCGACCTGAGGACGCACCAGAGCCAAAAGGATTAGTGCCCCCGCTTCCGCTCAACCCGCCTGGTCCCAAGCCACCGCCCCGGCCGCCACGGGGACCGCCGTAGCCTCGGTCGCCTCCCCCTCCGGAGCCGCCGCCCTTGGTTTCACGGCCAAAGCCGATGGTCTTGCTCAAGCGCAGATTCAAAGTCGCGTCCGATGGACCGGTGCAGTAGTTCACGGGTACTTGCCCAATGGCTGTGTTTGTAGTTGAGAGAGCCGTGGTTGAGAAAGATGCGGGTGAGGTGCAGACCGCGTTAGAGTTGCCGCCCGCGAACCAAGGCCGGTCGTTAAAGATGGAATCGCCGTTATTATCCTGGCCGGTCGCAAGATTGTAGGGCTGCCCAGAATTGATGATGACGAATGGGCTCAGCGAAAAAGAATGCGGCAGCGAGAGGTTTCCTCCCAGGAAGATACGGTGACGCACGTCGAAAGCCGCGCGACCGTAATCCGCGATTGGGTCGTATTGGTTCGAAAGAAAGCTCGCTTCCGATGTAGTTCCGCTGGAAAAGAACCCACCTGCGCTCCCTCCGGAACTGGCATCGCTATTTGCGTAGTTCAAAACATAAAAACCAAACAGAGAGACGCGCTTGCCGGTATTGACCCGCACATTCGCGATGAGCTGGTTCTGGCGGAAGATGCCACCGGAGATGTACTGGTAAATGTTTTCATTGGTTTTGTTTGGAGTGGGGCCTCCGAGTTTGTAGGGCGCATTGATGTTGTCAATAAAAAACGCATGCTCGCCGCGTGAGTTCAAATAAGTCACAGATATGGTTGCGTTCTTCGTGACCTGGCGTTCGATACTTGCGGCGCTCTGGATCGTGTACGGCGCGCGCAGGTTGGGAGAAATCTGGTATATGGTCGGAGCTGCCGTCGTCGGCAATGGGCTAGGTATGTTCGTGAAGAACTGCGGGTTCTTGACGACTGCGCTCTGCTGTGTAACCCCATTCAGCAGGTTCGCTTCCTGCACCAGGTTGTATCCAAAGCGGTCATAGAACATACCGAAGCCTGCGCGGAGCACGGTCTTCGGCGCAGCCTTTCCATTGCTGCCTATTCCCCACGCCACCCCCAGCCGCGGAGCAAAATCAGCGTGATCGTGAATGTCATTTTGCGACTCGACGCGCAGGCCGTAAGTAAAGGACAGATTCGGCTTGGCGCGCCACTCGTCCTCGGCATAGAGCCCGGCGTCAAACCATCCCACACTGACTTGCGGAGACCCTGTGGTGATCGAAAACTGCGATGGACAATCTTGCGGACTGTAGTTTGCTCCCGAAAGGCAATGTCCCCCCGCAGCATTCTCATAGGCTAGCAACGCGGTAAACGGATTTCCATTAAGGGGAGAAAAGACAAACGTGCCGTTAAAATTCGCATCAGTAGATTCTGAAGAGGTTATGCCTCGCAATCTTGCTCCGAATTTGATCAGGTGATTCCCATGCGTGATCGACGTGTAATTCTGCAACTCGTAATTATCCTGCATAGTACGTACCAGCCCTTGAGAGTTTTCGCCATTGGTGAAGAAACCCTGGACCTCGATCGTAGGTCCACTCCCTAGCGGTAGCTGGTGGTTGGTCTCGCGCTGAAACTGAAATCGGGTCTCGTTGACAATTTTAGGACTGAGAATCTGCGTATCGCTAATTTGCAGCGTGTGTTCCGTCTCGTTCAGGTTATAGGCCTGAGCAGGCAACGAGAAAGAAGTCAGCCCGGAATTCTGATCGCTGTCGTGAGTTAATTGGTAACGCATGGTTAAGGTATTGTTCGCGCTGAGCTGGTAATCGATTCGGGGGCTGATGCTGGTGCGGGTTCGGGCATTAGCAATCGATTCTTCCAATGGCGGACCAAAAACGTCGGCAGGGTTCACCGGGTGGATGGCGGAGAAATCATCCATATTCCGCCGCGACGCATCCAGAAAAAACGATGCCTTCTTGCTGATCGGTCCGCCCAGATTTCCATCGAACATGTCCGAGTTGTAATCGGGCCTGGTGGGAACGTACGGATCTTTCGAATTCAGCACTGCGTTGGTGTCATTGAAGAAAAACTGCCCGTGATAATGATCGCTGCCCGGCTTGGTGAGAATCTCGATCCTGCCATAGCCCAATTTGTCATACTGCGCTGAGAAGGGATTCTGGTTGATGCGAATCTCGCGGATAGCCGACTTTGGCGGAAGCTGCCCTCCGGTGAATCCATCGATGTAGATTTGCCCGCCGTTCGGGCCCGCTGCGGGTCCGGCCAACGCCTGCAACTCGTTCTGCAGTTCGTCAGGATCGTCCGATAGAGCTTCCAAGTCTTTCCCTTTTATTATCAGGGAACTCGCATTCGAGGCCGCGCCGACGTCAAGCTGCGTGCCTTCAGCTTCGACGTTAACCTTTTCTTCCTGTACCTGCACCTGAAGCGCGAGGTTCAGAGTCTGGTGTTGTCCCGCGGTAAGTTCGACGCCCGGTTTCGAAAAGGGTGCGAAACCCTTGGCGGCGGCGGCCACGTTGTAGGTTCCCGGCGCCAGCGCTGGAATTTCGAACCCTCCTCCTTGATCAGTTGTGACCGAACTCTGCTTCCCGCCGGTAGCAGTGACGGTCACCGTGACTTGCGGAATGACGGCGCCAGTTTGATCGACGACTTTGCCGCTCAATGTCGCCGTGGGCGATTGCGCGACCGCCGGGATAGTCACCGCGGCTAATAAAAAGATCAGGAGAAAATCTCTCAACTTTTCCCTCTTAAAGAGGTTTTACTCGCTTGAGCCCTCGCCACCGCCGGGTGAAGCTCCCAGATTCCACGGGGAAAGAATAGTTGCGGCAGCCGCTCCGCTCGGCGCCGCAGTAAGTATCGGCTCTACTCCGGAGATAAGCGTAATTGTAATCGGCGCGGAGGTCGCGCTTCCCTCGGTGGCCACGAGCATCACCGCATCTCCCTTTTGCAGATCGGAGATTGCCACGCTTGGCATTCGACTCAGCATCTGCTGGAAGTCCGGCGGGCCGCTTCCGCGTTGGTAGCCTTCGCGTCCCTGCGAACCATCAGGAGACCCGCCCTGCCCTCGCCAGTTCCCTTGACCACTCTGGCCCTCGCCGCGGTTCGAACTTCCTTGTGCTCCGCTCTGCGAAGATTCTCCAGGTGCGCCCGGCGGACTTCCGCTCGCAGCCGAAGCTCCGCCTTTCAACCGCGCCGCAAGCCTCTGGGCCGCGGCTGGCGGCAATTTATGCATCTGCGAATCCGCGCTTATCTTTAGCGTTACCGGACGCTTCGCTAGCAGGTCCATCACAGAAATACTGCTGTTTGCGGCGTCGGTTGAGATCACGGTTCCCGCTATATTCCTGAATGTTCCTGAGACGATCGCTTGCGCTGTGAATTCGGCGCCGTCGTCACTTTTAGCGCCCCTCGCGCGAAGCTGATCTCCAGGCTTGATTTGGTCAAACGTGCCCGGCTTGGCTTCGTCGAAATTTACCGAGTCAGGTGAATACCGCCGGATGGCGGTTGCCGGCGATACGTGAATCACGATCGGCTTCCCCGACGACGCGAGCGCGTTGGCGATGCTAATCGTCCCCGCCGCCGGGTTAACTTCCTTCACGATTCCGCCGGTGCCCTTTCGCCACTCCTCGCGCTCCTGTTGCTGCCGCTCGGCGATATCGCTTTGCCTCATCACGATCACGGTGGAGGCCGCGACGGAATTCCCTGCCCCGTTGGGGCCTAGCGCAAGCACGCGATCTTTGACATGAATATCTGACACCTGAATCGCCGCTGCGTTCTTTAAATCAGTTTGACCTGGAGTCGCCTGCACAATGCGCGTGAAATCGGTGACCGTAACCGTCACCTCGGCGCCGCTGTCGGTGGTCAGCACAATTGAGTTACCGCTGATCGACTTCACCGTGCCCACTGCTTTCGCAAGCGCGGTGTGCGCGAGCGCGACGACTCCAAATATCAGGAATATCGCCCATCTCGAGGCTGTAGCGCTGCGAATCAACGGTGCGTTTTGGCGCAAGGTTTTCATGGATTCTCTGATGATCATTCAATCATGCAGGAGAATCAAGGTGGGTAAAGAATTGTCAAACGCCGGTAAACGAAAGGCGAAGCGATGCAGGCGCGTCCGAAGCCTCCGGATGAGGAATCTGCTCTGGCTAGCGATTTTGAGACGATTCGATTTCTAGAAGCGCCTTCTTGCGCTGCAGCCCCCAGCGATATCCGCCAAGGTCGCCGTTTGAACGCAACACGCGGTGGCATGGGATCGCAATGGCAACCGGATTTGTGGCGCATGCGTGTGCAACCGCGCGGACGGCTGAAGGATGTCGAATGGCGCTTGCAACTTCGGTGTACGACCGGGTTTCGCCGAAGTCGATCGACTGCAGATAAGACCAAACTCTTCGCTGGAATGCGGTCGCTTGGATATCGAGTGGAAGGGATGAGGACCGTTCAACGCCTGAGATGCGCTGAATCACCTGCTCGGCCAGCTTCGCCATGCCTTCATCGTCACGGCGTCTCAGAGCGAATGGAAATTCCTGCTTCAAGCCTTGCTCCAATTCTTCTTCCGAATCCGCGAACTGGATACTGCAAATGCCTTTGTCGGTGGCCGCGATGAGCATGCGTCCGATTGGAGAATCAGTGCAGGCATAGCGAATCGGAGCCGCGATTGCACCACGACGATATTTCGCAGGCTCCATGCCCAACTCAGATGAAGTGCGCGAGTAGAGCCGGCTGGTCGAGCTGTACCCGGCCTCGTGCATTGCGCGCGTGACCGAGTGGCCGGCCTTCAGCTTCTGCCGAAAACCGCGCATGCGGCAGGAATCCGCGTATTCCTTGGGCGTGATTCCAAGCACCGCCTTGAAAGTTCTCTGCAGATGAAACGGGCTCTGTTGAAATTCAACGCCCAGGCGCGCGAGCGTGACCGGCTCATCCAAGTGCAGTTCGATGAAACGGCAGACCGATTTGATCAGTTCCTGCCGCGGATTTCCTGCAACCGCTTTGGGGCGGCAACGCAAACATTCGCGGAACCCAGCCGTCTCAGCCTCCTGCGGCCTGTGAAAGAACGTGACATTTTCACGTCGTGGCCGCTTTGACGGGCACGAGGGCCGGCAGTACACGCCGGTCGAGGAGACGGCAAACACAAATTTTCCGTCGCTCGCGCCGTCCCGCGCCAGCACTGCCTGCCAGCGCGAATCTTCGATTACGTCCTTCATTTCCAATTGCCCTGACGGTTCCAAGTTCAGAATTGTACTGTTCATGCTCGCAGCTTACGCCTCAGCCTAAATCCAGAATATCCGCATCTTGCGGTCAAACTGAGTTTTCTGAGGCTCCATTTCGCGATTTCTTGCGGCTGAATCGTCGTCTCATAATTCAGCCCCGCTCGCGAAGATAATCGGGCAGCGTCTCCTGCCAGGGCCGCATTCGGATTCCATAGTTTGAAAGACTGGTATCGGAGAGAACAGAATAACTCGGCCTCGCAGCTGGACGGACAAAACGCTCACTGGTTGTGGGCCGAATCAACGTCTTCGACCCCGCCTGTCGCAATATCTCTCCCGCAAATTCGTACCAGGAGCAGACTCCGCGATTGGTACAGTGAACAATCCCCTTCGCGCCGACCCGGCAGAGGTTGATGATCGAATCGGCAAGATCGAGGGTGTAGGTAGGGCAACCGCGCTGGTCGTTCACGACTTCAATTTCAGGACGGCTCGCCGCCAGCTTCAGAATCGTATCCGGGAAGCATTTCCCTCCCGGGCCAAATAACCAAGACGTGCGCACGATGCATGCGTCGGGGATCAAGCCGAGAATCTTCTCCTCCGCATCCGCCTTACTTTTTCCATAAACATTGATGGGATGCCGAGGGTCATTCGCTTCGTACGGCGCATTTTTGGTTCCGTCGAAAACGTAGTCGGTGCTGACGAACAGCAGCTTCGCTCCAGAGTTCGACGCCGCTTTGGCAACGTTAACCGCACCGTGTGTGTTCACCGCAGCCGCCAGCGTCGGATTGATCTCGCAGCCATCGACGTCGGTATAAGCTGCGGAAAGCACGATCCACTCAGGATTGCTTTCGCCCACAGCTTTATCAATTTGATCGTGAGATCGAATATCGGCCTGTGCGCTACCGAGTCCAGTGACTTCATCCCCGGTCCACCGGCGCATGAGCGCCTTCCCCAACATCCCAGTTGCTCCGAAAATTGTGACTCGCATAGTTCGGCCAAAAACGAATATAGCGCAAGCTGAGATGAGCGACCTACAACGAAAGAAGGAACGGACGGTATAAAATAGAAGTTACCGCTAGGATCTCCCGAGGTGCAATAATGGCAACCCTTGAAGCTCCAATTCGTCCCCGCACGCGCGCTCAGCAAGATCGCTTTCGCAACGAACCCGCGATCGATTTCACAAGATCAGACGTTGCCCGGCAAATGCGCGCGGCATTGGACCGTGTCCGCGGACAACTCGGTCGCGAGTACGACCTTATTATCGGCGGACACCGTGTAAAAACGGCGGAGAAGATCCATTCGCTTAATCCTGCTCGTCCGTCGGAAGTGGTTGGCATTCACCAGAAGGCTGGGAAAGAGCACGTTGAGCCGGCAATGCAGGCCGCTTTGAAGGCCTTCGAGAGCTGGAGCCGCACTCCGTTGGAAGAGCGCGTTTCTTTGTTATTCCGCACTGCCGAATTACTGCGCGAACGTAAGTTCGAGTTGATGGCGTGGCTGGTTTTTGAAGTAAGCAAAAACTGGGCCGAGGCCGACGCTGACATCGCCGAGACCATTGACTTCTGCGAATTCTATGCGCGCGAGGCACAGCGGTTGGGCAATGCAAAAGCTCCGGTGCAATTGCCGGGGGAAATAGATCATCTCTTTTACATTCCGCTCGGCGTTGGAGCGGTGATCCCGCCGTGGAATTTCCCCGCCGCGATCATGGCGGGTATGACGCTGGCTTCGATCGTTTGCGGAAACACTGTAATTTTGAAGCCGTCAAGCGACTCACCGACGATCGCAGCGAAATTTGTCGAGATTCTGGAATCGGCTGGAATGCCAGAAGGCGTGGTGAACTTCTGCCCCGGCGCTGGCGCGAGCTTTGGCGACGCCGTGGTGGCGCACCCAAAAACCCGCTACATCGCGTTTACCGGGTCTCGCGAAGTGGGACTACGAATTAATAAGGTCGCTGCCGATCGTGCTCCCGGCCAGATTTGGATCAAGCGCACCATTCTCGAAATGGGCGGCAAAGACGCAATTATCGTGGACGCCGATGCCGATCTCGAAACCGTGGCCGACGGGGTTGCCACCGCCGCCTTCGGCTTTCAGGGACAAAAATGCTCCGCCTGTTCCCGCGCCATCATCGATGAACGCATTTATGGCAAGTTTCTCGAAAGGTTGAAAGACCGCGTGGAGCGGTTCACCATTGGCGATCCCGCAACCAACGCCAACATGGGCGCAGTTATCAATGAGGGATCGATGAAGTCGATCATGAACTATATCGAAATTGGTAAGCGCGAAGGCCGGTTAATTACGGGTGGTGAACGGGCAACTGACGCCGGCGACGGCTACTTCATTCAGCCGACCGTGATTGCGGACATCCAACCGAAGTCGAAACTCGAGCAGGAAGAAATTTTCGGTCCGGTACTGGCGGTAATTAAGTCGCGAAACTTTGACCACGCGCTTCAGATCGCTAATGACACCGAGTTTGGTTTGACCGGCGCGGTTTATACCAGCTCGCGCGACAAGATTGAAATGGCGATGCGAGAATTTCACGTGGGCAATCTGTACATCAACCGCAAGTGCACCGGTGCGATCGTGGGCGCGCACCCGTTCGGCGGATTCAATATGTCAGGAACTGATTCGAAGGCGGGTGGGCCGGATTATTTATTGCTGTTCTCGCAGGCGAAGTCGGTGGGAGAGAAAATCACTTAGGACTCAGGACTGGCCGTGTGGGTCGGACATTCTTGTCCGACGCTTTAGGTCTTGCTACCCGAGGGCTAAGCCAAAATCAAGTAAACGGCGTCGGACAAGAATGTCCTACCCACACGTTATTTGCTTAGCAACAGCTTGGCAATCGTCGACAATTGCATGTTCGAAGTGCCTTCGTATATTTTCCCAATCTTGGCGTCTCGCCAGTATTTTTCGACCGGATAATCCTTGGTGAAGCCCGCGCCACCATAGATCTCAATCGCCAGCGAGGTCACGCGCTCGGCCACTTGTGAACAGAAGAGTTTTGTCATCGCGGCTTCTTTCACGAATGGCACGCCGGCATCCTTCATTCGCGCGGCGTTGTAAACCATGAGCCGCGCTACTTCGATTTCGGTCGCCATTTGCGCGAGTTGAAATTGAATTCCCTGGAATTCTGCGATGCTCTTCCCAAACTGCTTGCGTTCCTGCGCATATTTCGCGGCGTATTCCCACGCTCCGCGCGCAACACCCAGCATCTGCGCACCAATGCCGATGCGGCCTTCGTTAAGGGTTTCAATTGCGATCTTGTATCCCTTGCCGGCTTCGCCCAACACATTGCTCTTAGGAACGCGGCAATCTTCCAGAATCAATTCGCAGGTTGACGACGCGCGAATGCCCAGCTTGTCTTCTTTCTTGCCGACCGTGAAGCCCGGAAAATCTTTCTCAATAATGAAAGCTGTAATTCCTTTATATCCGGCCGAAGGATCAACCGTCGCAAACAGCACAAATATTCCGGCCTCTTTCGCGTTGGTGATCCAAAGTTTGCGGCCGTTAAGAACGTAGTCGCCGCCCTTCAGTTCCGCCCGGGTTTGAAGCGCGAACGCATCGGAACCGGAACCGGCTTCACTCAGCGCATAGGCTCCTACCGTGTCTGCCGCCATGCGCGGCAAATACTTTTTCTTCTGCTCAGGATTAGCCCAGCGCAACAGCGCATTATTGACCAGCGTATTCTGCACATCAACCACTACTCCGGCAGAAGCGTCGGCACGCGAAAGTTCCTCGACCGCCAGGATCGCCTCAAAGAAGTTCCCTTCCGCGCCACCATACTGCTCCGGAAGCTCGATGCCCATCAACCCGAGCTGGAAAAACTGTTCAATCAACGACTTGTCGAAAACACCTTTTTCATCCATCTCTTTGGCGAGGGGGCGGACCTTTTCCTCCGCAAATTGACGCACGTTATCCCGAAAAAGAATCTCGTCTTCTGAGAGCGAAGTCAGAGGGACCGCAATCAAGTTCTGCAGAGCAGTTTCCGGCATAGAAAATCCTTTCGAGATCAGCGATAGAAATTTTACACCGGCGATTGAGATGCAGGGATGAACGGCTAGTTTTCGGCGTGAGACGCGGACTTTTCCGCGACAACCAGCTTCAGCGGATCAGTTTTCAGGATGCGCTTGATTTGTGTGCGCGCGTGAGTGGACCACGGCCCCGTCGCGTCCAGCTTCACATAAGCCTGCCAGTGCTTCAGCGCTTTGCGAGGCTCGCGCATCTTTTCGTACGCAAGCGCGAGATTATAGTGGGCATCAGCGTAGGTGGGGGCCAACCGCAGCGCAGTCAAATAACTCTCGACCGCATCATTGATTCGCCCGGTCTCATCCAGCACATTGCCGAGATCGAAGTGGGCAAGAGCGTAACGCGGATCGATCCGCAACGCCTCGCGGTAATGATCTTCAGCGGCCCGGTAGTCCTGCCGGTTGTAATAAAGTGTACCGAGGTTAATGTGCGCAGCGGCATGCTCTGGATCAAGCTGCAATACCCGTTCATAGGCAGCAATTGCCTGCAACTGGTTTCGTGGATCGTCTTCCAGAGCTACTCCGCGGGCAAATAACTCGGCGACATCGGCATCCGCAGGCTCCTGCGGGACCGCAGAACCTCTGGTCACGGGAACGCTGGCAATGACCTTTTCTCCAGGTGAAAAATCGAACATGAATTGTCCCGCGATCGGCTCCAGCAGCCTGCCTTCGTGCCGGAACGCCACTCGGTGCCTTCCGCTGGTGGAAGCGTTCGCCTCAAGCAGCGGATTCTCCATTCCCGCCGCCTGCTGCTGCATCGCCATCAGGGATTGACGAATCTCGACGGGGCGTACTCGGCGAGCACACAGGTCGCGCACTTTCTTCACCTGCAGAAGATCGAAAAATGTGTAGCTTTCGCCGACGGCAAGCAGCCCGGCTTTCTCCCAGGCAAGGAGTTGCCTCGGGCTCACTCGTAGGATTCGAATCAGATCTTCTCGGCTGTATCGGTACACGCTATCGATGAAACTACGCGTATTATCGAAAGCCAGAGGTTCACTCCGCAATAGGAAAATAGGCCCAAGAGGAACCTTTTATATCAACAAATGCAACTCCTCTGGTGCAACCGTTGTGAAACGCTGTGGAAGACGCGCCTTAAATTCTAGTTTGTCAGTTCTGCGAGCACTGGCACGGATCTCAGCCCCGGGCCTAAGATATTTTGTCAACGCGGTAATCTTCCGCCCGGACCCAGCCGCAGGATTTTGCCTGAATCGGCATCAAACTCGATCACTGACGGCTTTGGCGATTCTGCCTGCTTGTCCGGAACATAGGGCAACAGCGCCACTCGAGCAATTAAGCCAACTGCTCTGTTTTCGGAAGCTTCGAAATGCACTTTTTGAAGAGGGTCGGTATTCCCACGACCGCGGTTTCCATTCTGCTCGTTTAATCGCTGGATCCTGTTTACCGCGCGCGCAACAACGCGAGCGAGTTCGCCGGAATCTTCTGGCGTGCGGCGCTCCCGCAAACTCGCCTGTGCTTGCTCGGCGGCAAACCACTTCGGAGTTCGGTCAGTCTCCTGCGGAGACCCGAGTCGCAGGACTTCGCAAAGGTATGCATCGATCTCGGCCAGTTGGGACGCGCGGCGCTTGTGAAGAATATACCGAGTGAATGGAGCCTGCTCAATCCGGCCATGTACTCCGGCTTCTTCGAACGCCTCCAAGGCCGCGGATTGCGCGCGCGTCAGTCCGCGCATCACCCCGCCCTTGGGAAAAGTCCAACGCCCTTTACGAGTCCGCACCAATAGAAATTCGATCTTGAGCTTGCGTACGCGATAGCAAACCGCGGCCACCTGTTCGCGCTCCCGTGGTCGCCTGGTCTGGATTGGAAGCAGGACTTGGCTGAATGGAAGGTCGGTGCCTTGACGTTTCTGAATCAACTGCAACTTCGTCGTGGTCACAGAACCAGAGTGCACGAAGCAAATCCAGATGCCTAGAGCACAGCTTGATTCTCAGATCGCGGCGACATCCGGCATGCACCCAAGACTTGCATGATCGAATATGGTCTCAAACGTCGAGTTCAAGTTCGCAGAATCTCTCTTCATACTTGTCGCCGCTCTATAGCCGGAGCAATATTTTGTTTCCACGTCACCTCGATGTCAGGAGTTTGTTTTTGGAAAACCTGTGTTGCCTTCGTTGCAACCGAGAGCTTGAATCTGGGCAAAAATCGGTCGCGGTCTACGTATTTGCTCAAACCGTAGGTGTTCGACCCCGGCAAAAATCGGCCGCACGGCGAATCTGTTTCTGCCCCCAGTGTTCGGTTTCGCTGGCTATGGGGCCTCCACCCGAGGGTGCGCTCAATCTGGCGGCGTGGGAAATGATTCGGGAACTAGTGAGCTCAGATCCCGCTCTTACCGCTGCTGCCTGGGAATCTTTGCGCGCGATTGATGGTTTCCTGCCGGCAAACGGAGCGGACGGCGTCCCCCGCCGAGCGGTCGGAGGGTACCTGGAATTTTGACCGCGGATGAACCGAATCGCAATTGAATCATGGGAGCACTGCTTTGATTGGTATGGCGACATCAGCAATTTCAGAAAAACGTGTGGGACTCGCGTACTGGATGGAGGAAGTGCTGGATCAGTGCGCTAAAGCGGGACAAGATTTCGAGTCGGATCCAGTTCACGATTTGCGTACCGCTCTGCGGCGCTGCCGATCTCTCGCCGACGGCATCAGGGTCTTCGACCGCGATCCTGGATGGAAGAAAATGCGGCGAGCGGGCAAAGAGCTCTTCAGCAGCCTGGGTGAGCTTCGCGACACGCATGTGATGATGGAGTGGATTGAAAAGCTTGCGCCAGCAGGCGACCCAGCCACTAAGATTCTCACTGACTTCCTGGTTGGTCGCGAACAGGCACTCGAGGGAAACGCGGCGCGTGTGCTGCAGAATTTTGATCGCAGCCAATGGAAGAACTGGTCTGGTAGATTGCCCGGACGTGCGATACAAATCCCACTCGACAGCGCTGTATTCGCTCACCTCGCGCTGGAACGCTGGAACGATGCTCACGGTCTGCACCTTCGGGCATTGCGTAACCGGACCAACGTTGCCTTCCATGATCTGCGTCTCGCGATAAAGCGATTGCGTTACACGATTGAGAACTTTTTGCCCATCCTGCATCATGCTTGGGGTAAGGACCTCAAAGACATTCAGGACGTTCTGGGCGAGATTCACGATCTTGACGTGCTCTGGCAAACTGCCATTCGCATCAAAGCCTTCCACGACCCCGCGACACGAGAGCAGTGGCGAACTCGCGTACAGCAAGAACGCGGGCAACGTCTCAATTTTTACAGAAGCAAAATGGTTGGCAGTAATTCGCTTTGGAACGTCTGGCGGGAAGGCCTGCCGAAGACAGAGGAATGCCGGGCTCTCGGGCTGGAGCGGCTGCGGACCTTGGCCTCTTTCCTCGATCCTAAGATCGGTCACTCGAAGCACGTTGCCCGGTTAGCTCTGGAATTGTATGACGGTTTGCCGACTCACGAAATTCTACGCGGGCCCAATCGAGATGGTTATCGCTGGATTCTCCATGCGGCTGCGCTGATGCACGACGTTGGGCGCGCAAAAACAAATTCCGGGCACCACAAAACATCTGCTCGACTGCTGCGAAAATTAGAACCGCCATTAGGCTGGGCAGTCGGCGAACTACGCATTGCCGCGCTCGTGGTCCGATATCATCGGGGCGCTCTGCCTCGGGGAACACAGAAGGCATTCGCCGCCCTCTCGCCGGCGAAACAACGCCTGGTGCAATTCCTGGGAGGCATTCTGCGACTGGCCTGCGCCTGCGATTCGCAACATGACAATAAAATAGCAAGCCTCCGTGTCGAGTCTCTGGCTCCCCTGATTACCGTGCGTGCTGAAGGATACATCGACTCAACACCATTGGCCGAGCACATAGCAGCCGCCCGACACTTGCTTGAGCTGACGCATCGCCGGCCTCTCTTCTTTTTGGCCGCGCACAAGGCAGAAAACGTTGTGGCGCAGGCGGCATAGTACGCTCTCAATCAGCCCGGGTTCCCTTTTCCCGGCGCTCCGCAATACACTTCTTGCAGGGCAACATATGCCAAAGCTTGGATCACGCAAACCGAGTTCACATAAGAAGCATCCTCATTCCGTCCCTCGAAACGGAAATGGATTGACGGAGTTGGCAGTGCGCGCGTGTTTAATCGCCAGCGACGCCGCCTTCAATACTAAAGAGTTTCTTGCCAACTCTTCCCGTTTGGCATTCCTTGCAGTTCGGGACTGCGAAAAAGAGCTCGACCGTATTGAGCAACAGATCGATGAGCAGCTCCCGTCCGCCATTAGCGACGTTGGCGAGCTCGAGGCGCGCGAACTGCTTGCATGCCTGCGGTTCAGCACCGATCTCGAGCGGATCGGCGATTTGCTTTGGGGGGTGGCGCAACGGACGCATAATCTCGAAACCCGGTTGCCAAAACCAGACCTGCAGCAGCTCATCGAGATGTTAGATGTGCTCGCAAATATGCTGCAACGGGTCCGTGAAGGGTTCGTTGAACGTGACCTGGAGCCTGCGAGTTATGTGCTCCGGGCGGACCGCGAAATCGACCAAACTTATAAATCCCTGTTTCGTCGCCACGTTCATGGCGAGAGCCGCAAAGAGGTGAAGCATGGAGCAGATGCGCTGCTAATGGCGCAAGCCTTGGAACGTGCTGGAGATCATGCCACCAATCTGGCTGAAGAACTCTTCCGGCTGATCGAAGGCCGCAGCCTGCGTCACACACTGAAAAGACAGCTCAAAGACTAAGTTTCGCTATAGCGACATCGGCCCTACAAGGAACACTATTCTGAATTATCGGAAAAGATGGAGCCGACGAGCGGACTTGAACCGCTGACCTGCCGATTACGAATCGGCTGCTCTACCAACTGAGCTACGTCGGCTTCGACCGACGATACCAAGTTTAGCATGCAAGCTGATGCATCCAGCCTTGCGCAAATTTACAGCTCCGTTACTCACTACATTTTGTGTTCGACATGATGCTTGCGAGTTGCTGAATCGCATGCCTTGGGCACGGTTCCATCCTAAGCGATTTGGGGGAATCGTCAGCAATTGCAGGAACATCGGATTTTCATATCACCCTTGCTGTTTGGCCGGAGGCATATTAAAAGGAACAGGGCTGCTTCTTGCAGCTTTCATCGCCCGCCGGTTTGCAACAACAGCTGTAAGCAGAAGAGCGGAAAAGCTCGCTAGCACCAGAACCAGTGCGGGCCATCCCGTTAGCATCGCATTGTTTCCCATGATCGTAAGCGCAAAAAAAACGCACAATAGGTGCACGCAAAAAACAGGTAACGACGCCTGCCCCATCATTACCAGCGGCCGGATTGCCAGCGGTTTCAGCAGCGATCGAAACCGGATTGCCAGCGCAGCGACGGCGGTGAAATCAAGCATTCGCGCAACTCCGAAATCCCACTTATCGAACAACAGGGCATATTTGCCGAAGTCCAGGTCTGTTCCGATTTGGACATAACGCAGTGCCAGGAAAAAAAGCGCGATCACCGCTGCAGGAACAAGGACGGTCATCTTCTTCGTCCAACGATCAAGATGCAAATCGCTTTCCGCCCAATGTACGCCCAGCCACAAACCTAGCAGCCACCACATTTGCCACGCCCAAAGATCAAATGCGCCCATCTCGTTGAGCGGAATCCGCAATCCAAATGCGTGGGTCAACCAGTTGTAGACCATGTTCTTGAGGCCAAATTGTGCGAACAGCCACAGCGCCAGGCCGCCGGCTAAAGCGTACTTCCAGCCCCATCGCGTTCCCAGAAGAAATGCCAATGGAGTCAACGCCAGAAAAATAATGTAAATAGGAAGGATATCGAGGAGAGGCGGACGGTAAATCATTAACGCGGCATCGAGAAAAGCGCGGGAGCGTCCAACCGTAAAGTAGTAGTTGAGCAGATTGTGTACCGCTGGCCGGTTTCCCCGCGCCGCAATCGGCGCTTCGATTACAAATGCGCATACCAGCAGCAGCAGTTGATAGCCGTACAAGCGTACGGCTCGCATCCACACATTGCGGGACATTCCCGCATTTCCTTCACGCTGTGCAACGCGGAAGCATATGCGTCCCGTGAATAGCGCAGACAGGAAAATGAAACCCTCCGTGGCGGCGAAATAGCCCACCGGTTGATTCACATAAATGCTCAGGACAGTTGGCAGATGCGTGCAGGTCATCCACACTAGCATCACGCCACGAAGGGCATCCAGTTCTTCGATCCGATTCTTCATTGAACTTCAACTACTGCAGGTAAATCGCCATAACACTCGGTTGAAAACTGCGTGTTAGTTCAGCCTTCGCTGCTCAATCCTTTGATGCTTGCCATGGCTCATTGTTATCAAGTGAAATAGAGAGGCCCTGTCAAGATACACAGAACATTACAGAGGCAACGCCAAAGACGCTAAAAAGATGTCAATACGATGATTTGCGCGGGTGCTGAGCACGAACGTGTGCCCGCAGACCTTCGCATTTGCGGGAACTGATCACGAAAAGAGGCAGAACTTCATGTAACGCGCGGGAAACTACAAATTAGACGATTGTTTACAAACGTCCAAATTTCTTAACCGCCTCCTCAATCGACTTGAGTTTCTCGATGTACGCATACATCGAATGCTCTTTGAAATCCATGTCCTGTGCCGTTGCCAGGACCTCAGCGGCCCGGGCGCGCGGCACAATCGCTACTCCGTCCGAGTCTGCCACGACCATGTCCCCCGGACTGACAGGAACGCCGTCGCATATCAAGGGCTTGTTCGCCTCGGCGAATCGATAATGTCCGACCGATGTAGAAGGAACGCTTCCCAACGCAAATACAGGGAACCCGATCTTCTGCAGATAAGCTGTATCCCGCACTCCGCCATCAATTACTGCGCCTGAAAAATTTCTGGCCTGCATCGCCGTTCCCATCAGGCCGCCCATGCCGGCGATATCCGCGCCGTCTTCTACCACCATTACGTACACAGAGTTCGGCGCGCCCTGGTCGATTGCCGCCAGCATACCGTCGAGCGCATTAGGATCGTGGTTCTCTTCCTTCTTCAACTTGACCGTAACCGCAAAGCCGGCAAACCGGGACGTAAAAATCGGACGTATCCGGTGCGACAGATAAATTCGCTGCCCGTCAATTTTTTCCATCGCGTCGGAAACAGAAGCCACCTCGACATGACGGTACCCATCGAGCAGTGCGGCGTCAGAAGTTACATCGGCAGGGCGCGAAAACGCAGGTGTGATTGTAATAACTGCGATCCCCACAATCACTACCGCGACGCTGAATATGGCGATGAGAATCCGCGATCTTGAAACATCATGTAACAAGCTTTTCATCTCGTGTCTCCTTGAGGTTCAGAACCGTTACGGCTGCATCGGGGGGCGCGGCAGCGCGTTCGATTTGTCGATCACCCACTGCGGAAACACCGGGGTATGTTGCGGCGGGTGGCCGCGGGTGATGGCCCAGTGATCAAGCCAACTCGTGCCTTCTTCGCCGACGTATTCGTCCGGCAGGCTGTAGGCGGAATCGCTTAGCGCATCCTGCAGCGTAACGAATTGATAACCGCGCTTGCGGAGTAGATCCAACAATTCTCCAATGTGGTCTGCTTCCAGCCAATTTGCATGTAAAAGTATGATTTGCTTCGGTTCGTATCCGATCAGGTCCTTGGAGAACTTTTCGTAATAATCGAAAACCGCGCCCGTATAAGAAAGATACGAGCTGACGAGCTGTTGCTCCAGTGCCGTATCACCACGCCGTCGAGCGTCGTCGTAAACACCGGCATACATCCAATCCCAGGCGTCCATGGTGACCGGCGCAATGCGATAACCGCGATCCACCAGAAACGCTTCAGACTGGCGGCGCGTCTCGAGATCGCGGCCGGCGTCGAGATATGGGTGCCGGAAATAGCGCAGCTTCATCTTGTGCTGTGCGAGCAACATCCGAGTGACCGTCTCGCCGCGAATGACTTCCTCTTCCCACTCTTTCAAGCTGACGCGATTCAACGACGCATGGCTGAATGTGTGATTGCCGAGTTCGAATCCGTAGTCCAGCCACATGTTGAGAGCCTTGATGCGGTCATCTACTTCGCCGAACTTGTAGAGCTTGCGCTCGTTCACAAAACCGACTGCGGGGATTTTTTGATCGCGCAAGGTTCCTAGCAGCTTGGTTGTCATTTCAATGATCTCGCTTCCGGTCATAAAATCCGCGCTGCCCGCAGGCAGATCATCGATTGTGATTGCAATTCCACGCTGGGCAGGGTTCTGCGCCTGAAGCGGCAACGTAGCCGCCAACAGCAACGAAAGCAAGATGAAATCACACATCCCAAATACTTGCTTCATCGATATGCTCCCTAGTTTGAGCGAAAGCAGTTCGAGAAAGCCGTGTACACCGAGAACGCTTTGGACTAAAAGGCGTGGATCGAAGCGCCTCCTGATCATTGATCAAGCCCGTGCACCTCGCCTCGCAATACAGTTACCGAGGCTTTGGGCAGCCTGAATGTAGTTTGCCGGTCGGCGGTCATCGTCCTCGCAATCGGCGGCCCGTCCGGATCAGCATGACTGTTGGGTCCGTCATTGATCCAGACGTATTGTTCGCTGCCAAAAGTTGTCAACGTGACTGGCCCCTCGAAAGCGGCATCGCGCTTGCCTTTTGAGTCGTTGAACACAACCCTAATGGTGTGCGGATTATTTTCATCACGGTTGACCAGCATCAACGACCACTTCCCATCTGGCCGGTGCACCGTGTAAGAAGTCACCAGCGTATTGCCATCACTGTCCTTAACATCACTCGCCGAAGCGAACATGCGATGAGCGCCGGAACGGTGCTGTATCCATTCCAGATTTATCATGTGCGCGGCGAAGTACGGGGAAGTGTATCCCTTAATGTTGTAGTTTTCATCGGCCACGAAATTCGACCATGAGGCCCAGCCCAGGCAAGTGTTGTGCGAATCCTGAGGCTGTATTGGGGAGTGATAGAAAGCCGCTCCTCCACCTTCAAAAAACGAGCCCACATTATCCGCCAGCCACAATGCTGCGAAAATCGTAGTCATGGGCCCGGTGAGTTCGGCAGCGAGATGATTCTCCGTCACCATCAACGGCACGTTCTGCGGCACACCGTCATCCCTCCACACCTGGAGGATATGCTTCATCAGCTGCGGTTCGGTGTACAAAGTCTTCCACGTGATGCCGCAAGGCTCGAACGGATAGTGCTCGAATGACACGAACGCGAGATCCGAAAGCCGGCCATGCGACTTGAGATAGGCCACAAAGCGCCCCATCCATGAGATCCGTCCTTGGGCATCCGGCCAGAGCTTTATATCCTCATTCACGCCTTCAAAGACCGGCCCGCCGAGCTTGAGTTTGGGATCGATTTTGTGAATTGCGGTGGCCCACTGAATGTAGAGCGCGCCGTAGTCTTCAGGCATCGCGTGCTTACCATCAGGCTCCTCTCCCATCTCGACATAGCCAAGGTTGTAGCCCCGCTTTTCGATATAAGAAATCTGAGCAGCCGCATCGCCGGGCGTGCCGTAAAGCATGGTTACTGGAACCATCGCCGGTAAATTGTTTGTAAGCCCGCTGGTAAAGAAAAGATCAAACCCGGTGTGCTGGTAACCGCCGCTATCGTTCACGTCCTCGGCGGAATGCCACGGATCAACCGATGAAACGCAATACGTTATTCGCTTCTCAGCCGGACCTTTTGGGGCCTCAGCAAACACGCCCCTCGCGTCGATGCTGCCCACCTCGATTTGCTGGATCGCATAGCCCACGCAATTTCGGATGTCGTCTGGTCCGTGCTCGTCGCAGGTGTTGGAAGACTCTGTCATAAGCACGCGAAGATAGCGCGTCGAAACTAGCGCATCGCTCAACTTGAGCGTGACCGTACCGCCCTTCGCCTCGGTGAATATGCCGCCAGAAAAAACCTTCCACTCGCCTTTCGGTCCAGCATCAAAATCGAGTGCATTCGTGCCTGTCCAATATTCCACCTGATACTTCGTTGCGTAAGGACTCGCCCACGCGATGCGGACTGCAGTCAGCGGCTTCTCAGTTTGAAGATCGACGACCACCCATTGCGGGTGTAGCGTATCGCTTTCGCCGGTGAACTTACTGGTGAGATACGGGTTGCTCTTCCAATAGGTGAGGTTCGGCCCGGCTAGCGGACGGTCGCCGCTGGTTGCGAAACCGCGGTGCGGGAGCGCGTACGCTAGAATGTACCGGATCGGCTCCTTGGGTTCGCCGCTGCCAGTGAAGTATCCACTGCGGTGTGCCGCGTCACTCCAGCTTCCACTCTCCGTCCAATGCCACGCCGCCATCCGACGTTCCGTATTGTTGCGATACGTAATCGGCCCCCAGCCTGCAGACAGTGACTCTTGAATGATGTGCGGAGTAAAAACTTTGTCGATGTCTCTGCGCGAAAGAACATCAAGGGAACTACCGAGCGCATTATCAGGATCAAATGAATTGATTATGTGGCCCGCAGTTGCGTCCACTCTAACGGTCCCGACTTTCGTAGCACTCGGGGCGGCTTCGGATTGCGCGCAAGCAGTTTGGGTCTGCGCGACAAGACAGTATGCGAACACCGCGATCGCAAACGCAAGCTCGATGATCGCCATTCGAGCTCGGCCCCCGGCTGCATTGTGGTTCTTCAACTGTCCTGCTCCGGCATCGGCGTGGTACCCACTTTTGTTGACTTGCTGAGTCCCATATCAGCGGTTATGCCGAATGCTGCCGCAGCACCTTGGACAACTGCTCCGCAATGATCTGGTCTTCGCCCGGCTGCAGCATGAACGAATTCATCGCCAAGCCGGGCCGTCCTTCGCCTCCGGCAATCACAATTGATGGTTGCCCGCTGCGCAATATCTGCGAAGCTTGCGGAGGTGTCAGTGAAATCCGTGCATCCCACGTGATCTGCATATGCGGAACGTGGTTGGCAACTTCCGGTATGAAAAACGAGGTGCTTACCCCCGGAATCTTTGTGATTTGCCCTGAAATATTTTCTAATCGCCGCTGCCACTCTTTCGCCAGCGCGTCCTGATCCTCGCTCAGGTAGAGTTCCAACGCCTTCACTATTCCTACGATCTCTTCCTTGCCCACTTTTTGACCGCGTCCCAGCGTGTCCTCGTAGGGACTGTTATTGAGCAGCGCGCAATGCACTAACTGTTCGCGACCAATCAGCATCCCCGCACACTGCGGCCCCCTCAGCGCTTTGCCCCCGCTGAACGTAATCAGGTCGTAACCCATGTTGGCGTAATCCCAAAGATGCGATACCGGAGGGGTATCAGCCGCGGCATCATTCATGCAGGGAACGTTGTACTGCTTGGCTAACTTCGGCCACTCGTCCACTTTTATCTGTCCCGCGGAGTTGGCGAAATTCGTGAAGTGCATCATGGCGGTTCGTTCACTCACCGCCCGGCGCAACTGCTCGCGGGTCTCGATTTCAATGAGCTTTACGCCGGTTCCTCTCAGCTGATGATCGAACGGATTGCGATGCGATTTCTGGATGATCACTTCAGACTTCATCCCGGTCAGATCAGGCAATTGCTTGATGAGGCTCTCGTTGTCGCCGGTAAGAATCCCCGCCAGTGCTGACTGTATCGCTCCCGCCGCTCCAGAAGTGACAATCGCACTATAACCTTGTGGCAGCCTCAGCATTTGCACGATGCGCTTGCCCGCAGCCGCCTCCAACTCTGGAATGCTTACGAAGTGCCGCGCTGCTTGCGCCATCACAGCTTCGACTTCCGGACGTATGAGTGACCCTCCCAGCGTGGTCATGGTCCCTTCACCGTTGATTACCGTAGTGACACCCAACTCTTCGTAGGGATTTCCAGATTGGCCCAAGCCTGCCGCAGCTACACCTGGTTCTGCTGCGGTCGCTTTCGCTGCAAAAAGCTTTCGCGGTGCGGCAAGCGCGGCGGCTACCGCACCAAGAGTTCCCAGGAATCCGCGGCGGCTCGAAGTCGAATTCATATTCGTTCTCCCGATTTATTTCTTAGACAACGCGGCAATGCAGTTAATTTCTACCAGCGAGTTTCCCGGAAGCGCGGCAACTGCGACCGTAGTGCGCGCCGGGCCTCCATGCGGGAAGTAAGTCTTGAACACTTTGTTCATTCCATCGTAATAATCGATTTTTGCCAGAAAGACCGTAAGCTGGACCACGTCATCCAGGTTCGAGCCAGCGGCTTCGACAAGCTTCTTGATGTTGTCCATTACTTTCGTTGTGTGTGCCCCGATCTCCCACGATTCAGCCGGCCCGCTGTCGTGGGCCCCGACCCCGGCTATGTAGGCCAATCCGTGGTGAATGACGATCGGCGTGATGAAGGAATTGCCTTCAGCTGGCTTTCCTTCATCGTTCAGTTTGCGGACACCTTTGTCTTCATGTGAGGACCGTTTCGCTTCCGAGGGCTTGGAAAGTAACGCCGCCAGCCCAAACGCGGACAATACCGGCGCCAGAAGGCTGGCGAAATTTCTACGAGTCACTGTAATTGAATCCATAAATCTCCTTTTTTATCGAAATGAATTGCTGAAGTTCTTACTGCGGCAGTGCAAAGCTGAAAATGTCGCTGCCGGCGGCGATTGCCACATACTGCTTGCCGTTGACCGCATAACTCATTGGCGAAGCGCTCATGTCCTGGCCCGTGTTGAAATGCCATAACGGTTTGCCATCGCGGTCTTCCACCGCTTCAAATGATTGCGCATCATCTCCGAAAAAGAGAAGCCCTCCGGCTGTGCTCAGGGTGCCGCTGGTCGAGTGCGCTCCGCCAACTTGTGGATACTTCCATGCAAAAGTTGCTGTCGCGAAGTTGAACGCCAGCAGTACCTTTTGCGAATTCTCGCCGGGAGTATGCTTCACCCCCGTCGAATAGAACTCCTTCCCCGGTGTGAAGCGTTGCGGCTCAGGCGCTGACAAGTAGGTCTGACACTGCTCCAATGCCATGAAATAAAAAAGTTGCGTTGATTCGTTATACGAAGGCGCAAACCAGTTCGTGGCTCCCGCATATCCTGGGCACACCTTCGTGCCAGCAGGCGTGGGCTTCACATCAGTCCGGACCGGCCGTCCCTTTGGATCAATCCCTTGCGCCCAGTTCAGTTTGTCGACAAACCGCGTCGCAGAAAGAAATTCGCCGGTACTTCGATCCAGAACGTAAATAAAACCGTTGCGATTTGCTTCGATCAGCAATTTTCGCGGCTGACCTTTGTATGAGGCATCGATCAGCACTGGCGTTTCCGTCGCATCGTAATCAAAAAGATCATGCGGGGTAAATTGGAAATACCATTTCAGCTTGCCTGTATCTGGATCGAGCGCCAACACGCAATCGGTATACAAGTCGTCTCCCGGACGTACGCTGCCTTCGAAATCCGGCGCGGGATTGCTGGTGCCCCAAAACAACGTTTTCAGTTCCGGGTCGTAAGTGCCCGGCATCCACGTCGTGCCGCCGCCGTGCAAATACAAATCCCCCGGCCAACTGCTAGACCCAAATTCTCCAGGTGCCGGAATTGTCCAAAATCGCCATACGAGCTTGCCGCTCTCCGCGTCATATGCCGCAACAAAGCCTCGCACACCGTCGTCCCCGCCAGAGGTTCCAACTATGATCTTGTCGTTCACCACCAAGGGAGCGCTGGTCGCCCCGTAGTTGCTGTTCCAATCAGCGTACGCCACGTCCCAGATCAGGTTTCCCGAGCGCGCGTCCAGGCACAGCAAATGCGCGTTGTCCGTCTCGCGGTATACGCGATTGTGCCAGACGCCCACCCCGCGGCTGATGTGCCGCGACGCATCATCAATCAACCCTTCCGAGTTGGGCCGCGCATAGTGCCACAGCGCGCGTCCAGACTGCGCGTCCAGCGCGAACGTATCGTTTGCCGAGGTCACGAACATCGTCCCGTTCACCACCACCGGCGTAACTTCCAAATGGTCTGAATTGCGAGAATGAAATACCCACGCGGCCCTCAACTGGTTCGCATTTTTCACGTTGATCTGCGACAGCGGGCTGTAGCGCCGGCCGGAGTAGTCGCCATTGTAAGAGAGCCAGTTTTCATTCATCGGCGCCAGCAGGTCCTGCGTGCGGACATTGATCTCGCTCTGCACCGCGCCGTTCTCCTGCCCCCGCGCGGCGACTGCCCACCATATCAACGCGAGCAGCACGCAAAAGGGATGGCACCGCATCAACTAGAAATTCCTCGCGCCAGGTTGAATCTCCGCCTCGCCCACACTGCCACGGTCTTGACCCTCTTCATCGACCAGATGAATCGCAACTCGTTTTGGCGTACCATGCATCTTGATCGCCTGCCGCAACGCCACCGGGTTTTGCGGGATGACCGAAATTAAGTCGCTCGACTTGATTTCCGTTCCTGTCCCATCTTCAAAATGCGCGACCAGTTTGCCGGGGAAGAATACCCCGATGGAAGCAGAAATGATAACGCCATCAAAAGTAGCCGAGGCTGTGATCGGGCCGGCAATCACTCCGGCATCAGAAACATTCGTGATTCGACCTGCAATCCGCGTAGGGAACCAGTTGGTTTGCATTTCGTAAGTCTCGCCGGGCTTCAGTTCCGCCATCGGACTGTTCACTTCGGCTTCCATGTAATAAGGCGCCTCGTCGGGGGTCGCATCGCGCAACACCGGCTTTCCGGTGGCATCAAGACTGACCGCGGCGCCATTTTTGTAAAAAATCAAAGAAGCCTTCCCCGGATATTCCGCACGCTGTTGGGGATGGAATCTCTGCACCATTGCATATTGATTTACAGCGTCATCCACCGCCAGCCAACCTGCAGTCGAATCCAACCACACTTCATTTTCCAGATAAAGCCAGTGCAGGTGGAACATCCCGCCATCGGTCGAGAACGATGGATCGTCGGCCAACCCAGCCCGAACCTGATAGCCGTTGAAATACGCGCTCTTCGGATTGAGAGGTGCAAGAGCCCAGAAATCGCGATTGTACTCCTGCGGATTTGCTCGGTCCGCTGTATCGTATTGCGTGACCGTCTGCACCGACCAGCGAATCGTTCGGCTTACTGCATTCTTCATAATGGAGCGAAAGGAAATCTCCGGAGAATTCGCGCCAATCGTGATCTCGCGCGAGTATTGCAAGCCGCTTCGCATCTCCGCGGGCCCGTCCAGACGAACCCGGCAGGTCGTTCCTTGCGAAATGATCTTCAATTGATATTCGCCATCATCCAGTTCGTCTGCAATCGGACCCGGCCAGTGCTGCCCGTCGTCTTTGCCCTCCGGTAATGGCCAGATCTTGTCGCCTCCATAGTTAAACCATTTACCGTTCGCGGCCGATGGGGGAAAATACTTGCCTTTATATTTTGGATTCACGAACAGGTACGCATGCCCGGCGAAGGTGACCTGCATCAATCGTCCGCCGAGCTGGGGCTCGATCGTCAACTGCAGCCACTCGTTCGACATTTGCTCCGCTGACCAGCCCTCAAAAACAGTGGAGCGAATTTCGCACGGGCGGTGCCCTTCGGGTCGCGTTGTTTGCGCCGTCACAAAGGTCTCGAGGCAGAGCAGGCTTATCGCCAAAAACCATCCCGCGCGTCTCACCTGTTTCGCCAAACCTTCGAGAGTCAAGACGGTTGCGCGCACCCTGGTCCCGAAATCGAACAGAAGCCGTCGCTCACTTGAAAAGCTAATTTCATGCTTGACAGTAGATTCAGCAGTCATCCACTATTAACACGTTTTAATGCAGGCTTCCATCGTAGTACGGTTCGTGATTTTGTCAATCAAACATGGTAGTGAAGTTGCAACGGTAGGAGCCTGTTAAGTAATGCTGCTCTTGTCAACGGCAGCGAATGTCCTGAATAGAAGAATCGCCTGGGTTTTGAAAAGCAGAATTTTTTCGTAGGGGGCTATTATGCGGCGGCTTAGATTTCTATCCTGCGCGCTCGGTGCAGTCTTACTGAGTTCGCTTTGCCTGTGGGCTAGCATTAACGGCAGCATATCCGGCGTCGTCACCGACTCCAGTGGCGCGGTGGTCAGCGGCGCAACCGTCACCGCGACCAACGTGCAGACCGGCGTGAAGACCACCCTCAAGACCGACTCCAAGGGTTTCTACAATTTTCCCGCTCTCCAGATCGGGAACTATACGGTGGACGTCCAGGAACAAGGTTTCAGGACCGAAAGTCGAACGGACCTGGTCATCGACGCAAACTCCGCCGTGCGCGCCGATTTCACCCTGCAGATAGGCCAGATCGTCGAGAAAGTTACCGTCGCAAGCGAAGCTGCTCACGTTGAAACCGAGAGCACGCAGATGGGTGAAGTGATCACCGCAAAAACCATCACTGCGGTGCCGCTGAACGGCCGTGCCTATACCGATTTGCTCGCACTGCAGCCAGGTGTTTCCCCATACAATTCCACTGATACTCAGACCCCCGGCATCAGCGACCGTCCCGTCGATGGTGGGCTCAATTCAGGCAATCAGTCTGTCAACGGTCAGCGTGAGACTTCAAACGGTTTCATGGTGAACGGCTCGAACGTCGAAGAAGGCAAGAACAACGGCGCGGCGATTATCCCGAACCTCGATTCCATCCAGGAGTTCCGCATCATCACCAACAACTTCGACGCCGAATATGGAAACTATAGCGGCGGACAGGTTAATGTGGTAACCAAGTCGGGCACCAACGGCTTCCATGGAAGCGGTTTTGAGTTCCTTCGTAATACCTCTTTCGACGCGACACAATACTTCACCAGTTCAGTTCCGGTGTTCCGCCAGAATCAGTTTGGCGGTACCTTCGGCGGTCCGATCGTTAGGGATAAAACCTTCTTTTTCGTCGATTATCAAGGTTGGCGTCAAACCCAGTCATCCCCGGTAAACGCGCTTATGCCGTCGGTGCCGAACTTTTCAGGCAATTTCTCCCAAGAAGCATCGGCAGACAGTTTTGCCTCTCCACAAACCTTGTCCGACGGCACGCAAGGTGTGGTTGCGAAGTCCGTGGCCGGCTCGGGTTTCGCGGCCGTGCTAACAGGGCGAACTGGAAACCCAAACATAGCCGATGGGTTTCCATACTACTTTATGCAGGGTGACTACACCCCGGCTTCGACCTCCACACAGAACCCTCCTCAGCAATACACCTCAAACTGTACGAGTGCTACGCAGTGCGTTTTTCCGAACGGCATTATTCCTACGAGCGCATGGTCTCCCGTAGCAACCGCGATGCTGAAACTCGGCCTTATTCCTCACCCAAATGAGGGGAACTCTCTTGTTACCTCTGCCTTCGCTCAGAAATTGCGCGACGACAAAGGCGGGATCCGGGTTGATCAAAATACGCAATTCGGTAATTTCTTTGCCTACTACTTCAATGATGACTATGCATTGAATTCTCCATTCCCCAGCGGTGGCGCCGGCGTTCCCGCCTCCAGCTTTGCCTACAATGCTTTGACCACTGGCCGTGCTCAACTTATCAATCTCGGGAATACAAAGAATTTTGGCTATTACTCAGTCAACGAAGTCCGCCTGAGCTACGTGCGCAATACACTGGATCTTGGACAACCGGGAGGTGGAGTTGGTCCAAATTACAGCCTTTCGAATCTCGGCTTTGTCACCCCATGGGGACCTGCGGGTGGAATCAGCCCGATCGCGCCCAAGCTTGAAGGCGTCCCATTCATGTCGTTCAACAACTTCTCTATCGGCGTGCCCACAGTAACCACCCGCCAGATCAACAATTCGTTTCAGGTGCTGGACAATTTGACCAGGGTTTACGGCACCCACACGCTGAAGTTTGGCGGTCAGTTCCATTATGACCAGATCGACGAACGTAACCTGGCTGCCGAAAATGGACAGTATTCCTTTACAGGCAACGAGACCGGTGTAGACTTCGCCGATTTTCTGATCGGCGCTCCCGATAGCCTTACCCAAGCCAGCCCGCAAATCCTCGACTCTCGCAGCAAGTACTACGCACTATTCGGCCAAGACAGCTGGCGCGTAACTCAGAACCTGGTTTTCAATTATGGACTACGCTGGGAAGCCAGCATGCCTTGGTATGACACTCAGAACAAGACCGAAACCATCATCCCTGGAAAGCAGTCCGTAAAATTCCCAGGCGCGCCTCTCGGCTATGTGGTGGCAGGTGACCCCGGAGTTCCGCGCACTCTCGGCCCAACGCAATGGCATAACTTCTCGCCGCGCGTCGGTCTGGCGTATTCACCAAGTGTGTCGTCGGGCGTTATGGGCAAGCTTTTCGGAGGTCCGGGTCACACCAGTATTCGCGTCGGAGCCGGTCTTTATTACACCTCGATCGAGGATCTCTCACAGTTCCTCGAAGTCGGTGATCCGCCTTACGGCTTGTATTACGGAAGTGCCAATCCTCCGCTGCTTGAGGCCCCGTACATCGTGCGATCTAGCGGAGTCGGAGTGGGACAGCGCTTCCCGCTACCATTCCCTTCAACCAATGTGTCCCCTAGCAATCCAGATACGACCTTTCCGTGGGGCCAGGTCGAACCTCTCTCGTTTGATTGGTCTTTTAACAACAGGAACAAGCTGCCGTATTCGGAGCATTACGAGCTTTCCGTCCAACGCCAAATCGGCGCTAATACCGTGGTTACCGCCAGCTATGTGGGCAATGAGGGGCATCGCTTGGTAAGTGGCCTCGAGGGCAATCCCACTAACCAGGCGCTCTGCTTGTTCCTGAGTAATCCAGCTAATCTCGCTCCCAATAGCGGTCGCGGTCAGCCGGGCGACCCGAATGGTCCCTGCGGTCAATTCAGCGAGACTCCAACATTTACTTATGATCCGGCAACCAAGACTGGTACGAGTAATCATTGGGTCACAGCATCGGGACAGGTGATTGCTTCCGTTCGTCCACTGGGTCCACTCTTCGATACCAACCCACTTATGTCCACGATTGCGAATTCGCGCTACAACTCGCTCCAACTTGGATTGGAGCACAAAGCTGGATCGCTGACCTACGACGTTGGCTATACCTACAGTAAGTGCATGGATAACGCTTCCGGCTTGCAAGATTCCGTCTATCCATTCGATCCGGGCCGCAGCATTTCGCTTTGTAACTTCGACGTGACCCACAGTTTTGTTCTGAGTTACGACTGGGTGCTTCCGTTCGCCAAGTGGAGCGGCTCGGGTTGGAAGAAAAGCGTCGCCAGCGGCTGGACACTCTCCGGCATCACGCGTTTTGCAACTGGTTTACCCATCAGCCTATCGGAAGGCGACGACAATTCGCTCATAGGCGCCAATGCCGCGGGAGTCGACGTCCCCAACTTTGCCGGCGGCAAAGTTTTGGCTGATACAAATCCGAGAGATTATGGGCAAACGTATTTCAACCCCGCGGTCTTTAGCCTCGAGCAGGTCGGGCAATTCGGTAATTCCCGCCGCCGATTCTTTCACGGACCCGGACTGAACAATTGGGATATGACCTTAGCAAAAGTTACAAAGATTACTGAGAGTAAGGAGCTCGAGCTGCGTCTAGAAGCATTTAATCTTTTCAATCACGCTCAATTCCTGAACCCGAACGGCGGAATAGATTCCGGGCCTCCAAGTTATGTGAACGGCGTAAATCAGGGTGGCACATTTGGTCTGGTAACCGGCGCCCGCGAAGCGCGTGTCCTGCAATTGGGGGCGAGATTTTCCTTCTGAGCGGCCTGTTGCTTCTGAACTGTAGGTCGATATTGGCTCAATTGGGCGCGCAGCGCATTGTGGGCAGGTCTGCTTTATGGACAACAGCCTTGCTCATCTTCTTTGCCTCACTGCTCTCTCATTCTCAGGAGCGCGCGCCTAATTCCCGCCAACCTGCTCACTCCGCGCACAACTCCAGCGGACAGCAGCTCTTCGCAACCACCTGTGCTGCCTGCCACGGGCTTGATGGCATGGGCAGCGAGCGAGCGCCAAATATCGTTACCAACCCGCAAGTTCAGAAACTCTCGGCTGCGGAAATTTCTCGCATCGTGTCAGCTGGTGTGCCGGGCACCGGAATGCCTGCATTCCAGCGTTTGGGAAAGCCGGCGATCGCCTCCCTAATGACTTATCTCAGAGACCTGCAAGGCAAGAACCGGTCTGCGCCACTGCCGGGAGATCCCCAACGCGGTGAGGCGCTTTTCTTTGGCAGCGCCCAATGTTCAAACTGCCATATGGCTTCTGGCAGAGGCGGGTTCATCGCGCCCGATCTCAGCAATTACAGCCAGACGCATACGGTTGACAAAATTAAGTCCGCCATCACCAATCCCGCAGATCGGGACTCGACCAAAGCCATGGTCACGGCAATCGCCGTCAATGGCGACCATTATCAGGGGATTATTCGGAACGAAGATAATTTCTCACTGCAGCTCCAATCCACGGACGGCGCTTTTCATTTCCTCTCGAAAGCGGATATCAAAACGATTGACAGGTCCGAAGCATCAATCATGCCGTCCGATTACGCATCCAGGTTGAGCCAAGCCCAGCTCAACGACCTAGTCAGTTATCTGCTTAGCCTGCAAAAGACTTCCTTGCCCATCGCCACTCGACACGCGGATGATGAGTGATATTTTTACTTCGCAAGAATTCTTTTGAGAAAACGCAATGACAATAATGAACATGAAAGCATCCGGAACTCTAAAGCTGTTTCTGCTGGCTGTGACAATATCGTCCCCAGCCCTTGCTCAGCAGAGCGCTCGCAAATTTGAACTCCAGCCTATGTCGCCGAAATTTTCCACGCTTGTTCCGCGTGACGCCAAGCTCGAGACCGTTGCCACCGGTTTCGGATTCACTGAAGGCCCGGTCTGGGACCCGGCTGGGTTTCTATACGTCAGCGACGAGGACGCGAATAAAATCTTCCGCGTCTATCTGAGCGATGGCCGAAAAGAAGAACTCATTTCGCTCGGCGATCCCGACGGCAACACGTATGACCGTCGCGGCAGGTTAATCGATTGCGCCAGCGTATTGCGCGCCATCATCGCCATCTCGAAAGACGGCAAATATGAAATTCTGGCCGATCGCTTCGAAGGAAAAAACTTTAACAGTCCTAACGACGTAATTGTCGGCCCGGATGGCGCCCTCTACTTCACCGATCCCACTCTCGATTTGCCTAAGGGCCACAAGCAGGAGCTTCCATTTCAGGGTGTCTTTCGGCTCGACCAGAATGGCAACGTGCGTTTGCTCACGAAAGAGCTCACCCAGCCCAACGGCCTGGCGTTTTCTCCCGACGGAAAAAAGTTCTATGTTGACGATAGCGAGCAGAGAAACATTCGGGTTTACGATGTCACCACTGATGGCTCGCTGACCAACGGCCGAATTTTCGGCGACGAGCCCGGAGAGAAAAGTGATGGCGTTCCCGACGGCATCAAGGTTGACAGTAATGGCAATCTATTCGTGACCGGTCCTAAGGGAATTTGGGTGTGGAGTCCCGACGGCACTCATCTCGGCACCATTGCCATGCCAGAACAACCTGCAAACCTCACATGGGGAGGCGACGATCTCAGTACCTTATATATAACCGCAACAACTTCGGTTTACCGCCTTCAAACCAGCACCCACGGTTTTCTGCAGCACTGAGAGCACCACCTGACCGTCTTCAACTCCCAGCTTAGAAAGTCAGATGCAGCGCCATCTGAATAAACCGCGGGCTGCCAATCGTGTGCTGAATCTGACCCAGGTTTAGGCCGGGCGGGCACTGGAAGGCACCCGAACCGGCCGGAGTATTCGGTCCGACGGGCAGTGGAATACAAGGCGCTGGTTCGCCTGTGGTGGGGTCAGCCGGGCCGTAAATTGGAGGATTTCTAAAATGAGTGACGTATTGAACGCTGTTGCTGGGAACGTCGAAGCTGGGGTGATTGAAAATATTGAAAAACTGCGCGTCATATCTCAACGAGAAACGTTCAGTCAGTTTGAAATTCTTGAAAAGGCCCATGTCAAACCGGTTCTGAAACGGCCCGCGGAAAATGTTCCTTCCGCCAGTCGCGTAGGGAGTTTCGAAGTAGTCACAGGCTCCCGTGGTGGGATCGCACGGGGGCACGCCATAGGCCAGGTTTCCTGGCGCGAGCGGCGTGGGTGGACCAAATGCATTTACATTCAGCACGGGATTGTGAGCGTTGATGCCCGTCGTTCCTTGCGCGATCGGGTTCTTGCTGGTCGAACCGGCTCCGCCGACAGGAATGATCGGATTCGTTACAAAATCATTTCCACCACCCCAGTAGATACTCGCAGCGCCACCGCTGAAATCGTTCACGCTGTACGGCTGGCCGCTCTGCAAGGTTGTGACTCCGCTCCATCCCCACCCATTCACCATGTACTTCAGCCAATTTGCGGACACCGCGGGCAAGTCAGGAATTTGATAAAGGTAGCTGATTGAAAAGACGTGTGTGCGGTCAAAATCAGAATTGCCGTAGGCCGATTTCAAATTGGTCGGGTCATTGCCGGTAAAAAACAATCCCAGACCGCTTTGCTCGTCGAGGGTATGCGAGTAAGTGTAAGAAGCGGTGACCAGTAGTCCGCGACTCATTCGCTTATTCAGCCCGACTTGAAGAGCGTTGTAGTTGGAGACTCCCTTTGCTTCGTATGAAGTCGAGTTGGGATCGTACCCTATGTAGGGAGTGCGGAGAGCGGCATTTCCTGTAGAGAAGCCAGCGACGAGAGTCTGAACATTTTCGGCAGCTACATTTGGCACTTGCCACCCATACGAATACATCTGTGGGAAAGGCCCGTTCTTCAGCAGAATATGGTTCGGCGTGGCGATCTGCGCTTGGTTGAAAGGTATTGGAATGACCTCGTGTACGCCGTGATTACCTACGTATCCGAGGCTTACGACCCAACTGTTCGCCGGCTGCCACTGTAAATCAACCGTCCAGTTCTCCGAGTACGGAAGTTTGTTCGCCGGGTTGTATCCGGCAAAGAAGAGGCCGCTACAACCTGACTGGGGCGGGTTCTGCTGATTGCAATAGGACGTTGTATTTTGGACGATTTGACTGGCATTCGGGATCAGGGAAATCACAGTGGATAGGTTATTGGGCGGCGGCGCAAGCGGAGCAGTCCCAAAAGGCACGGCGAAAGTGGCAGTGTTGCCGTTTGCGAAATTCGGCACGACGAAAGGCTCTGACATGGTTACGCCAAACGGGCCGCTGATTCCTCCACCGGCGGGTTGAGAGAAGTAGGCGAAATACTCACCGCGATCGTAATACATCCCAAAGCCTGCACGGGCGACGAGGTTCTTTACAAAGCCTGGGCTGTACACCAGCCCAATCCGTGGAGCGAATCCCCATTGCCGTCCCGTCAGGGTGGAATCGCTGACGCCCTTGGTTCCAAATCCCTTGTTGTTTCCAGCAATCACCAGCCCGATGGCCTGCCCGTTGTTTCCAAACGAATCCGAGGCGACGTTGTACTGATAGTCCTTGGGATAAAAGTTCGAGAGCAGTCCGTCCTTTTCCACTAGAGGCCCATTCCAATCCCAACGCAGCCCGAGATCGACCGTTAAATTAGATTTCAGATGGATATCATCCTGAACATAAAGCCCTGCCTGCCGAGAATGAAAGTGCCGGTTGGATACTCCAGAGAACATTTCGGATGGAGAAGCTGAAAACCCACACGAGTTAACAAAGCTGCATAGCTGGCCCTGCATGAATCCTTGAAAACTGCCGAAGTTCAGTCGTGCTGTCTGCGAATCTTTATTAATCACGTTGAGCTGCGTGTAGTCAAAATTAAAGCCGGTCTGGATCGTATGCTTTCCGCGCACCCAGCTCAGATTGCTTGCACCTCCGAAATTGTTCTGAAAGATACCAGCATTGGCGAAATTTGAGGGACCGATTGTGAGCGCGTTTCCCGCACCGTCAATGTTGGAGATGTTAATCTGCGGGAACTGGTTATCACCTGGAAGAGTGATCCCCTCGCTCGATGGTGTGAGGAACTGCTTAGTGCCGGCATAGGCCACCTCGCGAATGAATCCAAAGCGCTGCTCCCAGCTCAGGTTAGGAGTGAGAATCGTCGTATTGTCCAGCGACACGACCTGACTACCGGCACTCAATGTTGTAGGGAAGCCAAGCGTGAAGCTGTTGGAGAACGAATTGGTGTTGGGGTCTCTCTGGTAGTAGTATTTCCCGGCGAGGCGGTCTTCGGCGCTGAAATTGTAATCGAGATTCGTGATCACTTGGTCAGCCCTGAAGTGTGCCGGCGGGCCTTGAATCTTGGTGTCGGCGAATAAGCTCTGCAAAGTTGCCAGTTGGTTAGGGTCGGTGTTTGAGTTAGGAACCAAAAAGCTGCCGTCGGGGGCTTTTTGGTTCATGATCTTCAGAGCCACCGGATTCATGTCGCTTGCCGTGCAAGGGCCCGCCGAGCATCCTCCGAAATCGGCGTTGACCAGGTTCGCAAGGCCAGTGGCTGAACGATCGCTGGTCAGGCCGGGCCCGCTCAAAGTGGACCCGCTCTGGAACGCTGCCGGCACTGCAACCAGCGAATTCCCTAACAACTGATCGGTGACCCGTTGCCCTTGATAGGACCCAAAAAAGAAGAGCTTATCTTTCTTAATAGGCCCGCCTACCATGCCTCCAAACACGTTGCGGTGAAGAGCCGGGGTCGGAAAGCCCACCTCCCTGTTGAACCATGGATTCGCGTTCCATCCCCCCGTTTGGTAATACTCCCAAGCTCCTCCATGCACCTGATTAGCGCCCGACCGCGTCATCACCTCAATATGAGCTCCGCTATTGGCGCCTTGCGAGGCGTCGTACATCGCTGAGTTCACGTGAAGTTCCTCAATCGATTCCGGCGGAGGAGTTGGCAGGGCCTGACCGATAGCGCCGTAGACAGACGTGCTGGTTTGAATCTCGCCGGTTTGGCTGTTGTTGCCCTGCCCGACGTTAACGGCAACGCGCCCGGAGGTCAATTGGCTGGACGACTTCCCGTTGAATATGTTATTGGCGTTCACGCCGTTGAACGAAATGCTATTGCTGGTGTCACGCTGTCCGTTCGCCCAGATGCTCTGATTTCCGAAACCTGCGTTCGTTCCTGATGTATTCAATAAATCTGCGTTTACGCCTGGGCTGAGAATTGCGAGCTGTGTGAAGCTTCCTGTTCCCAACGGAGTGTTGTCGATCACTGCGCTGCTCAGCACATACCCCGTGGTCGTATCTGTTTGGTTCAGTAGTGGCGTTGCCTCGACCGTCACGCTTTGTGAGGCTGCACCCGGCTTAAGTTTCGCGCCGATGGTCGTCGTACGGTTACCTTGCACGATGATCTGTGGATAAACCGCGCTCTCGAATCCGTCTTTGAGAAATTTCACCTCGTAAGTCCCGATTGGCAAATCGGCTATGCTGAACGATCCGTCGCCTTTGGTTTCCGCGTTCACCGCAAGATTAGTGGCTACAGCGCGAACCTTAACCTGGGCTCCCTGAATCACGGCGCCACTGCTGTCGGTCACGGTTCCGTTGATCGAGCCCAGCGTCTGCTGAGCCAACACGGGATGCGTGTTTGCGACAAAAACTGCCGTCAGAACCAGCAGAAGAGTGGCGCGTAGACCAATACATGACGACGGATAGAATTTCAATTTGGCCTCCGGGGAAATGGAAGCCGAATTCTATTGAGGTGGCATTTCCGAGTTCAAGGAGAAAACATTAAAAATCGATGAAAACTTTGCAGTGAAGTCGGCCGCCGATGCCGGTCGAGGCGTGCGCTCGGGTACAGAAAAACCGATTGCACCACCAGCCCAACTGCAATATCGATTTTGGCCCCCTCCTTCGGCTCGCAAGTGATTACTATCTGGGTACCGCCCTGCAAGTCGTCTTGAGTGCTGGCCACCGCGACCCTTACGATAAAGCCAAATATGCTGACCACGACTAAGCGAATATGAGGAGACTCCGATGCGTGCGCTAACATGTTGGCTTTTGGTGTTGCTGACACCTTCCGCAGTTTTTGCCGCAGATGCGCCAGCTGGGGTCATTTACGGCACCGGGTCGGTATACCTTGACGGCGCGCAACTCGCCAACTCGGCACCCGTCATGTCCGGCGACATTATCGAAACCAAAGAAGTCGGCGTGGCCCACATCGACATGAGCGGATCCACGGCGGTGATCCAACCGAACGCCATCGTCAGATTTCAGCCCGCGGGATTGTCGCTCGATCGTGGCAGTATCTCAATGGCAACAGGAAAGTCGTTGAGCGTTTCTGCGAGAGACTTCCAGATCACGCCTATATCTGCAACCTGGACACAATTCGAGGTAACGCGGTCTGGTGGAGTGATCCAGATCGCTGCCCGCAAAGGTTCAGTCACGATAAGTTGCGGCGTCGGTGCACCCACGGTCGTTAAGGAGGGCCAACAGATAAGCCGCGCGGACGCGCAGGACTGTGGACTAGCTAGCAAATCAGGTTCCGGTGCCCCAACCGCCGCCAAAGGTCCCATCCTTGCATCACCATGGGCTGAAGGGGCTGGCATCGGCGCGGCCGCACTTCTTCTTGGTTTGACTCTCCCTCGTCATGAAGATCCCGTGAGCCCGTCCAAGCCCTGAGAGGCTCTTGTAGTGCCGCCCGGGTCTACGGCGTGGCGGGTGACTCTGGTAACTTTCCACTTTTGGCTGAAGAAACAATAATTAAGGCTGCAATGCAGGAACGCCGCATCAATCCCCGTAGGAAGATGATTCTGCCGGTGAAAATTTCCGGCGCCGAGGGCGCGGGGCTCGCCTACACAATGGACATTACGACAGCGGGAGCGCGTTTGGGCGGCGTACGAGCCACCTTGGAGAGCGGACAGACCGTCAGTTTAACGCGTAATGGCCGGAAGGCGAATTTCAAAGTAGTATGGATCCGGCAAATCAGCCCCACCGAAATACAGGTCGGCATCGAAGCCCAGCAAGGAGTGGAAAACTTCTGGGGCGTCGACCTTTCAGACCGTCAGCAAGGCGGGAAGAAGGACATGGACGCATTAATGAGCCTGCTGAACGCCGCTAAGAAGTCCTGATCCACTCCCAACTGTCGCGAGTTGCCGAACTAAAAGAATTCATTTAGCCTCGTCTCGCTACGTTGCAGGAGTCTGTGGGCGCCAATGTCGTCCTTATGGCCCGCCTTTACCAGACCTCCTTGGTGCAAAGCTGCAAGTGAAGAAATTCGCGGCGGGTTCACGAAATGAGCGAGCGCTTTGCTTTTTCCGATCTCCGCGAACTTTTTGCCAAGGCCAATGAGGAGAAGTCTGGCGATCAGTTGGCCGGAATCGCGGCGCGTTCCGAGCGCGAACGGGTCGCAGCTAAGCGCCGCGTCGCCGATTTAACGCTGGAAGAAATTCTCCGGCAACCGTTGATCTCACCCGACGAAGACGACGTTACCCGCCTAATCCTCGAAACCTACGACCAACAAGGATTCCAGCGCGTTCGCGGCATGACTGTCGGGGAGTTCCGTGAATTCATCCTCTCCGACTCGACCAGCGAAACCGAACTGCGCTCGATTCAGCCGACAATCATCCCTGAAATCGCTGCAGCCGTTACTAAGATCATGAGCAATAAAGATCTGGTCATGGGGGCGGCGAGATTCCGCAACATCACTCGCTGCCGCAACACCATGGGCGAGCGCGGTGTCTTGGGAATTCGTCTGCAACCCAATCATCCTCGTGATGACGTCGGCGGCATCCTGCTCGCAACATTCGAAGGTTTGCTCTACGGCTGCGGCGACGCGGTAATCGGTATCAATCCCGCCACTGACTCAGTCGAGACCGTTAGCGCGATTCTCTCCGCAGTCGATCGTTTGGTCGAAATCTACAAAATCCCAACGCAAACCTGCTGCTTGGCACACATCACTACGCAACTCGCAGCTATGGAAGGCGGTGCCCCTGTAGATCTCCTTTTTCAATCCGTTGCCGGAACCGAGGTCGCAAATCGCAGCTTTGGGATCACGTTGGCAATGTTGCGAGAAGGTCGCGACCAGGTCCTCGAAAATCATCGTCATCGAGACGTGACGTGGCGCGGGAATAATGTCATGTACTTCGAAACCGGCCAGGGTAGCGCTCTTTCCGCGAACGCTCATCACGGAGTCGATCAGCTTACTCTCGAAGCCCGCGCCTACGGTGTCGCCCGCGTGTTCGAGCCCTTCCTGGTAAATAGTGTGGTCGGCTTCATCGGCCCCGAGTACCTGTACGACGAACGCCAAATTATTCGGGCCGGCCTCGAAGATCATTTCATGGGCAAACTTCTGGGGCTGCCCATGGGATGCGACGTCTGTTACACGAATCATGCCGCCGCCGACCAGAATTCGGCCGACAACCTTTTGCTCTTGCTCGCCGCCGCGGGTTGCAACTATTTCATGGGCGTGCCTTGTTCGGACGACGTGATGCTCAACTACCAATCCACCAGCTATCACGACGCGCTCTCGGTCAGGCGGCTGTTCCATCAGCGGCCGGCGCCCGAGTTTCTCGCATGGCTGCAGCAGATGGGAATCTATCGCGAGCTTGAACCCGCAATGCTCGACGCCCCAGCCAAACGCCAGTTGATGCAAGGCCTCGAACTGTCAATCGCGAGGGCTACGTAAATTGTCAGTCCACCCCCAACAACCTAAAGATGAAGATCAAGATAAAGACCAAGATCTGACGCTTGAAAACGATCTGCCCGAGGTCATCCAAAAAATTCGAGCGCGTACACCCGCACGCCTATTGATGGGACGCGCCGGGACCTCTTATCGCACCAGCACGCAGATAGAGTTGCGTGAGGCCCACGCCGCCGCCCGCGATGCCGTTCGCGCAGAGCTCAATCTGCAAACCGATTTCGCGCCCGCGTTTCTCGCGGCTTGGAAATTGTTTGAAGTGTGCACCAATGCGGCAACCAAAGACGAGTACCTGCTCAGGCCCGATCTCGGCCGTCATTTCAGCGAGGGCGCTCGATCCCAAATCCTTCAGCGTTGCCCAGTTGGTTCCGATTTGCAAATCGCAATCGGGGATGGATTGTCCATCACTGCGGTTCGAGCTCAAGTTGCGCAGCTCCTGCCATTGCTGATCGACGGGGCGAAAAAGCGAAGCTGGACAGTTGGCCAGCCGTTCGTCGTCTGCCACTGTCGGGTCGGGATTCTTAACCAGATTGGCGAATTACTTCTGCCGAAAGTAGCAGTGCTGTTGATCGGCGAACGCCCAGGTTTGGCAACCGCGGAGAGTCTCTCGGCCTACATGGCGTATCAACCGAGCAACAGCCACACCGACGCGGACCGCAATTTAATTTCAAACATTCACGCCCGCGGGGTAAGTCCGGACGAAGCTGCACGCCGAATTCTCGACCTCGCAGCGCAAATGATCGCGACTCGTAAAAGCGGCTACACGTTGCGTGAACAGCCGCTCAGCTTGGGTTAACCGTGAAGGCCGAAAAAGTCTGTGCGGTCCGATACTCTTGTTCGACGTTTCTAGTGGTGCCGAAGAAGTACACCTCACTCTTGATTTGGCCTGCCCGCATTGTGCAATCATCGAATTTCTATGAGCAATCCTCGTCATCGCTCTTTTTTCCGCCGCCATTCACTGAGCATTGTGTCCAGTATTATCTTGCTCTGCTGGATCGTGCTTTACGTCCACTCCGATCCCAGTACGCACTGGGGTTCATTTTTTGGCAACGCCATCGCCGACTGGACGGGCCTCGTCGTCACCGTTGTCGCCACCAAATATATGTATGAAAAAGGCTCGGCAGAAAGCCGCAAGCCTCCTCATCACCTGTTGGCTCCGGTCTGGGAAATACTGCGGGAGCACTCCCTCAGCATTTTCTTGATCATCACCGGCATTGTCTGGGTCGTACTGTTCGCCAAGGCCGACCCAAATTCAAAATGGGGACAAGTCGTCGGCAACATCGTCTCGGAATGGACCCAAATCTTCGGCCTGCTGATCCTCACCAAGCGCCTGACCGAAATTCACTCTAAGGAAAGCCGCTAAGCCGTGCGTGTGGACCACGAGAGACTGTGTGGCGCAGGCGCCCTCGCCCGCGAGGTGCAATGGGGATCTAATTCGTATCGGAAAAGGAGAGAGAGACTCAACTACTTGGTTTCGAGGAGTGCTTCTACCACCCCATAGGCCTCGCCCAACGCCGCATCCAGGGCCCCGGGATCTTTTCCACCAGCCTCAGCCAAATCCGGTCGACCCCCGCCTTTGCCGCCGACTTTTTGCGCAACCGGGCCAATAACTTTGCCGGCTTGAATTCGCGCCGTCAGATCTTTGGTGACGCCGACAATGAGCGACACGTTTCCATTCGTCGCCGACCCGAGCACCACTACGCCTGAGCCGATCTTGTCGCGAAGCTGATCTACCAGAGTTCGCATCTGCGCGCGTTCCAGATTGTCCACGCGGTGCGCCAGCACCTTCACCCCGCGCACTTCTTTTATTCGTTCACCCGCTGAAGCGACTGACGACGAAGCCGACTTCATCCGCGCCTGATCAAGCTCGCGTGCCAGCCGCTTGATCTCAGCGTCTTTCTTTTCCAGCTCGGCTTTCAGCGCTTCCGCCGGAGAAAATTCCCGGGTGCCCCATCCTTCCCCTTCAGGGGAGGATGTGGTTGTTGACTTTAAAATCTCCTCAGACGAGGGTGCCCCGTCCTTTCGCGTTCTTTGCGAAACGGTGGGTCCAACGAACGCCGACACCACGTTCTCCAGTTCATGATCTTTCCGGAAATGCCGCAGCGATCCCTCGCCCGTCACCGCCTCCACCCGACGCACTCCCGACGATACGCTGCCTTCCTTCAGAATCTTGATCAGCCCAATCTCGCCCGTGGCCCCGGTGTGCGTGCCGCCGCACAACTCAGTGGAGAAGTCGCCAATCTTGATCACCCGCACCCGGTCGCCATATTTCTCGCCAAACAGCGCCATGGCGTGATATTCGTTGACCGCCACATCGATCGGGACGTTCTCAATGACCTCGACCCGTTGGTTCCGCAACACTTCCTTATTAATAAGGTCTTCAACGTCCTGCAGTTCTTCGTCTTCGACCGCGGTGAAGTGCGAAAAATCAAATCGCAAATGGTTTGGCGCAACCAGTGATCCTGCCTGCTTCACATGCTTGCCTAGCACCTCGCGCAGTCCTGCTTGAAGCAGGTGAGTGGCGGTGTGATTTCGCATCGTGGCATCGCGAATGCCCGTGTCCACCACCGCATCCACTTTGTCGCCCACGCGAAGCGGTTGCTTCGCGACTATCTGATGTGCGCGCACTCCTTGCACCGGGTAGTAGCATCCTTTGACCTCGGCGACCACGGTGTTCAACTCATCGCTGTATAAGACGCCGCGGTCCCCGACCTGCCCACCGGACTCCGCATAAAACGGCGTGTGATCAAGAATGACCTCGCCTTGCTCACCGGGCTTGAGCTCCTGCGTACCTTGTCCATTCTTGATGATGGCTAGCACTTCACAATCTTCCGACCGGGTTTGCAGATATCCTTCAAACACCGATTTGGGAAGCTGCTGATAAGCAGGATTTGCCGTCTGCTTCGCCGCACCTTTCCAGGATGCGCGAGCACGCTCGCGCTGCTCCCTAAGGGCGTGGTCAAAGCCCATACGATCGAACTCTACTCCTCGATCACGGCAGGCATCTTCGATGAAATCCAGGGGCACTCCAAACGTGTCGTACAGCTTGAATGCCAATTCGCCTAGGTAAACTGGCCTGCCTCTATTGGCCTCCTCACGGGAAGCCTCGATCACGTTAGGGCCGACGCCCTCCTTGCCAGCCTCGGTTCGCGCGACGATGTCCTTGGCGTAACGATGCCGAGAAACTGCCCTATCGAGATCGCTTGTCAATGCTGAGATGACGTTGTCGAGATCTTCCTCAAGCTTTTGGAGTCCCGGTCCGAGTGTATGTGCGAACCTCGCTTCCTCCGATAGCACCGTTTTCGAGACCCGCCCAACCGTCTCTTTCAACTCCGGATATGCATCCTGCATCAAGTCGCGTACCGCAAACACGATCTCATGCAGAAATGGCTTCGTTTGTCCGAGTAAGCGACCATGCGTGATTGCTCGCCGAATAATTTTCCGCAACACATATCCGCGCCCTTCATTCGACGGCAACACGCCGTCCGAAATCAGAAACGTCGCGGCGCGGGAATGGTCGGCGATCACTCGTAACGATGCCGCCGATTTGCGACCGGCAGTGTCTGCGTGAGAAGCACTGACTCCATGAGAAGCAGTGCCCACGTGGGGACGGGTGCCCTCACCCGTCCTGCGGAGCTTCGCTCCGCTCGCTTTTGCCGAGCCTTGCTCGGCCGGGCGGACGTGGGCGTCCGCCCCTATGGGAGCTGCGTTGACTCCCGTCAGGTCCGCAGCTCTCTTAATTAACGGCACAAACAAATCTGTCTGATAATTCGAAATCACGCCTTGGAGCACGGCCGTCACCCGCTCCAGCCCCATGCCAGTATCGATCGAAGGCTTGGGCAGTGGATTCAGTTTGCCCGACGCATCCCGGTCAAACTGCATGAACACCAGATTCCAAATCTCGACGTATCGTCCGCAGTCGCAACCAAATGCACAATCGGTATGTCCCTGGTCCGAAGCCGCCGGGCCCATGTCGTAATGAATCTCGCTGCACGGGCCGCACGGACCGGTATCGCCCATCTGCCAGAAGTTGTCTTTTAACCCAAACTCAAAAATGCGATTCTTTGCGACGCCTTGCGCCAGCCACAACTCATGAGCTTCAGCATCGCGCGGCACTCCGCCTTCGCCGTTGAAAATCGTCACGTACAATTTGTCCTTTGGGATCCCAAACCACTCCTTCGACGTGATCAGTTCCCACCCATACGCAATGGCTTCCTTCTTGAAGTAATCGCCGAAGGAAAAATTCCCCAGCATCTCAAAAAACGTGTGATGCCGATTGGTGAATCCGACATTCTCCAGATCGTTATGCTTTCCGCCCGCCCGCACACACTTCTGCGAAGAGGTCGCGCGCGTGTAGTCGCGCTTCTCGAGTCCTAGAAAGACGTCTTTGAACTGGTTCATCCCTGCATTGGTGAACAGCAAGGTAGGGTCGTTATGCGGCACCAGCGACGACGAGTGCACCTCGCGATGTCCCTTCTCGACAAAGAAGTCCAGAAATTTCCGCCGAATTTGCGAACCCGTCAACATGATGGAAATTCAATTCTAAACGAGAACAAGTCTAGATCACGGCAGAGCAGGGCTCACGATTTCGACTAAACCAGCGCCTGGAAACGATTGTTCCGCCCCCAGCGATAAATCTGGAAGTCGCTGTCCACGGTCAGAATCTCGCCCGTTCTGAACTCGTTCGCAAGATGGATCAAGAAAGCATCAGCCAGATCAATGTGCCTGTCCCGATATTTAGCCATAATGCGGCGCACAGGAAGCGCCGCTTCGGGAAGACTTATGGGGATCAGGAACTCCCGGGTCGCCACACTGTGCAGAATCGCCTCCGCCGCGCCCTCAACATCGCGCAACAGGTAGCAACTCTCAGCAATTACCGGTTCGCAGGTAACCAATGGTGCTGACATGGCTCCTATTGCATCAGCACAGCGTTCATGAAAGCTGTCGCCGGAATCGAGCAGAGCGACAATCGTGCCGGTATCCAGCAAAACCGGTTTCACCGGCCAAAGCCTTTCATGTGTTTCTTGTTGGAGGAAAGATCGCCTACGCCAGATGCAAACTTGCCCTGCCCATGAATGGTTCGCCTGCCGCCAGTAACGTGGCAGGCCGCCAATAGTCGAAGTCCCTCACGGACTACTTTCGACGGGCTCCAGCCGAGCCGCTTAACGAGTTTCGCCAAGGCCTTTTGCGAAGGCTGGTCCAATCGCGCCTGAATAGTCGAGGACATGTCTACATTGTAATACAAATTACCATATGTATTACTTACTCCCCCCCCGCGATTATGCTGCCTTAACTTGGCACGTTTGTCTAGCTTCGTCACTTATGCCATTCTCTTAATGAAATTTTTCGGAGGAACCATGGCCTGCAATCCTACTGTCCTGCGGCAAGTTCCGCTATTCGCCTTGCTCGATGATGAAGAGACCTGCGTCTTAGCCGGTCAAGTCGAACTGAGGACCTTCGCTCCGCGGCAACGCATTTACAAAATGGGCGAGCCGGGCGACCGCGCCTATGTTCTGGTCTCGGGTTCAGTGCGCGTAACCACGGTAGATGAAGACAACCAGGAAGTCGTGGTCGATCAGCCCTCACAAGGGGAGTTCTTCGGTTTCGCCTCCATGCTTGAGCAAACGCCGCATCAGACCACCGCGATCGCCCAAGAAGAAACCGTCTGCATCGAGGTGGATCGCCACGACATTACGGTTCTGCTGCAGCATAAGCCCATGGCCGGAATGGATATGCTGACCGTTCTCGGGCGCCAGTTCCACGCTTCGCAGCAACTGGTGCGCGTGCGCGCCAGCCGCAATCCGAATCAGATAATTGAAGAAGAGGAAACCCACGGCGAGCGCGTCGCTGACACTGTCGCCGGCTTCGGCGGATCATGGACGTTCATCATCACCTTCCTTTCTGTTCTGGTCGTCTATTCATCTACCAATGTTTTGCTCGGGCACCGCGCTTGGGACCCGTATCCCTTCATCCTTCTCAATCTTTTTCTGTCGATGCTTGCGGCTATTCAAGCCCCGGTCATCATGATGAGCCAGAACCGCCAGGACAAAAAAGACCGCCTGCGAAGCGAATTGGATTACGAGGTGAACCGGCGAGCCGAAGTTGAGATACAAGGACTGGCCAGCAAGATGAACATGCTCGGCGACAAAATCGGAGATGTGGAAGATCTGTTGCGAAAAAAGCTGCCCGCGTGAAAAAGGTCAGACGTCAGTTTCGGTGGGTCCGTTTCCGAAACTCTCGAGGACGTCTTCTTCAACGTCCCACTTGCGGAGAATGATGAAGATCGTCTTCGCCCCAAATCCCGCGCGCATCAGTTGGCGAAAAACTCGCGCAGCCTGTTTCTGATCTTTAGGTTTTTTCACTCGTTTACGTTGCAAATATTCCCGGGCTTGTTTCTCTTCATCTACTTCGCTGAAAACCGAATCCACCGCGTTCTCCAGGACCTCACTGTGAACGCCTTTCATTTTCAAATCCGAACTTACGCGCCTGCGTCCGAACTTTTCGTTGTCTCGTCGAAACGCGGAATACGCTGCCGCATATTTCGCGTCATTCAAATATCCTTGGTCTTTCAACTTCCGAATCACTAGTTCAACAAGCGTTTGTCCGATTTCCGTATCAGTATCGACTCTTTGCCGCAGCAATCGTTTTAGCTCTGCCACCGAGCGCATTCTTCGTCCCAGCGTGCCTACGGCGTACTCGTACAATTCGTTCTCCGTTTCCAGTTTGCGTCGCGAAAAGCTCATAACCACCACAAAGTACTAGTACTTCCGAGTGCGGATATTAACAGAATCTTTACGAAACTTTTGATGACAATAGGAACTTATCCTCGTCTATATACGTAACAGCTAAACAGGAGTTAGTCATGCTTACCGTGAAGAGTGAACGGGCCGGTGATGTAGTCGTAATCAAGTGCGCGGGAAGAATTGTGCGTGGGCAGGAAGCCGTATTGCGAAACGCCGTGCTTAAGGAAAAACTCGCGCGAGTCGTGGTGGCCGATCTTTCAGAGGTCGAGTCCATCGATGCCGGCGGTCTCACGCTGCTCGTAGATTTGCATCGCTGGACCGAAGACAATCGCTCTCATCTTAAGCTGGTGAATCCGCGCCCGTTTGTTCATGAGATGTTGACCCGCACGCACCTGAGCTGCGTGTTTGACATTTCCTCATTTCACGATGCTTTGGCTGTGTTGGGATGTGAAAGCACGCGCGAACGCGAAAATCATCCACTTGCTGTGGCCGCCTACTGATTTGACTCGCCATCCCTTAGTCAACCGGGCAGATGCCAATTAGTCCCTTGGACGTCGCATTTTCGCTTTGACCTGTAGCGACTCAGGAACTATCCTGCTCGCATCGCCGTATCAATAACCCATGACTACTGACCGCCCTCGGCTGCCGGCTCTCACCTCACTGCGTTTTTTCGCGGCGCTGCATGTTTTCGTGTTCCACATGTATGCGATGAAGATAACAAGCTGGACCGGCTTGGCGCGTCAGATCTCCTCCATAGGCTACGTTGGGGTCAGCTTCTTCTTTGTACTCTCCGGATTCATTCTGGTGTACACCTATGCTGACCGCCAAACTTCTGCCGGTGAATTCTGGCGGGCTCGATTCGCCCGTATCTATCCCGCTTATCTGTTCTCGTTATTGTTCACTGCGCCCTTCTTTTTCTACGTCACGCTGAAGATTAAGCCGGCTCCCATTCCGTTCATGATATGGCCGCAGAATCATTTGATAGCCTCATCACTGCTGGTGCCCTCTCTAATTCAATCGTGGGTGCCGGGAGCAGCCCTGGCGTGGAACCCTCCCGCATGGAGCCTCTCCGACGAGGCTTTCTTCTATTTTCTGTTTCCTGGTTTGGTTGTTTGGCTCGCAACCAGAAAACCGAACAGATGGATACAAATTGGCCTCCTCTCCTGGGCTACAAGCCTAGCTTTCGCACTCATGTATGTGGGATTCAGACCGGATGGCGCGTCATTCGTCGACGATAATTCCTACTTTACCTGGTTGAGTGTGCTGAAGTTCAATCCACTCGTTCGCTTCCCGGAATTTCTGCTCGGAGCGTGTTGCGGCTTTATCTTTCTCCGCGGCAGTATCAATCGCAAATGGGCAACTCCGATGGTTGCCGGCGGATTAGTTTATTTCGCCTGCATCCTTGGGATCGCTCCGCGAATACCATACGCTGTCTTGCACGATGCCGCACTTGCGCCTGCCTTTGTTGCCATCATTTACGGACTGGCACTGCGCCCGAGTTGGAGCCGAGTTCTTGAAGTAGCGCCGCTGGTTTTGTTGGGAGAGGCGAGTTATTCGTTTTATCTGCTTCACGCCAATTTGTTGGGATGGATCTTCCAGCCTACTGGCGAGCCGATGCATCCCTCGATTGGACGAATGCTTCTCGGGATCGCGGTCCCGATCGCAATTTCAATTCTCGTTTTCAAGTTTATTGAGCAACCGGCGAGACGGAAATTACGCGGAAACAAGAAAGCACAGCCAGAGACTGCGACGGTTGCGGCGACCGCTTAGAAACTGCGGACCGGAAAGCCTTTGGTTCCGTCTTCCGCGGTCCCCTAGCTTATCGAACACCGCAGGGCAACGTAGACGCTACCTGCCTCCGAATCCCGTCGCCTGCATTGCATTCTTCGACATGTCGCTGGTGGATGAAATACCCTGCATTCGCAGCTTGAAGTCGTCCGCATTCGAGGCATTTTCGAGCGCCGTCTCGTAAGCGACCAGTCCCGCTTGGAACAGGTCCCACAGCGACTGATCGAATGTCTGCATCCCGTACTGAGAGGTGCCCGCCGAAATCGCGTCTCGCACTGCACGTGTCTTCTCCGGCACCAGAATACATTCGCGGATGTACGCCGTATTGATCATGACCTCGACCGCGGGCACTCGTCCCTCGGCATCGACCCGTCTTACCAGTCGTTGGCTGATTACCGCCCGCAACACCGCCGCTAACTGCAACCGGATCTGCTTCTGTTCCGGAGGCGGGAACACCGCAATAATTCGGTTGATGGTTTCGACCGCATCCAGCGTGTGCAGGGTTGAGAAAACCATGTGCCCGGTTTCCGCCGCGTGCAACGCCGTACCGATCGTTTCCATGTCTCGCATTTCGCCGACCAGGATCACATCGGGGTCCTGACGCAACGAAGCTCGTAGCGCCGCGGAAAAACTCGGCGTGTCCACTTCCACCTCGCGCTGGTTCACGTAACCTTTCTTGTCGCGGTGCAGAAATTCGATGGGGTCTTCAATGGTGATAATGTGTTCGGCGCGAGTGGAGTTCACACGGTCGATCATTGCGGCCAGCGTCGTTGATTTACCGGATCCAGTGACGCCCGTCACTAGCACCAGCCCACGCGGCATTTCGCAAATCTGCTCGATCACCTTCGGTAGGTACAATTCGTCGAGCGCGCGAATTTTAGTGGGAATTACGCGCAACACAAGTCCGACGTTTCCGCGCTGTTGGAAAACGTTCACACGGAAGCGCCCCAGCCCGGCCACGCCGTAAGCCATATCAATTTCGCTGGTCTCTTTGAATTTTTGTTTCTGCCGCGCAGACATCATGCTGAACGCCATGGTCAGCATGTCTTCGGCAGTCACCCGCGGCTGGTCGGTAAGCGGTACCAGGTCGCCATCAATTCGAAGGTGAGGATAGTTGCCGACCTTCAAGTGCAAGTCGGAGGAGCGCCGCTCCATCGCAATTCGCAGCAGATCATCTATTTGCATGTAGACCGTTTCCCAGTGCCATCTGTATCATCGCCCGAATTCGTACCCTGTCAAAGATGACCTAAGTAACGGCGGTTCTTGGCGAACAGCCCATCTTCCAGTGACAAATCAAGCCTGCGTAGTCTTTTCGCGGTTTGCCAGGGAGGGGACCAATTTAAATTCTTTTCTTTTTTAGATTGAGCGTGTAAATTGCTTTCACTCCAGCAATCTGGAGCGCAATCCAAATTGGCTCCACGAATCTGTTCCGAGAGAGAAGTCTGAGCACCCGCAGAGGAGTTGTCTCGGTTCTATTTCTGCTGTTTGTCTGCCCCGCCGTTTTCGCTCAGGAGAGTCCAGCCGATCCGGTGCTCGCTGCTATGCAGCAGGAGCTAGACCGCTCCATGCGCAATTTTAAGAAGGCTGCCGTACCGCCGTATTTCCTCTCTTACCAGCTCACGGATAATCGCGCCATTGTCGTCTCTGCATCCTTCGGAACCCTGACCTCGATTTCCGATCAAAACACACGTGTCCTTGATATTGACCTTCGCGTTGGTGAATACAAGCTGGACAATACCCACCCCCTGCGCGAACAGACTGCTTCGATGTCGGAGATGGAGAACCGGCTGGAGTCTCCCAAGGTCCCGCTCGACAATGATCCCATGGCCCTGAGGGTTGCACTTTGGCAAAGCACCGAGCAGCATTACCGTCGGGCTCTCGAGCGCCTCCAGCAGGTTCAGTCTAATGTGCAGGTAAAAGTTGAGCAGGAAGACCAATCCGGCGATCTCTCCCACGAGAAGCCCGAACATTACTCTGAACCCATTGCGAACTTTTCATTGGATACACAGGCTTGGGAGCAGAGGCTTCGAAATGCGACCAAGCCATTCGCTGAGCGGAAGGAAGTCCTGGGCGCCACTGCGCAGCTGGATGGCGAAATCGAGACTCGGCGTTACGTTAATAGCGACGGCAGTCAGATCCGGATCTCGATGCCTTTCTATCGTCTTATTATCTCCGCCACTGCCAAAGCGGACGATGGGATGGAGCTTCCACTGCACCAGACCTACATGTCTTTCCATCCCGACGGGCTTCCGGACGAGGCCACTCTCTCCAAAGATGTGGACAAAATGATCGGCACACTGCTGGCCCTGACCAAGGCCCCGCTTGCCGAACCTTATACCGGTCCTGCTATTCTGTCCGGCCGCGCCAGCGCCGTTTTTTTCCACGAGATTTTCGGGCACCGCGTGGAAGGCCAGCGACAAAAAAATGAAGACGAGGCCCAGACTTTCAAAAAGAAAGTCAATCAATCGGTGCTGCCGGACTTCCTCTCGGTTTATTCCGATCCGAACCAACGAGAAATCTCCCACACGGAAATGCTCGGTTTTTATCCGTTCGATGACGAGGGCGTGCGTGCTCAACGGGTGACCGTGGTTCAAAATGGAATCCTCAAAGCATTTCTCATGTCGCGCACACCGATCAGCGGTTTTGACCATTCCAACGGACATGGCCGACGCCAACAGGGGTACTCGGTAGTTGCCCGCCAGTCGAATTTGATCGTTGAATCGTCCAAGTCGGTTTCGCGCGATGAACTCAAGAGAATGCTCGTCGAGCAGATCAAGTCCGCGAACAAGCCTTATGGATTGCTGTTTGACGACATCGAGGGCGGGTTCACCTTCACTCAACGTGTAATACCCAACGCATTCAATGTTCGGCCGACGGTTGTGTATCGCATATATCCCGATGGCCGCGAGGAATTGGTGCGCGGCGTCGACTTGATCGGCACCCCGCTGACTTCGTTTAGCAAGATTGTGGCTGCAGATGATGACGTGGCCGTATTCAATGGCATGTGCGGAGCGGAATCCGGATGGGTGCCAGTGTCCGCCGCCGCCCCCGGTTTATTGATTTCGCAGATCGAAGTGCAGCGGAAGGAGAAGTCACAGGAACGTGCACCATTGTTGCCTCCGCCCGCTTCTTCGGAAGGCAAGTAGGCAGGTAAAAGAGACCAAAACCATATGGCTTGGAAGCAGATCATTTTATTCCTAATTTTAGCAGCGCCGGTTTTGGCAGTTGACCAGCATGACGATGTGGTCATGCGCGCCATGAAAGACGAACTCGCCCGTTCCATGAGCCAGTTGCAGCTCCGGCAAATGGAGAAGCCATATTTTCTCGCCTACCGCATGCAGGAAGTGACCCAGCGCGAAATTTCCGCGACCCTTGGCAGCCTTACCTCCAGCAGCGGTACGCCATCGCGCAATCGCCTTGTAGGAGTCGAGCTAAGAGTCGGCGATTACGCCTTTGACAACTCCAATTTCGTTACCATGCAGCGTCTGCGCAGCGGTGCCGCGGCTATGTTCAGCGGTGTTGAACAAGGTTCCCTTGATGACAATTACGCTCAAGTTCGCCGCGAATTTTGGCTTGCCACCGATCAGCAATATAAGAGAGCGCTTGAAGACCTCTCAGCCAAGAAAGCGGCGTTAAAAATGCGCAATGGTGGCGAGAGCATTCCTGATTTCAGTAAAGAGCCTTCGCTCACCCTGCTTCAGCCCGCTGGTTTCAATCTGGTAAATGTCGGAGAGCTTGAATCCCTCGCCCGCGACGTCTCAGCGATTTTCCGGTCTGCCCCCGAAATCGATCGCTCTTTCGTCACCCTGACGTACCGCAACCTTTACACCAGGTACGTAAATAGCGAAGGCACCACATTTACCCGCTCTGAGCCTTTACTTAAGCTCGAAGTCAGCGCTAGCACGCAGGCGCAAGATGGCTTGCCCATCTCCGATTCATTCACTTTGTATGGCCGCACACCTTCCGATCTACCAGCCAAGGACGAACTGCGCCGGCGGGCTCAACAGATGGCCGATGTAGTGGTGAAACTTCGCTCCGCGTCCGTTCTCGATCGTTACAATGGGCCGGTTCTATTCGAAGGCTCCGCGGCGGGCGAAGTTTTTCTGCAGGAGTTCGGCTCACGCCTTGCCGCCTCGCGTTCCCCCATGAGCGACAACCCTCAGTTCGAAATGATTTTCACCCAGATGTTGGATCGCCTGGTTGGCTCCTCCTTTCAGGACAAGGTTGGCGCCCGGGTGCTGCCCGATTTTATCTCGGTTCGCGACGTTCCCTCAGAAGCAGCCTTCGGCGGGCTCGCGCTTATGGGTAGTGCACCCATCGACGATGATGGCGTAAGAACTCGCGACACTGCAGTTATTGAGCACGGCATCCTGAAAAACCTTCTCACTTCGCGGGTCCCGGTCCGCGGAATTCTGCAGAGTACTGGCAGCCGTCACGGTTGGGGCGCCGCTCCCAGCAACCTGATTCTTCAGTCAGACAAACCTTTTTCAGCCGAGGATCTCCGTAAGCAACTGCTGCAGCGTGCGAAAGAAAGAGGTCTGGATTATGCCATCGTAGTTCGTCACCTCGGCGGCGGATCGGAAGCCAACCTTATGGAAATGGCGAAACAGATGACTCAGCAAGGCAGTTCGCGCTCCATTCCGGAAGTTTATAAACTGTATCCCGATGGACACGAGGAGCCACTACGCGGAGTTCACATTTCCGATCTTGCTCCGGAGTCTTTCAAGGAAATTATCGCCACAGGTGATAAGCCAGTGATCTATAGCGACGAGCTCATTCCGCGTATGAGTTCACTATTTTCCATGGGTCTCTCTTCGCGCAGCGATCTGCCGGTGGTCTCCTGTGTCAGCCCATCGCTCTTATTCGAAGAAATCGCCTTAGCCAAGACCGAAGGCCCATTTCCCGCCTTGCCAGTGTCCAAATCACCATTGGCAGAGAAGTAATGGAGTCTAGATAATTCCTTGGCGCAGGCTGACGGTCGCTAGTTGTGTTACATCCGTCGGAATACCGACGGGACCTGACTTTTCGCCAAATCGACCTATACAACATTAGAATCTGTGATTCCGATTCCGACATTGCGGGCGAAAGAAAGCGCCGCGACCGGTGGCGAGATAATCATCCGGAGCAATGATTTTTGCCTGAAGCTCGGCGCGGCACCAGAATCAGTCGCAAGATTCCGCTCACTATCGCTAGTCTTGACCCGGGTGATTTATTTTCTGAACCTGGCGTGACGCTTCTCATAAATCCGCAGGGTTGCGCCGCGCGGTTCGGCCGTCCTCTGGAAGTGGGAACGGTTGTCCGCTTGGATGGGCTTCCTGCAAAACACACCGTGACCGCACAGGTAGTGAACTGCATCCCACTCGGAGAATACGAGAAGTTCTGGATCCTTGGACTGGTGCTGGATGAGCCAGGAAATGTGTGGGGAATCGAGTCTCCGCCGGAAGACTGGCACATCGGCAGTTCGCTTGCACAAAGCCCGATCACTTTTTAGTCAGTTAACTTAAGCCATCAGAGGTTCGCGAAAAGCCTGGTGAGCGCGGAAGGAATCGAACCTTCAACCTACTGATTAAGAGTCAGTAAGAAAATTCGATAAAATCTCAGCTATCTCGTTCATATTTCTATAACTTGCAATGTGAACATTTGTGCACTGTGCCGTAAAACGTGCCGTAAATTCTTACGCGCTAGTCTGCGGTACAGAGCATTCCGGTGTTTGCGTGAGTGCTGCGCGAACAATATCCACCTCGGGGTGTTGATATCGCATCGCGGTTTTAAAGTCCCTGTGTCCCATGACCTTCATCACAGCTTTGAGATTTCCGGTTCGTGCGGTAATCACTGTTCCAAAATCGTGACGACCACAGTAAAGGACCAGATTCTTTGGAAGGCCAGCTTTTTTCCGAGCTTCCGCGAAGTGCTTGGCAATAGAACCTAAATACGGGACTTTTGCCTTCTTCCGTCGGGCCGGGAATACCCATCCTTCTTTCTTTTCTACCCCCTTCTTGTCACGGCAGCGGCGGCGCAGGATTTCAAAAACCCTATCACTCATCGGAACCGTTCTCCTTCCCTCTCGCGTTTTGCTATCGGGAATGAAAATGCTCCGCGTTCGCCAATCGATGTTCTCAATTCGCATCCGGTAGAGTTCTCGCCCGTTCCGCATTCCGGTATCCCGCATCAACTTGATGATGTCCTCGAAAAGCCGCAAGCTCGTTGCCCTCCACTTCAATGTGGCCGCAGCCGCCAGCAGTTTCTTCTCGGATTCCTCATCCAGCTTTTGCTCTCGTTCAACCTCCTTCGCAAGCTTCAATTTGGGAGCTTTGCGAATGAGTTTCTTTCCCTCTGCCTTGTGGAGCATTCTGCGCAGGGTTCGCAGAGCGCAGTTAGCATTGGACGCCGAACCAGGAAAACTGATCTTGTCAGCGACATCTGCCGTGATTTGATCTAGTCTCATTCCTGCTAAGTCCGTTGCTGAGAGAAGCCGCCATCCATCGCGATAGTAGATTTTAGTCTTCTCTTCCAGCCTCGCCTCGTTCACCGTCTTCAGGAATTCCTGTGAGAAAGCCCGCAACACAGGTGCTTTTCTGGGCAGCGGGTCAGTACCTTCAGTGACTTGTGCTAGTTTCAGACCAGCGATTTTTGCTGCTCTGGCTTCAGTCGTTTCCTTTGTCGATGCACGGTAACGTTCCCCGCGCACTGTGAAGTCATACCAGTAAAACGATGAATCACTTTTCTTAAACAGCTTCACGAGCTTCCTCCATTGCAGCCCGCACGGAAGCAACTCGTGTGTTCTTCCGAATATATTCGAGAAGAACATCCACATCATAACTGACACGGCCTTCGATTTCGATCCAATTCGGCCCAATTCCCTCGGATCGCCAACGCTTCAAGGTAGCTGCTGAACGCCCGAGAAGTTCAGCGGCATTACGTGTATTGACGAGTTGAGGCATGGCTGGTTTTTTCGTTGCGGCTGGCTGTTGCGACATGGTTCCCACAGCTCCCTTGCAAAACAACTCTGATCTATTCGCCCATTGCTTGACCCTGACTACCACCTGCGGATTGCCCAGGTGACTGGCCAAGTGTTCCATGATCTTGTCCGGCGTCATGACTTACGGACGCCGCGCCGATTTTGTGGTGTGCGTCCGTGTGCTCGTGTCCCTGCTCCTGCCCTGACCGGATCGCGGTCGGACTGGAAACATCGCGGCGCAGACTGTCCGCGAGTTCTTGCTTGTCATTGGTGTAAATTTGCGCGTCGTAGCGTCCGCGCGAAACGGCGACATACGCCATGCGGCGGTTCACCAGTTGCGCGCCTTCCTCGGTGTCCACCTGGATCAAAACGCGGTCGCTGGTTTCTCCCTGGCTGCTGTGGCTCGTGACGGCGTAGCCGTAGTCGAGATGCGGATGTTCCTTAACGTCAAACTCGACCAGTCGCCCGGAGTCGGTGCGGATGGCCATTTCTCCATCGGCATCAAGTTGCACGACGCTCCCGAGTTCGCGGTTGGCAACGTGGAGGTCTCTCGACGGAGCGGTGAACTGCACGCGGTCGCCTTCGGCGAACTGGCGTTCCGATTCGCGATACACCGAGACTCCTTGCAGGCGGCGCGGATCGTAGTTTACTTGCTGGCCATCTTCGCGTTCGACGGTAAGCAGGTTTTGTTTTCCGTCCGCTTGTTTTACGGTCGCATACTCGCCCGCCTTTACTCCAACGGCCTTGCTGCCTCGGGAGTAGCGCAACACATCACCCGGCTCGTACTGCTCGGCCCAGGCGCGGTCGGCTCCTGTCAGTTCGTTACGGTTTTCGAGAACGCGTACAGAGTGTTCTTGGGTTTGAACCTGCCCGCGCTCCTGCAATTCGCGATGGATCAAGGCGTTGAGTTTGCGGCGCGATTGATTGTCGGGCGAGACAACAAGTGAGCTTACAGGATGCCGCGCATACTCGTTGGCGATGGCCTCAAACCGCTCGTCGCGCTTCTCGATCTGTCGCACTCTGCCTTGGCCGGCCAGATTTTCGATGGCTTCCTGGACTTCGCCGCGGGCGAGTTGTTCGACAGCTTGCTTGAGCGCAGGGTCTTTCTGCCGCATGATGTCCTCTAAGTGCGCGGTCTTCATTCCAGCTTGTTGCAGTTGGTGGTACGGCCGCCCGGCTTCGACAGCCTCATGCTGGCGGACATCGCCCACCAGCAAGACGCGGTCTTGCGGTCCCAAGCGTTGCAGAAACTCATTCACCTGGCGCGTACTGGCCATGCTCGATTCGTCCAGCACATAGAGGCGTTTCTGTTGGTTGTCTTCCTGTGCGCTGCGCACGAGATGGCGTTGCAGCGTGCCCGACTCGATCCCCGCTTCGGCCAGCTTGTGCGCTGCACGCGAGGTAGGGGCCAAGCCTTCAACGCGGAACCCCTCGCGTTGGGAGGCATCGCGGACCGCAGTGAGAGCTGTGGTCTTGCCTGATCCGGCCACGCCTTCAAGCGCAGTGACCTGGTCATGGCTACTGAGAATATCCGCTACGGCTTCCCGCTGGCTGTTGCTCAACTGCGTGTACTGCTCTTGAATCTGCTGGCGTGTGTCGATGCTAGCCAGCGCTAGGTGCTGGTTCTGTCCATGATGCATCATGCGAATGTTGTCGTGCTCCAGCGCAATCATCTCGTCAGTGGTGAAAGCACGGTCACGACCGCGGTGCTCATGTCTTGGTATCAACCCGCCGTTTTCAATCTCTTGGTTGAACTGCTGGCGAATCTGAGTGAGCGGCGCTTCGCCCATGGCCCGTTTGAGCGTGTCCCGCATCAGCTCGCGCTCATCGGTGACCGCTTGCCGCTCAAAGTTTTTCTCGACCGCGTAATGGATGGACTGCTGAATCACGCGCTGCACGCGGTTCTCATCCGGTGCTTCAATCTCCTGGGCGCGGGCCTGGGCCTGGCGCACCACGCGCTCGGGCTGGTTGCCGAACGCTTCTGCCATCTGGCGATGGCGCTGCTGCATTTCCTCGTGCGAGACGTTCAGCTTGGCGTCGCGGGTTCGGTGGGCTGCGATTTCGGCGGCTTCCGGCCCGTTAATGCCCTCCTGTTGTAAGTGCTCCTTGATTTGTTGACGGCGAGGACTGCTAGCGTCAAGGTATTCCTGAGTGTAGCCCTTGATCTCGGGTGCTCCGTGCGGACTCTGTTCGATCTCGTACCCGAGTTCTCTGAGGCGCAACGCCAACTCGGAGCGATACACGGCAGTCGAATACTGCTGGGATCGGTAGAGTTCATGTGGCTGCAAGGCGCGGGTCTCCCCGTTCTCTCTTTCCGTGACATTGAAGATGACGACGTGAGTATGAAGCTGGGGAGCAGCGTAGCCGTCAACGGGACGGCTGCTGTCGTGCTCGAACTTGGAGGCAACCCACCTGCCCGTTGTCTCCGGTGGATGGTTGCCGCCGATGCGGGCCTGGACGTGTTTCTCCAGTTCATCAAGAGCAACATCTACGCTCTCGCGATGTGCGGTTCGCACACGCTCGTCGCCGCCAACTAGGGCGGTCAGAGACACACTCTTCGGTGCGCTGAATGTGGCATCCCATCCGGCGCGGTGCTCCATCGTTTTCACTTTCTCGCCGCGCTCGTTCACGTACTCCATTGCCGCGCGGTGCTGTACCAACTGTTCGCCGTTGCTGGGATGCTGGCCGTCTGCCAGTCGCGCGAAGTGTTGCTCGTCTACTTCGCCTTTCAAGCCCCACTGCTGCGCGAGTGTGCCGTGCCACTCGCCACTCACGCGGTCGCCTTCTGAGTAATAGTTGTCTCGTGCATTGGCAAACTCTTCCTTGTGGTACGCCTGCGCCTGCCCGGATGAAAGCGGTTTTGATATGGTCAACATGATGACTACTCCAAGAGCTCGGCGTCATTCAATGCCCGCGACGCCGGTGATTGTCTCGTTTGCTTGGCTTGCTCTTCGCGCTGTGGCGGGATCGGCGGCGCCATGTTGCGCGGCTGATTTTGTCCCGGCATGGGCCGCGTAAACTGTTCCTCACCATTGCCCCCTGATGCCGCTGCCGATGAAAGCCGCGCCGGTTGTTCTCTTAGCTGCTGCGGCTTTAGCTTGCGCTCGATGAATGCCTCGTGGCGCTTGGGCAACTCGATGTAAGGGAAACTCAGACGCGCTACGAGATTGCCGCTCTTCACGTAACCGCGCAGATCGTGCAAGCCCTGGATTTCTGAGGCCATCACCAACGGCTCGACCGTGCGCTCAAGCTGGTAGCTGCGCGAGTCTCGCCGGTTGTTCGGAAAGTGGCCTTCCATGCGGCTCTCTCTCAGCCGCTCGATCTCTACCTTGCCGATGGTTTGGCTGATCCACTCCGAAGAGTTGGCCTCGTCTGTCCGTAAAAAGATTTTCGTCGCGGGCTGCGAGAGCATGGCTTCGGCTTTCCGTCCGTACAATTCCTCAAGCTGGCTGCGCCCTTGAAGGCCCAGCACTACAGGGTTCTTTACTTTCCTGCTCTCGGTGATCGCCGTGTGCAACTGCGGCAGCGCATGTAGGCTCTGCAACTCATCGAGCATGAACCACACCGGGCGCACGCCCGGCCTGCCCTGGTTCATCAAGCGCAGCACCAGCATGTCCAGCCACATACTGATGAGAGGCCGCAGCCTCTCGCGGAACTCTGGCGGGCTGGTGATAAACAGCCAGCCTTGCCGCTGCTGAGCCCATTCGAGCGCTGTCCAACTTGTTTTGGCTTCACCCTGGCGCGGCAGCACCTTCAGCGCGTTGGTCACGCTGTTGAGCGTGGCGATCATGCCGCCGCGCTGCGGTCCTGCGTCGGGATAGATCGCTGCCGCGTGCTCGGTATCTTTGAGTCGCTTCGCCAGCTCGCGCTCGTCGCGCAGGATTGCCAGCAACGCTTGCGGCGTCCGCTTCGGTTGCTCGATCAGCAAGTGCGCGAAGATTTGGCGCGGCACCATCACGAAAAACGGATTGGTGCGGGGATCGTCTTTGAACAAGGCCGCGGCCAGGCCCTCGGCTTCCGCTTCGTGCTGCACTTCGTCACACGGCGACCAGTAAGGCATCCGTGCATCCAAAGGATTCAGGATTACATCGCCGCGCCCTGGCTCATAAAACTGTGGCGTGTATTCCAGCGCCGGATCGTAGACGATCGCGGTCTCGCCACGCTCTTCCACCTGCATCAAGATTTGCCGGATCAAGCTCGATTTGCCTGCGCCGGTGTCGCCCATCATCATGAAGTGCGAACTCTCCCGCTCACGCGGTACGCGCACCATCTTGCCCTCCTGCCGGAACAGAAACTCGCCCAGCGTGCGCCGCTCTTTGGTGATGAAGCCGATGCCATCCGATTCGTAGCTGCGATTGAACTCCGCGGCGCTCACCAGCTCCGGGCCTTTCGTCCTGAGCCCGTACTTGAGCACTCGCCGCCGTCTCACGTCTCTGGGAATGGCCACGATCAGAAAGCATCCGCCCAGCCCTGCGCCCGCGATCAGCGGCCAGTACATGAAGTCCTGGAAGGTCTGATCTTTGTAAATCCAGTGCCGGATGTATTCGCTCAGTTCTTTGTTTTTGTATGGGCCTTTCGGTTCCAGCACCAGCCGTGCATTGCCTTGCTTGCTAGACTCCGAGAGCGTCAGCGGAATGTAGCCGCGCGGCGCGTTCTCGACCGGCACCACGTCCTCGTTGATCGCCAGTCGGTGGCCCTCGCGGTTCTCCACTTCCAAGAGCCGATAGTCGCTCGTCTGAAACCCCAGTCCGGCGGCCAAGTGCATCTTGAGATAGTTCGGAAGCCAATACCGTTGAAGCGTCGTCCACTCCACCGCAAACTGATAGACTGCCATCCCCAGGAAAGCCACCACTCCCAGCACAAACGCGTTGATCGTCCATACCGGCTTGTGGCTGGGCCACTGATACGTCTCATCCCTTCCCCATTGGTTTTTCACTGCTCAACTTCCTTTCTTGTCAGCCGCTCCCGCGCTTTGCGTTGCTTCTCGCAGTCCACCCGCTCAATCAGCTTGCGCAGTTCGTCGGTGGTCAACTCCCGGCGTTGTCCCAGAATCTGCACCGTGTTCAGATACAGCATCCGCAAAGCCAGAAGCTCAGCCAGGATGGTTTCCTCTGCGCTGGCTGCGGTCCTGGCCATCGCCGCCAGCAACAGCTCGCGCGCCAGCTCACCCATGCTCTGACCGCGTGCAATGACGAACTCTTGCAGCCGTGCGTACTCTTCCTCAGTCATCTTGGCGGTAATGGATTTCGTGCGAAGTGCCGGTTTAGCCAACGTTCCACCCCACGGTTATATTGTAACAGTTACCATATATCTGTTACAATATCCACATGAACCGAATGAGACTTTGGCGAGCGAAGAAGATGTCCCAGGAAGCGGGCCGACTAATACAGATTTGCGTTTGGGCTCCGGAGAGAGAGGCAGATCTTGCCCGCAAGATATGTGCTCGTGTGGCCGAACCGACAGAGCGCGGTGAGAACCTTCGCGGCAAGCTAATGAAGCAACTCGACCGTCGCCGCACCCTCGGCTCGGAATGGCGCGCATTCTCTGCGCATGTCGAGATTGACTATCCCTTTACCGGCCCCTGGTGGCGACTGAAGAACATCGGTGGCCGCATTATCGGGCCGGATCACACGCATGTCGAGCTAACGCCTGACGAAGCCGACAACCTTCAGGATCGCCTGATGCGTTGCTGCAAACGAGAGATCGAGGCATGGCTGGAAGAGCATGATCTGTTGGACCGGGTGCGCGACAACACCGGCGTCGTCATCGGCGACCGTGCGCCCAAAGACCCAAACCGTCCTGCCGATGACACGGCGTTTGCTGAGAATGAAGCCAGCATCGCAAGGTCGGTTATGCAATCCGCCTTGCGATCCCGTAAGCCGCCGCTGGATGACCCTTCGGTGATCGAGTTCGAGGGCGTTCACGGATTCCCTAGCTTCTGCCAGATCGCGCACCGAAAGAAGGGGGACCGTGTTCACTTTGCTTTGATTCACATGGCGAACGGGGGCACTAGCCCGACCAACATGTTCGAGTCCCTGGCCACTCATCTGCGCCAGCGCTTTTACCCCAAGGTCGATGCCGGGAGCATCGAGTGGTTCGATGTATTCCCGCCAGATACGTACGCATTCATGGGACTGACGATAAATTCCGTCACCATGAAGCACGCCAACGGCGTTTACTCGGACCCCGAGTGGCACTCCACCAAGGAGACGCTGTCCGAAGATTGGCGCACCATCATCACCGATACTATTGCTCGCGGTCAGGCCGCCCGCGAGAAAGCCACCACCAGCACGAAGCGGCCGACCTAAGCGCCCCGCTTTGTGCCTCTTTCTTGCTGTTGCTTCACAGCAACTGTAAAACGCCAAACCCCACGTTTTCAGCGGTTGCCATTCAGCAACAGAAGGTTGCTGTGCAGCACCCTTCCAGGGGTGGCGTGTCAACTTTATTCCCGCTGCCGAAGGCAGCGCTGCAGCAAGTCCCCTTCACAACATAGGCAGTGGGGCCAATGGATCGAGCTTAACGATTCGCTGCACCGGCCCGCAAAGACGGACGCATACGTGAATACCGATACAATCGTGGACAACGGTGCAGTCAGAGTCACGTTCGATCAGTCTGGCCCCGTACGTAAAATGTAGACAAGATCAATCGACTACAAAGCATTTGTTCGCACCTGATGGTATGGACGTTGGTCGTAATGTCTCCGTGCCAGATTTGGAATTAATTCCCCGACCTACTGGCGGTGTCCCGCCCGATGGACTGGCAGACCATAACGGCAACCGCCTCGGCTTCCGTTTGGTGGGCGATCTCGTGTACCAGCGTCGAGAATTCCTCGGCTGCCTTCATTCCTGAAAGCAGGTGATTTTGCCGCCGTGGGATAGACCCTTGGCAGGCGCAACTCTTGTCCGAATAGTTGCAACTCGTAGTCCAACGTGCGTGGCTCACGACCAAGCTCTTGGGAAATCCACAGACCGTTAGTCAGCGGATGGGGAACAAGTTTTTATATAGTAAGCGGATGGGGAACAAATTTTTCCGCAGTTCACCTACGACTGGAACGGCCTTTTCGATGGATAAGTGAAAGAAAGCTGTCGGGGTCAGATGCCGCTCTCGTCGACCACAAAGGCATCAATTTCAACCTGCACGGGATTCCCAAATCGGTGAGACTTAATTATTCGGAAGCCCACGATGTTGTTTCGCCTCTTGGCTTCATTACCGACAACACTGACCTCAAACGCCAGAATTGACTCAGTACCGTCGAGAGGTGGTGCGTCTACAAGCATGTCAGCACGAGAGGACAGGTTCGGAAGAATCGCATCGAGTTTTCGGGTTTCCCAGCCGACCGTCCAGCAACCACTTCGGCCGGCAACTAACCCCGGTGGCGTTCGGTAGAGCTTCATGGGTTCCATATCGGCAGTAGGACCACCAGTCCACTCGATGAACTGCCCGCCGACTTTAGTGTGACGTTGGCCAGAGGCGTGATAGGAACTGTGGGCTTCCGGCGTGCTGCAATCGGAGTAGTTCACGTAGATATCTTCAGTGGCAATACGAACGTCGAAAGCTTTGACCAACCGGCCGCTAAGCGTTCGAATTCCTACGACGCACGCGATTGGTTCATTAGGTGGTGACGACATATGGCGGCCTTTGCCCTCCTTAATTTACTGGGGCCGACAAGCACCGGGGAAGGTTACCGCAGTGCGATTTGCTAGGTTCTTGTTCACCCAACCGCGGTGCGTTGTTCGTAGAATAAGACCGACGCGGGGGCCGAACTGTGAAAAAACTGCTCGTAATGCTCGCAATGTTTTCGATGAGTGCGGTAGCGCAGGACATTCAACACGCACCGACTGCCGCTCAATGTCAGGCCGACATCGCTGTTTGGAAAGCCGAAAGCAAGGTCGATATTGAAGCTCTTGCTGTGAACACCTTAGTAGGACGCGTTAACGAACTGTCCGATTGCTCTAAGGTGCTTGTTGGTGATGGGTCCGAATTGGCTCGGACACTAAGGGCCGTATACGACCAACACATTGAGAACCGTTATGCCCATTTCGTTATGCGTCACGGTCTGGGGCAGCAGATGGTCGACGAAGATGCGAAAGGAGCGCGCTAATGACCCGCGCGCATGTGTACCAGCTCGACGTGGCGTTTGGATTGGCGGATTAGCGAATTCGGGGGCCTCCGATCGATCCAAGCTATCAGGCACTTTGACGCGAACTTTCACGTCTCGGCAGGATGTGCAAATACCCTCCACGGGGACGGTGCCGTGAGATTTAGTTATTTTCAGCTCTGGCTTTTTCATGCCCCTAGTTTCCCATTGCGTCGCATTCCGAAGCGTACCGCCTTGACGCTGAGAAGGGGAGAAAGGCCGTAGCTCAGGAATTTGCAGCCAAGCAAAAGAAGAAGGAAAAGAAATCCGCCCTGACAAGGGCGCAGCCTAAACGCGAACGAGAGCGGTAACTGCTTCAGCTCCGAACTGGTTATGAACTGCGGATACGTTTTCTTAATTGCGTGAAATAGATTTTTAGCGCCCTTCTCGTCGCCCGAGTAGTATCGGCCCAGCACGAGCCCCATGACAAATCCAATTCTTGGGTCACTGTGTGTTTCTCTTTTGAGGCATAGAAGAGTTGGGAAGCTTTCCGAATATGCCAGCGAATGCCTCGTCATTTGTCGCATCCCTTCGCTTTGCTCTCGGCGAAGTACGAGGATAACCGCTGCCTAGCTGCATCTTCCTGCTTGCTCCACTTTGTTAATGACGCAGCAGCGTCTGGCGTTGGGCTTGGGGCGCTCTTGAAGACGGCGAATTCTCCGTCGAGTGCCTTCGCATATTGGTTCAAGGCAGGAAGAAGCTCCTTGAGCGCGATCCTGTCGCAATCATCCTTAATCGTTAGGGTTAGGTCTGCGTCCCCGAGTTTTTCGTTTCGTAGCTTGAGATCGGTCAGGTACCGCTGCCTTGAAAGCAACTCGGCCCGCATCGCAGTCCAATCCTCACCTTTAATTGGAGCCGCAAGAACGTTGATGTCGTCTCCTATTTTCATTCCTGCGTATCCGGCATCTGCGTCATTGCTAATCTCGCCGCTGTGCACTGCAGCGTTTACAGATGGCGCATGTTTTTCCATGAATTGTAGGCTCTGGGAGGCTACAACGCTGAGGATGACTACTGCGATAATGGCCCCGTAGATGAACTTGAACTTCCGGCTGCATGTGCTGACCTGTATCGGATCGGGCCTAGCCGGCGGCATATCCATGGCCGCTATGCCCGGCTCCGGCAGACTCAGCGACGCCAAATACCGGATGATGTTGTTCAACAGGACGAACGGCGTAACGAAAAACGAGATCAGCCCCCACCAGCCAAGGAATAGTGTTGTGAGCGTGTAGGAACAAAAGTATGCCCGAATGCAGCGGCGACACAGGTTGCCGTCGATGCGCGCCCACTGTCGAGTCACCAGCATGCCAATGTTCTGATAGAACTCCACATATTTCGTAGGAGCGTGGGCAGCACAAGTCCTACAAAATGGTTGTGACGAGTCAGACTCAACAGCAATTTCGCTGGCCATTGGTTTCCTTCCTTCCTGTTCAGGAGGACGCTAAGAGCATCTCAGCACGCAATCAGAAACGTGTAACGTCACGAAGGTAACTTCGCGTGGGCTGAAATCCAGCCGCCGAAAATTCCGTCGAATGTACTTCCACTCCCCTCAAAGTCATAGTGCTCACGAACCGGATCAATCAGGCACGCAACGCCAGTTTATTCATTGCTTATGATCGGCACACGTGACAAAGATCCGCTTTTACAGACAAGTTGTGCTGAACCGGACAAAATATGCAGGGCATTCGCGAGCCGTGGCGGTTCCCTTGATTAGGATGCAGTATGCCTAGCGGCTTCTACCTCAAACCGATTTTCGAGCCAGATGCACTGGACTTAGTCGCCGCATGACTTGGCGGGACCGGGCGCACCAACACTTCTCACGCCGACTTCCTCTGAGCAGCCTTCACCCTCGCCCATCGCCTCATTCGCGCCCAGCAGTTCGTTCGGCGCAAAGGCACGACCGGGCGATTCGAGCCCCGTGGTGAGCTAAGCGAAATTCGCCGAACGCTACGTGTTAGAATCCGTCGCGCCGGAGTCTTCACACATGCCAACCGTTCGTCGTGCCGTGCTCAGAATCGAGGAGTACGCGTCTCAGAAATCAGAGAATTCCTCGGCGCGGTCGAAGGTGCCTACAACGGCATAGCTGCATTCGAAAACCTTATCGAAAACTTGCGCAGGAAACGTCAAAAAGATCTGTTTTTTGTGGTCGCAGCGGGCACGTCATGAAGATCTTTGTTCTTCGTTGTTGTCGCACCGGGCTCGTTTGCGTCAACGGTCCGTGATACCCGCATTTCCGTGCAGCGTGCAATGGGGAAGGAGAAGAGCCGCGAGCGGGTAGGCCGGTCGTTCACTCATCTTCTCGCCACGGCTATGATGGCAATCACAGCGCTTACGAGTGAGGCAACTGCTGAAATAACAGCAATCCACCACAGCCGTGACTCGCGGATCGCTCGTTCAGCCTCGATAACACGGCGCTGCAACTCGTAGTCCGACGCACGCCGCTCACGACCACTTGAGCTTTGGAATATGAGATCACCGCGGATGTCACCCCAAGCTCGCGTGCTCGTCCTTCGAGTTCGGTTCCTTCAAGAAGCTTCTCCATGATGGCGATTTTAACGTGCTTGCCTGCTGCGATCTTCATTACCTTTGTACCCTGGCATGCCGCCTCCAGCTCGCTGACAATGGCTGAGGTCGGAGGACGACATGAAACACCGCAGCATCATGTTGCTCACTATCGCGTGCGTAGCGCTGTGTACGGTCAGCTTCGCTAAAGGAAAAAACCATCTTCCCCTTCCGCCGGAAATCACGTCGGCGAAGACCATCTACATTGACAATCAGAGCGGTGTCGCAAAACTGGGCGATAGGGCATATGAGCAGTTGACGAAATGGGGACGCTGGCAGGTCGTCACAGGCCGTCAGAAGGCTGACTTGGTCCTGCTGCTTTCCGCGCATCAGTACAACGGTGGGTATGTCACGAGCACCACGGGCAGGATAGATGACAACGGTAACATTAACACCACCAGTGACGCTACATCTGTGACGGTGGGCTACACGTACATAACCGTTGTTGACCCTAAAACCGGCGACAACCTGTGGAGCGACTCGAAGAGATGGGGCAACCTGTACACCGGTTTCCACAGTGCGACCAAGGGGCTGGTTGACGAATTGATGAAGCGAATCAGCGAAGAAGAAGCCAAGAAGTGAGATGAGACCGCGCACCCCGGCAAGAAATCAGGAAATGGCCATGCTAATTCCGGGATGGAAAACCGCAAGATCGAAGGGCTCGGGGAACCTACCTGTCTCACGCGCTTCGTTAGGGGTGGTTGCGTCAAAGGCTTCACGTAAGGCGCGCGTCTCAAAAGCTTCGCGAAAATGCGCGAGCATCGTCGCCAAAACGCGAAGGCATCGGGTGTCTAAGGTCGGCTCCCGCCGAATCCAGGAAACGGCAAAAGGCTTCTTGCGCTCGAAATTCACTGTGGGTGATACTTACGTCAAGGAGGCCAATATTGGCAACTAAAGATGACCTTGAACGTCTGAACTCGACCGTCCTCGCTGTGCTTTGCCAGCAGGTGGCCGACAACGCTTCTGCAGATTCGGCCACAGCCGAGAAAGCACAGCAACTGAAACGCAAATGGGTTTTACTTCAGGGGCCACCAAAGCCCAACTTGAGCGACCAGTGCTTAGTGGAACGCAAACAGGCCAAGTTGAAAACGCACATGGCCGAATTTCTAGCAAATGCTCTTTGAGGGGAGAACCAGTGAAATAACTTTGCTGCGAGTCAAGGCTTTCGGACTGCGATATCAGCTCGGATCACATTCAGGTAGTCGCCGGCGGATTCGAGAGCTTGCTCGGCGTCATGGTGAGAAACAAACCCGGTATCGTCATAAAGGGCCATATTGCGCTTTCGGCGGAGACGATCAAAGACGACCAGCAGACCAGCATGTCTCTTGTCGATGCGCGACCGCACAAAATCGATGATGGCGATGTGGTGACCAGGCTGGCTCCTCGCACGGAATCCATGGCTGAACATGAACCCGAGGGAAGCTTTGAGCATTGCTTCGTAGGCTTGCTGGAGGCAAGCTTCCTCGTCAAAAGCGAGAATTTTCCGGGCCGAAGCCAGCTTCTTGTCCGCGCTAGTGAGAAAGCGTTCGATCTGCGCCCAGTCAACGACGTGAGGTTTTAGCTTCTTCATCTGTACCTATGAGCGGAATACGCTTATTGTGCCAGACGTTTTCCAGAAAGGCATCCTTTCGAGCACGGCGCGACACGAATTCCTTCTGCGTGAGAACCGTGTAGTTGATTTCGCGTCCGAGCTGCCGCTCAAGCCTTCGCATGGCCTGCGCTAAGACTTCCTCGCGAGGGGAACCAATCATGAGCACATCTATATCACTTGCAGCGTCCTGCTGGTTAAGTGCAAACGAGCCGTACAGATAAGCCTCGTCTATCCCCTCAATTCTTTTGAGAGATTGTGCAATCACGGGAGCCGCACCAATAGTTTTCGCAACGATCTTGCGCACTTCATCAAAAAGCGGATACTCCCGGTTCAGTTGAAAATATTTTTGGCGGCCACTCACTTCCGACCCAAATAGACCCTCGCGCTCCAGGCGTCCCAACTCTTTCGACAGGTTAGACGGATCGATGCCCAGCCGCTCCGCCAAGTCTCGCAGATGGTGGCGGGCCGTCGGGTTCGTGAAGTAGTAGGCCAGCAGTTGCTGGCGCGCCTTGGAACGAAGATCAAGCATGTGGTAGAAGTCTACCACACATGTGGTAATAGCTGACAACTGTAAGAACCGTGAATTCGCGCGGGCCACGTTCGCACGTTCGCCCGCAATCGGGAGCGAGCGAAGACTGAGGGACTAAACGAGGGACTGCGGTGTGTTTCTTGCGCGAACTTACAGGTGCTTAGGTGTCATCCGTGCGCTTGTAAGTTGTTTTGTATCAGTTTCCCTTCGAACTCATAATTTGAAGGTCGAATCGCACCGTTGATTCCTTGCATGAACAGCACGGGAAAAGCACTGGGGTTGACGGAGTTACTACGACTCGCCCAGGTTGTGCAGATCGGCGGGTTTGACCGTGGGCAGCAACATCTCTTCACAGCGAGTCTTCATTTGTGTGGGCGTACTGTACCATTGAATTGTCTTGAGGGGGCCTTTGTCCCCAAAAAACTTCACTGAAAATGTCATGCTATTCACGACCGTGCCGTAAAACGTGCCGTACCGTCTGCTACCACATGCGCCAAAGTGCGCCTTTTCAATACCTCTCACTTGTGCTTCCGTGCGGGCTTGATTCAGGGCAAGTCATTGAAAAAGATGGTGAGCGCGGAAGGAATCGAACCTTCAACCTACTGATTAAGAGTCAGTTGCTCTGCCAATTGAGCTACGCGCCCGGAAGGACTGATGAATGAAGGACGACGTCCGATTATAACATCGCATGGCGAACCACTCCGCCGGCCACAGTGAACCCTTCAACTGAAGTTTTTATTCACTGGTGAAGTAGTCCACCGTAACCGGATTTTCGAATAGTGAATAGTCGCGGGTGACGACGGTTATGCCGCTCTCGGTCACGAAATACTTCTGGCGATCAGCTTCCGGATCGAAGCCGATCGTCGTGCCTTCGGGAATGTGAACGTCCCGATCAATAATCGACCGGCGAATGCGGCAATGGCGGCCGACGTTCACGTGGGAAAAAAGAATGCTGGAATCAACTTCGGTATAAGAGTTCACGCGCACATCAGGCGAGAGCACGCTGTATCGCACAGTGCCCCCGGAGACTATGCACCCCGCCGAAACGATCGAATCCAACGCCTGCCCGGTGCGGCCCTGTTCTTCAAACACGAACTTCGCGGGAGGATACTGTCTCTGGTGGGTGCGGATGGGCCAAGCCGCGTCATAAAGGTTGAAGACGGGCGAGACCGAAACCACATCCATATTCGCTTCGTAATAGGCTTCGAGAGTCCCGACGTCGCGCCAATAAAGGGCCTCCTTCTTGTTCTCGTCCACAAAATCGAAGCCATAGACGCGATAATCGTCCGCCATCTTCGGCAGAATGTCCTTGCCGAAGTCGTGACTCGAGTGCTCGTCTTCGGCATCTTTCAGCAGAACAGGGATGAGCACATCAGTATTAAATAGATAAACTCCCATAGACGCCGGCACCCGGTCCGGATTACCGGGCGCGCGAATTTTTGTGGCCGTAGGCTTCTCTTCAAAGCCGGTGACACGATTGTCCGAATCGACCGACATCACCCCGAAGCGGTAGGTCTCTTCCGGTTCGATCTGAATGGTGGCAATGGTCACGTCCGCAGCTGAGTCAATATGCTGACGCAGCATGAGGTCATAATTCATTTTGTAGATGTGGTCGCCGGAGAGAATCAAAACATAACGCGGCTGCTCGGAGCCGATGGAATAAATGTTCTGGTAGACCGCGTCCGCCGTGCCCTGATACCACTGATCACTCACCCGCTTCATCGGTGGCAGCACCTCGATGAAGTCCCCCAATTCGCGGGCAACCATGTTCCAACCCTCGCGGATGTGGCGGTTCAGTGAAAGGGCTTTGTACTGAGTGAGGATATAAACTCGACGCAGATCGGAGTTGATGCAGTTGGAAAGAGTGATATCGATGATGCGGTAGATACCGCCGAATGTTACTGCGGGCTTCGCGCGGTCGCGGGTCAGAGGATAGAGGCGCTCCCCGGCTCCTCCCGCCAGCAGAACTCCCAAAGTGTCTTTCATCGCGCTCCACTAGGATGAGCAAGCTGCGCCAGCGAATACAGAAACTTTCGATGAAGCTATTTTGCGCGGTAATACTAGCACAGAGAATTAAGAAAAGCCCAAAAGCAGTTTATCTGGAAGTTTGGCTGTAGCCGGCAACAGCAGCACCGGTAGCGTACTTCAGAACTGGCAGACTGACTTCCACCGCAGTACCGGGGTTTGCGCGCTGAATGCTGATGGCGCCGCCTAATTGCCTGGCCCGCTCACGCATTCCGCTTATACCAACTCCGATATTCGCGCCGCAATCTTCCATGTTCTTCAGAATGTCCAATGGAATTCCGCAGCCCCGGTCACGTACCGTCAGCGCGGCCCCATCGGAATTCGATTGCAGTGAAATGAATGCAGTGCGGCTCCCCGAGTGGCGATGAATATTCACCAGGGATTCCTGCACGATGCGGAAAATAGCCGTCTCGACCTCAGTGGGAAAACGGGGGAGCGCAGGATCTATTTCCAGCTCCACGGCAATTTTGCTGCGCTCGCTGAATCCGCGCGCGTACCACTCGATGGCGCTGCCAAGCCCGGTCTCATCGAGCATGGGAGGATGAAGAAGATACGACAGGGTCCTGATTTCGGAAATTACCTGATCGGCTAAGGCAGCGCTATCGGCAACCCTCGCAGCCAAGTTAGGATCGCCCTGGGTTCGCTGCGCGATGACCCCAAGATTAATGTGGAGCGCGGCCAGCAATTGCCCCGCACTGTCGTGCAACTCCCGGCCCAAACGTCGGCGCTCTTCGTCCTGCAAAGTTAAGATGCGAGCGGAGAGCTTTCGTAGCATCTCTTCCGTCTGCACGCGCCTTTGAATTTCGGCATGCAACAGCTCATTAGCGCGTGTAAGTTCCGATGTCCGCTCTTGAATTTTGAGGTCCAGTTGCTCATTTGCAGCGCGAAGTTGTTGCTCGACCTTGATTCGTTCAAGCTCGCTGGCCGCATTTTGCTCCAAAGCGGCAGAAAGTTGGTCACTTTCGGCGACAAGTTCAGACGCCAGCTGACTGAGGCTTTTTTTCTCTGTGTTATCAGGATAAGCTGACAGACGAGACAAGTTTGGCGTGGGCCCTCTAGAAACAGACATCGCCATCCATAGTCGTGCAGAAGCTCACTTTTTGCCATACAGGGTTATCCTGATTACTATTTAGTACATGGCCTTTGACAGCAAAGTTGGGACGATTAACCAAAACCAGGTCACGCGATGGTGTGAACTTTTGCTCTTATTCGTTGGGCTGACTTGCGTTTTCGTCGGACTGACTTGCGGCGAAACGAGCAGCATCAGCCGGATACCGCGAGTCGAATGGCAGCCGCGTGTTTTGACCAACGGATCGCCGGTTCTGTTTGGGGTGAAAGGGCCCGCAAAGCTGCAGGCAGTCAACGGCCTGTGGATGGGACACAGCATCAGTTTTTTCCGGGCGGCAGCTGACAAGAGATGGTACGGGCTGGGCGGTATCCCTTTGACGACGCATGCCGGGTCTTACGATCTGCGACTGACGGAGACATTTGCCACCGGCCAAACCACCGAAATCGTGCGAAAAATTCGGATTGCCAACGCACCGTATCCAAAGATCACGGTCAAGGTCGCCAAGAAATATACAGAACCCAGCTCCGAACAACTCACCGCCATTTCTGCTGACAAAAGTGTGAAAGGCAAGGTCTTTGATACGGTGAGCGCAGAACGTCTCTGGGCAGGGCGTTTCATCGCGCCGGTCTCGGATCCGGTATCCGATGTCTTCGGTACGGCCCGAGTGTTCAATGACGAAGTTCAGAGTCGACATCAAGGCCTGGACTTTGCCGCGCCACCAGGAACGGACGTCCATGCTGTTAATAGTGGAATTGTGATCCTGGCCCGTCCGATGTTTTTCGAAGGCAACTGTGTTGTCGTCGATCACGGACAGGGACTTTTAAGTTTGTATCTGCATTTGTCTGCTTTCAAAGTAAAAGAAGGGGACCAGGTGCAAACGGGCGAGACCATCGCCTTGAGTGGCGGCACAGGACGGGCCACGGGACCGCACCTTCATCTCGCGATGCGATGGCAGGGCGTATACGTTAGCCCAGCTATCCTGTTGAACATACAGATACCTGCTGAATAGGGACACCGCGTTGCAGAATCGTGTTCCGAATTCGTAACAAAAACGAACAGTGCAACAGGAGATCGAAACTTTTATGCGAAGCTGCTTGCGCTGGTCGTCAGGTATAGCGTGGGGAAGCGCTATTTTCTTTTTTAGCCAGACGGATAGCTATCGGGAACTTGGAGGACCCCCCTCAACAAGTTCCCGATATTTTTTTTGGTCGACTATCAGAATCATTGCACCGCTACTCGCATGGGCTGAGGCGACTCCAGCGCCGCCGCAACTCCGTCCCGGTAAGTCACCGACCTTCCACTGATCGCGGGGACTCGTTCACCTGGGACGACCACTCCCACCAGGTTCAAAGGATCGGCCGCTGAAATCGTGACCATCTCGCCGGTGGGGGGCATTTTGCGAGTTGCGCGCAAGGATTCAACCGCAACCGGCAAAGCGAACTGCTCGCCCAGGAAGCCGTCCACGAACCGACCGCCACGAATTTCACCGCGGGCTTCCAAGCGCCGAAATGCAAGCTGCAATTCGCGCCACTTGGGCAGATTACTTTCGCGGACAAGCAGGTCGCGGAAGACCACGCCGTAGCGCTTGAGCAGCATCCAGCATACGGCTTCCGCCCTGCACTCGTGCTCCACGGCGGAGTCGGCGTGCAAGATCGCCCAACGTCCTGCGCTGTGGCGCGGGCGCGAGGCTTTCCCGTGCCCTTGCCCGGCCCGGCGTTTAGGATCGATCAGAGCTCGAAGATTGTCGAAACCATCTGCAGTCACAAGGCCGGCGGCAACTAGTTCCCATAATCCGGTTTCAATTTCTGCCTTCAATTTGCCGGTCGCGCGAACGATGTCAGCAAAAAACGAAGCGCCCCGCTGGCGTAAGAGGTCAAAAACTTGGGTGGCCACAGGACTGAGTCCCTGCGCATCTTTCAGGGACGCGTGCTGCACCATCCAATCGGCTTCTTCGCGGATGAAGAATGTGATGGGAGCAACGCTCGTCGGAATCACCCGCCGGCGGGTGGAGTGTGTTCCGTTGTTCGCTTCGTTATTGGTTACTAGCGTTGCCGGGTGCGGCGACAGTCTTCCCCAACCGACCGCTCCGGTAAGGCAAAGCTGGTCGAGCCATTTGGGATCGTAGTCCGCGATGCGTTTGGCCAGAACCTGCCGTTCCCACGCGTTGGCCGGGATTTCAAAGCCCTCGAGCTGGCGCAACACTTCCAAGGTCGCTCGCTCACCTTGTAACTGGGATTCCGGCGCGACGTGCTGCCAGCGCAGCAGCCAGCGCATAAACTGCGCAGCTGTGACTGGTTCGATCTGCTTACGAAGGGTGGCAACGGTGAGACGATGAATCCTCGCCAAGAGACGACGGTCGCACCACTCCGTCTCTTGCATGCTGGGATCGGTGAATTTTCCCCGAAGGATCGCTCCGCTGGCTTCCATGCGCAGAAGCGACTTCTCAATCTCCGATCCGGGAACTCCTAATAATTCTCCGAGAGCAGGGGCGGTCACCGGACCCAAGTGTCCCATCCAGCCCGTAACCATCGCGAGCGTGGCGTCGTCTCGAGTAAGTTTGGTCTGAGGAATCTCCGGCGGAACGGTCTCGAAAGAGGCTTGTGGGAAAACGGCTGCAAATGCGCCTGTCCTCTCGGCAGCAACCCAATAGCTCCGGTCACCACTTCTACCTGGAACAGCGCGATTTGCTTGACGAAGGCGGTCGAAGTAATCAACCCAACCCGACGTGGCCGAAAACATGTGGGGACAGCCGCCCTCGGCTGTCCGGTCGAGCAGCGCTCGACGGTCTTGGTCTGCGTCTGAAGAAAAGCATTGTTCAGCTCCGCTGAACTGGACAGCCGAGGGCGGCTGTCCCCACATTGGCATCGGCAGAGCAATTAACGTATGCAACACATCGTGCAGTTCATCGGCATCGCGCACATCCGGCCAAGCCTCTTCGCGGACTTGTTCGATGGCTGCGGGGTCGAGCTTGCCAACTTCCTCCAAAACGGATTCGGGAAGAATGCGCCGCATCTCGACCGCGCGCGCACGCCGCTCTTCGAGCGGGGCATCATCGAGATACGCGTACGGGTTCGCGTTCAGGATTTCGTGGGAGAACTGCGACGGCACCGGCGTATCAACGGCGATACAGCGGACCCGTCCATCTTCCATGCGTTGCAGCAGTTCCTTCACACCCTCGATGTCCATGGCCTCGGTGAGGACGTCCTTCATGACTTCCTTCACCAGCGGATGGTCGGGAATCTGAATGTCGCCCTCGATGTTTTCCTGGCAAGCGGCAACATCAGGGAAAACAGAGGCCAGCAAATCGTCCGAGCGGATGCGCTGAATTTGCGGCGGAACTTTCTTTCCTCCCTGAAAGCGGAGAAGCGCCAACGAGCGGTTCGCATCCCAGCGCCAGCGCGTTCCAAAAATCGGCGCAGCCAGAGCAGCTTGCTCGAGCACGGACTGAACGGTCTCGGGATTCAGAAAATGAAAAACGTCAGCCAAAGGAAAACTGTGCTGCTCTGCCAGGGCAATGTTCAGGCCGTTGTCGGTCGCAGCCGCCTGCAACTCAAAATTGAAGCTGCGACAGAAACGCTTGCGCAATGCCAGTCCCCAGGCTTTATTGATGCGAGCGCCAAATGGAGCGTGAATAACCAGCTGCATGCCTCCGCCTTCATCGAAGAAGCGCTCGGCAATGATTGTGCTTTGCGTGGGAACGTGCCCGAGAACCGCGCGGCCTTCGAGGATGTATTGCATGGCTTGAGTCGCACCCGATTCGTCCACGCCGCATTCTTCAGCTAGCCAAGAAATCGTCTCGGCAACTTGTGGCGATTTGGGCGAGAGCGCGACGGGAGAAACATCCGCCAGGCGCTCGCTGATTTCCCGCCGTAGTTCCGCTACGTGTAACGACAGCTCCTGCGTACGTGCCGGCGCTTCCCCAAGCCAGAAGGGAACGCTCGGCGGTGCGCCATGGGCGTCTTCTACTAAAACCCGACCCGACTTGCCTTCAACGCGGCGAATGCGCCATGAGGTGTTACCCAGCAGCACGATGTCGCCGGCGTTGCTCTCAACCGCAAAGTCTTCGTCGAGCGTGCCCACGATCCCGCCCTCGGGCTCGGCGACCACGGTGAACAAAGCAGTTTCCGGAATGGCTCCGCCGCTGGTGATGGCTGCCAGACGGGCCCCGCGACGCGCGCGCAGTTTGCGGTTTACGCGATCATGATGAAGGTATGCGCCGTATCTTCCACGGCGCGCGGCAATTCCTTCAGACAACATTTCGACGATGGAATCGAAAAGCTCGCGCGAAAGATTCCGGTAAGGATAAGCACGCTTGACCAGGGCAAACAGTTCGTCCTCGTCCCAGCCTGGATCTTCTGAACCTTGTGCACCGCCACCACTGGTCGTGCACGTGGCCACAATTTGCTGAGCCAAAATGTCGAGCGGGGAATCCGGAATGATCAGCCGATCAAGGTCACCCTGACGGATGGCGCGAACTAACGATGCACACTCGAGCAGGTCATCTCTAGTCGTGACAAAAAGTCGCCCCTTGGGAACCGCGCCCCGCCAGTGGCCGGAGCGCCCGACTCTTTGCAGGGCGACGGCAATTGCTCGCGGCGAGCTGATTTGAATCACCAAATCAACCGTGCCAATGTCGATTCCAAGTTCCAGAGAGGCGGTTGCGACCAGGACCTTGATTTTTCCTTCTTTCAGCTTTTTTTCTGCTTCCAGGCGCAACCTGCGCGACAAGCTGCCATGATGCGCGCCAACATTCTCTTCGCCCAGCCGCTCGGCCAGGTTATGCGCCACCCGTTCCACCAAACGCCGCGTGTTGACGAACACGAGAGTCGATCGGTGCTGGTCGGTCAGTTGAACGATGCGGTCATAGATTTCATCCCACATCTCGTTGCTCGCAACCGGACCGAGCAGGGTCGCCGGAATTTCTACGGCCAGATCGAGCTTCCGTTTGTGACCGATGTTGACGATCTCCGGAACTGGTCTGTCATTGCCGGAAAGGAAACGCGCAACTTCTTCGATCGGCTTTTGCGTGGCTGAAAGACCAATGCGCACCGGACCCTTGTGGGTCAGCGCCTCCAGCCGTTCGAGCGATAGTGTTAAATGTGCGCCGCGCTTGTCATCGGCAACGGCATGGATTTCATCGACGATGACCGTCTCGACATCGCGTAGAATCGCCCGGCTCTTTTCCGCGGTAAGCAGGATGTAGAGCGACTCGGGCGTGGTGACCAGAATATGCGGCGGGCATTTGAGCATGGCCCTGCGCTCGTGCGCGAGCGTGTCGCCGGTGCGGACGGCAGTGCGAATCTGCGGCATCAGCAGACCGCGTTCGCCAGCCATCTGCAGGATCTCACCCAAGGGAATTTCGAGGTTCTTCTGAATGTCGTTCCCGAGCGCCTTCAACGGAGAGACATAGAGAACTTCGGTGCGGTCGTGCAGATCGCCGGCCAAGGCCTTGCGCACCAGGCGATCAATGCAGGCCAAAAACGCTGCTAATGTCTTGCCTGAACCGGTGGGCGCGGAGATCAGGGTGGTACGCCCAGCCAGGATATGCGGCCAGCCAAGCTCCTGGGGCTCGGTAGGTGTGCCGAATTTCTTGACAAACCATTCGGCAACTAGAGGATGGGCCCAGGAGAGAGCAGACATTTAGATATTTTAAATTGGGCAGGGGAGTTTCGTAAATTATTCGCCTATACTTGGATCTCCGCCGACTGTAGTCTTACTTTATTATTTAGTCTTACATATGTTAATATGTAAGCACAATGCAGAACACATTTACCACACTTAGCTCCAAAGGACAGATCGTAATCCCCGCTGAATTGCGGGAAAAGCTGGGCATCGAAGCCGGAACCCGGATGGCAGTCCGGATTGAAAAAGACCATCTCGTCCTGGAGCCGATCAATGAAGCATATATTCGGCGCCTTCGCGGGTCGCTAAAAGGTCCGGACTCTTTAGTTGAGGCCCGCGAGCGCGAGCATCGGTTGGAGAAGTGAACAGAGTCCACGTCCTCGACGCCAATGCGTTACTGGACTTCGTCGAAGATGGTCCCGGCAGCGATCGCGTAGAGCAGTTGTTGAACAATGCTCTCCGCGAGGGTAACCCGCTATTGATCTCTGTCGTTAACTGGGGAGAGGTGTTGTATGTCTCTTGGCAAAGACGAGGCGAAGAGTCCGCGAGAGCAACAATGGCAGGCCTTTCCAGATTTCCGATTCAGATAATTCCGGTCGAGATTGACCAAATATCCAAAGCGGCTGAAATCAAGGCAGTGCACAAACTTCCATACGTTGACTGCATCGCAGCTGCGTTGGCGGAGCTGAGTCAAGCAATTCTGGTTACCTCCGACCGGGATTTTCAAAAGCTGGGCCGCCGAATTCAGGTTCTGTGGCTTGCACGGCCATAACTCCTTCGCACATTCGTGTCCTTGGTGCTTAATGGTTCTTCTCAGCGGAACAAAGCCTAAACCACAAAGGGCACGAAGGTACACAAAACGAAATCGGTATTCGTTCCAAAACGAAAGGCGCATCGCTACGCGTCACCACTTTGCCTTCCCTGCTTCCTTCTGCGAAACTTGCCTTAACTTTCATGGGCCGAATCCACGTTCTCCCCGAACATGTTGCCAATAAGATCGCGGCTGGCGAAGTGGTTGAGCGTCCAGCGTCGGTGGTGAAGGAATTACTGGAAAATTCTCTGGATGCGGGTTCAACGCGAGTAAAGATCCAAGTCGAGGCTGGGGGCAAGAAGCTCATCCAGATCACCGACGACGGCTGCGGCATGGTGCGCGATGATGCTCTGCTGGCATTCGAGCGGCATGCAACTTCAAAAATCAAAAATGCCGAAGACCTGCTGAACATTGCGACGCTTGGCTTTCGGGGCGAGGCGCTGCCCTCGATAGCTTCGGTGTCACGCTTACGCCTTGAGACCCGCGCCTCCGACCAGGACACGGGAACCATCGTTGAGATTGCGGGCGGCAAGATATTTCGCGTGGATGAGGCCGGACTTCCCACAGGAACATCGATTACTATTCGCGACCTCTTCTTTAACACTCCGGCACGAAAAAAATTCCTCAAGGCGGAATCGACCGAGCTGTCGCACATCGCTTCGCTGGTCACGCATTACGCGCTGGCGCATCCCGACAAACACTTCGAATTGCATTCGGCAACCAATGCAATGCTGGTCGCGCCGCCGGTTGCCAGTTACAGCGAACGGGTTTACCAGGTCTTCGGAAAGGATGTGCTTGACCAACTGATTTCAGTCGCGGCGGAGCTGCCGCTGGCGCATGTCGGGCTTCCCCAGCCGCCACCCTGGCTGCGCGAAAAGGAAGAAGACAGCGCTCCCGCGGATCCTGGAAATTTGCGGTTGCATGGATTCGTCTCTAAGCCCGAGATCCAGAAACTCAATCGCAACTCGATTTATACCTTTGTAAATGGCAGATTGATTCGCGACCGGCTGATCCAGCACGCTCTGACTGATGCGTATCGCAATATTCTTCCGCCGACAGTTTTCCCTGTAGTGCTACTTTTTCTCGAAATGCCGAATGCCGAAGTGGATGTGAATGTGCATCCTTCGAAGACCGAGGTCCGCTTCCGCCAACAGACGGTAATCCACGACTTCCTCCGTGATTCGGTCCGGGCAGCGCTAACGAAGGCGCGACCAGTGCCGCAGTTTGTGACCGAAATTCGGGCTCATCCGACCGCTGGCCCGTCGCTTACGCCGGGTGCCCGTGCGGCCAGCGCAGAAGCCTCGGCATGGCAGACAATTTCCGCAGCGGCAGCTCCTGACATCTTCGCTTTGCAGGCTCCGCTGCAACCCCTGGTGGAGGAGCGATTTCATTTCTCCGAGAGCATCGCGGTTGAGGCGAATGCCGCCATTCCCGTCGCGCGGTTTCCGCGGCAGACGTTTGGCGGAGCGCAACAACCCGGCGCGGACCATTGTGCTCCTGCAATTGAAGACGCTGAGCCTGCCGAGGCTGAGGTGCCCGTACTTTCTTCTTTGAGGCCTCTCGGCCAGTTGCGCGATTCTTTCATTCTGGCCGTGAGTCCTGAAGGTTTGTGGATCATTGACCAGCATGTCGCGCACGAGCGCGTGCTGTTTGAGAAGGTTTTACGGCAGCGAGCGCGGCAGCAAGTCGAAAGCCAGCGATTGCTGATGCCGATTGTGATCGAAATCACTCCGGCACAGCAAGCGGTGTTTGCTGAGATTTCAGAGGAACTGCGAAAGAATGGCTTTGAAGCGGAGCCCTTCGGCGCCCGAAGTATTGCAATCAGCGTGGCTCCGGCCGGGGTCGAAGCCGGCGACGTAGAACACATGCTGCACGAGTTGCTGGAACAGTTTGCGCGCGAGGACCAGGCTTTGAACCTCGAGCAGATTCGCGGTCGCATAGCCGCCTCGATCGCTTGCCATGCAGCTATCAAAGTCAACATGCCACTCGAGCAAAATAAAATGGAATGGCTGCTCAGCGAGCTGGCAAAAACCGAATGCCCAATGTCCTGCCCGCACGGCCGCCCAGTGGTTCTGCGATACTCGATCAAGGACATACAGAGAGCGTTTAAAAGGATCTAGCTTTCGAGTAGCAGCTCTTAGCTATTAGCGGTTCCTCTTGGCTTTTGGCCCACCCATGTATACAGGCTTCAAAATAACGGTGATATGGAGCGACAATGACGTGATAAAGGTTCGTGTTTCGGCTTGGAACGGCCTCTTCGGGGGAGCGTCCGATGTTTATGTGGGTGTTGACCAGCTAGGCGAGGCCGCTGCGCAACTCGAAGGTTTCCCCAAGACCCTCTCAGATGTCAGGGAGGTCATGCTTGGAGCGTTCGGCCCTGAATACGCCGGAGGCGGCGTGAGCATGCGGTTCTACTGCGCTGACGGTTCAGGGCACTCATATGTGGATTCAAGAATCGAGTCTGACTATGAGTCAGCGCGGAAGTCCCAATCCGCCGTCCTCTCGCTCCCTATCGAGGCTGCGGCAGTGGATTCCTTCGTAGAGGAACTTCGCTGCCTGAATGCAGAAAGAAAGGGCGCGGCTCATTTGAAAGGGCGAATTCGAGTTCCAAGAAATTCTGGCGCATGAGCTACAAGCTAAGGGCTAACCGCTAATAGCTGCTTTATGACTTCTGACGAACTCATCCAACTCCGCCGTGGGAAGTGGCACCTCAACGGCAATCCCGTGCGCACGCTTGAGGACGGGCGATCCTTCATCGAGTCGGTGGGATTCTGCCTAATGCTACCTCTTCCCTCGCCCAAGACGCTGCTGGCACCCACTTTCGTCGGCGCGTTCTTGGGATCGGACGAAAAACTTCCCACGCAGCGGCAGGCTTTCACCGATCCTCGTGCGCGCGAAGCGACCGAACTCATGGTCCGACTGCTACGCGATAAATCTGCTTATGAGGCCAACCTCGGCGACGAGAACAACGCTCTCCTGGTTTCTGCTTCGGCTTTCCCCTACTTCTACACCTTGGTTGGTGAGCGTAATCCCAAGCAAGCTCCGAAACCGGGGCCGAGGTCTCCGTACTCTGAACTCGCCTGCGACACTTACCAGATCATCCACCGCAAAGGCCCAATTTCAAAATCGAAATTATTGCAAGATATCGGCAAGGGAATTTCAGTTCCGGCGCTGGATAAATCGCTGGCCGAACTGTGGTCGAAGCTGCGCATCACCCGCATGGATTACCAGCAGCGCGAGGGAGCGTCATGGGACGTGCTCCAACGCTGGGCGCCGGAGGCAGTGTCGGAGGGCGTGAATTGCTCGGTCAACGAGGCGCTTTCGGCGCTGCTCTCGAAGTATTTAGAGTGTGTGGTTGCGGCCGAGCCATCGGAACTGGAGTCGTTCTTCGGAATCTTTATCGCGCGCTCCAAGGTCCGAGAAGCAATGAACGCTCTATTGGCGGCACGCGAGTTGAGCTTCGTTTCAGTGGGAAACAAGTCATTGATTCAGGTGACCGAGAGCAAACCAGTGCGCAAGTTAGCGACATAGACACTTTGATTGGGCAGCGCAGTATTCCATGTACAATCAGACCGGAAATGAGCGAGCCTACCGCCCGCAAACTCATCATTGCCATTGACGGCCCCGCCGGCGCCGGCAAAAGCACTATCGCTTCGCGGCTTGCCCGGAAGCTGGGATACGCGAATCTCGAAAGTGGCGCTATGTACCGTGCGCTGGCGCTGAAGGCGATCGAGAACGACATTTCGTTCGACGACGAGGCTGCGCTCTCCGACTTGGCCCACAAGTCGCGGATCAAAATTGAGCCAACGCTCGGGGGAAATCGCGTGCTGCTCGATGGCCGCGACGTCACCCTGCGCGTTCGCGAGGCCGATGTTTCGCAAGCCGCATCGCGCGTCTCTGTCCACCCTCAGGTTCGCGAGTGGATGGTGGCGCGGCAACGCGAGCTGGGAACAAAGGGTGGAGTAGTAATGGAAGGCCGCGACATCGGGACGAAAGTCTTTCCTGACGCGGAGGTTAAAGTGTTTCTCGATGCCGACCCGGTTATCCGCGAACAGCGGCGGATTCAGCAGCATCATTCACACGGCGCTTCCAGCGAAGCGATGGCGGCTGAGCTGCGCGAACGTGATCGCCGCGACCGGACCCGAGCGAATTCCCCTCTGGTGCCAGCGCACGACGCGACCATCATTGACTCGACCTCGCTGAGCGAAGATGAAGTCCTGCTCACCATCGAAGCTTTGGTGAATAAGAAATTGCGCTCCGATCCATCGCCTGAACGGAACGTAAGCTGAAGGCTGATTATCTGCCGCCCATGCTATAATTTTCAATCCCACGCAGTTTGAAAGCTAACGGAGGTTTGTATCGACAAACGTTTTATCCGCACAAACGAGCGCATTCGCGCGAGAGAAATTCGCGTGATTGGCGATGAAGGCCAACAGATCGGCGTCATGCCTCCCTTTGAAGCGCTCAAAATGGCCCGCGAAAAGAATCTGGACCTGGTAGAGATTTCCCCCACCGCGCAACCCCCGGTTTGCCGCATCATGGACTACGGGAAGTTTCTCTATCAGCAGGAGAAAAAAGAACGCGAGGCCAAGAAGCATCAGAAGACGATCACGGTCAAGGAAGTGAAGTTCCGCATCAACGTGGACGATCACGACTACGACACCAAGAAGAACCACGTGCTGCGTTTTCTGGACGAGGGTGACAAGGTCAAAGCCACGATCTTCTTTCGTGGGCGCGAGATGACGCGCACCGGCTTGGGACGTCAGATTCTGGAGCGGCTGATTAAAGATATTGGCGATCGCGGAATTGTTGAGTTCCGGCCGCGCCAGGAAGGTAACACTCTTCACGCCATCCTTGCGCCAAGCGCGAAGAAGCCAGGAGAAAAGCAGGCCGCGCCACAGCAGCAGCCGAGGGTAAGCCAAGCGTAATTGATTTTTGTTTTCGCTGAGAGCTGAAGGCTGACAGCTGACAGCTATGGAGATTTCATGCCTAAACTAAAAACACACAAAGGCGCAGCTAAGCGCTTCAAGAAAACCGCGACTGGAAAAGTAAAACGGTCGCACGCATTTTTGCGGCACATCCTGACTTCGAAGGGCAAGAAGCGCAAACGCGGGCTTCGCAGCAGCGTCCTGGTGAGCGACGCGGATACGCCGAAAGTAAAGAGAATGATTCCCTACTAAGTCATGGGCAAGGTTTTCAATCGCCGGAATGTCCTTGTGGCCTGCGCTGCGATTGTGTTGCTGACTGTGGCCTGGTTCCAAGCCGCATCTACACGTGGGCGACTAGCTGCTCGGTACGACTCGGCGCACGGACACTACAGACTCTTGGGTTACGGACTACCTGCTGCAGGCGTTTCGGAATACAAAGAGATTTTGAGAGTGCGCTACGGCGTTGAATATCGACAAGTAGCGCTTTGCATCGTTTCTCACTCGCTTGTCTCTTATGTAGACGCATATGATGAAGTGAGTTCGACCGCAATCGGTCACAAGTTTGGTCACGACGTGTTGAAAGAGTCTTGGGCCGAAGCGACCAAAAGCTGGCAAGAGAAGCATCCGGCTGAATTGCAAAATGTCAGCCGAGGCGAGTGAAGAGGCACATCCTGCCTCCAGCCGCTAATTAGAAGGTAAAAAGGAGCAAGTCATGCCTCGTGTAAAACGCGGAACCAAACGCCGCGCCAAACGCAAAAAGATATTAGACCGCGCCAGCGGTTATTTCCTGACAAAATCAAAGCTGCATCGCTCAGCCAAAGAGGCCGTAGATCGAGCCCTGAAATTCGCCTATTCCGGGCGGAAGCAGAAGAAGCGTCAATTCCGCTCGTTGTGGATTGTCCGCATTGGCGCGGCCGCCAAACTGAACGGCATGAGCTACAACCAGTTCATCCACGGATTGAAAACTGCGGGTGTGGAACTCGACCGCAAAATTCTGGCCGATCTGGCGGTCAAGGACGCCGCTGCCTTTAAGAGCCTCGCCGAGCAGGCCAAGGGCGCTCTCGGCAAGGCGGCGTAGAAACTAGCCTTCAGCGATCAGCCTGTCGTTTTGCACCCGGCGGTTAGGATTCCGTGAGCTTCGGGCTCGCCACGATATTTGCTGCCGGTCGGGAAACAATTCTCCAAGTCTGAAGCGCTGACGGGTTTGGTTCGTATCAGGACATGCCTTTAGGCGTGCCAAACGCGATTCCCTTATACTTTGTCGTTCCGAGTTGAGCAGGATCGTTCGCAAAGCGAATGATCCCGCAGAGTCGAGGAACCTGTTTTTGACGGGTAAAAGCAGGTCCCTCGACTTGATGAGCTTCGCCTCGCGAAGCTCATGCGGCGCTCGGGATGACAGCACTACAGCGCGTACTAATATCAGACGCGAAGCGGCGTAAGAATACAGCCCACGGCGCGAGCCGTGGGACGGCGTGAATAATGCCAATCAATCTCCAAAAGGGCGAAAGAACCGTGGCCTACACCGTCCCCAAACTGAAAGATTTTTCTCCGGAGGCGATCGATAAGGCTGTCGAAAAGCTTCTTGCGGCCTTGGACAACGAATCCGCGGGGCTCACCGGCGAAGACCAGCGCAAAGCCTTTCGCGATCGTTGGATGGCCCGCAAAGACGGCATACTGACGCAGGTCAACGAACTTTGGCTCAAGGCCGCACCGAAAGAGTCGAAGCGCGAAGTCGGTCAGCGGGTTAACAAACTCAAAGCTGAAGTCGAAGCGAAGGTCGAAGCTGCACTCACGCAGGCCCCGGCTTCGAAAGCCGAATCTGCCATTGACATCTCCCTTCCCGGCATTCGCCGACCGATTGGGGCCGAGCACCCGATCATCCGCACGCAGAACGAGATCATCGCGGTGTTTCGTAATCTAGGTTATTCGGTTGCCGAAGGACCGGTGATCGAGACCGACTACTACAATTTCGAGGCGCTGAATTTTTCGCCGAACCATCCCGCGCGCGACACCCAGGACACATTATTTATCGCGGGCCAGGAATCGAAGCCACGACGCGAGCAGTTGCTGCTGCGCACGCATACTTCGCCAGTGCAGATCCGCACCATGGAGAAGATGAAGCCGCCGTTGCGAATTCTGGTGCCGGGCAAAGTACATCGCAACGACCCTCCCGACGCGAGCCATTCACCGATGTTCCATCAGGTTGAAGGTTTGGCCGTCGACACCAATATCACCTTTGGCGATTTGAAAGGCACGCTCGATCACGCAATGAAGGCGCTGTTCGGATCAGAGGTGAAAACCAGCTTCCGGCCGTCGTTCTTTCCGTTTACGGAGCCCAGCGCGGAAATGTTCGTATCGTGCTTCGTCTGCGGAGGAAGCGGAAGACGCGGTGATGATAACGCACCGTGCCGTCCCTGCAAGCAGACCGGATGGATCGAAATTCTCGGCTGCGGCATGGTCGATCCGAATGTATTCGAGTTCGTGAAGCACAACGGCTACGATCCCGAGAAAATCTCTGGCTTCGCCTTTGGCATGGGCGTGGACCGGATAGCGATGCTCAAGTACGGGCTCGATGATTTGCAGTTGTTTTTTCAGGGCGACGTCAGGTTTCTGCAGCAGTTTGTTTGAGCCATCAGCTCCCAGCTATCAGCCATCAGTTTCCGAATTTGGCTGATGGCTGATGGCTGACGGCTGATGGCTAGAAATGAAACTTTCTCCACAATGGATACGCGACTTCGTTGATCTCTCGGTAGACGACCGCCGTCTCGCCGAAGACCTGACCGCGATTGGGATCGCAGTCGAAGGCATTTCAGGCGAGGGCGCGAATACGGTTTTTGAGATGGAGATTGGGACAAACCGGCCTGACGCGATGAACCATTATGGCGTCGCGCGCGAGGCAGCAGCGCTGTATAAAGTTCCGCTGAAGCCGATTGAAACTTCGGCGGTTAAAGCCGCTCACAATAATGTGGGGCCTAACGCCGCGCTAAAGCGTAGCTCCACCCAAAAACAAAACAGCGACACGGCGAAGGCCGTCCCATCCCAGAGATCAACCGCCAGCAATTCATCTTTTGCAATCGAAATTCAAGACAGCGAAGGCTGCGCCCGCTACACCGCACAAATGATCCGCGGAGTAAAGATCAAAGCCTCGCCTGAGAGAATTGCCAGCCGCCTAGCTCTGGTTGATCAGCGCCCGATTAACAATGTAGCCGATGCGTCGAATTACACGCTTTGGGAAATTGGTCATCCGACGCACGCGTTTGATCTGGATCTGCTCCAAGGCGGCAAGATCATCGTCCGCCGGGCCCGCCACGGTGAGACGCTGAAGACGCTGGATGGAATTGACCGCAAGCTCTCACCCGAAGACTTGATCATCGCTGACGCAAATCGCCCGGTCGCGCTCGCTGGAGTGATGGGCGGCTTTGAGACGATGATCACCGAGAAAACAAGGAATGTTCTGATCGAGTCGGCATGGTTTGATCCAGTTGCGGTCCGAAAAACAGCCAAGCGCCACGGACTGCATACCGATGCATCGCATCGATTTGAGCGAGGAGCGGATTACGCGGCGACGCCTTTGGCGTGCTCTCTGGTGGCACAACGAATCGTTGAATCCGGCGGAGGAGAGCCAATTGGCAATCAGATCGATGCCGTCGCTCACGAGCTCGAGCAAGCCCCGGTTCTGATACGCATTTCGCAAGTACAGCGAATCCTCGGCTCCAAAACCGCAGTACATGAAATCGTCGCGATCCTCAAGCGCCTTGGATTCGAATTAGTCCCTGAGCCGGATTCGCAGCCGGAATTCTTGGTGCGGATTCCGACGTGGCGTCTAGACATAGAGCGAGAGATTGATTTGATCGAAGAAATTGCCCGCCTCCACGGATACAACAACTTTCCGAATTCGCTGCCCGCGTTTGCGGGGGCTGTAGTGGAAGATCCGAACGCCGCGAAACAAGCGAAGCTGCGCTCTTCCCTCCTAGCGCTGGGTTACAACGAAGCAGTTTCACTGAGCTTTCTCTCTCACGAAGACGCGGAGACATTTTCCTCGACGCCGCTGGTGGAAATCGCTAATCCGCTGAGCGAAGAAGCATCGCTGATGCGGAGTTCACTGGTGCCAGGGATGCTGGATATGATTGCCTACAATTTGAACCGTGGAACGGAAAATGTACGGCTCTTTGAAATTGGGGACATCTACGAAGCCTCCGGCATAAGCACCGCAGAGCACCGTCGCATTTGCATAGGCGCGACGCGCTCGGCGCTGCAACACGATCTGCCGCAAGGTGATTTGTTGGATAAGAGTAAAGCCGTATCTGACCTCGACGTTTTCCGCTCTTTTAAAGGAGGCGTGACCGCATTGCTGGGAAACTTTCAGCACCGTGCGTTGTCCTTCGAATCGGAAACCGCTGAGTATTATCAGCCGCGCCGGTCGGCGCGAGCTCTACTCGATGGAGAGACGGTTGCGCAATTCGGACCGATAAATTCCCAGATGACTGCCAGCCGCAAGCTGCGGCAGGAAGTTTTTATCGCAGAGGTATTCGCCGACCGCCTTTACGCCCGCCCTCTGCGCCAGCCTCTTTACCAGCCCTTGGCGAAGTTTCCCGCGGTGGAGCGCGATTTCTCCTTTGTGTTCCGGGACGAAGTCACATTCGATAGGATGGAGGCTGCCATTCGCGCGATCCACCTCTCGGATTTGCGCAGCTTTGTTCCGGTTGAGATTTTCCGCGGCGGAGCAGTTCCTACAGGCAGTTATTCGATCCTGCTGCGCGCGAAATTTCAATCGCTCGAGCGCACTCTGCGCGAGGACGAAGTCAATGAGTGGTCGACGAAGATCGTAAATGCCCTCGCGGAACTCGGCGGGACGCAGAGGGCATAGGTTGGATCTGTGAAACTCTGTGTCGTCTGTGGTTAAAGGTTTTAAAATCTCAACCGCAGGGGACACGGAGTTTCACAGAGGAAATTCTCCGCCATCCGCAACTAAAATAGGCATTAAGCATGCCCGATTCCGTCAAACTCATCGAATGCCCTCGCGATGCCTGGCAAGGTTTACAGGGCCAAATTCCGGCTGACCTGAAAGCCACTTACCTCAATGCCTTGATCAGCGCTGGATTCAAGCACATTGATGCGGTGTCGTTCGTCTCGGCGAAGGCCGTTCCACAGATGGCAGATTCCGAGGAAGTGCTCAAGGAACTTGACCCTCCAGATGACGTCGAAATCATTGGCATCGTGGTCAATGAAAAGGGCGCGCAACGGGCGGTCAATACCCAGGCGGTAAGCACGATTGGTTTCCCGTATTCGGTATCGCCTACTTTCCTGCAAAACAATCAGCGCCAAACTCCAGAGGAGTCGATCTATGAGTTAGAGCAAGTTCAAAAGAAAGCTGACGACGCGGGTCTCGACGTTGTTGTCTATATTTCGATGGCGTTCGGTAATCCCTATGGCGACCCATGGAATATTGAAGAAGTAGTGAACGCAGTGGACGTCCTCGAATCCAGCGGGATCAAGACGATTTCGCTTGCCGATACAGTGGGCTTGGCCTCGGCGGAGCAGATTAGCGGACTAATCTCTGCCGTCATAGAGAAGTATGCTTACCTGGAAATCGGCGCTCATCTGCACAGCCGTCCCGAACTGGCAGAGCACAAAATTCTGGCGGCTTATGACGCCGGTTGCCGCCGATTCGACTCCGCGATAGGCGGCCTGGGAGGTTGTCCCTTCGCACAGGATGCGCTCGTGGGAAACATCCCTACCGAACGCGTAGTGGAAGCTCTGAAGCAGCGGGATGCCGAATTGCCAAAACTCAGGTCGTTAGACACGTTGCTGAGAGCGTCGGCCGAGATTGCTGCGAGATACACACTCTCACACGCTGCAGATTAGAAAGCGCATCCCTCCGAAAGCACTAAGTCGCCTTGTAACTTTTGAAGCCGGCCTTCTCCATTCCGCGTTGGGCTTCCGGATTTTCCATAAATACTTTCCAGATGTAGCCGGTGCGCGCATTCTCGGCCATCACCATCATGATCCCGGCATCGATCCCAACTACATCCGTGTCGTACCAATTCTTCAGCGGATTCAAAGCGTCCACAAATCCGTAACAGCTCCAGGTCTGCGGATATCGATTGCGAATGTTATGCAAGACCTGCATCGTTTCCTGCGGCAGAAACGGCAAGGAACCTCCTGCTGCGTGAGGAGCGATGGTGCCATCAATCGGACCGGTTGCTGGCGGTCCACCCCAAACAACATATCCCCCAGGCGAATCCGAAGCGGTAATGCCCCAGAGGTCGGCGCTGAAATAAGGATATTGTTTGTGTAATTCGACGCAGAACCGGCGGTGCACCTTGGTTGCCACAATTGAGTTCTGAAAATAGTCCGCATACTTGTCGCGCTTGCCGCGAAAGTCAAACCACGCTTGCGAATACTGATGCACAAACAGCGGAGCGAATGATCCGATGTATCGCATTCCCTCATAGTCAAATGCAATCCGCTTCCACGCGTCCCAGGCCTCGGGTCGCAACGGGTACGTGGGCGAACCAAGGCCCAGCAGGTACATCATCATCATTTCGTTGTAGTAGTCCCAGCGATAAGGGAGAAATCCGACTTCCGGCAACCAGCCATGAGAAAGGAGTGATGTATCCTCCGAGAGCCAAGTCCATTCCACCCGGTTGCTGATCGAGTGCGCAAGCAGCGTGATGTCGGTGTCGCGAAAATGAGTGCGGCAGGTGAGAATGCCGCAAAGCAGGATCGCGGTGTCAATCGACGAAACTTCCGAGTCCCAAACTCTCTCTCCGGTGTTGATATTCGCGAAGTGATAGAAGAAACCGCGATGATGCGGCAGCTTATCATGCAAGAAGCGAAGAGTTGTGAGCACTCGCGCCCTGGCTTCGGCGCGCGAAATGTAGCCGCGCATGTCCCCTATACAGAGCGCGGTCAGACCAAAACCGGTGGCGGCAATGCTGGCGACGATCGAGTTATCAGTACTGGCTTTGTGGGCATTACAACGGTCTTTCACCAAACCGGTTTCGGGGCTTGCTTGCTCGTAGAAAAAACAGCAGTTCAGGCGCTCTAATTCATTCAGCAGTTGGTCATCCTCGGAGGAAAAAGGCGAGGTTGGCGCTTTCCCGAGTGGCGGGGTTTTGCCAGACGTTTGTCCAAAAACAGAGAACGCCCGGCTGAGGGGCGCCAGTGCGGCCGCTTTCCCCAAGCTCCCGAGAAGCTGCCGCCGCGAAAGACGAGGACTCCTTCCCACCGAACGATGTTAAACGATCTTGCCGCACGCCACCGGTGCAAAAGGGATTGACTCAAATGGAACTATGCCTGCAACCGTAATCGCGGCATGATATTGGTAGGTAGAAATGAGCAGGAAGAGCAAAGTCGCTACCATCGTGATCTTGCTGCTTGGGGGCGCAGCGGCAGCCGTGTGGGGCGTACGTTATGTCCGCAACCGCACCACGAAGTTGCGCGGTGCCGTGATTACCGCGAACTCCGACCCGCGTAAGCAGTTGCCCATCCCCGGAGCGGAAATCACCGCGACCGACGGCATCTCTGTGGTCAAGACAGCCTCCGATTCATCTGGGTTATTTACGATTGCGCTGCGTAAGCGCATCTTTCGCGGTCACCTCATCACACTGCGTTTCCGTCACATGGATTACGCGCCGCTCAACATGAGCGTGCTCGCCTCCGACGAGATCTATCTCGCCGCAATGGCGCCGATTCAAACAGAGAAGCCGATTGAGCGAAGCTTGGCTACGCAGACTATTTCAAACAACGTGGTGGTTCGATATTCGATCAAGACCGCCACCGTGATGAATGTCGGCAGCGCAGTGCGTTCTTTTGAAGTCGTCAACAAAGGAAATATACTGTGCAGCGAACGCCCGCCCTGTTCGCCAGACGGGAAATGGAAGGCGGGGGTGGGATCGATCGCGCTTGATGCCGGCGTCGGAAACCAGTTCCGCAATATCCGGGCGTCCTGCATTGCGGGGCCGTGTCCGTTTACTCGGATCGAATCACCCAACCTCGACCAAGACGGCCGCACGATCATGATCACGGCGATGGTGTGGTCTGATACCGCCACATTCCTGGTGGAGGCCGAAGTTGTGCATCCGATGATGAGCGACATAGTCCGAAACTCTTATCCGGTGATTTTCGGCGACGCTTTGAACTTCACTCTGCCGCCAGCGGCTGAAGGCGTGAGTTTGCAGGCTGAACTGAACGGTGAGAGCATTGTTTTTCCGCTGGGACCGGCGCTGGTGTTGAGTTGGGCCGATTGCAGCGTTCGGGAAAACCCCGACCAGACGCGCGTTTATCGCTGCACCCTTAAGCCCGAGTACCGCTGGATTCACTCTACAACTTAGGTTTTTGGTTGACGACGTACATCTCTCCGAGCTAGAAGAGCATCTTTGGTCTAGCTCCAGAGACTCAGTTGCCCTGCTCGGAGGTGTCCATGTCGCACGCCACTCAGCGTTTTTCCTTTCTGGTCAGTTTCATTTGCTTCTTACTTCTGGCCCCAGCCCTCTGGGCGCAATACGGTTCGAGTATGGAAGGTACAGTTACCGACCAGAGCGGCGCTGCGGTAGCGGGCGCAACCGTGACTGCCACCAATCAGGCGACTGGCGTTGCCCGTGACACCCAGACTAACGATTCAGGCTTCTACCGGATTTCTGGGCTTCCGCCGGGTACTTACAAAGTAGTTGCCCAAGCCTCAAGTTTTAAGGAAGGAACCACAGCCGATGTGGTGGTTGCGGCTGAAGCCGTGCGCGGCTTGAACATTTCGCTGCAGCCGGGAGGCGCGCAGGAAAGCATTACGGTGACAGCGATTGGAGACGCGCTACAAACCGAAAATGCGAGCGTAAGTGGCACGTTGACCGCGCAGGAAGTAACAGATCTACCAGAGTTCGGACGCGATCCGTACTCCTTAATACGGCTGACCCCAGGGGTCTTCGGAGACGGATCCCGTCAAGCAAATGGAAACTCGCTCGCAATTCCCCAACAAGCGGGCCCGGGTGGGTCCAACAGCCAGATATTCCAGACCGAAAATCAAGTGCAGGCGATCGCCGATGGTCAGCGTGTCTCCGCCAACGATTACACGCTAGATGGAGTCAGCGTCAATAGTCTTGAATGGGGCGGGGCCGCGGTAGTGACACCCAACGAAGAATCGGTCCAGGAAATCACGGTGGCTTCGAACACCTACTCCGCGCAGGACGGCCGTAACTCCGGCGCACAGGTCAAGGTGATATCAAAAAGTGGCACCAATAATTTCCACGGCAGCGCATTGATTAAGTTCAACGACAAAGGTTTGAACGCGTTCAACAAGTTTGAAGGACCGACGAACACGGCGACGCCCCCTTCAGAAATCACCTGCGAGGCAGGGACTTCGAGCCAGTTTAAAATTGTTGCCGAGCAATGCCCCGGGCGGGTCGATCAAAGGTATCGTGATTACGCTGGAAGCGTGGGTGGCCCGATTGTCAAAGACAAGTTGTTCTTCTTTTTTTCTTATGAGGGTGTGCGGCTCTCGAATACGACGTTGGTACGTTCCCAAACTCTCGAGACCCCTCAATTCGAGCAGTACGTGGTTAGTCACAATCCGGGCAGCCTAGCGGCAAAAATATTCAGCACCCCGGGAATCACGCCGCGAATTTCTACCATCGACGGACACGAGACGGACTGCTGTTCTTTCACGCCCAACTACGGGCTTGGCAGGTGGTACACAGCCGGAGCGGGAGCAGTAGGCAACGGTCCTGACGGAACTCCGGATTGGGGCACTTTTGACCTGGCCGAGCCCAACAGGAGTAGTGGGAACCAATATAACGGGCGAGTCGACTATGCGCGCGGAAACGACCAGTTTTTTGTGAGCACGTATATCGTCCGGCTCAACAACTACAACGGTGGCCAGCGGCCAATAGATGACCTATCTCTGCTTCCGCACAGTTACACGGGTACTATTGGCTGGAGCCGCACACTGAACGCAACCATGCTGAACGAATTGCGCGCGAATTTCACCCGCTGGGATTTCGATCAGCGGCAACCAGTGGGAGCTACGGATTTTGGGATTCCCCAAATTCAGCTGTTTGATTTTGATATTGGCGGTTTTCCCGCGAATGCTGACTTGCTGGGTATACCTCAAAGTTCAACAACCCCAGGCGCATTGGCGCAAAATACCTATGGGTTAGCGGATACTTTCAGTTGGGTAAACCGCCAGCATGCCTGGAAGTTCGGAGTTGAAGCAAGGCGGGAGCAGAACAATAACGACCAGCCGGGGACACAGCGTCCGCTATACCAGTTTCGCGGCCTGTTGAATTTCGCGAATGACGCATGTTGCTTTTTCGAATCGGTCGGGGTAAACCCGACGGGAGGGCCTCTTAATGGGCAACGTTATTTCCGAACCAGCAATTACGCACTCTTTGCTCAAGACGATTGGAAGGTACGCCCTAACCTTACGTTAAACCTCGGCATCCGGTGGGAATATTTCGGCCCTCTGACAGAGGCAAACGGAACGCTTAGCAGTTTCGTGGTCGGCTCAGATTGGGTGATGAACGGCTTCATTTGCGGTCCCGCGCCATTAGCGAACCGTTGCCGTAACGGAAACCAGTTGTATTCCTCGAATTATCACGATCTAGCCCCGCGGTTCGGTTTCGCATGGTCTCCGAATTTTGGTCACGATAAGCTGGTTTTCCGTGGCGGCTTCGGAATCATTTTCAATCGAAATGCGGATGTTGTCTTCGACAACGTCCGGCAGGACACTCCCTTCTCAGCTCAGGCGAGTTCGTGCTGCTTCTTCGACCCAGGACCGATCGTCGGCCCACCGCCGGGATCAAATATTCTTTACGCGTTAGGCGCCAGCAAGCAAGCTAACAGCTTCCCCATCAATCCGGCATTTTCGCACGGAGTAGCGCCTGATGGGGCTCTTTGCGCGAGTGCAGGTTGCGCGACCATCTCTCCAATTTCGGTATACGGCGCTCTCCCCAATGAACCCAATCCCTACGTATATGTATTTTCGTACCAGGCACAGCTTGAACCGGTGAGGGACTGGGTATTCCTGCTCTGGCCGATCAGGTTTCTCTCAAAAATGGAGACCGCCTAACCGGAACCATCGTCCTGCGAACTTTAGGCAGGACTGCTCTCGCTTCTCCCTTTACCGGCTCAGTGTTGCTCAACACCGCGTGTGGTGGTTCATCTGGCGGAACTAAATCCCCTCCTCCGATTTCCGACGACCAGTTTCTCGATAATCTCGAGCGCGCCTGCTTTCTATTTTTCTGGGAGCAGGCCAGCGCCACAACCGGGCAGGTGAAGGATCGGGCAATGGCGTCCGGTAATGACACCAGCACCGTTTCGAGCATCGCGTCCACTGGATTCGGCCTGACAGCCTTGTGCATCGCCGATCAGCGCGGTTACATGGATAGCAGCAGCATTCAAGCTCGCATGCTGGCCACTCTTAACTTCCTGGTGAATCAAACGAACGTCAACGGGTTCTTCTATCACTGGGTGGACATGAACTCCGGCCAACGTTCAGGTACTTCGGAAGTCTCATCAATTGACACCGCGATTCTTCTTTGTGGTGTGCTGACCTGCAGGCAGCATTTTCAGAACACACAAATCCAAACCCTTGCGACTCAACTCTATCAACAGGTGAACTGGCCTTGGATGCTGAACAGTGGACTTACTTTCTCTCAAGGCTGGACTCCCGAGAACGGATTTCTCACAACACGCTGGGACACCTACAGCGAACTCATGATGCTTTATTTGCTGGCGATTGGTTCTACGACCCATCCCATCGCTGCCAGCTCTTGGGACCAGTTTGCCCGGCCCACGCTGGATTACAGCGGCTTAACTTACATTACCAATTACAGCGCGCCACTGTTCATTCACCAGTTCTCCCATGCCTGGTTTGATTTTCGAAACGTGCAAGATGCCTATACGAACTACTTCAATAATTCGGTAACTGCCACGCAGGCGCATAAATTGTTCTGTCTTTCCTTGGCCGGACAGTTTCCCGATTACCAAGATGACCTCTGGGGAATTACTGCCTCCGACACGCAAAACAACGGGTATCAGGCTTGGGGAGGACCACCAACCATGGGACCAATTGATGGTTCAGTCGTGCCTAGCGCCGCCACCGGCTCCCTTCCGTTTGCTTCGCAGATTTGTATCCCCGTGCTGCGTAACATCTACAACAAATTTCCTCAAACCTGGCAACGTTACGGATTTGTAGGCGCATTCAATCCGCTCATCGGCTGGTACGATCCCGACGTGGTGGGCATTCAGACTGGAATCACAATGCTGATGGCCGAAAACCAGCGAAGCAGCTTCGTTTGGGACACCTTTATGAAAAATCCAGAGGCCCAGTCTGCAATGGCCGCTGTCGGTTTTCACTGATCTTTAGTGTCCAAACGACACGTTCAATCCCGTGGTCAGGATTACGTCATTCTGCTTTTTACCGGTGGGCGGATTCGACACGTATACGTCCTCAAACGAGTTTTGCCAGCCGAACCACTTGCTGATCTTTGTGACCGACGCAAAATCAAACGTCCCACGGTAATTACCGGCGCTGTTGAGGTCGGGGAAGAAATACAGGCGTTCATTGAGAACAGTGCTCTTCCCCATTTTGTGCATCAGTTCTTCGCCCAGGGTGAGCGCAACCAGGTTCCGGTGCAGAGCGGTGTAAGACTCGCGCGTGTAGTTCACACCGCCCAGAAAGTCGAGAGTAGTATTGTCATTTTTGATGGCGTGATAGCCGAGTCCGCCTCCGAACACCGAGCGCAAATTCAAGCCTTGAAGCGCGTCTGCGAAAAAGTCTGCGCCCACGAAAGCAAACACTTTGGGGTTCAGATCGCGGTCGTAGCGGATACCACCGGCTTCTGTATTTGCCGTGGTCGAAGACACTCTGGCTGGCGGCGGCGTGGTGTTAGTCAAAGTGGTTGTGGCATACACCGTGTTGGCGTAGGTAGCCAGCTTCGACTTCAAACTTTGCCGGTCGGCCAGGAAGCCGATCGCCAGGTTGGTGGTCTGGCTGTTGCCACCGGTCAGCGAAAATCCTGCGTTGACGCCACCTTTCCAGCCTTCTAACAGGCTTGGGTGTTCCAACTTTTCGTAAGTGGCTTGTTGGGACAAGGCCTTTACGCTCCCCACTGGCGCCGCGACCTCGCCTGATGTTGTGGCAACTTTCACCGTGTCATCTGACGTTGAGACACGCCCAACCACGGTTTTTCCATTTTGCAGTTCGACGTGCAGCGGTTCGCTGCTTTCGATGCCCTTGACGGCATCCCATTTCAGCGTCAGGTCTCCGGCATACTCGGTATGCAGCACCAGAGTCTTGCCGTCAGATTGGACGATGGTTCCGGTTAGGCGGTCTCCATTTTTGAGAGAAACCTGATCGGCCAGAGCAGGAATGGCGGTAACTAGAACGATGACCGCGACGAAGTTGGTTAATTGGCGCACAATCCCTCCTTAGAGGACGTGCGCAATTAGTAGCTACTTACGTGAAAGAGGTTGTACCGTGAATCCCTGGTGCAGTCAGCTGGAAATTTGTAGACAACGCAGGATTGAACTGGAGCTGATCAGCTACTGCCGAGCGCTAATCTCAAGATCGCTTCCGTGGCCCTCGTCCGGGATCGTGACGCTCACCATGTGATGTGCGGCATCGGGAACTGCCTGTCCGGTTCCTGCTTTTCCCGTCACGTCATAAGTCCCATTCGAGTTCTGGCCGTAAATTTCAAGTCTCAACTCGTTCCACCAGGGATGAAAACTCCCTTCGTGCGCGCCAATGTGTACTTTGACCGAGTTTACGGAAGCTTCGCAAGTAAACTGCATTCGCAAAAACTCGCCATGCTTGTACGCCATCGTCTTTCCATCATCCTGATATAGGGAACCTTTACAATCGCGCCCGGGATACACACGCAACAGCAGCGGCCCGTTTGGAACCTCATTTGTGCTTTGGGTTAGCGGTTGCATCGGCAGGATGGAACCTTCCCTCACAAAGACCGGTAGGTTTTCCCACGTGGGACGAACAGACACCTGCATTGCAACCGCAGAGCCAGGGTTTTGCAAACGTTCCCCACTCCAGTAGTCATACCAAGCGAGCGGAGGAAACTTCACGCTGTAGGCATCGGGTTTTTCAGGGAAAGGCGGTGGAGCAACTAGCAGATCGGAGCCGAACAGAAATTCATTTCCGGCGTCGAGGTCGAGCGGATGCCTGTCGGGAGTCGCCTCGGGGAATTCGAGAAACAGTGGCCGGAGAACGGGCACTCCGGTACGCGACATCTCTTCCACAGCCGTGTAGAGATAAGGCATCAACTTGTACCGCTCTTCGATATAACTGCGGCGGATATTTTCCTGCTCGGGTCCGTCCACCCACGGTTCCCGATGAGGAGTGCCCTTTTCGCTGTGATTGCGATCGATGGGCTGGAATGTTGCTAATTCCGTCCACTTAGTGAGCAGCTCGGGTGATGGAGTGCCAATAAAGCCCCCACCATCCGCACCGCTCATTCCAAAGCCGCTGAGTCCGAGGTTTTCCAACATAGGAGTCGCCAGCCGTAAATGGTTCCATGTAGCGCTGTTGTCTCCGGTCCAAGTAGCCGCGTAACGTTGACCCCCGGCGTAAGTGGCGCGCGTGAGCACGAACGGGCGCTGATCGGGAGAAATCTTTAGTAGGCCTTCGTAGGTCGCACGCGAATTCTCCATGCCATAGACGTCGTGGATCTCACGATGAGTGGCACTCCGCCGCCGGAAACCGGGTTCGTTAATTCTGTGTTGAACATCGCCTGGAATGGTTTTGTCGGGGGTACTGAAGACCGACGGCTCGTTCATGTCGTTCCAGAAGCCTGCGACACCATCCGTCACAAAGGTCTTGTAAAGGCCGCCCCACCACTCGCGCGTGCTTTGCCGGGTGAAATCAGGGAACACGGACGGCCCCGGCCACACCGTGCCCACAAAAATCGACCCATCGGGATTTTTTACGAAGTGATCGCCCGCGACACCAGTGTCAAACGGAGCGTAACCTGCGTTGGGCAAGAAGGCGACATGCAAGTCGGTGATAGTCACAACGTGAAAATTTTCTTTTTTCAGGTCGGCCAACATCGGGACAAAATGGGGAAACTTCGCCGGGTCGACGGTAAATGGCCGGTTACCTATCTGAAAATCAATATCCAGATAAAGCCCGTCCGCCGGAATTCGTTCTGCCCGCAATTTCTCGGCGACTTCACGCAGTTCAGCTTCTGTCTCATAGCTATAGCGCGACTGCTGATAACCCAGCGTCCACAGCGGCGGCAATGGCGGGGGCCCAGTCAGCCACGCGTAATCTTGCAGCACTTGCTTCGGGTCAGGACCATACAACAGATAGTAGTCAACCGGGCCGTCTTCAGCTCCAAACGAGTAAACACCATTGATCTGCTTGCCAAAATCGAAGCTGCTGCGCCAGGTATTGTCCAGCAGTACGCCAAGCGTCCGACCGGCGCGCATCGTCAGAAAGAACGGAATGCTTTTGTAAATCGGATCGGTCGATTCCTGAAAATTATAGGCGTCGACGTTCCACAAGCTAAACGCCTGGTTACGGCGATCAAGCGGGCCGACTTTATCGCCCAATCCAAAGTAGTGCTCGTCCAAAGGCATCTGCTTATAAATGCGGAATGCCTTGTCGTGAAACTCGACCGGCAAGGCAGGAGCGTCCTCTTGCAGAACGTTTCCATCCAGATCAGTCACGATAAGACGCAAGGTTGCGCGTTCAATTTGAACACGCAGGCGTTTCGTCCGGAAACCGACTGCTGCATTGCCGCTGTCTGGGGTTACGCTCGCACGTTCCTGCCGGGCTGACGGCAAGACCGCCCAGGATGCATCTTCCGGCAACACTCCATAGCGACCGATGCGCACCCGGATGATGTCGTCGCGCAGGGCAATGACCTGAATGATGGCTTTCCCGCTAAGGACCTCTATGCCGTTGGGAAGAGCTTTGTCGCTTGAAAATGCATTCAACTGCAGTACGGTTGGGGCGGGCGTTTTCTCGGGAGTCGCCGCGAAACAATTGTTTTGCGCAATCCAAATATTCAGAAAAAGAAGAATGACTGCGAGCCAGACCCAGCGACTATGCACGCTCATTGTTCGGTACATGCGGACTTGATTGTACAAGAAGGGTTTTGCAAGCCAATTGCAGGTATCAAACAAGCGTACGAAACCAATCCGGGCGCTGCTGAAAACTTTTGGTGGGCAGTGCAGGACTCGAACCTGCGGCCTTCTCGGTGTAAGCGAGACGCTCTAACCAACTGAGCTAACCGCCCCGGAAGCTGTCAGCCATCAGCTGTCAGCTATTAGCTAAACCGAAATTAGCTTTCTCGCAAAGGACTGTTTGCAGTATAGGGTTCGTCGCAAACGGTGGTCAAACCCGTCTGAGCTACGCTCCACGCAGCTCTCGTTATTTAGTAGCCAGAACGCTGTAGTTGGGCGTGAACTGATCGTTGCTGGTGATGCGCAGAGCTTCCAGTCCCAATCCGATCAAGTTGATGCACGGGGTGAGCGTATTACTTACGATGCCCTTAAGAATCCTGGACGGGACGAAGCTCTGAAGCGCCAAGTTTGTGGTGCGGAACATTCCGCCGATACTCGATAGTTCAGGAACTACTTTTACTTCAGAGAAAACGGAAAGAATCGAGCGAATGCCGCTCGTGGTGAATCGCCAGCGCTCGCCATCACTGAACCTCGGCGCCATTGACGGGATGCTGGCCAATAACGCGCCGCCCGGCTTCAGCACGGCATGGATTTGCTGAGCGGCCCGATGAGGGTCCGCGAAACAGTCAAAGACCTGAGTTGCGATAACCAGATCAAAGCTTTCGCGGGCAAACGGCAAATTTCCGCCATCACCCACAACGTCCACCAACTCTGTGCGCAATATATCGCACGCGATATAGCGTCCAGCTCGCGCTTTGAACAGCGGCCGGTAGGGCTGGTACCTGCCGCCAACGTCGAGGACACTCCATTCCGCGCCGGCGAGATGAGCAATCCAGTCCTGAAAAATAAGTCGTCGCGAACGAAGTACCAGGAAATTTGGATCAGTCAACCCGGGATGCAAGCGTTTCTCTGCAATTTTCTCGAGATCATCTTTTGCGAGATTTGCACTCGGATTAAGCGGCAAGGCTACATGAGCCATTTCGCAATGGTACAAGTTGCCGACTGGCGAGTTGGTTACTGTTTTGCTTCCAGACCCGTCGAAGTTGGCCCGCAATTTCAGAGACCCGTGGACTAGGGCCTAGCGGATACTCCAACTCGGCTGCCTGTGACTTCACGGCGTTGACTCAGAGTGCCATCAGGAATTATCACTGCGACCCAAGGCGTGTTCGTTGAAACTACGTGCGCGTGCCAAACAGCATCTCGGACAGCCCCAGAGGTCAGATCGATCTCCTGTTTTGCTGACTCTTTTAGTGTGAGATTGTCGCTGCGTATCGTGAAGGTGTGACGGCCCGCGCCCTCGGCCGAGACTCGCAATGCGACTTCATCGTGACCGAGATCCTGATACGTGACTTTGAAGTCGAGAACGTGGTCGCCGCGCAAATCGACATCATAAGACCCGCCGGGGAGGGCCGTAAGACTCGTATGTGCCGGACCCTGCCGCACATCGTAGTGACCTTCCGGCAAATGAATGTTGAATTCCCCTAGCGAACGCGAAGTCGCGGTTGTCACCTGACCGCTTTTTTGTTCGTGGAACTCGATCGGCTCGTGCGTTGCCGGATTGGCCATTCCTCGCACAACGGCAGGCACGCTGATATCTTGCATCAGCCATATCCACTGTCCGACTGGCTGGGTCCAGACCTCTTTATATGTCCAGCAAATCTGGTTGGGCCAGTAAGGGGCGTCGTCGAAGCCCTTGGTTTCAATGCCGACCGGAAGCGCGCCGACCATTTGGCCGGAACGGACGCTGTACAGCGGCGTCCAGTCGTATCCCTCTCCGTACATCACGCTAGCGGCGAAAGGATTGCGGCCGACCAACCATTCAGCTTGTTTCTGAGCCAGGTCTTCGGCTTCGAGATCGCCTCGCAACTGTCCCGCCGCCGACAGCGCTTTGGCTTCCGAGAGCAGAACGCTGGAGTTGCCGCGAAAATCAAACCAGACTGGGAATCTGCGCAGATAGTTCTCGCCGCCAAGCGGAATTCCGCGCCGCACTTCTTGCACGTAGGCATCGCGATCCGCTGCCCTCAACGGAGTCCAATTCTTGGCTTCGGGAATGAGCCGCGCTTCGCTCTCGCGATACACCGCCGCAGGTAAGACTGAATAAGGCTCATCTATAGCGGAGGCCGGCTTCAAGTAATACTGAGAGTGCAGGACCACCGCCGAGTACCACTTCATCCACTTCTCATGGTCCGGGAACGCTTCGCACAGACGGATGAGAGCCATGATCGGCTCCTGCTCCTGGCCGATGTGAAAACGGTGAAAGAGATTTTCTCGCTTGGGGCTAGTGTAGAAGTAGCCGGTCAAGGGAATCGTCCAAGGCTGCAAGGTGCGCTCCTGAGAAGCGAGCACCTGATCACCCAAGGCAATGGCTTCCTGCGCGTAACGCTCGTCTCCGGTAGCCAGGTAAAGCTCGACCGATGCGACCACGCCGAATGAAATTCGTTCCAATTCGTCCTGCGCTCCGTAGACTTCAGCCAGCGGAGGCGCAGTCTTCAGACCTTCCACCCCATACTTCCAGTCTTCTTCTGCAATCACCAGGCTACGGTTCGCGAGCTCCGGATCGCTGTCCTTCAATATGCGCGCGGCCAATGCTTCCACTCCGCTTACCCGGAAATTCCATTCCGGATTGTTGACAGCTTGGCCGAAGCGGTCGTCTGCCGTGCCCATGATGCCATCGGTCCAGTAACTCACTAACTGCCCGGTGCTGCGGTACCCGTCGCCGAATCGTGTTTTGAGCACCCAATTCAGGCCCCAGCGCGCTTCTTCCAGCACACGATTGTAGAGAACCGGGTCTTGGCCTTGCCGCTTCAGACTTTCCGCAAGCGACAACAGGGCATAGACCATGCCGGGCGTATTCCCCGTCGCAGAGAGGTCTCCCGCATCGTGGTATCCACCATTGACGACAATTCGCTCATCGTTATGAATTGTGTAAATATCCTGATGACACCTGCCGTGAATTCCTGGGATTTCGGTTCCGCAGCGCTCGCTGTACATGAAGTTGATCGCCTTCCAAATGCTGTCAACCCAAGCGTCATCTCCAATGCGGAACGAGCGAGTCAGTGTATCTCCGGCTTTGATCGCGTAGGTGCCGGGGTCGCGGACTTCGGAAAACTCCAGCACTTGATACTTACCCAACGGAGTGGTGGTTTGCTCGACCGGTTTGGTCAGCACGATTTGTCCGGTCTGCTGGTCAATCACAGAGAACTCGTGCGCCGTTAGATCGCTGGCGATTGCGGACTTCGAGGCGCCGGTTGTATATCCGCTGTCACTGAAGGCAATTTTGCCGGACGCTACGTCCCAACCCTCGACGTGGTCGGCTACCACGCTCTGCAATTCCAGTTGATCGATATCTAAAATCGTCTGGTCTCCAGGGTCGGGAAATTTCTTGGGGAGGCTGTAGGCAAACTCGAGCGCAGTGATGCGGTCGCGGTCGAGGGGAGCGATCTCCCACACGACGTGGTTCCACATATGATTCTTGAGGATGATGGACTCGTGGCGGCCTTCGTTGTAGTGGTCGGGCAACTTGTGCGCGCCGTCATTGTGAAGGACCAGCGAACAAGAGATAGCGGGCGCGCCGATAACATCGGGATAGACCCAGAGAGAGATGCGGTTGTAGCGGCTCCAGTCTTCACCGGGAAATTTCCTGGTCGCTACAAGATCTTCCCACTCCCCGCCGCCCTCAACCTGGGCGACATTGGTAGTAGAACGAATTCGCAGCGAATGCCGGCCATCTTTGACGTGAACGTCGGTTAACGTCATCTCTCCCGCGCCGGCGAACGACCAGTTGGAGAGATCTTCCATGCTATCCAGCACACGGGAATCGAGGACTTTCTTATTCAGCCAGCGGAATTCAGCGCCGTCTTCATATTTCGCGCGCATGGGCATCTCGGGAGCGATTTGTTGAGCCGTGAGAGATACGCTAAAACAAAAAATACTTAGAAGAGCCGTAATGCTGAACCGCCTTGCCCGAGTCGGCCATCTGCTCAATTTCGATCTGATATCCATCGTCCGCCTATTCCTCCGAGTGTTCACTACAACGACTAACTGACTACAGGAGTTGATCTGCTTGGATAACTCTTGCTGGAGCAGATCCCACATGATACAAGCCCGAAGGTGCAGTGCCGCAGAAGTGAATTGTTGGACCCGGATTTGTATATGCGTCCCATCCTCCCTGCTAAACTCGTTTCGTGCGGCGGCTGATTGTCAATGCGGACGACTTCGGCCTTACTTCGGGCGTGAACCGGGGCATCATCGAGGCGCACACGCGCGGCATTGTGACCTCGTCCACCTTGATGGCATGCGGCGCGAAATTTCAGGAGGCCGTGGAGATGGCGTCGCGCACCCCTCAGCTCAGCGTCGGCTGCCATGTGCTTTTAGTGGACGCGTCGCCGGTGCGCGAGTTGGCAAAAGTCTCAACTTTGGCAATCGGCAGTTCAGGAACGCCAAAGTTCCGCAACAGCCTGTTAAGTTTCGCTTGCCTAGCGATCGCACGGCGGCTCAACGAAGATGAGATCGAAGCCGAGATCACCGCACAAATTCGCAAACTGCAGGCTGCCGGGATTCAGGTTTCCCACCTCGACTCCCATAAGCACGCGCACATGTTTCCAGCGGTGTTCGGGCCCATGCTGCGTGCGGCAAACAAATGTGGGATCCACGCGGTCCGGAATCCCTTCGAGCCGCTGTTTGTCGCTGGAACGAGAAATTGGAAGCGGCGCTTCCAGTTGGGAATTCTGCGTTCTTTCCGGTCAGGTTTTCGTGATGCGCTGAACGCGTCTGGCCTGATCACCCCGAATGGCTGCGTTGGAATCGTTGCCACCGGCGGCCTGACTCTGCAGGCGTTTCGCGAGCTGATTGAGAATCTGCCCGAGGGCACTTGGGAGTTCGTCACTCATCCGGGATACAACGATGCCGATCTGGATAGGGTTAAAACGCGTCTGCGGCACTCGCGCGAAAACGAACTGTCGATTCTAACTTCCCCCGAGGCGAAAGAACTGTTGCAGAGTGAGCGGATCGAGCTGATTTCCTACCGCGAATTCGTGGCGTCCCGCCGAGAGTTACCGGAAGTACCATCACCTTCGGGTTGCGCGTAGTGACTGACGGTTACTTCCGGGGCTAATTCGGGACAGATATGATTATGCAACCTTATGGAAAAGCGCCCAGAATCCAGAGTTTCGGCTGACATCCCGGTGCGCGTCTGGGGCATGGATGCCGAAGGCAAACCATTCTTTCAAAGCGGTCTAGCCGGCAGCCTGAGTAGTGAAGGCGCCCAACTAACTCACCTGCACCATTGCCTAAAAACGGGCGATATTATTGGAATTCAATATGGCGACAAAAAGGCACGCTTCAAAGTAATCTGGGCCACCCCATCTGTTGCGCCGCGAAAAAATAAAGCTGGAGTACTGATCCTGCCCGACCAGATCGCTCCCTGGACAGACATTGCAGCTGAAACCCGAAGCAAGCACAAGGAAACCGGGTCCGACAAGCGGCGCTTTAATAGGCACAAAGTGCAGTTCCCGATGGAAATCAGTTTTGAGGATACGCGCCGCGCGCACATGCAGTGCAGCGCAACCGATATAGGCGGACGCGGCTGCTACGTAGAGACATTCTCTCCGCTGGCAATCGATTCCGAAGTGATTATCACATTCTGGTTGGACTCGGAGAAAATTCGCGTGTCAGCACTTGTGCGGACCAGCGATCCCGGCGTGGGCATGGGAATCGAGTTCACCGCGCTTGAAGACCACATTCAGCAGCGCCTGCAAGCGTATCTGGAAAAAATGGACAAGGGATTCTCGCGGGCTGCCACCGAAGGCGTCTGATCTCTTCGCTTTGACCTACCCGCAAAATCCGAATCCTTGACCCGCTTTCCCCATCGAATGGACATGCGGGACCGCCTGAAAATCGGCATTACCTGTTATCCCACTTACGGTGGCAGCGGCGTCGTTGCCACCGAACTCGGTCTGGAACTGGCCCAGCGCGGGCACGACATTCACTTTATTTCCTATGCGCAGCCCATTCGCCTGGATCACCCCACGGCAAATATTCATTATCACGAAGTAGAAGTTTCGCGATATCCGCTGTTCGACTATCCTCCGTATGATTTGGCATTGGCCACGCAGATGGCCGAGGTTTCTGAGCTGTACGACCTGGACCTGCTTCATGTGCACTATGCGATCCCGCATTCGGTCAGCGCGATGCTGGCTCGGCAAATGCTCGCCGCTGGGCCAAAAAAACGCAAGCTACCCTTTGTGACCACATTGCACGGCACAGACATCACGCTGGTCGGACAGGACCGCTCTTATTTGCCGATCACGCGTTACTCGATCGAACAGAGCGACGGTGTTACCGCGATTTCGCAATATTTACGCGAACGGACGGTCCGCGAATTCGAGGTGAAGAACCACATCGAGGTCATCTACAACTTCGTCAACTGCGATGTGTATTGCCGCGACAAGAACGTTGCCGAGCGGCGCAAGCAATATGCACCTGACGGCGAGCGCATTCTTATTCACGTCTCGAATTTCCGTCCGGTGAAGCGGGTGACGGACGTCATCGAAGTTTTCGACCGCGTTCGCAAACAAATTCCTTCGAAGCTACTGCTGATGGGCGACGGCCCGGACCGGTCTCCCGCCGAATGGCTTGCCGTCCAAAAGGGGATTCACAACGACGTAATTTTTCTGGGCAAACGGGAACAAGTTTATGAGACGCTGGCGATCTCTGATGTTCTGGTCATGCCCAGCGAGCTGGAATCCTTCGGCCTGGCGGCACTTGAAGCAATGGCTTGCGAGGTCGTTCCCATCGCAACCAAAGTCGGGGGCGTGCCGGAAGTGATCGAGCACGAAAAAAGCGGCTTCCTGGCCGAGGTCGGGGATGTAGAAACCATGGCCCGGTACGCCATCGAAATTCTCAAAGACGAGGGCCGCCTGCGCGCCATGGGAAAACAGTGCCGCGAAGCTGCGCGGGCGCGTTTCTGCACCACCAAGATTATTCCCCAATACGAGGAGTTCTACCGCCGGGTGCTGGCGCGTTCTTCGTAAAGGGCTGCGGGCAACTTTGCATCGCCGGGCAGGATTGGGAGGCGCAACCTCACCAGCGTTCCGGTCCCGTTCCTGCTGTCGATGGTCATACGCGCAGTTTCTCCGTACAGCACCTTAAGCCTCTCAGCGACATTCGCCATCCCAATCCCGCCTTCGCCAAAGCCCGACGGTGGCTCGAGCAACTGCGCCGATCCCATTCCGACCCCGTCGTCCTCGACCTCAATGGTCACGTGCGAATCCGAAAGCTTGCTGCGCAAATAAATACTCCCGCCGTCGATCTTCGATGACAACCCATGCTTAATTGAATTTTCTACCAGCGGCTGCAACAACATGCTGGGGACCATCACATCGAGCGACTCGGGATCGAGTTCTTTGACCACCCGGAGCTTGTCGGCGCCGAAGCGAACAACTTCAATGTCCAGATAGTTGTCGATGAAATCAATTTCCTCCTGCAGGGCCACGAATGCGTCGCTGCTGTGAAGTAGCCGACGCAGAATCGTCGCCAGCTTGATGATCAGCTCGCGTGCAGTGTCGGGGCTCACGCGCACTAGCGAGGAAACTGAATTCAATGTGTTAAACAAAAAATGCGGATTGATCTGGTTCTGTAGCGCCGCCATACGCGCGCTGAGCAGCAACTGCGCCTGTTCTTCCAGTTTGATCTGCAGCCGGACTCCATTCCAGATTTTCAACTCGATCACAATTACCGTGACCGACGTGGCATAAATCAAGACGTCCACCCAGATAGGATGGGCGGCATAGGTATATCCGGGAAGCCAGCGCAACACCTCGGTCTGCAAAAAACGCAAGGCCACAATCGTAAATAGAAACAACATCTGCCAGTCGGAAAAACTAGGTCGCGAGTCGTCTCGTCGCATCCAGCGGAGGATACTCAGATAATTAAAGGGAGAGAACCGCCAGACTTCCTCACGATTGGGAGCGAACTGGCGAAGTTGGCCGGACACCAATCCCACTACCGCGTTCACCGGCAACATCAGCCATGCACCGTTGAATAGCGCGAGCAGAAGGCCGCCGGTAACCCCGGCAAAACGCCCGGCAATTACTCCCAAAAGAACGGTTGCTTCAAAGGAAAGATCGCCAGCAAACGTGCTCTCCGCGCCGAACCTGATCCAGATGCCGAGCGCCAGGTGAAATCCCACCCAGGCTGATACCGCCAGCCATAAAGCTAGGTAAGTTTTATCTTTGACCGAGCGTTGCTCACGAAAGAGCAGCGACTTGAATTCCACCGAGCGCACCAATCCAGCAGCGATGGCCGCACCCACGCCCAACTTCACCAGCAGATTGATTAGAATCAGCCGATATTCCATGGTTCGCAACGCCTAAGGAGAATGTAACACTGTTCTTCGTTACCAAATCAGTGTTGCGAAAATCAGTGTTGCGAAAATTAGAACGGCCCGATGATTCCGCCGATCTGGCGCGGCGGAGGGACTTTGCGTTCTTGAAGCACGTCGAGATACTTCAATCCATTTCCGGTATTAAATAGCACGACCTTATCTTTGTCGGAGAGAAATGACTTCCCGCCCGAGTGCTTCCTCAGCTTGCGATATGCAGCCAAGCTCGCCGCTCCTTCGGGTGCGGCAAAAATGCCTTCGTGCATCGCCCAGTGCCGAACCGCATCCCGGATTTCGTCGTCCGTGACGGCGATCGCCGCGCCGCTGCTGCGCTTGAGAATGTCGAGCACCAGATAATCCCCGTAGGGTTTGGGGACCCGTAGTCCGGCCGCGATTGTGGAACTTTGATTCCACATCTCGACAGTCGTCTTCTCTTCATTCCATGCTTTAACGATTGGCGCACATCCTGAGGCCTGAACAACGATCATGCGCGGCCGCTTCTTCATTTTTTCCAGCCATCCGAGTTCTTCCATCTCATCAAAGGCCTTCCACATTGCGATCACGCCCACTCCCCCGCCGCTGGGAAAGATTACGGCCTCGGGCAGTTTGCCGCCAAGTTGCTCGAACAACTCGTACGCCATGGTTTTCTTTCCCTCGACCCGGTAGGGCTCTTTAAGCGTGGAAAGGTCGAACCATCCTTCTTTGTCCTTGCGTTCGCTTACAATGCGGGCGCAGTCACTGATTAACCCGTTCACCAGGGTGACGTGCGCACCGTACATTTCACACTCGATACGATTCGCAAGGGGAACATCTCGAGGCATGAAGATGTGCGCTTCAATTTTTGCCGCTGCCGCATAGGCTGCTAGAGCGCTACCGGCATTGCCAGCAGAGGGCATGGCTACCTTTTTTATTCCGAGAGCTTTCGCGACACTGACCGCAACAGAAATTCCACGCGCCTTAAATGATCCGGTCGGATTCAGTCCTTCATCTTTGATCCAAACATTTGGAAACTCGCGGCTGGGAAGCAGTGGAGTGAAACCTTCGCCAAGGGTGATGGGCTCAACGTTTGGCAGGACTTCTCGATACCGCCACAGGCTCGCTTCTCTGCCCATCAGAGCTTGAGGAGTGAATGTCGACCTGATCGATTTCAGCTCGTAGCGCGCGAACAGGATCCCGCCATCTTTCGGGCAGACGTTCTGCGGAGTATCGGCGGAAAGCTGTGCACCGCATCTGGTGCATTCGAGGAACGCGACTCTGGACACGCGGAGAGTGTATCAGGGACTGAGAGCGCACGGCCTAGGGAGCAACAGCATCCTAGAAATGCCAGGAACCCCAATGCCCTTACCGCTAACCAAACAATACAAGCCGATGGAAGCGCAGCCGGCGAGCGAATTACCCGCTGGCCCTGAGTGGCAATATGAGCCCAAATGGGATGGCTTTCGGTGTCTGGCTTTTCGCGATCAGAAGCGAGTTGAACTGATGTCAAAATCGCAGAAGCCTTTGACCAGATATTTCCCGGAGCTGGTGCAGGCGCTCTCAAATTTTGCGGCTAAGAAGTTTGTGCTCGATGGCGAAATCGTTATACCCGTTGACGGCACACTGTCGTTCGATCATTTGTTGATGCGAATCCATCCGGCTGCGAGCCGCGTGCAGAAATTGAGTCAGGAGACACCGTCGACTTTCATTGTGTTTGACCTGCTTGTCGATGATCAAGGCCGGTCGCTTGTGAGAATGACCCTTGAAAAGCGGCGGAAAAAACTTAAGCAGTTTGCAAAAAAATACTTAAAAGGTAATCCGATTGTCCGCCTCTCGCCAATGACGGACGATCTATCGGTCGCGCGGAAATGGTTCCGAATGGGTGTCGCGCTAGATGGAGTAATAGCTAAACGCCGCGATTTGCCTTACCAATCAGGCGATCGCACCGGTATGCAGAAGATCAAGAAACAGCGCACCGCTGACTGCATCGTCGGAGGATTTCGATATTTAGAACAAGAACCGCTGGTCGGCTCACTTTTGCTGGGCCTTTATAACTACCAGGGCAAACTCGACCACGTGGGATTTACGTCCTCGATCAAAGACGAAGATCGGCCAGCATTGACAAAGAAACTTGAGAGCATGATCAAGCCGCCCGGCTTCACCGGAAAGTCGCCCGGAGGATTGAGCCGATGGAGCACGAAGCGTTCGGCGGAGTGGCAACCAGTTTCGCCGAAGCTTGTTGCCGAGGTGCAATTCGATCACTTTACCGGCGGGCGCTTCCGGCATGGAACGAAGCTCTTGCGATGGCGGCCGGAGAAGGACCCTAAAGACTGCACGTTCAAGCAGGTTGAACGTGAAAATCGTTCGGCGCTGGACTTGCTTTAACTGTTCACGATGCCGGCAGCTGCTTCAGCAACCCCTTCGCCTTCCTAAACCACGGTCGTTCGCGGCGCCGTAAATATCCTGGAAGTGTCGGCTTTTTGGCAAGAATGCGCTGCGTCCATTCACGTGCTTCGGCATTCCTGCCCTGGGCAGCAAGAAAGCTCGCATAATTCAAATAGGTCTCAGACAAAGTCGATATCTGCGTCGTCGGACGAAAGAACGCATTCGCCTTATCCGGCTGCCCAGTTTGCGCGTATGCGTGGGCCAACAATCCAGCTGCTCGGTGAAAATCGTACTGAGCATCTTTCGCAACAACTCGCTCCAAGTCAGTTACCGCAGCGGGAAAATCGCCAAGCTCAATTTCGGCGATGCCGCGCCGATAGAAGGGATCAGGCGAGTCGGTGCGCGATGAGATCGCTTTGTCATAACACTCACGCGCGAGGGCGAACTTCCTGTCGTCCAAATAAAGGTCGGCAAGCTCTTCGTAATTTCCCGCCGCAGGATTGTCGAGCACGATCGCCTGCAACTCGCGGATTCGGCGGCGCCGTGGAAACACCTTGAAAGACTGCCGCAGCAGCCCGGCGTCGGGCAGGACTTCGGCAAAAATGTAAACCAGCGCCCCAATCCAGCCTCCAATGAGAATGATCCAAAGCCAATAGTTGTCCGGACGGCGACGAATGAAGTGGACAATGGCAATCGCCTGCAGGACCAAATTCCAGGGAAACAGCAATGAGTACAGAAATCCCATGGGTTTTGCGAAATATAGCAGAAGCATGGGGCAGTGGGCAGTGGGCAGTGGCTAGTGATCAGTGACTAGTGGGCCAGCAGTTAGTAAACAACTTGCGTTTTGCACATTCCTGCGAGACATCCGCCGACAGCCGACCGCGGATCACCAGCCACTGACCACTGCTCCTCTCAGCTGTTAAAATTTCCCTAGTGATCCCTCCCATTCGTTTGATCGCCGTCGATATCGACGGCACCCTGCTGAACTCCAAATTCCGCATCTCCGAGAAGGACCTGCATGCTTTGCGGCAAGCCAATCAGGACGGAATCGAAGTCATTCTGGTCACGGGCCGACGCCATACCTTTGCTTTGCCTATCGCCGAGCAACTTGGGTTTGATTTGTGGCTGATCAGCTCCAATGGCGCAATCACCCGATCAATGGCAGGGGAAACTTTCCATCGCGACCTGCTCCCCGTTGAGACCTCTCACGAACTTTGCTGTGTGATGCAGGAATTTCGCGGCAACATGGTCATCACCTTCGACAAAGAGTCTAAGGGTGCGCTGGTCCTTGAGCGCATGGACGAACTGACCAGCAGCATCCGGCACTGGCTTGAGAAGAACATGCAGTACATCGAGTTCGTCGTCCCGATTGAACAGGCGCTAGTGGCCGATCCCGTGCAGGCCATGTTCTGCGGCACTATTTCTCGAATGCAGGCGGCGCTACGCAGGCTCGAATCAACCCGAGTAAAGGATCAAATCACTGTTGTGCGAACCGAGTATCCGGCCCGTGATCTGTGCATTGTGGATGTGCTGAACCGCGATTGTTCCAAGGGACATGCGCTCGCAAGGTGGGCGAATAATCGTGGTATTCCGCGCGAACAGGTCATGGCCATCGGCGACAACTTTAATGACCTGGAGATGCTTGCCTTTGCTGGGGTGCCATTTATCATGGGGAATGCATGCGAGGAGCTGAAATCTCGGGGATGGCCCGTGACACTTTGCAACGATGAAAATGGCGTCGCTGCCGCAATTGACCAAGTGGTGAGCTCCGTGCATCCAGTGCAAAAATCTACTGTGTTGCATTCATGAAATTCTTGTTCCAACTCGCTTTAAGTCTGGTGTTGATAGCGGCCCCACTAGCAAATGCGTCCGATCTCGCCATCCTGCGGAATGGAAATTCAATCCGTCACGAGCGACGTCAAGTTGTCGGCCCAGTAACCAGGTTGTACCTCAGCGACTCCGCAAGCGGATATATCGAGATTCCAACCGATCAAATTGAGCGCTTCGAAACCGACACCACGCCCGCTATTTCGAAAACCGTCGCTCCTGAGCGGCAGAATCCAGTTCCGAAGTCCTCGTCCTCGTCTGGCACTGCACAAACCGTAAACCAGCAGCAGGCTCCGGTTGACCGGCGGAGTTTGGATGAAATGGTCAGCGGCGCAGGCCAACGCCATCAGATCGATCCCGACTTTATCAACAGCGTCATTCGCGCTGAGAGCGGATTCAACAACCGCGCGGTTTCGAAAAAGGGCGCGCAGGGCCTGATGCAACTGATGCCGCAAACCGCTTCCCATCTAGGGGTCGCAAACTCGTTCGATCCGAATTCGAACGTGGAAGGCGGAACAAAGTATTTGCGCGAGCTTTTGGAGAAATACAACTACGACGTCCCGAAGGCCCTGGCGGCTTACAATGCGGGACCGCATCGAGTCGATCAGTATCGCGGCGTGCCTCCTTATTTTGAGACCCAGAGATATGTGGCAAAGATCATTCGTGACTTCAACAGGAAAAAGCTCGCACAGAATCCCTCGCTAGCACACAAGACCAAAACCGTGACGCCGCGGTCCCAAACCGCGAAAGCGCCCGCGCCGAAAACTCACTCTATCAAAACAGCCGCCGTGAAACTTCCCGCGACGGAGTCTTCACCCCGCTGAGTGAACCCGTCTCTCAATTGACCCCGTGAACAGTCCCGTATATTTTGTCACAGGAGTTACCAGTGAGCAGTCCCATGTGCCGATGAGCAAGAAACAACTTTTAACCACCGGAGTAGTGCTGGCCATCCTGGGCCTGCTGATTTATTTTCAGGTTCAGCACTGGCGCAAATTTGATTGGGCGCGCTTCCGCAGCGCAAGCCATGTTAACCCGCTCCATATCGCGGCAGCCGTAGGTCTGATCTACCTGACATACGCATTGCGGGCGCTTCGCTGGAAAGTTTTTCTGGAACCGGTGTGCAAAACTTCCACCTGGAGGCTGGTTCCACCCACGTTCATCGGTTTCACTGGGCTTGCGCTCTTAGGACGTCCAGGCGAGTTCATTCGTCCTTATTTGATCTCCCGCAAAGAAAAACTGCCCTTTGCATCACAGATTGGAGTATGGGCGGTTGAGCGCATCTTCGATATTGGCGCATTCACGGTGCTCATGACCATTGACGTCTTTTTCTCTTCCGCCATTCGCGTCAACCCTTACCTGCCCAAGTTCCGGATCGCTTCTATCGCACTCTGCGGGATTGTGGCTTTAGCCACCTTCCTCGCATTTCTGGTCCGAGTACGGGGACATCAGGTGGCCGAGTTGCTGCACAGGATGACCGTTCGATTCTCGCCTCGCCTTGCCCATGCCGTGGACCAGAAAGTCCGCGCCTTCGGCGAAGGCTTGAACACCATCGCCGGCGCGAAGGCTCTGCTGAAACTGATCGCAATTTCGCTTCTCATGTGGTTCATGATTGCGCTGGCGTATCGCGAGGTGGCGCACTCTTACCCGGTAGAGACTCTGGAGCAGGGCCCGCCTGCTGTGGATGTGGAAACTGCCAATCTCGCGAATCTTCCCGAAGCCGCCGGAGAGCCGCTCACAGATGACACGGTTGCAACCCTCAATGCGGCGCTCCAGGGAAAAGGCTATTCGCTTAAATCACTGCATGGGGACATCTGGCTTTACGGCCAGCGTAAACGCATAAAGAAGGTTGGCGACCGGCCGCACCTCGCCAACATGGACGTTCCTCACGTCCTGCTGTTGATGGGATTCAGCATGATCGGTTCGGTGGTGCAACTGCCCGCGGTTGGCGGCGGAAGCCAATTGGCCGTTATCAGTGCCCTTCAGGTGATCTACGGCATCCCACCCGAACTGGCGCTCAGCTGCGGAATTCTGCTGTGGCTGGTGACTTTTATGGCGTGCATTCCAGTGGGACTGGTGTTTGCCCACCGCGAACATTTGTCACTGCGCAAGCTGTCGAAAGCTAGTCACAAGCAGCAGGAGCTGGCGGAAGAATAGCGGCCACGATCCATCAGCCCTCCTTCTCGGAAATTACTCAACAAGTTGTCATTCCGAGGACCTTCAGGTCAGAGGAATCTGCTTGTCCTCGAACGAAAAGCAGATTCGTCACCGCTGAAGCGGTTCGGAATGACAAGTAGCGTTTTTCGGCTTCGATGACCAGCGCTGAGGCGCTCAGCGAAAAGCAGTCAGTCAGCCCTCCCAAGCATTTCAGATTACAAACAAACCCTCGTGGCCGAATACTGAGTGCTAAATGTTGAGTGCTTTTTGGACTGCTACAATGCACTCAGTCCCCCAACTATCATGAAGTGCCCTTTTTGCGGCTTTGCTAACGACAAGGTCGTGGATTCGCGCGAGAGTAAGGAAGCCGACTCCATACGCCGCCGCCGCGAGTGTCTAAAATGCCAGAAGCGCTTTACGACTTACGAGCGCATCGACGAAATTCCCTACATGGTGGTGAAGAAAGACGGGCGACGGGAAAAATTTGATCGCCAAAAAGTTCTAAATGGATTGCTGCGGGCATGCGAAAAGCGTCCGGTTCCAATCAGCAAACTGGAGCAGATCGTGAACGATGCTGAGGCATTCGTGATCGAGTCCGCCGAGCGCGAGCGCAAAACCAGCGAAGTCGGCGAGTTGATCATGAGCCGGCTGCGGCGTTACGACAAAGTTGCTTACGTTCGTTTCGCATCGGTGTACTTGGATTTCAAAGACGTCCAGGAGTTCATGACGGAACTGAAGGACTTGTTAAAGACCAAAGAATCGCTCGAACCGCAAACTAAGAGTACGGCAAAGCCCATGTAGGGACGAAGTTCACGTAGGGGCGGGTGCCCTCCACCGCCCGGCCGAGCTGCGCGAGGCTATAGCTCTTGGTGAGCCTTGTTCACCAACGGCGCGTTCCAGCCTAGACGAATATTCATGATCCACAAAATTACACTTATACCCGGCGACGGCATCGGCAGCGAAGTAACGCAGGCGGTTGTGCGTATCCTTGACGCGACCGGTCTGAAGTTTGAGTGGGAAACCATCCAAGCTGGCGCCGAAGCCTTCGAAAAATACAAAGAGTACATTCCCAAGGCGCTGACCGAATCGATCGAGCGCACCCACGTTGCATTAAAAGGTCCGATTACCACGCCGATCGGCGGAGGCTTTGCCAGCATCAACGTGCAATTGCGCAAGCAGTTCGAGCTCTATGCCAACTTCCGCCCAGTGCGCAACCTGCCGCATATTCCGACTCGTTATCCCGACGTCGATCTGGTCGTCGTGCGGGAGAACACCGAAAGCCTCTACTCGGGACTAGAGCACGAAGTCGTGCCGGGCGTCGTCGAAAGCCTCAAGATCATTACCGAGAAAGCTTCGACGCGGATCGCCCGTTTTGCTTTTGAGTATGCCCGCAAGAACAAGCGCAAGAAAGTTCATTCCATTCACAAAGCCAACATCATGAAGCTCTCTGATGGATTATTTCTGCGCTGTTCGCGAAATGTGGCCAAGGAATATCCCGAGATCACTTACGGCGAACACATCGTGGATAACACCTGCATGCAGCTGGTCATGAATCCATACCAGTACGACGTCATGGTGATGGAGAATCTTTACGGCGACATCATCTCCGATCTTTGCGCTGGACTCGTCGGTGGACTTGGGCTGGTTCCCAGCGCAAATCTTGGCGAGCACTGCGCGATCTTCGAAGCCGTGCATGGTTCCGCCCCGGATATAGCCGGCAAGAATCTCGCCAATCCGACTGCCCTTCTACGCTCCGCTCTGCTCATGCTGCGCCATATCGGAGAGCACGATGCCGCGCTGAAGGTCCGCAACGCGTTAGAAAATGTCTATCGCGACCGTGACAAGCTGACGAAAGACGTCGGCGGCAAAGCGGGAACCTCGGAGTTCGCAGATTCAGTGATTGCGGCAATGCAGTCGTGAAATCTCGACCAAAGAAAAACCCCACTCGTATCCTGCAAAGTGGGGCTTTCCTAAACTGCGCCTTCCTAGAACTTGTATCCGAATCCAACTGAAATGATCGGATACACCTTGAACGCCGACACGCTCTTGTTGATCTTGCTCTGCTCCGCCACCACGTTGCTCTGCACGGTGGAATTTGAAGTACTCATGCAGCTCCGGAGAAGCGAGCCGCTCGGCGCATTGCAAACATTTCCCGTGAGGTTGAGTGTCGATTTCGGAGATCCCTGAAATGCCACCCCAAGCTCCACCGGAATACTGATGTGTTTGCTGCTGCGACGAACCAGATTACCCCACCCGATGGTTGCAGTCGGCGAAACCTGATTGAAATTCACTCTTCCGTTCGCGGTTGCTGGCGCCGAAGGATCGCTGTAATAGGTTTGCCCGCCAAGACTGAAGCTTTGGTCGCCCGGAACGATAGCGTTCGCCGTGACCGGATTCCCCATGTATGCGAGCACGCCCGGGCTGATGTGGAAATTCCCTGCCCGTGGAAAAAAATCGTAGTGAGCTTCGAAAGTACGGAAGCTCAAGTGGCCGCCGTAGTTGATGCCATCTTTGCTGAAATTCCGGCTATAGCCAAGAATGTTGAATCCGACGCGAGCATTGGTTCGGTGGGTCACTCGCGCCCCAATTTCGGCGCCCACGCCGAGGAAAGACGTTTTCACGCCAATCCCGAACCGTCCTGAATCACCGGCCGACTCTGTTTTCCCTGAGCTGGAGCCAAATGCCGCTTGACTATTCGACTGACTATTCGACGCGGCAGAATCGGCGTAAGCGCTGCTGAACATCATCCCCATACAACCCATGACAACCACAAAATGGCGCACTATTCCCTTCATTTTCTCTCCTGTAATGCGGATACCCCGACGCGATCGGGAACTCCGTTGAACCAGATTAGGTGCTGAACCAAGCATGGGGTAACTCGCGAACGGCAGTCAATCAAGAAGTGAATCAATTTCGTGTTCCGAGGTTACTTTGGGAATTTGCCAGCAAGCAGTGGCGATTTCTTGGAGCGCGCGCGCTCCTGATTCTCTTCGTGATAGTTTGTGTCCTTCGTGGTTATTGCTCTTCGAAACCCATCAACCACAAAGGGCACGAAGGTACGCGAAGGAACCAGCAAGTTCGTAAAACTGCACCGGTCATGCGTGCAACGGCAGCTCATCTGGTGTGTTTCTGCAGCCGGCAAAGGCCATCATGCCCTTTACCTCTGGTAGAATGACGCGTTCGGAGGAGTGTTTTGAAGTCCGATCCAACCCCATTCAATCGCGGATTTCACCGGTTCGCGGTATTCACCGCCTGCGCGACGTTTATTCTGATTATCGCCGGCGCACTGGTTACCAGTAACGATGCGGGCTTGTCAGTTCCCGACTGGCCAACCTCTTACGGTCACGTGTTCCGCCTGCCGCCATGGATCGGCGGAATCCGCTACGAACACAGTCATCGCGTGATCGCGGGATTTACCGCTATTTGCACAACCGTAATCGCCTTCTGGATCCTCTTCCTGGACCGCCGGCGCTGGATGAAGCTGCTCGCATTTGGGGCGCTTGGCGTGATTATTTTTCAGGCAATTTTAGGCGGTATCACCGTGCGGCATTTCCTGCCACCAGCAATTTCAACCGCTCATGCGGCCGTGGCACAGACGTTCTTTTGTATCGCTGTTCTAATCGCGGTGTTCACTGGGAGGAAGTGGGTGGAGGAGATCCCTCCGGTATTGGCTGACAGTGGCCAGCCCACTCTGCTGTCACTTGGCCTTCTTTCGATTTTCATTCTTTATGTGCAACTCATTCTCGGCGCGTTGTTTCGCCATCATGGACTGCCGTGGTGGCCGCACGTGTTGAACGCAGTCACCGTGGCTCTGATCCTTACCTGGACCGGAGTTCGTGCGCTTTTGCAATTCCCCAAAGTTGAGGCGATCCGGCGTCCGGCAGTGATGCTACTGTTTATTCTGGTACTGCAACTCTGCCTCGGCTTCGCAGCATTTCTCACGCGCGTGGTATGGAGCGAAGGAGCGCCTCAGCCCGAGTTTTCAATGGTGATTGCAACTGTGGCTCATGTCGCTGTTGGCGCGCTGCTGCTGGCCACGACCGCTGTTCTAACGCTGCAAGTTTGGCGGCACGCGCCTGTGGCGCAGAAGGACGAAGTACCGGAAGGAAGAGCAATGACCGCCTAGAAGCGCAGCAACCGCGCTGCTCATCGTAAAATAGTCTTTGACCTCCAACATGTCTGTTTCTGAGTTAGTCGGTTCTATTCCCCGAGAAGACACGCTCGCCTCTCCAGTCATCTCCGTGCGCGAACTTGTGCACCGCTACGATAACCGGCCGGCGCTGAATGGGGTCTCGTTCGACGTACGGCCGGCTGAGCTGTTCGGCCTGCTTGGCCCAAACGGCAGCGGTAAGACCACGCTGTTCCGAATTCTTTCTACGCTGATGGTTCCGGTGGCTGGACAAGCAATCATTCTGGGTCACGATGCGGCCAAAGATCCAAGTCAGTTGCGGCGCGAAATCGGCGTGGTTTTCCAGGCCCAGAGCATTGACCTGAAGCTGACCGCTACAGAGAACCTGCAACACCAGGGCCATCTTTATGGACTGCACGGAGCGGCGCTACGGACGAGGATCAAAGAAATTCTCGAGCGGGTGCGTCTGGCGGATCGCGCTCACGATCGAGCAGAGACATTTTCGGGAGGAATGCAGCGACGTCTTGAACTCGCCAAAGGTCTTCTGCACGGGCCACGCGTTCTGCTGCTGGATGAGCCAACCACTGGCCTCGATCCCGGAGCGCGTCGCGACCTCTGGCAATACCTGCGTATTCTGCGCGATGAAGAACAAGTGACCGTGCTTGTGACCACGCACCTGATGGAAGAAGCTGAACGCTGCGATCGGCTGGCGATCCTCAATGAATGCAAGCTGGTTGCTTTGGGAACACCTACTGAACTGAAACGCGAGATCGGCGGCGATGTGATCGTCCTCGAGGCGAAACAGCCCGATGCGCTGGCGACGCGAATTCGAGGGCGATTCAACGTGGACGTCCAAGTGATTGGCGGTCAGGTGAGAATCGAAAGGGACCAGGCTCACCGCTTCGTGACCGATGTAGTGGAAGCGTTTCCCGGCGAGATCGAAGCGGTATCTATTGCGAAGCCCAGCCTGGAAGATGTGTTCATCAAGCGAACCGGGCACCGCTTTTGGAACGAAGGCGCAGAGACCACCGAAGACGCGACGAAATCCAAAGCACGCAAGCATTAAAACAAGAACCGACAGAAAGAGTTTCGAATGGCGACACGGAGCGCAACTTTACCAATTCCAATCCCGCGGACTAAAGACGAATTACTGCTGCCTGCTTTCACCCTCTGGCTGCGGGAGGTGGTCCGATTTTATCGCCAGCGCTCGCGCGTTGTAGGCGTCATCGCCTCGCCGATTCTGTTTTGGGTGGCTATCGGTTCGGGCTTTGGCACTTCATTTCGTTCCGGGGCGAATGGCAATCAGAATTACCTGGAGTACTTCTACCCTGGCGCGCTGATTATGATCGTGCTGTTTACTTCGATCTTCACCATGATGTCGGTGATCGAAGACCGCAAAGAAGGATTTCTGCTCTCGGTCCTAGTAGCGCCGGTTTCTCGATCTGCAATCGTGCTCGGCAAAGTCCTGGGCGGGACCACGCTATCCACAATTCAGGGACTAATTTTTCTGGTTTTCGCGCCGCTGGTAGGAGCGCACATCGGACTCGTCGACTTCGCGCTGATCGTCGTTACTATCTTCCTGGTTTCGTTCGCACTCACCGCGCTGGGCTTCGCTATTGCCTGGCCGATGGATTCAACCCAGGCTTTTCACGCGATCATTAATTTGTTTCTGATTCCGCTATGGTTGTTGTCGGGCGCCCTCTTCCCCATTTCCGGCGCATCAACTTGGCTGCGAGTACTGATGAGAATTAACCCTCTAACTTACGGCGTCGAAGCATTGCGCCAGCTTCTATATCCGTCGAACGAGGGGTCTTTGGCATCCTCACTCGCGACTTTGATCCTGTTTTCATTGTTCATGTTCGGCTTGGGCTTTGTGATGGTGAACCGTCGAACCACGAAGCCGGCAGCGTAAATGCGGTCCCGTCACTTTCCCAGAGCCTGATTCAGTAACGACGCCAGTCTGATCCCCGCCAACGCCAGGCGCCTGTTCACGATACCGATCTCATTTTCGTAATAGCTTTCATCGACGGGACCGCCGTCGCGCAACCAGGCTTTTTTCGCCAGAAGAAAAGACTCATTAGCCCATTCCGAGGGCGTTCCATCTGCCTGGATCGTCAGTCTGCGGCTCGCGATCAGCTCATCGATTCGGGATACATATTGCTTTTCAGAAAGTCCCGTGTGCTCAATCAGCCCAATGTCCCACGCGAAATGCAGGTTGCACGGATATTTTCCACATTGAGATGAACCGAACTCGACCACGTGAATATCGTTGCCGCCGCGCGCTTCTCCCATCGCATGCATGGGTTGGTGCACATCGCCGACAAAATGCACCAGAAACTTCAGGGCCTCGATCCGGTCCTGTCTCGGAGAATTTCGATCTGCCAACACCTGCTTGAACATCGTAATCCGGTCGACCACGCAGTTGTGGTGGTCTTCTAGCGTAGACGGGTGCTTCTCATCTGGGCGGAAACAATCCCGCGGTTCGGAAAATCCGCTTGCGTCTTCCGGGATATCGACAAAGTGCCAGCCATAGCTCTCGGGGTGCTCTGCCTTGATGTCATCCGCCCAGACCGCGACCGCGGCCAGATCATCATTGCCTAATAATTCCTTCACATGAAGCCGTGCCATTGGAGTCAATCGCTCCTGTGCAATGTCGCCGACAATGCGATGACCCTCCGGTCCCCAGGCAAGTGAGGGGATTGATATCGAAATCAGTAGAAGTAATAACGCGGCAGGATTCTTCATGCAATTCATGTTAACAAGCTCGGTTTTGCCGCACCAAACTAACCAACGACTCCCCCTGCTGCAATAACTTCGCTGCATGGTACTCTCAAGTTGCTCTGGGGTCGATTGCTCTCTCGAAAGAGTGGCAGCGCCCAACGAAAATTTCCGGCGCTTGTTGCGCACGGTTGCAATGCTCTCCGATCTCGGTCCCGAGATGACGGCCGAGCGGGACTTTGCCCAAACCGCAAACGTCATGCTCTCCGCGCTGATGCATTCAACCGGTGCGCGTGAAGGCGTGCTGTTCGTATTCCTTGAAAAGCCGGCGATGCTCAACTCGATTACCTCCCAGGGATTCGCGCTGATTCCCGACCCTTCGGTCATCCCTCTTCTCCCGCGGCACGTTCACGCATTGACTACCGCGCAGGGTGCGATTTTATTGGCTCAATCGTCTTATGACACTTTCCTCAGCGCCAACGGCAACGTAGCGCCTGAACTGTTTCGTTGTGTGGCTCCGCTGAAGGTGGCAGGAAAATTGGTAGGTGCCGTCGCACTCGGGCGGCGCGAGGGCGACGCCCCTTATGACGAAGAGGGTCTGCAGTATCTTGACCTCTTGTGCCATTACGTGGCACTGTCCGTTCACAACCATGCGCTCACGCAAACTCTCACCCAACGTGTGGCTGACAATCTGCGCCTGATGGCTTCATTGCACGGATTTTACGACAACACTCTGGAGGCATTTGCCACCGCCATCGACGTAAAGCACGTAAATATTCACGGGCATTCGCTCCGCGTCGGCAGGTATGCCGCTGCAATCGGCGACGCGCTGGGGCTGGATTCAAACGATGTTGCCGCCGTGCGCTCTGCCGGATACCTTCACGATATCGGGAAGGTGGCTGTCGATAAGCGCCTGTTCGGTAAGCCGACGACGCTAGACGCCGAAGAATTTCGGGAAATGGCGGACCACACAACTGTGGGCCACCAGATTGTGACGGGAGTTCAATTTCCCTGGCCATTCGTTCCGGAAGTCGTGCGGTGGCATCACGAACGCGCTGACGGCTCAGGTTATCCCGACGGACTTCTGAACGAAGAAATTCCCATGCAGGCAAGGATCGTCGGCCTGGCAGATACGTTTGACGCCATGACCAGCCCGCGTCCTTATCGCGAACGCATATCGTTGGGCGCGACTCTCAGCGAGATCGTCAGGAATACGCCGCAGAGATTCGATCCGGCTGCCGTGCAGGCGTTGCTTGTCCAACTTCGCCGCGACGCGGTAGGAACTAACCGGGCTCCATTTCTGGAAGGCTCTGCTGGCCAGCTAGCGCCCACCGATATCGACCACCTAGCCGCCAATTTGCAGCACAAAACCTCCGGCGGACGCTTGTATCTCACCTAGAACCACTGCTCCGGAATCCAGGCAAACTCATCGACTTAATCAAGGACGGCAAATCCGTCTTCGGGCTTCGTAACCAGCAACATTCGCCGCGAGTGGGTTAATAATGTGAGTGTACAACGCCTATTGTTGGTTGAATTCTCTGGTCAAATCGCAGTCTGATTCGTGATTGTCCAGGTAGTTTCCGCAATAGACAGGAAACAGCGTAGGGTGCGCCGAAATCTTTTGTTCCATTGACCACGTCGATTTCAGGTAACTCGATTTCTCCCGGGTCTCGAAGGCGGCTTGCCCGCCACCAACGCGGTCATCCCACCATCCACCAGATAAACTCCGCCGGTCATGAACGAAGCGTCGTCGCTGCACAAGAACACGATCACCTTTGCAATTTCTTCGGGACGCGCGATTCGACCAAGCGCATGCAGTTCTCCGATGTCTTGAAGCAGCGGGGCGAGACCGTCCGTATTTTGTGCGCTCGACCGGAACATCGGAGTATCCACGGCGCCCGGGCAAACGCAATTTACCCGAATGTTGTCCCGCGCGTGATCGATTGCAAGCGATCGTGTCAGCCCGACGATAGCGTGTTTGCTGGTGACATAAGCGACCGAGTTCGGTAAAGCCCCGGCAGCCTGCACCGAAGAGACATTGACGACCGAAGCGCTCGCGGTCTTCATAAGTGGGAAAAAAGCGCGAAAGCTGAGAAACATCGCCTTGACGTTTATCGCCATGACTTCGTCCCAGGTCTTCTCCGACGTGGTGACGCCAGTGCCGTATCGTTGAATGCCTGCGCTGTTAACAAGAAACGCTACGTTTCCGAATTCTTTTGAAATCTGAGCGGCGGCGGTTTCAACTTCGCGAGAAGAAGAGACGTCACAAGAAACGAAGCGCACGTTGGAGCTACTGTTGGATGGCTGGACTCGGTCGAGAATCACGACCTTGGCCCCGCGGGAGGCAAATTCTGCGGCCGTGGCTTCCCCAATTCCCGATGCGCCTCCGGTGACAATTGCAACCTTGTCCGTCCAATCTGCGGTGATCTTTTTCATGCTGCCTCCACCTATCGGCGCGTCGATACACTTCCTCACTTACGCTTGCGGCGCGGAGTTGGTCCTTTTCGCCGGACCGCAGCGGACTGTGCAAAGCGCGTTTCCGGAACGATGGCGAACCACTCGGGCCGTTTGGGATCGCGATCATACGCGTAACCACCTTCTCTTCGAAAGAGCTCCGCATATTTCTGCAGCTTTTCGCGGTCCAACTCCACGCCGAGTCCCGCCGCGGCTGGCAAGGCAATCTTGCCGTCAACATACTTCATCTTGCCGCCTACGATGATGTCATCGAGGAGATGATGATAGTGTGCGTCGGCGGCGAAGGTGATGTTCGGCAGGCTGGCGCCTAAATGCATCATGGTGGCAAGCTGAATCCCCAGTTCTCCACTCGAATGAACGCTGATGCCCCGCTGAAATTTCTGACAAACTATTCCTGCCATCCATGCCTGACGCAGGCCTCCCCAGAAAGTCGTGTCCAGCAGAATGACGTCAATGGCATCAGTTCGAATGCAGGCTGCGAGTTGCTCGAAATTAACCACTACGGTGTTGGTCGCAGTCGGAATATTCACAAAACGGCGAACGCGGCGCATCCCTTCAAGGCCCCAGCACGGGTCTTCGTAGTAGTCGTTACGAACATGCTCGATGGCGCGACCGATGCGAATGGATTCCTCTACGCTCCAGGCCGCGTTGGGATCGAGCCGAAAGGAATCCTGCGGAAATTCGGCGGCCAGCGCGAGGTACACTTCGAGATCATGATCGGGAGAGAACACGCCGCCCTTGAGTTTGTGTGAACGAAATCCGTGTTTCCGTTTGAGGTCCTTGGCCGCATTCACAATCTCACTGGCGCTCTCTTCGCCGCCGAGACCTGTCTTGGGATCGCGATACCGGTAAAACAAATAGCTGGCGAAGGGAATCTCTTCTCGCAGGACGCCGCCCAGTAGGTCGCAAGCCCGAATGCCAAGTTTTTTTCCTGCGAGATCGATGCAGGCAAATTCGATGGCCGCGTGCAGCTGTGCGCGATTATTGTACAGCGAAGCAGTCGGATTACAGATTTTCCAGTAAAGCTGCTCAAGCTGCAGCGGATCGTGACCGAGCAGGTAGCCCTTCAGCGCGCGAATCGCATTCTCGGCGCTTTCTCCACCACCTCCCATCTCCCCAAGGCCGATCAGTCCCTCATCGGTCTCGACTTCGACGATGGTTCGGACAAATCTTCCCCAGTGTGCACCATTGGCATGACGCAGCGGAGCTTCCAAGGGAACGGCAACCGTAGTCGCGCGAATATCAGAAATCTTCATTGGTTCATTTCCTCTCGAACTGCGCTGGCGCACATCTCCGGTAGATCAACTCGGCCGATTTCGCCACGCAACCCCACTAGCCTTGCCGTTCCACTCGAAATACTCAGTTCCCCAGATTCCGTGATACCCGCAAACACGCCCATGAAGTACCGCACCCAAAATGTTTGGTTGGCGGGAAGGACGAGATAAGTCGGAACATCAAACAACCGCGGCCGTCGGAGCCGATTGCGTCGCGTTTCAGGGTATGGGGACACACCGAACTCGAAGGCTCGGACCGAAACATTCTTGCACCAGGGTTTCTCGGATCGAGCGTGGCGCTCGTCCCAGATTCCAAGCCAGGGAAAGAAACGCCGGGGCCATAGATAGAACAGAGCGAACTGCAAACGTTTATTTCCAGCGACAAAATTGCCGAATTCGTCTGATGGTCGCACTCGAAAACCGGAGAAGTCATTCGCTTGTGCGTTCGCACTCAGCGGCTCGCGATAATCGCGCGAGCGACCATCCTTTCGCGGCGCTAGCGGCCACTCCGTCTCAGTATTCGGAAGCAAGCTTGAACCGATACCAAACGACTCCGGATGAGTGGTCCCAAGATCGCAATTCGCACTCGCCCAAAAGCCGTCTTCGCAGAATGATGGCCCAAACGAAACGTGCTGCTGCCATCCCAGCGGACGATCGCAACTACACAAATTCTGGACCTTTTCTTCAATTACCGCACAGGGGCCAACGACTTTCACACGTCGCGAGAATCTCAACTTTCCCAGAGTGTCATGACACTCGCCGACAATGCTGTTTTCGTCAGACGTATGCCACGTCCATGGCTGCACCGCGACCTGGCCATGAGTGACAGCTCCGGATGCTGCTTCGCGTTTTGAAGGCGGGCCGTAGAGATCGAGAGCGATGCTGTGTCCGAGTATCGACGCCAGCAGCCTACCTTCCGGCGGTCCCCCGTACTCTTCGTCTACGATTTTCGACGTGACTGATGAAGGTTCAAGAGACGGCCAAGGCGGCTGCCAGTAAGGGTTTGAGCTCTCGTCAAGGCCTTCAGCACGAAGTGCCGCAATGTGCCCCCCCTCCTCTGCGAGTGCGATCTGCAACTCCTGACTCCCAACCCAAATCACCTTGCGTCCATTGGGCAAAAAATCGCGCTGCACCTTTTAGGCTCCTGCCCTGCGCTGATGGGAGTTCGACATTGAAATTTGCAAGAAATTGCAATCCAGAATAATACTGGAGTTGGGCTTCCGCCGAAATGCTCTCGTAGTGTCTGACCAGAATCAAATGACCTCAGAACCAATCTGTGTTGCGCCGACTGGCGACCGTTGCGGCGAGGGCGTAATTTGGCATGAAACTCACGGTTCCGTCTATTGGAACGACATCAATCGATTTCTGATTCATCGCTTTACTCCTTCGAGCAACAGCGTTCGATCCTGGTTCTTTGATGAGCCGGTGACCGCCTTATCGCTCACCAGCGCAGATAACATCCTTGCGGTCGCGCTAGGGTCGCGTGTGATCCTTTGGGAGCCGGAGACCGATTATCGTCACGACCCAATCTTCGTGCTTGAAGGGTGGCCGCATGTCCGTCTGAATGATGGACGAGCCGATCCCCGAGGTTCCTTCTGGGTGGGGACAATGCGAAACAATGTAAAGCCGAATGGGTCGCTGGGAGAAGCTGGTGGCCAGGATGGAATGCTTTATCGCATTGATCCCGACGGTCGCACGAGCGTTCATCGGCGAAACATTGGGATTTCGAACACTCTTGCCTGGAGTCCCGACCGGCTGCGTTTTTATTCCGGCGATACGCTCGCGAATGTAATTTGGGCATACGACTACGATCCGCAAACCGGGGACATAGCGAACGAGAGACCATTCCTGAAAGATTTTTCGCGCGGCTTACCCGATGGTTCTTCGGTGGACTCTGAGGGATTTCTCTGGAACTGCCGATTCTTTGGAGGGTGCATTGTGAGGGTCGCACCGGACGGGAAAATTGACCGCGTAATTGAGATGCCGGTGAGAAACGTGACTACGTGCACCTTCGGCGGGTCCGATCTCCGGACTCTGTACATTACGACGGCATCGAACGATGCCGCGGTGGGTGATCGGCTTGCGGGAGGGCTCTTCGCCCTTAGAACCGATGTTGCCGGTCAACCGGAAAACCGCTATTCTCGGCGCCTTCGTGGGTGACTGATAATCCTGAAGATCCACAGTCAGAGAACTGTCCCGCACCGTTAAGGTTCGAATTGTGCCCACAAATTTTCGAGCCTCGCCGGATCGGAGACCCATTGAATGGATTCAGGGTTGCGGTGCAAGTGTTCGTAAATTGGCATCTCTGAAGAAAGGCCCAGTTCCGGATATTCTCTTGCTTCTCTACGGCGAAGCTTCGAAAGGGAGTAGTTTGGATTGCGTTCCCAGGTGAGACCACCATCGCTGGCAATCAAAGGAAACCAGGCGAGCCCGCGGTGTGCGCGCATTTGTGTGTAATCGAAGCCGTATTGCCGATCACACCAAGCCCCAAATACTAATTTTGAATTCGGATCTGCGTTGGCGACGTAATGCGCCCACCCCGGAGGCATTACGACGCGCTGGCCCGGGCCGGCTTCGACAGCAATGCAGCGACCGGGGTCGTCCCCGGATTTCTCCTGGCAATAGATAACCGCGCGGCCTTGCCATATCTCGAACAACTCTGGGGTTGACCAACCGCAATGAGGAGAGATCGCATGAACGTGCCCTTGGCTACGCACCGGTTCGTCGCCGAGCCTGCCGCTGGCGTAGATCACGACGCCGAAGAGCAGCATGCGTTTCTGAAGTTCGTTGCGATCTTCAACCCGGCCGACGTCCATCGCAATCGAATAAACCGGATCAGGCCCAACGCACCTCGGATTGCGGAGGCTGGTTCGAATCGCGTCAAGCGAACGATACTCCGGCCCGGGCCCGAACACTCCAGTACCGTAGCGAAAATCCATGGTGTCAGTCAGAAACTGAATGTCTAGACCGGGATCAAAGCTCCGAGAATTCGTTAAGTACTGGGAAGCGGGAGGCGTCACCCGTTGCTCCCCACCAGCATGGGCCTGCCCTTAACATTCAGCAGGCGTGCACCAAAACCTTGGTCGCGGATGGATTCATAATCGTGACCTGCGTCGCTCGGCCAGCAGGCCACAAATCGCAGCGGAACATTTCCGGTGTTTGCCACTCGGTGCGCGGTGTTGGGAGGAATAAAGTGCAGGCTACCGGCCGACATCGGCTCCATGCGTGTCTCACGCTTCTCATCCATTAAGATAAGAGCGCCTTCGCCTTGAGTGGTCCCGTAGTATTCTGTGCGATTTCGTTTCTGATGAAAGTGGCCGTGGGTCATGAAGTACTCGGAATCTACCCGGCCAGGTTCTACAACCGTGCTTCCCCAGAATTGAGCGCCTTCGGTTCCGTCGGGAACCGGACACCATGCTTGCACTCGATAGACGACGGCTTTGGGATCCATTGCGCGCCGCGCCTCTTCATTTGCAAAGATCCCCTGCAATTGCCCAAGTGTCTTGACGCTTTCGCGAACCTCCACATCAGGCAGTAAGAGCCCTTTCTCCCAATCCATTTGCATCATCACATCCGCCCTCTGGCCGTTGAGCAACTAGAACATGACCTTGAGCGAAAATTGCACTTGGCGATTGGTGCCATTACCGATCGCGCCGCCAGCTACGTCAGCAATGGTTTGGCTACTTCGGCCAAAATTGGTGTTCGGTTTGCATGTCCCTGACGGGTTCGTGGGGCCTGTATAAGTTATCGACGAGCAAATCCCCCCATCAGGGTTCGTGAAATTGGGATGGTTCAGAATATTGAACAGGTCGGCGCGGAACTGCACCTTGATCCGTTCCGTCACTGGAAAGTTTTTCATGCCTGACATATCCCACTGAAAGAAAGCCGGGGCGCGTAGGGCATTGCGTCCGACCGATCCAATATCGTGTCCCCAGACCCCCTGGAAGTTTGGCTCAAGCTGGAACGCGGCTGAGTTGTAGCTCGTGTTCGGCCAGCTATGGTTTGAAAGCCAAAGGGGCTGGCCCGAGACGTAATCAGGTCGCATCGGGTTTCCAAAGAATCCGCTTACTACCTGGATATTTTCGGGAAGCCCTGAACGAGTCTGGAGAATGCTTGATGCCTGCCACCCGCCCAACACGCCGCGTACGAGGGAACTGGAATCCTTGAGGTCAGGCAAACTGTAAACCACGCTGCCGGTCAGGTTGTGCCGCACGTCCCAATCTCCGCTTCCTCGATCGAGATTGGGGTTGAACGGATCAGACCAACCACCGAACACATTGACCAGATCATCGATTTCGTGCGACCAGGTATAGTTTGCCTCGTAATTAAGTCTGCCCGCATTATGGCGGACCTGCACCTGCAGTGCGTTGTAATTGGAGTAGAGCTTGTTGTAATCCAGGTTCTCGTTCGCAAACCGTGGGTACGGCCGCGTCGCGATGTTGGGGTTCGGTTCTGTGGGATTGAGGTTTACGGCGGCGAAGTCAACGCCAGCCTGCATATGCTGAGTCTTGTTCCCTGTGTAATTCACTGTCAAGACTGTGCTCGGAGCGACCTCTTGCTGTATGCCGAACAACCAATTCGTCGAGTAAGGGTCCTTGGGGTTCTGCGGAAATATCGTTACATTCTGCGTTCCCGCGAGAAGGGGTGGGTTGGGAGAGGGGTACGCTATGGAGAATGGCGGGGTAGCAAAGATAGCCTGCAAGACGGTCACGTTGTAATTGGAATAAGCGGGTACGTTTGTGGTCAAGCCGAAGCCAAACTGCATCGGCATGTAAAACAATCCGCCATAACCATGGATGACGGTTTTTCCTTTGCCGAACGGGTCGTAAGCGAATCCCACGCGAGGCGCAAAGTCGGTCTTCGGAGCGTTATAGGGAGACTGGGTGGCTGGAAGAAGCGACTGAGTGGCAACGTCGAAATTCTGCTGACGGTTTTGACCCTCGCGCCAAACGGTATTGTAGTCATAGCGCAGACCAAGATTAAGCGTAAGTTTGCGCGTTACTCTCCAGTCGTCCTGTCCATAGAAATCCCAATTCGAATTCCTGACACCAAGAAATCCAGGGAACCCGATTTTCGCCAAGACGAAAGGGTTGTCTGTTTCCAGATCGGAGAAAGTGAAGTAGTCATAGCTTTGCTGTGGCCGCAGCCACTCGTTGAGCCTGTTGGCACGAATTTGGGCGCCGAACTTCAGCTGATGAGTACGTACGATCTTGGTCACAGTGTCAAAGACTTCGAACACCGAGAATGGAGTGATTTGGTTAAAGGTATTCGGTCCTGGCAGCGAACCCAAATTGCTGAAGAAGCCGGAAAACCCAGTAAGAGGCTTTGGTGTGTTGGAATTCGTATCAGAATAAAATCGATTGAGCGCTACGCTGAACTCATTAAGCAGCGTGGAATTGAAAGTATGGGTCTCGTCGATCTTCCCCAATTGAGTTCGCAGATATTGTGGTGATACTTGCCCTTGGTTAAGACCCAGCGTGTCATTAGTTAACGAATCATTAATGTTGTAACGGCCGAATAGGCGATCCTTATCTGAAATGGTGTAATCGAGTCGCACGGAACCGGTATCCTCGCGCAGAGTGTCGGGAAGAACCGCCGGATCGTAAACCAGATCTGAGCCGGCAGATGGAGTGGTTATATCCGTGAAACCGGGGACCGCGCATGATGCAGGGGCCGGTATCGCAGTGCATCCTGGCGGCAAAGGCGCAAGCTGAGCCAGTACCGGTTGCATAGCTGGCACGAACTTCGACCGAACGTATGCGCTCACCGTTTCATTCAAAGGAACGATGTTCGTCAGGTGCGTACGGTCGCCTTCGTAATTAACAAAGAAGAAAAGTTTGTTCTTGATGATTGGGCCAGCAAAGTTGCCGCCGAACTGATTAAGCCTCAAAGGCTGTTTAGGTACCGCTGGCGTGTTCTCGAAGTAATCTCTGGCATCGAGGGCATCATTACGAAAAAATTCGAACAATTCACCGTGATACGCATTGGTTCCAGATTTAGTGATGATGTTCATCTGGGGGCCAAGCGAGAAACCGTTCTCTGCACTATACCCGCTGTTCGAATAGTCAATTTCTTGAACGCTATCTAAGCTTGCTCGCGTGACGCGAGATAATTCCTGACCCTCGGTGTCTAGGAAACCATTGATATCGCCACGTGTCGCATTCTGGCCATCAACCTTCACATTTAATCCGGTAAAGATATTTTCCAGACCGTTTACACTGCCTTGAAAAAACCCCGCCGAACCTACTGAGCCAGGAGCGATCTCAAGGAAATCGCTTACGTCCCGGCCATTAATAGGAAGGTTAGAAATTTGCTCGGAATTTAGCGTTGTGCCCGCAGTACTCGAAGCGGTATCAACCGTGGTCGTCGTACCCGTGACCTGGATACTCTGTGCCGTTGCTTGAACGTTCAGGTTAAGGTTGATGTGAACAGTGGCGCCTACATTCAGGACAAACTGCTGGCTGGTGGCAGTTGCGAAACTGCTCGCATCAGCCGCAACGACGTAATTCCCTGAGGGCAGAGCCGAAGCAGTGAAGTTTCCCCCGCTGTCGGTCTGCTGCGTTGTCTTGATACCGGTCCCAACGTTGGTGATTGTGACCGTCGCGTTAGGAATGACCGCGCCCGATGAATCGGTTACGGAACCGGCAATGGTACCGGTGTCGAATTGGGCCGCGAGCGGGAGGGTGAACAGGAAGAAGAATGTCAGAACCGCGGCAACGTGTACCGCCTGAGATAGGCGCATTGCGGCTCCCCGATGCCCATTCAAAGTTGTGTCGGCCATTTTCCCGCCTCTTTCTGTTCGGTGCTTAAACGTTTCTGCTCGTCAGCACTGGGAACTGCGCGGATGTTAAACCCACTGTTTGAGCTTAGTCAATCTTTTTTTTGTTCTATTTGGCATTAAACAATCTTCGTTTTATGCTTTGACGGCCTAAAGCGCACTTGCACGCCAGGCGGGGAGGAACGCGGATCGGCACCCAACGATGCTTTGAAAAATTGCGGGAAGTTATTGAATATGCAGCAATGTACAGGATATTGGCTGATCAAAATGAAGGCCAGCGCCCTTCAGTGCCAAAAAGCCGTCCACTTCCGAGCGTCGGGGTCGATCATGACTCTTCCGCCGTTGATCTGAGAATTTGCACCGACGACGCGCTCAAATTGCCGGTCGTTCATGGAGACAGGAATCTCCACACTGCCGGGACGCTGCGCTGGCGCCGGTTCAAATCTTGCTTCCAATTTCCAACCGTGGCTGGCGAGCGGTTCGAGATCTAGAGTCACGCGTCCAAATCGGGTTGGAGTACGTTCAAGCCGAACAAGCTCGCGAGCAGAAGAATTCGCCGGAATCATGCCTTCCAACAGTCGCATTCGAGGCCCGTCCTCGAGCACGAGCATATGACGCAAGTAGCGGACGCATTCCGCGCTGGCCCAGTTATGAGGCATGTCGCCCCAGTCCTGACCTACGAGCGCGTGCTGTAAAGGTTGCTCCTCGCGCCAGCAATAAAGCGGCGAGGCATGATTCAAGAATCCGCGAAAAGTGCGATCGGCCCACTCCGGCAATCCGGCCCAGAGATAAACCTGTGCGGCAAACGCAGCATTGTAGTTCCAAACGCTCTCATGCCAGAGCCAGCCGGTTTCAGCCGGAACATCTTCTTGCGTGCACGACTGCAGCAGAGCAATGTGTCCACGTACGATCGGATCGTTTTTGTCGAAAACCAGACCGGGAAAAATCGCGTGCGAAAGCGCCCACTGTGCGGTTTGCGGGCGAGGGCGGTTCCACTGCTCGGGATCACGCCACGCGGGATCATCATGCGCCAGCATCGGAAGATAATCGAAGCCGTCGGGATGCCGAACCATTTCCTGCTTTGCCGCGGCAAAAAACGAAGCGCGAAGTTCATCGTAAAAGGGGCGCGCAGTTCGCAGCGAGTCCATGTTGAGTCGCTCGGCCGCTTCCGCAACCGCCTTTAAGCCCGCCAGAGTCCAAACTGTGTTGGTAAATTCCGGACGCACACCTCCGATTCCGCCGTCTGCGAAACCGGGTGCAAGCAAGCCGTAACGCCCATTCGCGCTGTTGCCAGAGCGTGCCTCAGCGTGAAGTTTCAAAAGGAAATCAATTGCGCGCCTGACATCTGGCTCCAGGTCCTTGAAGAATTGCCAGTCCTGCTTCAGTTCACACTGTCGAACCAGCGTAAACATGGCGATGGCTGTATCTTTCCAGTGTTCGCCGCCACTGCCGGCCACAACCTGCCCTGAGGGCAACTGTTTTGTCCACTCCGAGAGCAATCCCTCATCAGCTTCTTTGTCGTAGCCGAGATAGCGCGCTGCCTCGAGCAGGAAATTTCCATCCACGATCCAAAGATTGCGATAAACCGTTGGTCCGACCTCAAACACGAGCCTGCCATTCTTCACCTCTCGCGCCTGTTGGATATTTCGGGCACACGCGGCGAGAAATTCGCCGGTCTTTCCCGGATAACTCCAGGCAGTACTCCCGAATGGCTTCCACTTTCTCCAGAATTCACGCGCTTCATTGGCCAGAACGTCGGGGTGTTGCAGCATTTCTTGTAGAGCGGCAACCGATTGCCCTTCTTGCGGAAAACGAATGAAGTATTGCAGTGGTTGGCTCTGTGAGGCTTCGCCGTGGGGCAAATACAAGGTGTATCCGGCTTCTTCCCAAAACGTGGCGTAGTCGGAAGCAGGTCCCATTTTTGCGGCCAGAAGAAACGGACTGTTTGCGTTTGCTTCGTTGATTACAATCGTGGGCGGTCCAGAACTCTGCTTTAGTGACAGGCACGTTCGAACGTGGATTCGCGGAATGGCCTCCACGGGCGCCTGTTTCGGCAGAATCGTCACTAGCACATTATCGACACGGCCTTCATTGGCGTGGCGTGTGGCGAATGCCGCGAGTTCAAGAGTCGCGGTTGGCCGCTCGATCAACGTATGTACGATGGGAATGTGTGGAGCTTCGAGCCACTGGCGCAATACACGGTCATCCTGCATCCCCGCCAACGAAAAAGTGCACACCGTGGCAAAGTCTTCCATGCCGGCCATCTGTGGATTCGCGAAGCCGTACCGAAGATCGCCGGCTTGACCTACTAAACTCTTTTTCGGGTCGTCGGGAAAACAGATGGTCGCCTGCGACAAGCGTGGCGCATACCGAAAATCTATTTCGTCGGTCTGGACATGTGTGCTTTTGGATTTTGTTCCGAGTTCGGCCAACTCGGTTGATATTTCCGTGCGAGCTGTTCCTGCCGCCGCACCGGAAGCTACTAGTCCCCCGAGGAATGATCTCCGGCTGAGTTCGCCCATTTACTTGCCCCAGACCTGTTGGATCTCCTCCAGCGTCCGGCCCTTCGTTTCTGGAACCATTTTCCAGACGTAAAGGAAGCAAACAAACGAGAGCGCGCCATAGATGGCGAAAGTTCCGGAGAGGTTCAGCACTTTCACAAGGCTCAGAAAGGTGAACGTAACCACAAGCGTGCCTGACCAAAGGGTTGATGTGGCGATGGAAGCCGCGCGGCCGCGCACCTTTGTGGGAAAAATCTCAGAGATGATCAGCCACGGCCCTGGCCCCATTCCTAAGGCAAAAAAGGCGACGTAAAGCAGAATGCTAGCGAGCATTAGAACTGGCGAGATGTTGCGAATATGAAGAGCGATTACCAATAGCGTAAGCGCGACTCCCATGCCTCCGCTCGCAGTCATCAGAATGCCCCGTCTCCCCCATTTATCGAGAAAGATCATGGCAACAATGGTGAAAAGCAGATTCACCGTTCCAATGATCACGTTCGCGAGCAGCGCCATGCCGGTGGACTGACCTGGAAAATGCTCGCTAATGATGACCGAGCCGTAATAGAGGACAGTATTGATCCCGGTTATTTGCGAAAACAGTGCCAGCATCATACCGACCGCGAGGCGCTTGCGCATATCGGTAGAAAACACTTCATGCCAAGAACCTTCTTCAGTTGCAGCTACTCGCTCGACAGCTCCAACTTGTTCTTTTGCGGCTTGAGCGCCAAAGATTCGCGCCAATATCCTCTCGCCTTCGTTGTGCCTGCCCTTGCTGATCAACCAACGCGGGCTCTCAGGGATGACGAGAAGCCCGGCAAGAAACGCAAGCGACGGAATAGCGGCAACAGCCAACATCCATCGCCAACTGTTTTCTCCCAAGCGGGATAACTGCCAGTTGACGAGATACGCGACCAATATACCGATCACGATCGCAAATTGATTGAGGGAAACCAGAGTTCCCCGGTTCTTTGAAGGAGAGATTTCGGCAATGTAAACCGGGGTGAGTACCGATGCGAGACCTATCGCCAGCCCGCCCAGGAGCCGCGCTACCGAGAAAAGCGTAACGGTACTTGCCGAAGCGGCGCCCACAGAAGAGAGAGCAAACAATATCGCAGAGGCAATCAGTGACTTTTTGCGTCCATAACGGTCGCCGATCATGCTGGCTCCGGCGGCTCCTAAAAGACAACCCAGCAGCAGCGAACTGGCGGCAATCTCAGTCTGGAGATTCGACAAGGCGAATTGGCGCCGGAGAAAAAGCAATACTCCATTGATTACGGCGGTATCAAACCCGAAAAGGAATCCAGAAATCGCAGCAGTAGTCGCCAGGAGCACGACATACCCCAAAGACTGCGCCTTCGCGTCAACTTCGGAGTTCGGGCCGGTGACGGATACGTGCATACATCCTCCTCGCGAAAACGCTGCTACTTTAGAGATCGCTCGATTATCTTTCGAGAAGCGCAGCCAATCTCCATCCAACACATGCAGATCTCATCGAGAGCGGACAAAAGCCTTGATGGTTCCGCACTTCGAGCCTTCGGATTCCCCGAAGGGGCGAATGCTATAGGCACCCACATCCGCCGGAACGATGAAGGTTTCTGCATAATGGACTACGAATGGATCGAATGCTCCGGTCGGGCTCTCCACAATCGCCTCTCGTCCTTCCACTAAGTTGAGCACGTTCACTGTCCCAGCCGTATCGTGTGGAGTCTTCTCTGTAAACCAATTTCGGCGTGTCTCGATAAATTCGAGTTCGTGCAGCCCAGTTCGTTCTTCGGTCCATCCTTGGCCGCTGCCAAGAAACTCGATTCGATTAATCAAGCTCTTCTGCGCCCATTCCGTTTGTCTTTCCCACGCAATGTTTGCGATTCCATGGTCAAGATGTATCGGTCGTGGCAAACCATTCATGCCGAGCCGCCCCCAATCCCAGAGTTTGAAGGTGAAGATATAGGGAGTCGCGCTGACTTCAAGAACCATGCTGTTCTTGCCAGAGCAGTGAATGGTGCCGGCAGGAATGAGAAAGTGATCATGTTTCCGGGCGGGAAACCTGTTTACGTAATTTTCAGCCCGAAATGGTGGACCTCCATCCTGCGCTGTTCGCAAATCGCGGATCATGCCTTCGCGATCTACGCCGGTTTTCAGGCCAAGGTACACACAGCCATCTTCGCCAGCATCCAGCAAATAGTAGCTTTCGTCTTGCGTATAGTTCATTCCGAATTGCTTACGGATGTATTCCGTCCGGGGATGGACTTGCAACGACAGATTGCCGCCACCCATGGTGTCGAGGAAATCGAAGCGAATAGGAAACTCGGCGCCAAAGCGAGAATAGATCGAGTTGCCGAGCAATTCCCGTGGTTGAAGAAATGTCAGATCGATGGCGGGCAGCTCGATCTGTATATCACCAAACCCCAGCCACAGGCTGTTCTCTTCGGGTACGCAGTCGAAGCACCACGCATGATTGGGCACATCCCGAGGTAGGTCACAGACCTCTTCCATCCAGTGTCCGCCCCACGGTCCAGGATCGAAATACGGAACCACGCGAAAGGGACGAGATGCTACTTTCTTCAGACCCGCACGAATGCAGTCCCCGCTCACGAGTTTGGGAACTGAGCTGTTTGTGTCCAGGAAGAAATCGGCCTTTGGGAGTAGCTGTTTCTTGAGTCTGTCGGCGGCGCGCCAATCCACAAAAAAAGCTCTCTTATATTTCCGGCTGGGGGTGTCGGTGAGGTTGTCGGTACCAAAATTTGAGATCTGGTTGCGCCGCTGCCTGCCTTGTATCTCCCAGCGCGCCATATCTACATAAACCAGCACGTCCGGTTCGGGAGCAACAAGAGCGGCACCAGTGCCGATGACCAGCAGAAGCCCGCTCTGCCATCTGAGAACCTTGTCCCGCGCCTGACTGAGCTTTGCTTCGTCGAAAAATGCCTGTAGGGCGATGTCGTTCATCCGCCCAAACACTGGATCATCGCCCAACACGTCGCCCAGCATGTTGTCGATACTGTGAGGCGGCTTGAGCAGGTCTGGACCGTAAATTATCTCCGACGGACGCAGCCCCTCTTCTAGCGCGCTCCTTATTGAGCGCTCGAAAACACCTGGATAACACTCTACGCAGAGAACACATCGGTTTTCAGTTGAAGCAGAGCTTAGCCGGCTAATGACTTCTCGCCACCCTACGCAACATTGAGCCGAGGACGTGCTGATGAGAACGCACGGACGTTTATCGTAGTTCGAAGTCCTAGACATCAGTCAGTTTCCATAAGCCAAAAAGTCGGGGTTAAGTTCCTGGCCGCGGGCTCGACTCTTAATGAACTGCCAAAATCCTCAAAACGAAACCTGAAATAGTTTCGTTTTGAGCTTAATCGTAAGAGAAAAGTATCTCTGATGAGGTATTCTGTCAAGAGTTGGGTAAAAAGGCAGATGCGGCGCGCTGACTCAGCATCGGTGCTTCCCGTCTATCAGAAGCACTCTCGGATCACTTGGAATTTGCTCGCATTCGCGATATAACGCGATACGATTGCTGTGCGCCGACAAGGACAAGGTGTCTGCAACCTGCATCGGCTCGATAAAGCGCTAGGGAGGTCTAGCCTGTGAGCAAAGCAACCCGCGTTCAAAGAAGACCAGCGGACAATGGTTCTTCCTCGGGCGCGAATACAGATAGCCCGGACAAGCAGCAGGTCAGGCTTACCACGATTCTCACGGCTTTGCAGCAGTCGGGCTCGGTCTCCGTCGAAGGACTGAGTAAAGAGCTCGATGTGTCTCTGGTGACGATCCGGCGTGACCTGGATGAGCTGGAAGGAAAAGGGTTATTACGCCGCACACATGGCGGGGCGATCTCGATTGAACCTTTCTTCTACGAACCTTTTCGGAATGATCACTCTTTCCAGGCGCAGGTTGAAAGATTCGCGGACGAGAAACGCCGCATTGGACGTGCGGCTGCGGCACTCATCAAACCAGGCGAAATCATCGCTCTCACTCCCGGCACTACCACGACTGAAGTCATTCGTGGTATTCCCCTGAATCACCACATCACGGTAGTTACGAGCACGGTAAATGTCGCGATGGAGCTTTCGAAGCGGAAAGACTTGGAAGTTTTTGTCACAGGCGGGCACTTGCGGGGAGAATGGTTCTCTCTAGTCGGACCAACTGCTGCTCAAAGCCTTTCCCATCTCTCGATCCACACTCTCTTTATAGGCGCCGATGGCATCGATCCAAAACAGGGAGTCAGTTGCTTCAGTCCTGATGAGTCGCAACTTAACTCCACGATGGTCAAACACGCGCAGAGGAAAATCGCGGTGGTCGATCACAGCAAATTCAGCGTAGTTGCCGGCTGGCGAATCTGCCCAACGTCTGAGCTCGACATCCTGGTTACAGATACTGGAGCAACAGACGAGATGATTGAGCCTTTTGAGAAGGCACAAGTTCAAGTCATCCGCGTCTGACGGTTTCAGATAGGGCGTTCACTCCGCGGACTGCAGTCGAGTGGAATGAATAGCAACGCTGGGGATTGTGAATGAATATTGCATCAACATCCGGTTGGCTCAGCCCGCCGCTCCAAAGCCTCGGAACGAAATCACTCAGCAAGAAACGTAGTCCAGGGTTTCCGCCGTAGGAACGCCAGTACTTTCGCCGGGCGGCGTCCATCCCAAGCAAAATCTGGCTGCCAAAACCTTCCGCGAACATGGTCAGCACTAAGCCCAGTGTGGGATTGCCGTTGCTCTCCGGCCAGCGAAAGGCCGAATCATACTCAAGCATCACGCCGGTCGATAGTATCTCTTCGTGATATACAGGATCGGGCCTTCGATCGGTATGCGAAAGTACTAGGTGCGTAAGGGATGCGCCCAAATCCTGAAATAATCGAACCTGCTCCAGCGCGCCGGCGCCCTGTTCAGTGTGCGTGAGAATCGGGGCTCCAGTTTTATTGTGTGCGATTACCGCCGCCTCAATCACCTTGCGCTCGTGCGGCGTTGGCTGGTCGCCGCTGGTAGCGACCTTGATCACTCCAGCTTTGTGCGGAGTTCTCAAAATGGCCGGGCCATTACAGTCGCGCGCATCAATTCCAACCTCAATTTCTGAAATGAATAGCTCAGCCATTTCCTCAACTGAGAGATGTTCTCCCCAATGCCCCGGAGGATAGTACTTCTGAAGATGAAGGCCCGTGGGGCAGACAATGTTCACGCCGGCGCGCGCCGAGATCCGGGCCAGCTTGATCGCATTTCTTCCTCCTCCGCATGGCATGGAATCGATCAGCGTTTTCCCACCGGCTTCGCGGAACTCCAAAACATCAGCACAAGCAAGATCAACCGAATCCAGGAGAAAATCAGGATTGCAGAACGTGGTAAAGCTCGGATCAATAATGATGTGCTCGTGCGAGTAGCAAATACCCGCAGCAGCATGATCGATGTCACCCGTGACGGTTCGAAGGAATGACATTGCTACTCCAAAGACAAAATGGCACCGTTCTCCCGAAGCTCTTGCAGCAGAGTTGCAACCTTGAGTTCTCGGGGAGACTGCTTTTGAGATACGCACAGTGCTGCCGCGGTTCCGGCGGCCTGACCCATCGCCATACATTGCGCCATCGAGCGGACGCTGGCATGAGCATCATGAGTCGCAGAGAAGCAACGGCCGGCGACTAGGACATTCTCAAGACCGAGCGGAATCAGGGCGCGAAACGGAATCCCTACGCAACTGCCATCTGGTAAGTACTGCCATTTTGTGTCATGGCCCGGGTGATGTTCCTCGATCGGAGCTCCGCACAATCCGATCTGGTCCTCGAACTGTTTTGCGCTGAGCACATCTTCGCGAGTAAGCCTGTATTCACCTTGAACGCGCCGGGTTTCACGCACACCGATCTGCGTGCCGAAGGCAACCAATTCGGATTTGGCGTAACCCGGAATGCACTGTTTGAGAAACCGGACGTACTCGAGCGCCTGCTTTCGGCCCTCAATTTCCGCACAACTGAGTAGTTCCGGATCGGAGGCGTTTTGAATCTCGCCATTCTTTCTCACGAACGACTGCACTCGAGTCATATTTGTCGCCATCATGCCGGGAATCGGCGTTACATGATCGCTCCCCTCCCGACGGGGCAGATCAAATTCTCCCGACTGGGCCGCAGTCGCCATCCGAGAATGGAACTCCTCTTTCGAGATTGCTTTTCGCAAGCCCACGTCAACGTTGCCTACCTTAAAAGTAGTGGTGAGCATTTGCGCTGGCTCATGTTGTCCTGCCAATTCGCACGGGACACCTGCGAAGTGGCAAAGATCAGCATCACCCGTAGCATCAACAAAGAAATCAGCCTCGACTTTCATCAGGCCCTTCTTGGTCGCCACGGTCACGGAGCGGACACGGCTTGTTGAAACCTCCGCCTCCTGAATCCACGCGTGCAACAGAATGAGTGCGCCCGAGTCGAGGACAAGGCGTTCCCAGACTACTTTGAGATATTCGGAGTTGTAAGTGATACCGGTCCCTGCGCCATAGGTGTTTGGTCGTTCGAAACAGGCGTCGAATTTATGCAAGGCAGCGACAACATCATCAGCAATGCCGCTTATGACTTTCAGTGAGCGCGTGCCGGGAGTATAGAAGCCATAGAAAGTATCGAGAACTGCCGTACTGGTTCCACCCAGGAATCCGTATCGTTCGATCAATAAGGTTCGCGCTCCCGCCCGAGCGCCAGCGATAGCAGCGGTTGATCCACTGGAGCCCGCGCCTGCCACAATCAGATCAAATTTATTGTTGAGAAGACTCATTGGCATCTCGCAACGGAATGTTTGGGCGACTCCGGCGAATACCCGTGCATGGTGCACTTATGGCCTATTCGCTTCGATTCGGTCATTTTCATGCACGTTTATACGCGATAAGAAAGTAATTTGCTAGCGGAAAGGGGACACCCGGTGTATCCTGTGCCGTGGCAAAGAAGCACAAATCAAAGGACAGCGGCGCGCAATCCGAGGTTTCGCAACCCGGCTCTGCAGCTCTTCAGTTCTATGCGGCTGCAACTGAGGCTATCGAACGGGTGAAGCAAAACGAGCTCGACGCGGTGGTAGCTGCGTCTCGAATCTGCGCCGATAGCATCGGACGCAGAGGGCTCGTTTTCCTATTCGGAAGCGGACACTCCCGGATGATGGTCGACGAAATGACGCCGCGCCAGGGATGCTTCGTTGGTTTTTACCCTGTCGTCGAGTTGGCGGTATCGAACTACTCCGCGATCATCGGGCCAAATGGTTTGCGTACTGCCCTGCATCTCGAAAAGTACGAAGGGTACTCGGAGCAGGTCTTGCAGGGATTCCACTTCGGCCCGCATGACGCGTTCATCGTCATCTCAACCAGCGGCATACGGCCTTTGGTGGTGGAAATGGCGTTGGGAGCGAAGTCGCGAAAGCTGTCGGTTATTGCAATCGTTTCGCGCAGACATTGCGAGTCGGCCCGAGCGGCTCATTCCTCTGGAAAGAAACTGATCGACGTCGCTGATGTTGTGGTCGACAATCACAGTCCGGTCGGGGACTGCGCCGTCGACTTGCCCGGGCTCGACTCGCGAACCGGCCCGCTCTCGACTTTGACCGGCGCCCTGATTATCAACATGATTCGCGCTGAAACGGCTCGTATGCTGATCGAGAGTGGCCACAAGCCTGTAATGCTTCCTAGCCATCAATTTGCGCAGAACGACACCGCCGAGAATCAGTTGGATAAGTTCTACGAGGCCTATCGCAAAAGTCTTCGCCACCTATACGAATAAGAATCCATGGCACGAGTTCTCCTGATCACGGGATCATCCGGTATCGCTGCAGCGACCGCGAGATTGGCAACCCGACGTGGGGATGCCGTGTTCGTGGTCGGAAAAGAACTTCGCGAGTGTGAAGAACTGACGAACGAATTGAAGGACGCGGCCTTTTTTGTCGCCGACGTGTCGGACGAGCACGCGGTTAAGAATGCGACAGAGTCTTGTTTCTCGCATTTTGGCCACGTAGATGCTGTCTTCAATGTTGCAGGCTTGAGCGGGCGTTCTCTTGGAGACGGCCCTCTTCACGATTGCTCGACTGCAGCCTGGCAGACCTTGATGAATGTTCATGCATCAGGAACGTTCTTCGTTTGCCGTGCCGTTCTCCAACATTGGCTAAGAACAAAGCAAGCTGGAGCCATTCTGAACACGGGAAGCGTTCTCGCGCGATTTCCCGAGCGCAGGTTCTTCGCGACACATGCTTATCCCGCGAGTAAGGGCGCGGTAGAATCCATGACGCTCGCGGCCGCTGGATACTACGCTCCCCACCGCATCCGGATGAATGTTTTGGCTCCTTCGCTGGTACGGACTCCAATGAGCGCGAGAGCGCAGTCGAATCCAGCCATCATTGAGTTCATGAAACACAAACAGCCGCTCAAGGGAGACCTTATCGAGGCAGATGAGGTGGCACGAATCGCACACTTTCTGTTGAGCGACGATTCATTTCCGATAACCGGTGAAGTTGTACGCGTCGATGCCGGTTGGGCAGTCACAGGATAAGTCACGGAGCAGAACATGAAAGATGACATCTCGGCAGGATCTTCGCTGTTTTCACCGAACTGGAGCCGCAGGGCGTTTCTTAAAGGGAGCTTGGCTGCGAGCGCACTTCCCAGAATTGCGGCGGCGGCTTCCGCCTCGCTACCGCGCAAGCATCTGCCGAGAATTCCGACCGTCAACGATTTAGCTGGCGATCGTCTTGTCCATGCCTGGAGAGATCTCTACAATTCGCCGACCACGCAAAACGAATATGGATACGTGCAGGCGACAAAATCTGTTTCTGGCCTCACGGCCCTTTCCCTGCCGCCATTTGCTTGCTGCGGAGTGCCTGATACGCCGTGGAGTCCAGGGTTTCTGCTCACCTGTGAACTGTTCCTGAACGGCAGAATTCTACTCTCCTATTCTCCCGGCGGAGATACGATCTCGTATCAATGGTATCCGCATCGGTTCGTCCGCGAGGCCGACGTTGATGGGCTGAAGTTCACGACGGAAACCTTCATGCCCGCGAAACGCCGTGCGGCGGCGCAATTGATGCGCGTTAAGAACCTTAGAAATACATCTCGAAAAATAACTCTCGGCTTCGACATGCGGGCCGCGGTTTCCCAGAAAACGACGCAGTGGATGGTGAATTCACCCGGCGAGGCCGACAACGCAATTCATTGGGACGCCTCACGCGGCGCTCTGATATTCGAGGCAAAACACAGCCAGGCGGTATCTGTTCAGGGAATCTCGCCAAAGCCGAGCCGGGTTGATTCAGGCCGCATGGTACTTGTCGAATTGGAGCTGGGACCGGGTGAAACGAAGGAACTACATTACATCAATGTAGTCGATGCCAATTCAAAAGACGCATTGGCTGTTTATGACCAACTTCAGTCGGGCTTCGCGCAACTCGCAAACGACAACGAAAACTCATTCAACAGCTTGCTTCGATCTGCCTTTACAGAAGGAAACTCAGACTTTTCTGGATATTTGCCGCAACTGCAAACTGACGATGAGTCTCTCTGGCAGCTATATCACGCGGGTTTTAAGAACCTGCTCTTCGCAAGGCGCGCTTCTCCAGATTCGAAGTATGGAACTACTTACATCACCCTAGGAGGGCACGTCCTTCCGACCCTGAGTTTCCCATGGGATACGTCGTTGACTTCTTTGAGCCTGGCGTTGCTCGATCCAGACGCACTGCGCCGGCTAGTTGAAAACTGGTTCGTCCAAGATATGCACCAGCACCTCGCGACAGACTACGTCAGCGGCGAAGGGGTCGGACCGTGGTATGCGGTCAATGACATGGCCATTGTGCGATGCGCTCAAAATTACCTGCGAGTGACGGGCGACTTTGCCTGGCTAGACAAACGTGTTGGCGACAGCACGGCGCTGGATCATCTGGTCTCACATGCAACGTACTGGAAGCAGCTGGACAAGCAAGGGCACGGATTCGGTGATTACGGGAAAATCGAAAACCTGCTTGAGGTTGTGAGCACTTACCTCCACGAAACTGCGGGAATGAACGCTGGCAATGTATCTTCCATGCGGTTTGTCGGCAGTTTGCTGGAGCGACGCGGAGATTCCTCACGCGCGGCGCAATTGCGAAGTGAGGCAACAGAGCTTGCGAATAGGATCAATGAGAAACTCTACGTTGGCGGAAAAGGCTGGTGGAAATGTGGCCAGCCCGACGGTTCATTTGTGGAGGTGCGTCATTGCTACGATTTTCTCTCCGTTATCGACAATATGTTTGAAGATCTGAGTGAGTCGCAGAAAGAAGAGATGGGCCGCTTTTTTTGGCAAGAACTGCACAGCGATTTCTGGATGCGGGCACTCTCTCCAAACGATGTCGATGCGACCTGGAACATTCGCCCCGACCACAGCTGGCTTGGCGCATACTCGGCTTGGCCGCCAGCGACAGCGAAAGGACTGTACAAAGTGGATCATTCTGCTCGCGTTTCGGCCTGGGTCAAAAATCTAGCCAAGGCAGGAAATCAAGGGCCGATTGGACAAGCGCACTTTGTCGAAACGGTATTCCCGCGCGAACACGGAGCCGCTTATAAGTGTCCGAACGACGCGCCATACATCAACGACTGGTGCTGCATAGCGGGCGGGGGATTCACCGATTTAGTGATCGACACTATTTTCGGCGCGAATCTGACGTTGTTTGACGGCATTAAGGCCCAACCAAAGCTGGGTGACTTTGACCCTAAAGCACGGCTGGTGAATCTGCGCTATCAAGGTAAGAAGTATGTGATTTCCACGAAGGGATCTGTGGCTGGCGAGCTGAACTGACACATTGGAGGGGAATTGAAAGCATTCGCCATCGATTTTGGGGGGACACACGCCACCTGCGGCCTGGTGGAAGATCAAGCCATTCTTGAGTGTGAAAGTCTCGACACAGACCGAGCCAGGAGTTTGCGCGCGGTGCTCCCCACCATCGAGAAGATTTTTCGCAAGCTGGTCAAACGCCAATCTCTCACCTTTACGGACTTTGCCGGAATTGCAGTAGGCTTCGCTGGGCTGGTCGATTCAGGCACCGGACGTGTCTTGTCCACGAATGGAAAGTATGACGACGCAAAAAGCACCGACATGGCGGGGTGGAGTCGAGATAATTTCGGCTTGCGCTTGTGCATGGAGAATGACGCACGCATGGCATTGCTCGGCGAATGTTATGGAGGCGCAGCAAGAGGTTTCTCCGACGTCGTCATGATGACCCTAGGCACTGGGATCGGCGGCGTTGCCATGATCGAAGGCAAGCTGCTTCGAGGAAAGCATTCGCAGGCAGGCTGTCTGGGCGGACACCTTCCGGTTCTGTTTAACGGCCGGCCGTGTACATGCGGTGCCATCGGTTGCGCCGAAGCCGAAGCTTCTGGATGGGCGCTCCCCGCGATCGTGAAGGATTGGCCCGAAGCATCCGCGAGCGCGTTGTCCAAATACTCAAATATCGGATTCAGAGATCTCTTCGAAGAAGCCGCGAACGGAGACGAGATTGCGCTCGCTATTCGCGATCGATGCCTCAAAGTCTGGGCTGCGGCGGCGGTAGGGTTGGTTCACGCTTACGATCCTGAACTCATCGTGATTGGTGGCGGAGTAATGCAGAGCGCCGCTGTAATCATTCCTGCAATCGAATCGCACGTGCAGAAACATTCCTGGACCCCGTGGGGCAAGGTGCAAGTCAAACGCGCTGAACTAGGAAACAACGCAGCTCTCGTGGGAGCAGTTCCGATGTTGTCACATCGCTAAAAGCCCAGCCCGGATTTTCTTCTCATCGACAATCGCAATTCTTCTATTTTCGACGTTTCAAGCACAAATGATGCATGATCGCAGCCTATTTTGTGCTATAAAATGTACGAATATACAGAAAACGATCATTTCAGGTTGACGTTTGCGTCGATAATTGTTATGGTCTGATCGCGCGTATGGGCCTCCGCAGTCGCTGAACGCTGCTCAAGGAGGTTGTATGAAACAGCTTCAACTGGCAAGACGGTTCCGGATGTCGACCGCAACGCTGCTTATTTCCGCCGTCCCGTTGTTTGTAGGTTTGGATTTGTCAGCCCAGACTTGCACAGTTTCAGCGTCACCCGGCACACCTGATTCCACTTTCAACGCCGAATACACCGAGAACGGTCCGGGAACTGGTAAAGAGCCGTCGGGTATGCCCGGGTGGACTGGAGCCGATAGCACCTACTCGGTGTTGTTGCCGACAGGCGATAGTGCGTTTTTCTTTTCTGATTCCTATATCGGTGAGTACCCAGCCTTAAGCGGCGACGGAACTGTTACCACGAATTCCAACGGACTGCGCACCCGGGTACCAAATTGCGGCGCTCCTTTATGCAGTCCTCCTACTAGCCTTTACCACTCGCACAACAGCATCGTGGTGCAGAGCGCGACGACGGGTCAATTGTCGACAATAGTTGGCCCCAAGGATCCCACTTCGGGCTACTCGACTTCCTATTTCGCTCCTGCAACTGGCGCGGTCACCGGGCATTTCTACTGGATGGGCGACTCTGTCGTGGTGCAGGTGGATAGCTCAGGAACAAAGAAGCTGTGGACCTTCGTGATGGAGTGGGACAACAGTTTCAATTACTACGGGAGCGCCATTGCCCAGCTTTCGTTACCAGACCTTGCGATCGAGAGCATCACGCCTCTCACCAATGTTCCTCCCGGAAACGTAGTGCACTGGGGTACATCGCTATGGCTCGATGGCAATTTCGGCAACTACTATCTCTATGTTTACGGAATTCAGGACAATGGACAGAATGGACGGTATCCGTTCGTCGCGCTTACGAATCCCGCGCTAGGCGTCGCCGGGATTGCTAATACAAATAACTGGTACGTTTGGAATGGAAGCACTTGGGCCACTGGGCTGACCAATGCCGTCCAGATTATCGGTGCACCAAACGATCCGAACAATGCCGGTGACTATGTCAGCAGCGAATACAGCGTCAAGAAGATCCACAGCGGCGCAGGAACGACCTATCTACTGGTCGCCCAAAACACCAAAGTTGCATTCGGAACGTGGAAGGACATCGTGCTCTACTCCGCTTGCCGGCCACAGGGACCGTTCTCGGCCAAACGAGTCGTGTACTCAACGCCGGAGACCGGGGCGACCAAAGTACCTGGGATGACTTCTTCTCAATCCCTCAACGGAATAATTCTTACCTACAACCCGCACGCTCACCCCCAATACACCAGTAATGGTCAGCTTTTGATTTCGTACGACCTGAACGCTAGCAACAGCGGCGATCTGGTTTATGCGGATGTCTATCGACCTAAGTTCATTCGCGTAAAGATTGCAGGATTGAAATGAGGTGCAATTGAATTTCGAAAAGGCGAAGTCAATTTTCGGCAATGCAGCGAGACTATTCCTCGTCGGCAACTTTTTTGTCTTGTCGCTCCTCAGCCAGGACGTCTTGCCGACGCCAGCAAGCAACGGCCAGTTGCGCCCGTTGCCTGACTTCAGCTATACGGAAGGCTGGCTCGGGGCCGACGACGCTTACTCGGTCCCGATTGGTTCGAACAAGAGCGTCTGGCTCTTTGGCGACACATTCGTCGGGGCTCCCGAAACCAAGCTCAGGAGCCAGGCCAAGACCATGGTTCATAACACCGTCGGCATTTCTGAATGTGAGCAGGGGAAGAACTGCAGCTTGCGTTATTTCTGGCATGAGCCCGACAGTCCTAAGCCGCGGTCCTTTTTCGACACTGGCACGGACGATTTGTATTACTGGCCACTGGACGGATTTCTTGAAGGCAAGACTCTCTATCTGTCTCTACTCGCAGTCCGCAACAAGCCGGGCGCTAAACTCGGCGATGCTTTCGGATTCGAGATTGTCGGGACCAAGCTAGCTACGATTGATAACGTGCAGTTACCGCCTGAAAGGTGGCACGTCGAGGTTCAAGACCTTACCGACGCTCACCTTTGGACAGGTGCTTCGCTGGTACCAGATGGCAAGTACGTAATCTGGTATACCGAGGTCAGTGAAGGTGAGGGCCGCGGGTTCATGACAGAAATGCGCGTGCCGCGAAATAAGATGTCGAAGCCTTCGGGTAACTGGGAGTATCTCAACAAAGATAATCACTGGGTTGCAGGGCTGGCAGGCAAGGATGCGATGCACGTGATCGAGCAGCCCATCAGCGAGATGTCCGTGCGCTATCACCCCACAATCAAAAAGTGGCTGGCGCTTTCGCCCGGTCCCGACTTCCCTTCTGCGTGGGCGGTCGTCCGGTCCGCAGATTCAGCAGTCGGGCCGTGGTCCAGCCCGCAAAAGATTTATGAATTTCCGGAAATGAAGCGCGACAACCCGGGCTACGACAAAGACACATTCTGCTATGCCGTAAAGGAACATATCGAATTCGCTGACGACAAGATTGCCTTGACCTACGCGTGTAATTCCATGGTTCTGTCGAAGACCATGGCTAACATGAACATTTATAGGCCCAGGGCGGTGGTTCTGGATCTTCCCAAATGAGATCCTCTGCGGGCAGAAAAAAGAGAACTGCGCCCCTGTTCTGCTTTCTGCTGTCGTTTGTTTTGTTCCTCTCCTCTGCGCTAGCGCATGCAGATAAGAAACCAGCAATTAAAGGTTCCCAAAAAAATCAGCGAAGCCATGTCAGCGACTCCGTCTTTCACAGCTCTTCACTTGAACGCGATATGCGTTACCGGATACTGCTTCCTCAAAGTTACGAAAATGGCGGAAGGTTCCCTGTGCTCTATCTCCTACACGGTATCTATGGCGATTACAAGAACTGGGACACCCGGACAGGCCTGGAAAATTACGCTAAGAATCTCCGCATCATCATCGTAATGCCGGATGCCGACGATTCCTGGTACACAGACTCGGCAAGGGTGGCCGCTGACAAGTTCGAGGACTACATCGCGAAAGATTTGATTGCTGAGATCGACGAGAAGTATCGGACGATTCACGACGGACATCGGCGCGCAATAGTAGGACTGTCTATGGGCGGATATGGAGCGGTGAAGCTGGGGGTGAAGTATCCGGAACTGTTCGCATTTGCCGGCAGCCTGAGTGGCGCATTTGATGCGCCGAATGATCTGGGTACCCTCAGGCCTGAGTTTCGCACGAGATTGCTGGAAGTTTTTGGCAGCGAGGACAGTCCTACGCGCCTGCAAAACGATATTTTTATTTTGCTGAATACTCCCCACCAAGTTCCATATCCATATTTTTACTTGGCGTGTGGGATATCGGATTTCTTCTTAGATACAAACCGCGCACTTACGCAGCAGCTTTCGTCTCAAAATCTTGCCTATGAGTATCATGAGACCCCGGGCGGGCACACTTGGGAGTATTGGGACCAAGCGCTAGAACCGCTTCTGCGAGCGGTTGCCGATAAGCTTCGCAATGAACACCAACTCGGCCGAGAACAATAGATCACGTTCCTGCTCGGTCCTCTGAGGCTCGCCTCAGCCCCCGTCTTTAATGTTGTTGATCTGGCTTCGCGGCTGGAGCCTGCGGCTCGGAAGTTGATCCGAATGTCTCTCTCTGCTTCTCGGCTTCTTGGTGGTCGAGTTGACTTGCCCTTTGAAGCTCCTGGTCCGATTCTGGCTTGCGCCCCATCCGAGCGTAGGTGAGGCCGAGATAATAATGCGCTTCACGGAGCGAATCGTCATTTGTTACTGCGCGTCGCAGCAAGTCAGCGGCTTCAGGGTAGTGTTTTTGTTCAAACTCGACTCTTCCCAATGAAGCCAGAGCTCCGGAATGCTTCGGATCTCGATCAAGCACATGTTGAAAGTTCTTGGCAGCGGACTCCAAGTCTTTGGAGTCGAGGTCCAACAGTCCCAGGCGGAAGTAAGATTCGGTTTGTACAGGTGTAATGGCGATCGATTGCTCGAACTCTGTTCTTGCTTCCGCCGGACGCTCTAAGGCGGCGAGGGTCATGCCCAACGAGCAACGCGCCGAGGAATCATCCGGACGCAAGGCGAGATAACGGGTGAAATCCTGTCGCGCCTCTTCGTATTTTGAAAGCGACATCAACGCTTGTCCTAAACCATACAGCGCCGGGGGATCGTTCTTTCGCAACTTCAATGTCTCTTGGAATGCGTTGATCGCATCCTGAAACCGGGACATTCGAAGCGCTACCATTCCAAGAGCGAATTGAACATCGGAGTTATTCGGTGCAAGTTTCCGCGCATCGGTGAGCAATGCGAACGCTTTCGCGGAATCTCCGGCCGTGAGCGCCGCCTGAGCTTGGTCGCTCCAGATTTTGACTAAGGCGTCGGAGGCATCTACGCGAGACGAGTCAAGACGTACGGCTTCTCGCAATTCGGGGACCGCTTCCTCGGTCCTGCCGGTCTGAAGAAAAAGGAGGCCCAAATGGGCGTGCGCGCTCGCAAACTTCGGCTTTTTCTGAGCAGCCCGACGAAAAAGCTCCTCAGCGTCCGTATCACGGTGTTGCAGGACGCGGATTACCCCAAGCAAATCCAGGGCGCGGTGTTCATCAGGGGAGGAGCGCAGCACCAACTCTAATTGGTTTTCCGCACGATCGAGATTTCCGGCGCTAAGCGCCTGAGCGGCAACTTGCAGCCGGGCGGTGGTCACATCCTGGGCAGATAGTCGCACTAGCAGGATGAGAGTCGCCGATAAAAATAAAATGCAAATCCAACCGAATCTATTTACATCGCACCGCATAAGGTTCTAAAGGAATGTGATCTGTACTGTCATCGTGCAACAGTCGGATCGAAGTTCGAACCACCTACTTGAGAAACTATTTCACTGGCTCCGTAATGGTCACAATCCTATCGGCTTTTTGATCGTCGATGAGCTGGTGAATGCCGCTCGGCCAGCGGATTTCAACTTCGCGGACCGAATCTGCCGTTCCCAAACCAAAGTGCACGCGTTTGTCGCTCGAAGATTGATAACTGCTCGCTGTGGAGACGGTCGCGAACTGATTTCCGTTAGAAGTTGAGATTCTGACCTGTGCCCCAATGGCGTCACGATTACTCTTTGTTCCGACCAGTTTGAATGCGATCCAATGATTTGACGTACTCGTCTGATTCAGTAGCACATGCCCGGGTCCGTTGTTGGTGGTAACGACCGCATCCAGCTTACCGTCGTTATTGATATCCCCTATCGCCATTCCCCGCCCAGCCCACGGCTGGCGAAAGACATCCCCTGAAGCGGAGGACACGTCCACGAACTTCTTTCCCTGCTCATTGTGTAAGAGAAGAGGAGGCTCGCGATAACGAAGGTCCGGTTCATAGGTTTCTATCGTGTCGATCACGTGCGATTGAGCGATCAGTAGGTCCTTCCATCCGTCATCGTCGTAGTCTAGAAAACGCACTCCCCAGCCAGAATGACGGAGGGAAATCGGCGCCAGACCGCTTACCGGCGTGGTGTAATCAAATGTCCCATCTTTGAGATTGTTATAGAGTGCGTATCGCTGGTTTGCGAGATCGGTAATAATGATGTCGGGCCAACTGTCATTGTCGTAGTCTGCAAAATCAACGCCCATTCCTGCAAAACTCCTGCCGTTTCCGTCGAGGCCTGCGCCAGAGGTAAGGCCTATCTCTTCGAAAGTCCCGTTCCCCCGATTGTGAAAAAGATATTGCGGTATCGAATCGTTTGCCAGCAGAATGTCCGGCCAGCCATCATGATCGTAATCTGCGATTGCCAGGCCTAGTCCCTTCGCAGGCTTGTCGATGCCGGCTTGGTGCGAGACCTCCGTAAACTTACCGTTGCCGTCATTATGAAACAGCAAGACAGATTCAGGCGGGAATCGATCGGGATGGCAATAGGAGCGCGGCCCCTCAGGGCGACCGCAATATATATCGTCGAAATCCCACTTCATATAACGCGCGACCACTAGATCGAGCCGGCCATCGTTGTCATAGTCCACCCACGCTGCGCTGGTCATCCATCCGAACCCTGCGACGCCAGCGGCCGCTGTCACATCCGTAAACGTACCATCGCCGTTGTTGTGATAGAGCGTGCCATGGCCGTAACCGGCAACGTACAGGTCTTCGAACCCATCATTGTCGTAGTCCCCTACTGCAACCCCAGTCGAATAGCCGGTCCCCACGAGACCAGCTTTCTCCGTGACGTCTTCGAAAGTACCATCCGGTTTCTGGTGATAGAGCCGGTTCCAATACTTGGGGGAATCCTTCTTGGGAACGCTGCCTTTGGGCGTAGGATCGTCAAGCCGCGCGCCATTGGCAAAGAAAATATCGAGACGGTCATCATTGTCGTAGTCGAACACGGCAACTCCGGAGCCCATAGTCTCGAGTAAATACTTTTTGCTGGTCGGCGACGCTTGATGATGAAAATGAATTCCAAGCTTTTCAGTGACATCCACGAAGGAACCGGGAATAGCCGAACTATGAGACTCAGAGCCAGCGACTTCGGTTGCAACAAAGGCCATGACGGCCAGGAGAAGGGCGAGACTCGAAAGGAAGAACACAATAACGATCGTGACAGGTTTCGCCATGCAAGAGATTCGTGATCGGCAAGCGCGCTCGCTTCAGTGTAATGCACCGCTCTGCCGCGTAGTCCACACGCCCGCCGGCGTCTTCGTACTCGATCAATCAATACGCATTTACGTTTTTACAATTCGGAGACGAAATACACCCGTACGACTCGAAACTTTTCCCCGCCGAGTCACTCTCATTGATCACGCGACGTGGAGTTGAGAAATAACGGCCAGCTCTTGCCGGCAAACACTATCTCCACGGCACGTACATCTTTGAAACCAGGAGGTAGTAAATGCAAGGAGTAAGCCGCAGGTTACTGTGGTTGCTTGAACGAAAAGCTAACCGAGGCACGTCATACTTCTCCGCGAGAAAGCAATCTATTTCTGCTCTCGCCACTCTGTTTGTGGCTGGTCTCTTCTATCCAGCTGCTGCTCAAGTCTCATCTCAAGCTCGAACAACGCAGACCCGCGCGCTTTCGCCGGAAATCCTGGCCATGCACGCTCTCGCCAAGCGTCCGGTAGCAACGGCGCCGAGCTTGGACGTTGCCGCTGCCCTTACGGCGACTTCAACCACGTTTAATTCCGACCAGGGACCTGGCCCGGGGCCAATTGGTCCGGGCCCCGGATGCAATCTGTTTCCGGCGCCGGCGTCCATAGGAACTACAGTTCCCCTGTCGTACTTTGGACCGCCACCTTCCGACACTAACCGTAGTCTAGTCGGACCAGTTCAATTGCTTGATACCGGCCAGGTTGACGCCGCACATGGAACCATTACCGTACCGCTTTATCTGGGTCATCTGAAGGGTAGCGGGAAAAATGTATGGTACATCTTGACCGATGTTGACGATCCCAATGTCGCTGCCGAGTTAGGGCTAAACTTCTCCGCCAAACTCACCTTCGCGTCGCACTCTGCCAGAACGGGCAATCTCGATGCGAACGGCAACATCGTCTTTAATGCGGGCACAGTGAACTTTAAACCGGAACGGAAGATTATTCCTGGGCCTCCCGGCCACGAATTTCCTCCCACCTTCGCGACTCCGGGTTCCGTTGGGGACGTGAATTATGGACCGCTTGTCCAAATTACGAATGCGGCAAATGTGATTTACAACGCTCCCATGGTGGCGTTCGACGTTGACGCCAGCCAGATTAACTTCCCTAATGGCAACGTGGACTACAGTAAAGTACACGATCAGGTAGTGGCTATCGATCCGGCCAACATGACCGTAACCATTAATCTGATCAACGGGTTCAGCTTTGGGCGGCCGGTGTGGTATCTCTCAATGGACACAAGCATTCCGCTGGGAGCAGCCATTGAACACAACACCTTTGCTCCACTTATGCAGAAGATACTGCTAGGCCACGACGACAGCTTCGCCAGCCCTGTCGAGCGCATCTTCATCAGCACCAATGGTCCTGAATCAGGTGGTTGCAACAATCCACTGCGGCAAGGTTTGTCGGCAGATCTGGCCGATGGATTCAGACCGAATAACGTGGTGGGGGGAATTCCCACCATCGCGCTCGATTACAGCCCCTACTGGGACGCGCAGCTATTCGAATGGACCCAGGACGCGATCGACCAAGGGTTCCGCGGACAACTGCGGGAGGAGTTCCAGATTCTCACCTTCGTGCAGGACGGTCTGATCACAGGCCCAGGTGGCAAAACCTTTGGGACCTCAGGTTTCTCGATCAACTGTCCGATTGTTCAGCGCCTGGATTGACCGACAAGGTACTTAATGGTTGAGAGAGCCCGCCCATTGCCTGCAATTACGGCGGGCTCTTTTTTCTGAGTCCTGAGTCCGGCTATTTCTCAAGCCTTATTGAGTGTTCCTGACTCCTTACACGTTCGCTCCGTCCGCCCACTTACATCGGCATCCGCAGCACATTCTTGCCGAACTTTGCTGGCTTTTACAATTCGGAGACACACTTTGCCGGCTCGCCAGAAACTTCGGTAAAGATGTCGAGTCTAACTAGATGATTACTTTTCGCGAAGGAGCGTCATTATGGCTGTGAAGTTAGTCGTAATTTATCCGCGCCCAACAGACATCCAAGCGTTCGAAACAGTTTACAAACGAGACCATGTGCCGATGGCGGTGGAGAAGCTTGCTGGCAAGACTAAGATTGTCGCGACCACGGTCCTCGGTTCTCCTCAAGGGAAGCCTGCATTCCACCGCATCGCTGAGATCCATTTCCCGTCGATGGAAGCTTTGGAAGCATGCGCAGCTTCTGAGGGGTGCAAACAGACTCTTGCTAACGCAGTCTCCATCTCTTCCGGCGGTACACCGTTTTTTCTGGTCGCCGAAGAGGAAACATTCGTGTTCCAGGAAGGCGAAGCGTTACAAGAGAATCGCAGTCGCTGAGCGAGGGCATAGGGGGGAATCTAACCCCTTACAGTCCAAGTGCAGCTTCGGTAAGAGAGGCCGGCGGGCCTGCTGTTTTGCCCGCGTCTGGGGGCGTCTGCGTTTGTGGCTTTTTGCGTCGTTTGTAGACACGCATATACTGAGCTGTTTTCGCGGCGCACCGGGTGCAGGTTTTCAAACCGGCACGCGCGACGTTCTTGCAACTCGGCCTGGAACACCTGTTGAATACAATGGCATCACACGTGAGTCCTTCCAGGATATGGTCAATTACTCTGCCGTCATTTAGATGTTCTCGCCAATCCGGGAACATGCGCCCGACGATCTGTTCACGTTGGAGCTCAGTCATAATGTCACCTCGATCTTTTAGTCGGGAACAAGTCAACTGCGTCCCGAAACATAAGTCGTAACCTAGAAATAACCGCTGACGTTGAGGCTTTATTCCAGGTATTCCGCACGCAGTTCGGTGCAACCGTGAGTTACACATGCATTGCGAGAAAGTGGCTTCGGCGTGATGCCTGGAGAGAGAGCGAGCTAACTGCGCTAACCAGGTATGGGGATCTCGGTACTATCTTGGCAAGGCTTCGATGATACTCTGAGGCGCCATAGTTGGAATGACCCGGGTAAGTCGATAATCAGCAGCATCGAGAAGAGCCTGGAACTCAGCCTTAGTCCGCTCACGCCCTCCTGTCATCACCATCATATTAAGATCCAGAAGTTTGCTGAAAGAGGGAGACGCCGTTTCCGGGACAATCATGTCAACTATTAGCAGTCTGCCATTACTCGCCATTGCTTTGCGGCATTTGCGCAGGACTGTAACTGCGCGATCGTCATCCCAATCGTGGACCACACCGCACAGTAGGTAGGCATCAGCTCCCTCTGGAACCGACTCGAAGAAATCGCCTGCGACATACGAGCAGCGTGCTCGATCACTCGAAGCGTCTTTCATTAGTTGGATGGCATTGGGTAAGTCGAAAACCATGCCTCTCAGCTCTGGATTTAAGGCCAATATTCTGCGTAACAGCTCGCCCTCGCCTCCTCCAACATCGATGATGGACGAAATTCCCGAAAAATCGTAAGCCAGCAGAATAGCGTGCGCCAAAAGTGACGACAGATTCGTCATGCCGCGATCAAACGCTTCAGACGCGTCGGGATTTCGCTGCAAGTAGTCGAATAGATTTGCGCCAAAGACCTGGTTAAAAGCCGGCGATCCGGTTCGTACAGCGTGAAGAAGCTCTCCACACGCTTGATAATGGATCTCGCCAAGCGTGATCACTATCTCTCGTAAAGATCCAGGGACGTCGCTGCGGAGATGCTCCGCAAGGCGGGCAAGAGCAAATTGGTCTTTGCCCACCTGAGAAAGAACGCCGACGCTAGAGAGAGCACGGAGCAACCGGAATAACGAACCCCCGTCTGAGCGGGTCGCGGCTGCCAGCGCGGCGGTTGATTGGGGAGCGTCTGCTAATAAGTCGGCGATGCCAAGTTTCGCCGCGACGTATATTGCTTGGGAAATCCAGTAGGCCGTTGCCATTTGAAACAGAAGTGGAGGGCGCGGATTGGGGTCTTTCGACGGGCTTGTTCTGGCAGGAAAGAGCCGGTAACTAAGCAGCGACTTCAGTTCCGCCCACGAGCGCGTGCGCCTCGCGCCGGTCAGAACGCGGAAGAATGGGCCAAAAGCAACGCGACCTACCATCTGAGCAACGCGACCTCGGCAGCCATTCCGGGACCAAGGGCGATCATAACTCCCCAGTCGCCTGGTCGCGGATCTCCTTTGCGCACGATTTCGTCGAGGACAAACATGACCGTCGGTGATGACATGTTCCCGTAATTTCGTAATATGGTCCGCGAGAAACGTAGTTGATCTTCGGTGATGCCGAAGTGCTTTTGAACATTGTCAATTACTTTGCGGCCGCCGGGATGAACCACCCAGAAGCGAATGTCAGATTGAGATAGCTCATGTCTCCTGAGTAACTCGTGGAGCGCGGTTTCAATCATCGGACCCGCAAGATGCTGGATTGATGCTCCCAGCACGATTCGCAACTTGCCTTCTTTGTGCTGAAGGCCAACTTGTTCGATCTGCTCGGTGTCGAGGAAAGTCTCGAAGTCAATAATCTGCGGGTAAGCACACTCGTTTTGCGGTTCTGCCCCGAGCAGAAAAGCGGCGGCGCCGTCGGCACAAATAGCGTTGCCTATAACCGTTTCGAGGGTGTTATCGATGTAGTAGCATGCGGAACAAATTTCGACAGCCAGCATCAATGCCTTGCGCCCGGGGTTTGCTCGAACAAAGTCTGAAACCCGCTGCAACGCGGGAAGCGCGCCTGCACAGCCAAGACCAACGATGGCAGCTCTCTGCACGTTTGGTCTGAAACCCATGTGCGCGATGAGACGGCTACCCACATCTGGGCAAACGTAACCCGTGCACGTACAGACCGCCAGGAAGTCCACGTCCTTGACTGTCATTCCGGCATGTTCGACGCAATTCAGGACCGCGCGGCAGCCGGTTTTTATTGCGCCGGAAAGATACCGTTGATTCTGCTGATCAGAATTTTCCTGAAGGTTCGGCGTGCCGCCAAAATAAAAGTGCCGATATTCGATGTCGCTGTTAGCAAAAATCCTTCGAATCCGCTCGGTTTCGTAGCCCGCAGCGTGGAAGCTTTGCTCTTGCGTCAGACGAATTGGGGGATTCGCCGTCCCAATTCCGAGGATCCGCGGATAGTTCACTGGCGCCCGGCTTCCTGCGAAAGGTCCGCTTCCACATTGGTATGTTGCGCTTCGAGTTCCGCTTGCAGTTGAGACTTGAAACTGCGCGTTGCGCCCTCGAACTGCGCTTTGGCTCTCGCCACATGCCCCAGGATCGTCGGCAGCCGCTTTGGCCCCAACAACAGTAACCCGAGCACTAGCAAGAATACGATCTCGGTTCCGAACCCCACGACTTACTCCTTGACCAGGTTCTGACCGTTAACGATCGATGCTGCGATGGCCGGCTTTGCTTCCTCAGCCTTCATGGCCGACTTAAAGCCGCGGATACCTTCTCCTATTCCTTTGCCGAGTTCAGGAAGTTTCTTGGGTCCGAATACAAGCAAAGCAATTCCGAAAATAACCAGCAGGTGCATAGGTTGGAACAAGCCTTCAAACATAGGTTCTCCTTGAACCGCCATTACTAGAGACTTATTAAGTCGTTAAAAAATGCAGGTGCCGTGACTCATACTTTCCGCCACAGCACCTGCGAGTGATGCATCGGGGGAACGACTCAAAACATGCGATCAGAGTCTCGCCCTACCGGAAACTTCCTCATCCGGCAGAGATTAAACGCCGCGCTGCGCAGCGTCCGCCGCCTGCGCAAGTTGAGTCACGAACGCAAAGAAGGCCTTTGATTGCCCAACGAAAACGTTCATGTTTACAAAACCTTGCAGAGCGACGGTGGCAGCTCGCTGGGTCGCAGTTGGACGAACGATCGAACATGCTGGAAATCCCCGGTGGAGGAATGCCGTCGGCTCGGGCATGATCAAGTTTGATTGCAAGTCTTCACCAACAGCGGGGACAGCTGCAGCGGTCAGATCCGGGAAGAACACAGGTATCTTAGTAACCGGATCAATAACGGGCTGACCATTCGGCGAAGGAACGGCATTGCCCGCCTTGTCGTGCCAGGTCTGGAAGTGCATGATCTCGGTTCCGCCAATACTGAGCAGAATGCGAAGCACTTCTACACTTGTCACCCGCTGGGCCAACGAGGGATACATGCTCGCACCGCCGACTTCGATATCGGCAAAGTGAAAGCCAGCCGTGTTGGCAATGGCCTGCAGGAAATTCGCGTCGTTTAAGTCATCATCGGTACGTGGAATTCCGGGGTGGGTCCCCACAACTAGGCTCGGAACCGCTGGCTTGAACGTGTCCCCGAGATCTGGATTTCCAGTGCGACTGCGATACCGCGTCCACCAGGTGGTGTCCACCGTCAGTTTTCTCAGGTCGGTGAGCCTTGGAAACCGATTCGCGCCGGTCGCCCTGCTGCTGCTGTCCAGCGTACGAAATCGCTCCAGGCTCACCGGGTTCGCTCCTTTTGAAGCCAGGTATGCGTTGATGAACTCTTCGTGGCTTAGCTCATCCTCGGTGTTGTCGTGAATGTACTGCGCCATATCGCCATCCAACTTTGAAACGGCACTGGTATATGGCGCATTGCCGCCACTGGCGGTCGCGGGATAGCCATGAATCTGCTTACTCGCAATGGTTGAAACCTCGTTGTCCTGGATGCCAGCCAGTTCCTGATACTGCAGCCAGAGATCGCTTTCGATAATCTCGGCCGCAGCCAGCCAGCGCAGGATGTCAATATCGCCACGCGTCAGGCTGGCGCTCGACTGGGCCAGCGCCGATGGAACACTCTCCAAAAGCGCAGCGCCTGCGGTTACGGCAGCTCCGGCAACCACGCTGTTCCTCAGGAACGAACGCCGATTGAAAGCTTTCTTTTCAGGAGTTGAAACATCTTCTCCGGCAGTTTGGTTTGAATTTGAGATTGTGCGATCTGCGACGCTTCTGTCCTTCATGTTACGTCACTTCCTTTGCTGATTAGGATTGATGGTGAAACCTGCCTCACCTGAGTGCACTCTATGCTCGGATTTTTTGTCAGGTGTCATGCTAATGTCAGGCTTAGATCAAAGGTTCGTAAGATATTCATCGGGACATTGCTTCCTAATTTTTACCGGTCTGTCGAATGCGGGCACCTTCATCATTTGCGAACTCGGCCGAGCGTTCGATCGCTGATGATTCACGAGTTGACTCCACTTAAGAACCCGCCGAGATGCGCGGTGAGTCCAATGACTGCCACTCCGAGGAGTTCGACAGGAATTCGGTATCGCGGCAGGGGCATCGGCGTTTTGCGAGTCCGCCAATGCACCCACCATGACGTGATCACCAACAACGTGGCAGTTGAAGCTGCGATGAGATGCAACAGCAAAAGACCTTTGATTTTTTGGTCTTCAAGAGCAAAGTGCCAAGCCAGCCAACCAGTCAGCACTGTGGGAATCACGGCCGCCGCAGCAATTGACAGATTCCAATATGCGGCGCTGGCAAATTGAGAATCGCGATTACCGCGCGATAACAGATCTAGTCCAACTCCGGTCATGAATAGTGCGATCGGGAAGTGAATTAGTACGACGTGCTGTGCGTGCTTGGCCAGCAATATCGTTCGCAAATCGAAAGGGTTCGCCATAATGGTATTGGTCCAGTCTGTTAACGTCGCCTTAGTTACTGAACAACGATCTTTCCCACCATCTTCGGGTGAATGCTGCAATAGTAGGCATAAGTGCCTGCCTTCGTGAACGTGTAGGAATACTTGTCATCCGTGTCGAGGGCCTTGGATTTAAACACGCCGTCACTGCTTGCAATCACGTGAGGAAGGTCGTCTTTATTGACCCAAGTCACCGTGCTGTTCACTGGCACAGTAAGCGTGTCCGGGCCAAAGGTGAAGTTATCGACGCGTACTTCAAGGGGCGACGCTGCGGCCTCGCTCTTCGCTCGTGTTGGATGCAGAATTAAAACCGTGGCCAGGGCCAGTGGAAGCATTACGGCTAAGCCGCTAAACAATAATTTTCTCTTCGTCATTTCATTTCTCCTTGTCGTGTCTTGAAAAACTAAAGGACTCTTCGCTTACGCGAGCGACGAGTCCACCACCGCCAGTGCGTGACGCCCCTGCACGTAATTCACATCCGTAATGCCGAGAATGCTGCGCAGTTTCTCAGCAGGAACCTTCATCGGTCCCGGACCTTCACCTTGGCCAGGCGCGGGTTGCGGAAAGGCAGTCGAAAACGCGGTGTGGAAAGTCACGTTGCCTTCGACTTTCTGCATGGTCTGGTGAATGTGTCCGTTCAGGACCGTCACCGAACCGAACTTCTTCAGGTACGAAAGCGCCTGTCCACTGTCGTCAGTTCCCCATCCCCACTGCGGATACACCGACCAGAGCGGAATGTGAGCAAAGACAACGATTGGCGTGCTGGATTTCAGGTGCTTAACGTCATCTTCCATCCATTCGAGCTGTTCTTTTCCGAGCGTGCCCAAGCCGCCGGCCTTGAGGTTCATCACATTGACCAGGCCCATAAAGTGGACCCCATTCTTGTCGAAGCTGTACCAGCCTTGGCCTTTGGAGTTTTTCCCGTAACGCTCGCGGAACATAACTCCTTCGTCGTTCAGGACATCGTGTTCTCCGGGCACAAAGAAGATCTCTTTGTTCGTCGCCTTCAGAATCTGGTCGACATTGTCGAACTCTGAGGGCTTCGAGAGATGGCTGATGTCGCCGGTGTGCAAAATAAACTCCGGCTGTTCGGGAAGAGCCTTGATCTTGTCTACTGCGGCTTGCAGGGTCGCAATTACGTCGGGATTGGCCGCCTTATTGAATCCCATGTGGCTGTCGCTGATTTGCACAAAGCTCAGCTCGCCCATCTTGTGGGACTTCATATCCGAGCCCATCTGTAAAGCGAGGGCATGAGATTTCAGTACTCCGCCCTCAATCACGCAGAGCGCGCCCGTGCCCGCCCAGGCCATGCATTTCAGGAAACCTCGACGGTCGATTCCGTCATTATTATGGTCATGCTCGATGAATCCATTGGCATTTGGGTCTAAAAGCTTCTTTTTCGCCATTCGTCGTTCCTCCAATTCAGAGATATAGTCCGGCACATCGGCTGGCGACGGCGACGCAAACCGCTCAGGGTCGTGGGTTCTGGCTCGCGTCGCCTGCCAGGACGTGTTACACCTGCATAAACCGAGGCCGCCCCGGTTTTATTCCCGGGGATTGCTCTTGGCTTGTAACCGACTGTGGAATTGCTTTTTAGAGACATTCCATTGACGGGAATAAAACGCCAGTGACGATGGTTAAGTACATAGAGGCCTGGGAGACTAGTGACGTGCTAGACCCGCAGGACAGAATTCGGTTCGAGCAACTAGTGTTGCCACATCTGGACAGCGCTACGAATCTGGCACGATGGATGCTTCGAAATCGCGCCGATTCCGATGACGTTGTCCAGGAGGCGACGCTGCGGGCTTATCGCTTTTTCGGGCGTTTTCATGGAGGAGACGCTCGCGCCTGGTTGCTGCAGATTGTTCGTAATACTTGCTACACCTGGCTGCAAAAGAATCGACCCTCGGAATTGATGACCGAGTTCGACGAAGAAGTGCATCAACGTCCCGCCGCGAATCCTGAAACCCTGGCCACCCAGGCGGATGAGCGGCAGCGGTTGATGTCGGCTTTGGAATCGTTGTCCCCGCGTTTTAGAGAGGTGCTCGTGCTAAGGGAATTGGAAGGCTGTTCGTATAAAGAAATAGGAGAAATTACCGGAATCCCGATCGGGACGGTAATGTCCACATTATCCCGGGCGCGTGAGCGTTTGCGGCAAACTTTGACCGGAGCTGCTGGAGCTGCCGCGAAGGAGGCGTCATGAACTGCGAACTGGCAGAAACCACAATTCACGGTTACTTTGACGGCGAACTAGATGCGGTGCGGTCCGCTGAATTCGAACGCCATCTGGAGCACTGCGCGGAATGCCAGGCTACCCTTGAAGGCATCGAATCGCTGCACACTCAGATTAAAGAGAGCAACTTATATGAGCACGCGTCGCCTGAGTTGCGCGATCGGATTCGTAAGCAGCTGGCGCAGGCGACAGGAGCGGGACGTGTTAGCGCCAGCAACTGGCGGAGTTGGTTCCTGTTGCCTGCGTTCGGTACTCTGGCTGCGACAGCGGCGGTGATCACGATCATGTTGTTCGTAGTCCCGTCGCATACGAAGTCCGTATTAACTGCCGAGCTGATCGACGCCCATGTGCGTTCGTTGCAGCCGGGACACTTGATGGATGTCGTGTCCACCGACCAGCACACGGTGAAGCCGTGGTTTGACGGCAAACTCGACTTCATCCCTCCAGTCGCTGACTACGCCACGCAAGGTTTTCCTCTGGTAGGGGGGCGTTTGGACGTCGTCGGCGGGCACAACGTCGCGGCTCTGGTTTATTCGCGACGCAAGCATTATGTCAATGTTTTCATCTGGCCTTATCGGGAAAAGGAATCCGTTTCTGACAGTTCCGGCTCCCGCCAGGGTTATAACTGGGTCACCTGGCAATCTGGCGACATGCAGTTTTGCGTGGTCTCTGATGCTGCCCTTGGAGATCTCCGCGAGCTAAAAGACCTCATTCATCAGTAGGCTGATATCCCGTCGTGCGAAGTCTTTGATTCGGCCGGCTCGCTTGGTTGAAAATTTTGAATCCTATACCTAGGGTTGCTGAATCTCACGGCATAGGTTCTCCGCTCGAAGATCGAGCAGGGCGGAGAACCAGACGCCAAGTAACGCCAGCGAAAGAAAGATGGTAGCGGTCGCTTGTGCCCTTGGATCATTTCTGGTAGAAAAGTTTGAAGATCGGTTTCGCCCCGTTCGTGAGTAGGATTTGAGCAAAGGCCTAGACAACGAACTCGCGAGCTGTCTGCATCCCAGACCCGATCAATCGCAAAATCCGGCGCCTACGGGACTTCCTTGCAGCAGTTCCGCCGGTGTAAGACTTCGAACCTCCTAGCCCCGTTTTGGAGTTCGGATGCTGTGTAGTAGAAAGTCTCTAACGACCGGGATGTCCCCGCATCCCAAGATTAGCCGTGCCCTGCCTTCGCTAGGCATACCTCGATTCCTGACATTGCGGCAATCTGTCAACTTTCCGACAAACTTTAAGACCCCTATCAAAATTCAAACTACCACCGGAGGATCATATGGCGACGAATTACGTCCAGATCGAGAATGATTCGGAAATCAAGCAGCGCTTAGAAGCGGAACGGATGCGCCTCCGGAAGATTGCCGGACTTGATCAACCAGCTCACTTCCACCGTCCGATTGAGCGTGCGTTTACGGCTGAGGAGCGCAGCAAAGTGACGATCCTGTTTGGCGGCTTCACTTGGAAGCACGAGGACCTGATCCGCGCGGTCTTCCAAGGTTGCGGCTATCGCTGCGAGAAGTTGCCGGTGCCGGATGTCCCGGCGTTCCAGATCGGCAAGGAGTACGGCAACAATGGGCAGTGCAACCCGACGTATTTCACGGTGGGAAATCTGGTGCAGTATCTCCAATTCCTCGAGAAGGAAGGCATTCCCCGTAAAGACATTCTGGACAACTATGTTTTCTTCACGGCGGGATCTTGCGGCCCGTGCCGATTCGGCATGTATGAGGCCGAGTATCGCTTCGCGCTGAAGAATGCCGGCTTTGATGGATTCCGCGTGTTGCTGTTCAAAGACAGCGACGGAATTAAAGCAGCTTCGGGCGAGCCAGGGTTGAAGTTCACCGTCGATTTCGGACTCGGCATGCTGAACGCCATGCACCTGGGCGACGTGTTCAACGACTTGATCCATCAGATTCGCCCGTTCGAAGTGAAGAAGGGCGAGACTGAGCGCGTATTCCGCGAGACGGTGGATGGGCTCTGCGATGACCTCAGGAATCGGGATGCGTTTGAGATCGAGCAACTCGCGCCGAACTGGGCCAAGCCAAAGTTCAAGAGCAATAAGATCCTGCGGAACACTTTCAATGCATTCGGCAAGTTGAACGAGCATCTGCGGGGGAAAGATTATCTAAGTGCTCTAGCCACTGCTCGCGAGAAGATGAACAGCATCGAAGTGGATCGCACCAAAGTAAAGCCGGTGGTAAAAATTACAGGCGAGTTCTGGGCGCAGATCACCGAAGGCGATGGCAACTTCCACATGTTCGAATTTCTCGAGCGGGAAGGCGCACAAGTACTGGTCGAGCCGATCGCCACCTGGGTGGCCTACCTGATGTACCAGGCAAAGGCGCACGCGAAGGCCAAGTGGCCGGTGAACCGTCCTCACCGGAACCCGCAATGGTGGGAATTGAAGAAACATCTCGCGAACGATTTGGGATTGCGCAAGAAGGTGATGGGAATTGGCGTCGGGGAATGGATGTGGAACGGCCTGTATCACCGGACCATCAAGCATCTCGGCGGCATTACGCATCACCTGGTGCCACAAACGGAGTTGGCCGAAATGGCCCATCCTTTCTACAACCAATTTGCGCGCGGAGGAGAAGGACATCTCGAGGTCGGCAAAAACGTGTACTACACCGTCCACCATCTCTGCCACATGGTGCTGGCGCTGAAGCCATTCGGCTGCATGCCGTCGTCGCAGTCGGACGGAGTGCAATCGGCAGTGGTGAACAAGTTCAAGGACATGATCTTCCTCCCAATTGAGACTTCAGGCGAGGGCGAGGTCAACGCGCACAGTCGCGTGCAGATGGCACTTGGCGAGGCCAAAGTAAAGGCCAAAACCGAGTTCGAGCAATGTTTGAAGTCCACCGGCAAGAGCCTTGATGAGATTCGGGAATATATCGGGGAGCATCCCGAACTGAAGCGTCCGTTCTATCACGTGCCCCACCGCGAGGGGATAGCGGGCACAGCCGCGCAGTTTATCCTGCACGTGAATGATCGCATGGATAAGGGCACTCGGCTTCTGCGCCGGGTACGAGTTCCGGGAGTAACGCTCCCCCACGCTGCTTAACCGATCTGACCGGCGGCTAAAAAGCTGCCGGTCTCTTACTTTTTTACCGGAACCTGATCGGAGAGATTAAATGCACGACCATCATGGTCACGAAGAAAAACCGCCTCAGCTCCTGCAGATTTCGCCCGCTCCATACAAAAAGCCCGACGACCATCACACCCAGTTCCTGGTAGGGCTTGACGTTGGCTCTACCACCGTGAAGGCGACGGTGGTGGACGCCGCGACCGACCAGATTCTCTGGCAGGATTATCAGCGCCACGAGACCAAGCAGCCCGAGAAGAGCCTGGAGTTCCTGCGTCGCATGGAAGCGGAAGTGGGCATCAATGCTCACAACACGCGGATGTTCATGACCGGATCCGGAGGGGGCGGGATCGCGGAGCAGATTGGCGCCAAATTTGTGCAGGAAGTTACTGCCGTGTCACTGGCCGTCGAGAAGCTGCATCCCGAAGTGTATTCGGTGATCGAGCTGGGCGGGCAGGACGCGAAGATCATCGTATTCAAGGACGACGACGAAACCGGCCGCAAGAAGAAGATCCCATCGATGAACGACAAGTGTGCGGGCGGTACTGGTGCGGTGATCGACAAGATCAACGCGAAGCTGAAGATTCCTACCGCTGAACTCGCGGAGCAAGGTTATTACGGCATCAAGTTACACAAAGTGGCCGGAAAATGCGGGGTATTCGCCGAGACCGACATAAACGGCCTGCAAAAAGTGGGAACCCCATCGGACGAGTTGATGGCTTCGCTTTTTGAAGCCATCGTGTTGCAGAACCTCAGCGTGCTGACCCGCGGCCATACGTTGCGGCCCCACGTTTTGCTGCTGGGAGGCCCGAACAGTTTCATCAAGGGTATGCGCGAGGCTTGGCAGGCGAACATTCCACGCATGTGGCAGGAGCGCAAAGTTGCAATTCCCGACGGGGCCAAGCCGGAAGATCTGATTAAAGTTCCGAACAATGCGCAGTACTTCGCAGCCATGGGTGCGATTGAATTCGGCAAAAGCGAAGACGATTGCGTCGGTTGCTACCAGGGCTACGAAAAGCTGGTGCACTACATCGAGTTCGGCAGGCAAGAGGAAAAAGCGAAGGCTGGCGCCAAGGGTTTGGTTTCGAAAGATGGAGAACTCGACGGATTCAAAGAAACGTATCGCCGGAAGAAGTTTACGCCTGCGGCGTTCAGCAAAGGTCAGACAGTAGGCGGCTTCATCGGCGTCGATGGAGGATCGACTTCGACGAAGGCCGTTCTGCTAGATGAACAGGGCGACATTCTTTGCAAGGCCTACCAACTCTCGAATGGAAACCCTATACAGGACACAATCGAGATGTTCGAGAATCTGCGCGGACAAGTTGAAGCGCAGAATGCCAAACTAGAAGTGCTGGGAGTGGCGACGACCGGATACGCTAAGGACATTCTGAAAGACGTCTTGCACGCTGACGTCGCGCTGGTCGAGACCGTAGCTCACACCGAATCGGCCCTCAAGTTTTATGAGGACCCGCACGTCATTGTCGACGTGGGCGGGCAGGACATCAAAATCATCATTCTTCACAACGGCCGGGTGAAAGATTTCAAGCTCAACACGCAGTGCTCGGCGGGCAATGGCTATTTCCTGCAATCGACCGCCGAAGGATTCGGGTTGGGGGTCGAACAATATGCCGATCTGGCGTTCTCGGCTCAGTCCATGCCGGTCTTCGGTTACGGCTGCGCAGTGTTTATGCAATCGGATATCGTAAACTTCCAGCGTCAGGGCTGGCGGGCGGAGGAAATCCTCGCAGGTCTGGCTGCGGTGCTTCCCAAGAACGTGTTTCTGTACGTGGCCAGCATTCCCAATCTGGCGGCGCTGGGTACGCGCTTTGTGCTGCAAGGCGGGACCCAAAACAACATGGCGGTGGTGAAAGCCGAAGTGGATTTTATCCATAACAGCTTCCGCGCTGCTGGAAAGAAGCCCGAGATCATCGTGCACGAGTTCTGCGGTGAGTCAGGCGCAATCGGCGCAGCGGCTGAGTCGCTACGTTTGTGGCGCAATGGTCAGCAGACAACTTTTGTCGGTTTGGATGCGGTCCGAAAAATCCAGTACCGCACCACGCGTAACGAATCAACGCGCTGCAATTTCTGCAAGAACAATTGCCTGCGCACTTTCATCGATATCAGAACCGCTCCCAAGGACGAGATGAGCGTCGTCCCTGTCAAGAAGGTAACCAAAGTTCCGTTAATGCATGGCGAGCAACGGCTGATCATCGCAACCTGCGAGAAGGGCCTGGTCGAAGATGTCAATGACATGAAAGGCATAAAGGCGGGCATCGAGGGGCTCAAAGAAAAATACCCCAACTTCGTCGACTTCGCTGCCCGCGAGGTCTTCAGGTCAGTTAGTCCGAAGAGCGTCGCAGACCCCATTCCGGCGGCGAAATTCTGGAACAAAGCAGTCAAAGAACGTATCCCGCTCATGGAAAATCGCAAGAAGATTCGCGTGGGCATTCCCCGCGTGCTGAATATCTATACTTACGCGCCGCTCTTTAACGGATATCTGGAGAGCCTTGGCGTACAGCCGGAGAGCATTATTTACTCCGACTACACCAGCTCGGATCTCTACCGTGCGGGAGCGAGCCGGGGCGCCATTGATCCCTGCTTCCCAGCGAAGATCGGCATTTCGCACGTCTATAACCTCATTCAGGAGAAACATAGGAAGAAGCCGCTCGACGTGATTTTCTTCCCCATGTACGACGTTCTGACTTCTCCGCTGGTAAAGATTGTGGGCGCGAACGCGTGCCCGACCGTGACCGCGACGCCGGAAACGGTGAAGGCCGCATTTACGAAGGAGAACGACGTCTTCGCCGAGCACAACGTTAAATACCTGGATCCGGTGCTGAATTTTGCGGACCGCAAGCTGTTCGCTCACCAAATGCTACAAGCATGGCAGCCGATTCTCGGGCTTTCGCAGGAAGAGAACGATCGTGCAGTCGAGGTTGGCTACAAGGCTCTGGCCGACTACGAAAGCAGCATCCGCAATCGCGCTCGTCAGGTTCTTGATCAGCTTGAACGCGAAGATCGCATCGGCATCGTCATGCTGGGGCGGCCCTACCACCATGATCCCGGACTGAATCACGAAATCATGGAAGAGTTCCAGAAACTGGGCTACCCCATCTTCTCGCAGAACACCCTGCCGCTGGATGAGGACATGCTGGAGCGTCTGTTCGGCGAAGAAGTTCGCGCCGGCGTTATCAGTCACCCACTTGATATCACTGATGCCTGGAAGAATTCGTATTCGTGCAGCACCAACCACAAAGTGTGGGCTGCGAAGTTCACGGCCCGGCATCCCAATCTGGTGGCGCTCGAGATATCAAGCTTCAAGTGCGGGCATGACGCGCCTATCTACGGCGTCATCGAGGGAATCATCGAGCAGTCGGGCACGCCATACTTCTGCTTCAAAGATCTAGACGAGAATAAGCCCTCTGGATCGATCAAGATCCGCGTTGAAACTATCGATTATTTCCTGCGGCGATATCGTGAAGAAGTCATTCGGAAGCGCAAAGCTGCGGAGGACATTGAGGCTCAACTGGCAGCGCTGGAAGCGGAACTGCGAGGCCCGCTGGTGTCGCAGCCATCTCAACTGGAGGTGCAGGAGATGGCCGCCGATTGATCGCGCTCACTCGATTTTCGCGGGACTTAGCGCATCAACGTAGTCGCGCTCCAAAGAATGGGCCCTTGACCGTGTAAATCGCCGGTGAGGCGCTTGCGATCCAAATAGTATTGCAGGTCGCCCTTCTTGCCCGTGCCTTCGCACACATTCCGCAGGTCGCCATTCGGCTCTAAATAAGTGGTCACGGCCAGCCAGGCCTTGCGCGCCGCGGGAGCATATGTTTTCTCGTCCAGCCAGCCTTTCTTCACACCAGTCACTAGCGCGAAGGTAAACATGCCAGTGGACGAGGTTTCCGGGAACGATTCGGGATGATCGAGCAGTTGATGCCACATACCGTCTGTATCCTGAAATTGAAGGAGGGCTTTCATCATTTTCAGATAGCCATCCATAATGTGCGCACGCTGCGGATGATTCTGCGGCAGTGAGCTCAGGAGTTCTGTCATTCCGGCAGCGACCCACCCGTCGCCGCGTCCCCAGAAAAACGGCGTGTCTGGAGCGTGATAAAACAACCCGTTCGGCTGCTGAAGCCTATCGAGATAGCTGGACATTTCAATCGCGGCGCGATCCAGATATTTTGTGTCACCCGTAGCGCGATAAGCCTGGACCTGCGCCATAGTGATCATGTACATGTCGTCAATCCAGAAGCGTGTTTGCGGAGTCAGTCCTTCCGGCGTGGGATTTTGCCACTGCTTGTCCGCGAGGCTTTTACCCAGGTCGAGATATTTTGGCTGCTTGGTTTCCATGTAGATTTGAAGGGGCACAGCGGCGAAAACCGTATTATCCACGTGCACGGGATTTGGAATGAGATGGGCTTCGTCACCAAACAACGGCTGGAAACGTTGAATGAGGCGGGATTCGAGGCGCTGGTCGTGGCTTACATCCGCGAAGGTCAGCGCGCCGTACCAGGTTGCGACTTCCGGATACGTTATTTGAGTCGGCGGTTCGGGTTTGCCGAAATTCGAGAAGGGCGCGGCCAACAAGCGATTGGCTACGCGCTTACCGATTTCACGGGGCGACTTTCCAGGGGGCCATTTGCGGAACGCGCTGAGTTGCTTCGGAGCACGCTTCTGCGCCAGCATCGGCGGGACGAGCGCGATTGCGGCCATGATAATGAGAATGCACGGCGTTTGATATCGCTGCATCATGACCTCGTTTGCCATACGACTGGTTTATAACAATACTGAATATCCGGAACTGCTGGCTACAGCATGAGCGAATTTTTCATGGGCCCTCAATTGTCCTCCAATAGTCCGACTAATGTGGCGGGCGATCTGCCGGCGCAAAGTCCACATTCTCCGGCAGGATATTTTCGTTGGATCATCTGCACTCTCCTTTTATTGGGCGTCACCAAGAACTACATGGACCGCCAGGTGCTGGGCGTGCTCAAGACGACGCTGCAACATAATTTCGGATGGAACGAGATTGATTACGGAAATTTGGTGTTTGCATTCCAGGCGGCATACGCGATCGGAATGCTCGTCGTCGGCCGACTAATTGATCGCTTGGGAACGCGGTTAGGGTACGCGTTGACCATGGTGTTTTGGAGTTTGGCGTCGATGGGGCACGCAGTGGCAAACTCTTTCAGCGGCTTCATCGTTGCTCGTTCGGCGTTGGGATTCGGCGAGGCCGGAGTCTATCCTGCCAGTATCAAGAGCGTTGCTGAATGGTTTCCGAAAAAGGAGAGATCGCTTGCCATTGGAATTTTCAACGCCGGATCAAACATTGGCGCGATCGTTACTCCGCTCGTCGTTCCGTGGATCACGATTCATTGGGGGTGGCGTTGGGCGTTTCTTTTTACCGGCGGTTTAGGGTTCCTCTGGCTTATTCTTTGGGTGCTGTTCTATCGGAAACCAGAAGATCACGCACGTGTTTCCACCGAAGAACTCGAATACATCCGCAGCGATCCTTCTGACCCGGTGGGCCGGATCAAATGGATCAGCTTGATTTCCTACCGGCAAGCATGGGCGTACGTAACGGGAAAGTTTTTGATTGATCCGATATGGTGGTTTTACCTTTTTTGGGTTCCAGATTTTCTGCAGCGCAAACACGGCGTTAGTTTTATTCACATTGGCGTGCCGATCATGGTCATATACGTGATCGCAGATATTGGCAGCGTTGCGGGAGGTTGGTTCTCGTCGTCATTGATCAAGCGGGGCAAGAGCGTGAACTTTGCCCGCAAGATCACGATGCTGATATGCGCGGTCTGTATTCTGCCGATCATCTTCGCGTATCGCGTCGAAAGCCTGTGGGGCGCAGTTCTGATTATCGGACTAGCCGCAGGCGGACACCAGGGATTCTCGGCGAACCTATTTGCGGTACCGTCTGACACATTTCCTTCTCAGGCGGTTGGTTCGGTGGCCGGGATGGGAGGCATGGCGGGCGCGATCGGAGGCATGCTGATCGCTAAAATTGTTGGTTACACGCTGCAATGGACGGGTAGCTACATGGTTCCGTTTTTGATGGCCGGATCCGCGTACCTGCTGGCCCTCGTCTGTATTCAAATTCTTTCGCCGCGGCTGGAACCGGTGCGACTTCGCTGACTGAGCGGATAATCGAAATTTCGGTGTTTGCGAAGAGAGTTTAAATTGATGTTCCTATTTATCTACAGGACGAACCGTGAAAGCAACATCCTTCGAAAAAGCAAACTTTAAAATTGATCGGACAGAGAAACTGTCCGCGGACCAAATAGAGGGCGCGGTCGATGACGCATTGGCGGCTACGCAATGCATCGATATGCACACGCACCTGTATCCAGCGACATTCGGGAAAATAGGTTTGTGGGGCATTGATGAACTGCTTACCTATCACTACCTAGAGGCAGAATTTTTCCGCCAATCCGCCATGACGCCGGAAGAATACTGGAAGCTTTCGAAGCGCGCCCAGGCTGACGCGATATGGAGGATATTGTTCGTCGAAAACACGCCCATTTCAGAGGCCACGCGAGGAGTTATCGCGGTGCTCACGTCATTCGGACTGCCTACGGACGCTTTAGATTTGGCCGAGGCACGAGCGTTCTTCGCTGACCAATCGCTCGATGCGCACATCACAAATGTTTTGCGGATGGCGGGGGTTTCGACGGTGGTGATGACCAACGATCCTCTAGATCCCGCGGAAGCGGCGGTCTGGATGAAAGGGGTCGAAAGCGACGTGCGGTTCCAACCGGTATTGCGGCTGGATCGAATATTGTGTGACTGGTCCGATCGTGAATGGTCTGATCAGTGGCAGCAATTGGTCAGCCAGGGGTACAACGTGGACAGCCGTGCATCCGCAGAGTGCATCAAGGAAATTCGCAGGTTTCTTTCTGACTGGTGCCGGCGCATGCGGCCGGTGTACATGGCAGTTTCGCTGCCGGACACATTCCAATTTCCGGCCGAGACACCTCAGAGTCACCTACTGCGGGAAGCGGTTTTGCCGGCATGCCGCGAGTTTGATTTACCGTTGTCCCTGATGATTGGAGTACGACGGCAGGTGAATCCTAGAATTCGGTTGGCCGGTGATGCGGTAGGGCGCGCAGACTTGCGATCGCTCGAAACATTATGTCGTAAGTACCCGGACAACCGATTCCTGGTAAGCGTCCTCAGCCGAGAAAACCAGCATGAGCTTTGTGTGTATGCCCGGAAATTCAACAACCTAATGCCATTTGGGTGCTGGTGGTTCATGAACAATCCTTCCGTTGTGGAGGAGATCACACGAGAGCGCATCGAGATGCTCGGGACCAGCTTCATCCCGCAACATTCTGATGCACGGGTGCTGGAGCAACTTATTTACAAGTGGAGAAATACCCGCAGAACTCTGGCGCCAATTCTGGCGGGAAGTTACCGTTTGGCTTGTGAAGACGGACGGAGCATCACGCGGCAAGACATTCAACGCGACGTGGAGAAGATGTTTCGGTCGAACTTTGAAAGATGGATTGGCCGCAAGTTTTCTGGGAGCTGACGTTCATCTGCAGTACAACATCGGAATTATTTCCGGCGGACCCAAGCTGAAAGCACTGCTCCTAACCCAAAAATCAAAATCCCGCCCTCCCCAAAAGCGGGACAGGGTGGGGCATGCGGTTCCGCACGAGCACTGCGACCTTAGAGCGCCCCAGCCTTCTCAAGCGCAGCTCGCATTCCGCTCCAGCACTCAATAGAGGAGGCTTCCGGAGTTCCGGCCCCGCGCCAGTGAGTCTCGAGACTAACGGCGTAATGGTATCCGTCACGCTTAAGCGCTGCAAATTGCGCAGACCAATCGATGATGCCTTTACCCATAGCGGCCCATTCGTAATCTTTGTCGGTTCGCGCAACGTCTTTAACGTGGCAGTGGCCGATTCGGTCTTTGGGCAAGAGATTGTAGGCCTCAGGATAAGGCACCTCACCCCGCTTGGCCGCGTTGCCGGGGTCCCAGTTGAGCATGAGATGGCGCGATGGCACGCCAGCGAGAGTCGTGGCAGCTTCCGCTCCGGTTCCTGTGTTGCAGGCAAATTCATTCTCCAGAAGGAGGACCAATCCCGCCTTTCCAGTCTTGTCGGCGGCGTTGTGCAGGACATCGTTGATGGATTTGCGATACGGCGTCTGATCATCCAGTCGCCAGAAATCGAAACAGCGGATGCGATCGGTGGACAATTTCTTGGCGAGTTCGATGCAGCGATCGAGAACCTCGTCCTGCTGCGCGTAGGTGAAGCTGGCATTGAACTGATCCCGTTCCGAAAATTTCGATTTGGGAGCGCCCGGCCAGTCAACCTTAAATAACGGGCTCGCGATGTCGGTCACCCGCAAATTATTTTTCTTGAGAATGCGAAGGACTTCGCTAATTTCTTTGGCGTCGATATTGATAAGGCTCTTGTTCCATAAACCACGTATTTCGACCCAGCTCATTCCGAATCGTTGCGATGCAACCTCACAAGCGTGCCCGAAATCCTGCGAAATCTCGTCAGTGATAACAGAGATCCTGAATGGAGATTTCAGGAGCTGTGCGGATCCCGATTTTGTCGGCTCACGAAATGCGGCGCCGAAAACACTACCACTGGCGGCGACTGCCCCGATTCCGGTGACGATGAATTCGCGACGCGAGAGCTTTGTTGATATGGTCATGACGTCTCGGATGCCTAAAACGCTTGGATTATCAATCCGGGAACCCTAAGGATATCAAGACGGCTCTGGCAATTCTCTCCACCATGTGTTCGGACAGTCGCCGTAATCGCTGCTTGGGGAGTTGCAGACTGGTCTTTCTGACGGTAGTGATTCCCTCTGCCTGAATGGTAGACGCCTCTGAGAGTCCCGTTTCACCAGGACTGAGTGAGATATGGGACGGAAGTCTTGCGGGAGTTGTGGAAAGTGGAACCACCAAGACGGTAGTTGCCCGCTCATGAGCATTGCGCGCTTCAATGGAAACAACAACGACGGGCCTTTCTGATTTATCTGGCGGATCGGTTGGCAGCTTTACGAACCAAATTTCTCCGCGTTGCGGTGGTCTGGGCTGCATTTGGCTGACTTGGTCCGACCTCACATCTGGGATTCAGAAAACTCGCCCCACTTCTTTTCTTCATTCACGTCTTCGTCCGAGAGCGAGTCGTAATAAGCAGTGAACTGCGCTCCAAGGTGAGCCCGCTTCCAGTCGCGAACTATTTCCTCAAGAGCAGCGGTCAGTGACTCAGATCTGCGCTCGCTTCTGTAGTTCTCGACAACCTCGATCACGTCTTCAGAGAGAGAAAACGTCCTTGCCTGCTTCCGCCTTGATTTCGCATATGCCATCGCCTGTATCCTTCTTATGTATGATCACATTAACGGCCTTGCTCGATGCTTTGCAGAGTTTCAACTCACGGTGTGACAGTAACTTATAGTATGTTACAGCATACAAGACAGTGCTATGTGCTTCCTCTTATTTGTCGTATATAGGATACTATAACATATATTACACACGGTGGGTGGTGACGGGACGACGCAGGCCCGGCTTCGGCAGCTTACGACAGAAGCATCGCGCCTAAGATTCGCGTACACTAGGATGTGCAGTCTGAAGCGCAGCTTAATCCGGAGACCTTGGAACGCCTAGACGAGCAGAGTGGGTTGCTGTTAAGGACCTACGAGCTGGAATTTGCGAAGGATCCCACCAGCCGGGCCACGGAATCTGCGCGCAGCAATCTCATTGCCCTGCGCCATACCATCAACCAAATCTACGGGGGATCCGCTGCATCGGACGTCACGGATGCTTTGGAATTCTGCACGGTGCTGGTTTCTGGTGAAGAGTAGTCGCGAAGACGCAGAATCAACGTGCGCTCTTAAGAATTAGTTTTTCCAAAGAACCAGCCGGTTCGTAATTTGTGATTTTTTGACTGCAGCAGCTTGCCGAGGCGAAGAGACCAATTATGCCACTAAGAAAAGAATATGTCGCCGACCAAGAAGTGGACGACTTGAGCCCCAACGACGTGCAATCCCAGCATGATGCAGACGACTTGTTCAGCGCGGTGCGCGACCAGGGCCTGGATGTAATCGCGGGTGACGCGCCGCTGCCCTGGCTCACACTGGAGCAGAAACTAGCCGGCGAAGAAGAAGAGGTCGAGCTTGACCTGAGTTCAGGGGCGCCCGATACATCGAGCGACCCGGTGCGGTTATACCTCCACGAGATGAGCATTTCTCCGCTGCTGACCCGGGAGGGCGAGGTAGAAATCGCGAGGCGGATCGAGCATGGCCAGCGTCGCGTGTTGAAGGCCCTTTCGCGTTCACCGATCGCGGTGCGGCAGATTCTGGATATTGGCGAGGACCTGAAATCCGGGCGGCGATCGATTCAGGAAATGGTCACCTTCGAGGAAGAAGAACTGACCGAGGAAAAATTGCGGAAGCGGGCGGATGAGATCGCGCGCCGCATCGACCAGTTGCGCAAGCACTACAACGTCGCCTGCCGCCTGGTGGAAAAATTGGGGACCATCCCTCCGAAAAAGAAGGCGAAGCAATACCGCCGCTGCCAGTCGCAGCTCGGCCGCGAGATTGTTCGAATTTCACTTATCATCCGTACTCTCGGATTAACCCACTCCGAACATAAGCGGCTGATTGAACGCGTCAGTAAAACCGCGGAAGCAATGCGCTCGCTGGAACGCCAGCTCACCTACCTGGAAAAGAAGATTGCGAAAACCCCGAGCGAGACACTCAAGAAGAGTTATCACGCCACGCAACGGCAGCATCGCGCCGATATCAGGAAGCTGGAAAGCGATGCGGGCATGACCTTCACAGAATTGCGTAACGCGCATCGCGCCATCATTCAAGGACAAATGAATGCCGAACAGGCGAAGCACGAGATGATCGAAGCCAACCTGAGGCTGGTGGTGTCGATTGCGAAGAAATATGCCAACCGCGGATTGCATTTTCTCGACCTGATTCAGGAAGGCAATGTGGGCCTGATGAAAGCCGTGGACAAATTCGAGTATCGCCGGGGCTACAAATTTTCTACTTATGCAACCTGGTGGATTCGGCAGGCAATCAGCCGAGCAATCGCGGACCAGGGTCGCACGATTCGGCTGCCTGTGCACATGACTGAGATCGTCAACAAGATGATCCGCACTTCGCGGAGGCTGGTGCAATCGCTGGGACGAGAACCGTCATCGGCGGAGATTGCCAAGCAGATGGACATTCCGGAATGGAAGGTGCGCAAGGCGCTCAAAATTATGCGAGCTCCGGTTTCACTGGAGACACCGATTGGTGAAGAGGGAGATTCCCATCTGGGTGATCTGATTGAAGATCGCACTGCAATTTCGCCCGCGGATGCAGTGATCAGCGTGAACCTGAAGGAACGCGCAGAGCGCGTGCTGCGAACTCTTAGTCCCCGGGAAGAGCGCGTGTTGAGGATGCGATTCGGGATGGACGATGGCTCGGAACACACGCTTGAAGAAGTCGGCCGCTGTTTTGCCGTTACCCGCGAACGCATCCGGCAGATCGAAGCAAAAGCCCTGCGTAAGCTACGGCACCCATCGCGGTCCAGCGAACTGCGTGTACTGCTGAACAACGAATAACGCGGTTCGCAACGCCTCCGAAAAATGAGCCCCGAAGCGGATATGACGCGTGTTCTCGACCCAAGGTCATCTTCAGCTGAGGTCGCCGTTCCAATAATCTAATGGGCAGGCCGCACTTCCCTCCTTACTATTGCGGCCGCTTTCCTTCTAATACACTGATTACACGTGACCGACTTGGACCAACAGGCTGCCGTGCAAACGCCACCGCCGGACGACTCCAACAAGGTTGCGGAGCCTGATAAAGGGCAATCGCTATTGAGCACCCGGATTTGCGACCTGGGCCTCACCATCGAGGGATCGGCGGTCGAAAAATTTGTTCAGCAGCTCTATCGGGAGCTGGGGCAGAAAAAAATAATGAAGTTCCGCCCGGGCTGTTATTTGACGGACGAATGGGGATGCCCGTCGGGGGAGCCGGTGATTGGGATTCCGTTTTACCTGGCGCGAACTGACGTAGCGCAAATTGAAAAAGAGAATAATGATCTGGAAAGCAACCGCGAGATCATGATGTACCTGCGCCACGAGGCCGGACACGCCTTCAATTACGCCTACAAGCTGCACCGCACGCCGGAGTGGAAGCAATTGTTCGGCCCTTACCGGCGACCGTATCGCGAGAACTATCGCCCGGTGCTGTTCTCGAAAGATTACGTGCGCTATCTCCCGGGGTGGTATGCGCAGAAGCATCCGGATGAAGATTTTGCGGAAACCTTCGCGGTGTGGATGACGCCGCGCTCGAACTGGCGCAAAAGATACCGCGGCTGGGGCGCCATGGTGAAACTGCAATACATGGACAAGATCGCGCGCGAGTTGGGAAATCTTGACCCATTACGCAAGCGCGGGTCGCCGGACATTACCGCTGCGGAAATGGAAATGACGGTAAGTGAGTTTTATAGGAACTCGACCGACCAGGTCCCGCTGCTTGACGTAACCCAGGACGGCGATCTCACCGCCATGTTTAATGCGTCTAAGAAGAACAAGAGCGCGCGTCCAGCGGAGGTTTTTTTGCGCGAGCACAGAAAGACCATCGTGGACCACATCACGCGGTGGACAGCTCTGCAAAGACCTGCGGTGAAGAAATTGATGGAGTCGATTGAGAAGCGGAGCGCAGAGTTACGGTTGATGATCGACAAGAAAAAGGAAGCAGAATATCTTTCGGAAATTACCGTATTTGCCACCACGCTGGTGATGACCCATTTGGCGCGGTGTAAGGCATTTCAGGCTTAGGAGCGTGGGGATGGGCGACATATTAAAAGTCGCGGTGCTGTACGACGTCTGGGGCGAAGAGGACACCTCCGAACCCGAGGCCACGCAAGCCGGTCGCAAGCGCAAAGTGAAGGAAGACCGGGAAGAAATTTTCGATGCCCTCAGCAAACTGGGGCACGAGCCTTCTTATTATGTGTTGGATGGGCGGCCACAGTCGCTGTATGGACTGGGGAAATGCGGCGCCGATCTGGTATTCAATCTTACCGAGTCTTATGCGGGCGATGACACGAAAGAGATGAACGTGGCCGCATACATGGATTTGCTAGGGCTTCCCTACACCGGCGCGGGCCCACACGCACATTTTCTCGCACAGGATAAAGCCACTGCGAAAAAAATGTTTGCCTTTCACGAAATTCGCACGCCTTTCTTCGCGACCGCTTATCGGGGAAACATCGACCACGCGCATGATGTGAAGTTTCCGCTGATCGTGAAGCCGCAGTCCGAAGATGGGTCGATTGGAATAGATGCCGCGGCAGTGGTCACCGGAGTAAAGGAACTAATGGAGCGGGTGGAGTACGTGCAGAACGAGTTCGATTCGCCGGCCCTGATCGAGGAATACATCGAGGGGCGGGAAATTTATGCGTCGATCCTCGGCAGCTACGAGAAAACGGAAGTTTTGCCACTTGTGGAACTTGATCTTTCGAAGTTGCCGGAGGGAATGCCGAAGATCGCCAGCCGCGATGTGAAATTTGAAACCGACTCCAAAGCGTACAAGCTGACCAAATCGACAATTGCGGAAGATCTGGACGAGGCAACAACCCAGAAGTTATCCGAAACCGCGCTTGCGGCATATCGTGCTGTCAAGCTGCGCGACTACGGACGCATCGATATGCGGCTTACTTCTGATGGTGAAGTCTATGTGATTGAGGCCAACCCGAACCCGTGGCTTTCCAGCAGGCATGAATTTGCCATGGCCGCGAAGAAGTCCGGGCGTTCGTACACCCAGCTCATTGGCGAGATCGTGGACATGGCAGTCGAACGAACTCGCGCGACAAATCCAGGATCTTAGCCTTCTTCTTTTTCTTTTTCTTTCGGTTTTTTTCTGCGGAACCCTAATACCTTCTTTTCGGGGATGCCGGTTTCGATCCGGTTTCTCCCACCTCGCTTGGCCCGGTAGAGGGCCTTGTCCGCTTGATTAATGATTTCTTCGGAACTCAACTTGGGCTGCGACTCCCCGATTCCAATGCTCACGGTGACGGATAACGACGCCGAGGAAGTAGGAGTCAGGCGAGGGGCTTCGCTCTTCTTGCGTTCTGATCTGCGGTCGGTAGGGCGTTGAACTTTGCGGCGCTCGTCGCCACTGCGGACCCGGAAGGTAGAACTCTCGATATTGAGGCGCAGCAGCTCCAATATGTCGACGATCTCCTTTCCTGTCTTGTCCGGAAAGAGGATGGTGAATTCTTCTCCGCCGACACGAAATGGATCGCCGCCTCCGCCCACGCGCGCGAGTTTGGACGCGACCATGCGCAGGACCTGATCGCCGATGTCGTGGCCATAAGTGTCATTGATGCTCTTGAAGTGGTCGATGTCCACGGCAGCGACGGCGTAAGGAGGTTTTAAGCGCAGCAGCGCGTCATTGAAAGCACGTCGAGAGTGCAGCCCGGTGAGTTCATCACGATAAGCGAGGGCATAAGAATTCTCTACGATCGAGCTGGCGAGAATTAAGGCTGCTACGCCGAAGTAGGCGCTCCCGATTTTACCGATGCCCCCGGCATTGAGGGCTAACCAGATTGCGATCAAAGACCAGAACATCCCAATAATGGTTGGCTTCTGAAAGCGCAGGATTCGGACCAGCAGATAGCCAAGCGCAATAACAAAGACCAGCAGTGCAGGTTGGGGCAGGCGCCAATGAATTGACGCCACGGGTGAGGCATGCAGGAACAAGGGCGCCGGTTGGTCGGGGCGGGCGATGGCAGCGACAAAGACGGATTCGAAGAACAATAGAACCAGGAACCAGAACAAGCTGCGGCCGGGAGAGCCTCGCTCAGGAAAGAAAGTGAGCAGAATGAAATTCAGCGGTAGCAGCACGGCAATGGCCTCAAATGCGACGCGGCCGGGACCGGAAGGAGCAACGTGACCTTGAGCATAAAACTCAAGCGCACGGTGGGCGAGTAGCAGCACGATAGCGGACAGAAAAACGCGGGTAGTGTGGAATCTCCAGGACAACACCAGAGCGGCAATGAACACCGCGTAATAGAAAAACCTAACACCGTAAACGGAGGGGTTAATCCATTGGGGTGCAAGCAAGAGCACCGCACCCAGCAGAATCGCGCCTCCGGGAAGAAAGACGGCCTGGAGAAATCTTTTGTTCCAAGGCTCCATGAGTTAATTCCTTATCCTCCGGCGTACGTGTGGTAAATGGCGAGTGGCAGGCGAGGTTCCGCTTGCGATTTGCGCACAGGTTCTCCACCCTAAATGCGGCGGCGGGAAAAGCCTTTCGTGAAAGCGAGCGAATACCCGCCCTTCGTGCCTTGCGTCCCAAGCTGGCCAGCACTAAAAATGAAACGACTCTAACCACTCCCATGCGCGTATTGATTGCCGAAGACGATCCGGCTCTGGCCACGTTTGTACGGAAAGGGCTGGAGGCGGAACATTACGCCGTTGACGTGACCCACGATGGCGAGCAGGCCAAGGCCATGGCGACCGAACTGGACTATGACTTATTCATGCTGGATTTGAACCTGCCGCGAATGGATGGGATCGCGATTTTACGGCATCTGCGGCCGCGCAAGCCGAGCATGCCGATTTTGATACTAACCGGCAGGAATCGGGTGGAGGACCGCGTGCAATGCCTCGACCTTGGCGCCGATGATTACATGGGGAAGCCGTTCTCGTTTGTCGAGCTTTCGGCGAGGATCCGGGCACTGTTGCGAAGGAGTCATTTGCCTGCCGCATCGGTGCTCACAGTGGCCGACCTGAAGCTTGACCGCGTGGAACGTAAGGTGGAGAGGGCGAGCAAGCGAATCGAGCTCACATCGAAGGAGTTCGGCTTGCTGGAATACTTAATGTTGAATGCGGGACGACGAGTTTCGCGGACGATGATCATCGAGCACGTGTGGAACCTCTCGTTCGACACCGGTACCAATGTCATCGACGTGTATGTGAATTACTTGCGCCGCAAAGTCGACCACGGGTTCGGGCCACGCTTGATCCATACCGTGCGCGGCGTGGGCTACGAGCTCAGCGCCAAAGAAAATCGCGTCTAGGCCCCGGAAGAAATTTCCCATATTCGTCCTCCTCTTCCAAAATTGGGAAGAACTTGCCCGAACCAGAAAATCTTAATTCTCTTTTAATCGTTTTCTTATTTCTTCCGAGTTCAATCGGGGATATGTCGACCCGCCAGCCTTCTCAATTGCCACAATGCGAGTGCACCACAACAGGAAAAGAAGAAGAGCGCCAGAATCTACTCAGCGAACACTTGCCCCTGGTGCGGCACATAGCGCGACGGATTCACGAGCGGTTGCCACGGCACGTTCCGATAGAGGACCTGGTCAACGCCGGGGTGGTGGGGCTGATGGACGCGTTCCAAAAGTTTGACAATGGCAGGCATGTACAGTTTGGGTCTTATGCGAAATTTCGGATCCGCGGCGCGATGCTTGACAGCCTGCGAGAGCTTGACTGGGGTCCGCGGGACCTGCGGCGTCAATCACGCCAAATTGAAGAGGCGCATAACAAATTGCAGGCTGCGCTGGGGCGACGCCCCACAGAGCCCGAACTAGCCCTTGAACTGCGAATCACGCTGCCGGAGATGCGCAAGCTGCTCCGCGAGATCAATGCGCTCGACATCTGCAGTCTGCGATTTATCTCTCCAGACGGCGCTAGAGAGATAGACATAACCGAGCAGCTTCCCGGCGGGGGCGGCGACGATCCATTGCTTCAGTGTCTGGAGTCAGAGACGAAGCACTTGTTAGAGCAAGCAATTTCCGAGCTTCCAGAAAAGGAAAGCACGGTGGTCAAACTTTACTATTTTGAAGAGCTTACCATGAAGGAAGTGGGCGTTGCCTTAGGCGTCGGTGAGTCTCGCGTTTCGCAGATTCACTCAATAGCAGTAATGCGGCTGAAGGCACGGATGGCGGAATTTGTTGGCGCGCGAGTGCAAGCCAAAGGGCGCGCCGCTGCTGCTTCTAGATAAAGTGCTGATGATTAACTGATGTAACGCTACATCATCTCAAGTGACAGGCCAGCGCCTTTAGGCAAGTACCCTTTTCGCTGGAACCAATCTTCCATTGCCGTTTTCAACTTATCCAGCGGCACGCGCTCACCTATCTCCATCAGGCCGTCGGCGGTCGGAATCGTATCGTCGAAGATGCTGGAGTTGGTGAAATTGCGCATGGAAAAATTGTCCAGCCATTTCAGCGGACAGGGGGTGCGCTTGCCCTCGACCTCGTACTCAACGCGAATTTTGCGGGAAAACATCCTGCGAGAATTCTAAATAAGACGCCGCGCTACATCGCGGGCGAAGGCGCGGCCGGGGCGTGCGAACTGCTTTCACCATTCACCAGGTCCTTCAATTCCTTGCTGGGTTTGAAGAATGGGATCTTCTTGGCGGGAACGTCGACGCGATCGCCGGTCTTGGGATTGCGTCCCACGCGGGGCTTGCGCTGACGGGTGCGAAAGCTGCCAAAGCCGCGAATCTCGATCTTATCGCCTGCGCGAAGTGACCGGACGATGCTGTCAAAGATGGTCTCGACGACCACCTCGCTGTCTTTGCGGGTCAACTCCACCAAACCGGAGACTTCATCGATCAGATCCGCTTTAGTCATGGCTACTCTGCTCCCCAATTTTGTCGAGAATACTTCCGCCGGAAGGTTCAGCCCTGCGATTTGACTCTCCACTGGCGCAAGCTGCTCCGGTGTGGAAAGCCATTCCCATAACCTTCTCAAATTTCAGGGCTTGTTGGCAAGAGGCAGATGCGGAAGCCGCCTGCTACTTCCAAAGATAGTAAAACCCGACGTGCTGATCGAGCAACTTTTCCTTTGAGGGCAGCCACGGGGAAACATCGCCGAACAGCAGGTCGAGCAATGACTTGCGGTCCCTCTCGGGGTGCACAAGGACGGGCTCGCCGCTGATGCTGACCGACTTTGCGGTGTCGAGCACGGCGGCACGAAAATCGCCGATCTGATCAATCAGGTGCAAATCCATGGCCTGTTCGCCGGTCCAGACACGGCCATCAGCTATCGACTTGATATCAGAGGTTTTAGCGTGCCGTCCGTCGGCCACCGCCTGCACGAACTGGCCATACATGTTGTCGATAAGCCCTTGCATGTACTGGCGTTCAGCCGGGGTCAGCTCGCGGGTAGGGTCACCGGTATCTTTGAACTGGCCGACTTTCAATATCTCGGGTTTCAGCTTCGCCCAGCGCATGAGGTCGCCATAATTCACCCACTCGGCGATCACGCCGATCGAACCCACGACGCTGCCGCTATCGGCATAAATTTTATTGGTCGCAGAGGATACATAGTAAGCACCGCTGGCGCCTACGGTTTGGATGGAAGCCACTATGCGCTTATGCTTTTCGTCGCGAACGCGCTTGACTTCGCGGTAAATTTCTTCTGAGGCCGCGACCCCGCCGCCGGGCGAATTTACGTGGATGATGATTGCCTTGATGGAATCATCGTCAGCAAACTTACGAACATCGTCTACCACTTCGCTGGGATCGACGATTACGCCGTCGAGATCCACGACGCCAATCTTGTCGCCGAAGGCGTGAATGCCTGCTTCGCGCCCGCTCGCGTGGAGCGCGATGTAAACCAGGGTGAACACGGCCAGGACAAAGAGGAAAAAGGCGCCTCCCCCGATCAATACCCATAGCCAGACTCGTGAGCGACCGTTCTCAGCCATAGATGTTGTAGTTTAGCACCGTCCACATAGCAGTGTGTCTATTCCGGAACGATGACCTGCAAAGCTTCACGCGCAACATTAAATTCGACCGGGGTCTGGCAGACATATTCGCCGTCCGCATAAACATCGAGTGGTTCCTCGGTTTCAATGCTGACTTGGTCGGTTTGGCCATATTCCACTTTTTGCGAAACGAGGTGCTTGCCGAAGTAAACGGTTGGGAAAAGGCAAAACAGGTTGAACTTATCCATCGCGCGCACAACGCACAGATCCAACTTGCCGTCATCGAGCTTCGCCTGAGGAGCAATCTTAATGCCGCCGCCATAAGTTGGACCATTGGCAACGGCGGCGAGTAGCGTCTGGCGGAACTGTCCCGGCGAGTTGCCGTTAGAACAGACTTTCATAGGAAAAGGCTGGAAGCGAAGAAATTCGCGCGGGGCGGAAAGACTATATCCGCCGTGGGCGCGAATCCACGAGGGAAGCATATTAGCGCGACGCACAATCTCAACATCCAGGCCGACGCTCCCTGCGCAGCAAAAATAATGCGGCTGGTGTTTGAGGTCAATGGTGTCGGACTCAGCTGAACTGGAGCCGATTTTCGGCAAGGGCTGAATCACACCGAGGTCAATGGTCCGGACGTTGCCGGCGCCGGAGGTGAATTTCTGCCATGCAGCAAGCGATTCGCGCGGATTCTGCAAACCGAGAGACCGCGCGAAATCATTCCCGCTGCCACAAGGCACGATCATCAAAGGGACACCCAGATCGACGAGCGTCTGGAGGTGCCGATGAATGGTGCCGTCCCCGCCGAAAATCACGATCGCGTCGGCTTGCTCGATCAAAGAGGTCCATTGAGCGTGGGCCACCCGCTGAAATGCAGCAAGCGGCTTGGAAGCATTCCCTGGCCCTAGAATGACTGCGGCGCGCATGTCCCCGGCATTTGAACACAGGAATATCGTTATGCAAAGAGGTTTGTAGCTGGCTGGTTTACGCAGGAGTCGCAACCAAATACGACTATCGTTCGAGCGGGTCAGCCATGTCCGCGAGCGCATAACCCATGACGGCCATGCAGGCTGCGTTTTCACGTAATTGTTCAGGAACGACTTTGTCCAGCGTATCGGCTGCGGTGTGGTGATAAGTGAAATACGTCAGCCCATTCTGCCATACACCGAAGACGGGAACGCCTTTGTCGGCCAAAGGTTCGATATCAGTTTCGGGCGACAGAGACACAATTTGAAGCAGATTGCTGCCGAATGGGCTAAGCGCATTCAGCACGGGCGAAAGCTGCTTCTGGGCGGCATCGCTAATCTTGGCGTGAAAGCCCAGGGGATGCTCGGCCCCCAAGTCGCTCTCAATTGCTGCGATGTGGTTGCCGACGTCTGTGGCGTGATCTTTGGCGTAAGTTATAGCGCCGGTCGCGCCCATCTCCTCATTCATCCACGCGATGACTCGCAACGTGCGCTTGGGATGCAGGTCGAGTTTGTGAATGATTTCGGCGGCTTCCATGGCAACCACCACGCCAGCCCCATCGTCAATGGCGCCCGTGCCAAGGTCCCAGGAATCGAGATGTCCGGAGACAATGATGATTTGCTCGGGGTGCTCTGAGCCCTTGATATCCGCAACCACGTTGTAGCCCTGCGCTTCTGGACCGACTTTGGTGGTGAGCGTTAGATGAATACGCACGCGGCCGCGTGATGCCAGGCGGGCGATCAGTCCTGCGTCTTCGGCGCTGATTGCCCCTGCCGGAATGGGAGCATCGGTGCTTGACCCAGTGTGAGGAAGCCGATACGCTCCGTCGCCCGCAGAGCGCACCAGGGAACCTATTGCGCCAAGCTGAGAGGCCAGCAGAGCCCCGCTTCCGCGATAACGAACAACTTCGCCGTAAGCCGCCCCCGCCTGGCCGGCAGCGGCTTTCTGGCGGTCGTAGATCACATTGAACAAAACAATCTTGCCCGCAACTTTGTCTCTGCCGAGTTGCTGCAATTCCTCGAAACTATTGACGACGACTACGTCGGCCGCGATTCCCGTGTCCGGGGTAGGCGAATTCCCGCGAAGCGCGGTTACGTATATTTTCTGTTTCGTCCCCTCGACCTTGCCCAAGTATTCGACCAGTTCTGCCGCGTCAATGCCGCGTTCGAAGTGGTGGACTGGCACCGGCTCGAGGTGAACATCGAGTCCGAGCTTGCGTAGTTGGTCGGCAACGTAATGTGCGGCAGCATCGGCTTGCGCGGATCCCTGCGGCCTCGGGCCGATGCTGTCGGTCAAATATTCGAGCTGCTGGTATGCGTAGTTATCTGACAGGGCGGCATCGCGAATCTGCGCGAGCTCATTTCGTATCTGCGGCGGAAACGCGCGCGTGGCGGACTCAGTTTCCTGTGGCGGAGAAGCCCACGAAGGTTTGGGAGTTTGCGCATAAGAAAGAGAGGGAATGAGGACTACAAACAGAAATGCAAACGTTCCGCGATCCATTGTCACCTCGAAGCCAGCTTCGTAGCTTATTTCTAAGGTAACATCATGAGCACGGTTCGTAGCACGGCGTAATCAGCGGTTGTAACAAGTAAGTGCCTTCGCGCGGCATGCTAAGCGCTGCTGTGCCTTGGAACTTCTGTAACCAATGCTTGGAAATCTCATCCGCAAACAACTCAAGGCCGCAGCCAAGGCGCTGCTCTTAGCCGTGTCGTTTACGATTTACGGCGTTGCTCAACAACAGACTCCGGCTCCGGCAGAAACTCCGAGCAATACGGAAAACAACTACCTGCGCGTGCTGTTGCGGCCGAGTAATCCGCCGGTTTTCGACAGTCAGCACCGGCCAATCACTGCAGGTGGTTTTGTCGACGGGGCCCCGGTTGTTTTCGAAGACGTCACCCATCAATCCGGGATCGACAAATTTCACCACCACTCTGGTACCCCCGACAAAGGCACAATCATTGAGGTGCCCGGCTCTGGCGTGGCGCTGCTCGACTACGACAACGACGGCTGGCTCGATATTTACCTGCTGAACAGCTCAACTGTCGCCGCGCTAAAGGGCAAAGAACCGGCGCCACGCGCCATGCTTTTTCACAATAACCATGACGGCACGTTCACCGACGTCACAGAAAAAGCCGGGGTGGCCAATGAACGCTGGGGCTTCGGCGTCGCCGTCGGTGACTACGACAATGACGGCTGGCCGGACATTTACGTTGCCAATTTTGGCAAGAGCCGTCTTTATCACAATAACCACGATGGCACCTTTACTGACGTCGCAGAGAAAGCGGGGGTCGCGGTTGAGGGTTGGTTTGCCGGACCGAGCTGGGGCGACTACGACCATGACGGGCGGCTCGATCTATTCGTTCCCGGCTATGCCAAGTACGACACTGACAATCCGCAGAGCTGCGACTTCATGGGCACTAAACTTTCGTGCGGGCCACTCGGACTTGCGGGAGAGCAAGACCATCTCTTCCGCAACAACGGCGATGGGACGTTCACCGATGTCAGCGTCAAAGCCGGAGTTTCGGATCCAAAGGGCTACTACGGTTTCGCGTCAACTTTCGTCGATGTTGATGACGACGGCTGGGTCGATCTGCTGGTCGCTAACGACTCCAAACCTAATTACCTGTACCACAACCGGCACGACGGCACTTTCGAAGATATTGGGTATCTCTCCGGAATCGCTGTGACCAATGACGGCCGAACGATTGCGTCGATGGGGATTGCGGTCGGCGATTACAACCGTGATGGGAAGGTCGATTTTTATATTTCAAATTTCTCTGATGATTACAGCGTGCTGTTCAAGAATGAAGGCAACAATATTTTTTCGGACATAACGTATCAGGCAGGACTGGTTGAGCCCACCATTCCGTTTTTGAAGTGGGGGACCGGATTTTTAGACTTCGACAACGACGGACTGCTGGATATTTTTGTCGCCAATGGTCACGTGTTCCCAATTATCGACAAGCAGAACTGGGGAGTGACCTGGGCGCAGAGGCCGCAACTGTTCCGGAATCTTGATGGAGTTAAATTCCAGGAAGTCCCACCCGCCACTGGAAGCGGATTGGCAGATACCATTCCCGCCCGTGGCGCCGCCTTCGGCGACCTGTTCAACGATGGGCATATCGATGTAGTGATCAACAATCTCGACACCACGCCCACCCTGCTGCGCAATGTGGTGAAGAACGGGAATCATTGGGTCACGTTCAAGCTGATAGGAGGCGAGAAGAGCCCGCGCGATGCGACTGGCGCGAAGGTTTTTCTGACCACCGGGAGCATACGCCAGCGCGCCGATGTTTTCAGTGGCGGAAGCTACGGGTCGAATTCGGATCCGCGTGTGCACTTCGGGATCGGCGCAGCGGGCAAAGTGGACAAAGTCGAAATTCAATGGCCAAGTGGGAAAAAGCAGGTGATCAGTATCCCTAACGTTGACCGGATATTTGTCGTGGACGAAAGTAAAGGCCTTGTGCCGTAGCTGACCGGTTTTTCCGGCGAAACTTGTAGAGAAACAAAAAAAGTGGCTCCATCTCTGGAGCCACCGTTTTAAAGAGGCAATTGGAGGGACAAACACAGCTAAGGCGCCGTCTTCGCTCTATCTAGCGCGCCAAGAGGTAACGCGCTGTAGACCGTGAGCGTACGGCATAGGTCGGGTCGAGAACACGAAGAGGATCGAAAGCATGGACTCTGGCAGCCTCTTTTCTTGCATTGTGAAATTGCACCTTCGCGGCCAAAGCCTTGCTGCTCGCCGGATGCAGCCGATAACTGCGAAAACGCCTGTTGCGCAATGGGTTAGGCGTCGAGCGCTAGGAATCTTAGGTAGTCGTCACCAGCGACAGTCGAGTGCATAATTTTGCACATTCCCTGCATTGGCTTGGCTTTGCCTAAGAACACGCTTTTGCCCATAAAGTCATAATCCTGCCCAAAAACTCGCTTACCCTTCCTGTTTTCGCTGCTTAGTTTTGCCTTCGTTTTTGCTCGGCCACGGTTTGCCAGTCGCCTTCATTTCCTCAAAGACTGCAATAGCCCTTCGTAGCCGAACGATATGTTGGTGGGCATCCTCAATGGCCTTATCCCATCCGCTTGCTGTTTGTTTATGTATCGTCATTGACATTTGCTTAAATGCTCCGGTAAAGTTAAACCACATTGAAGAAGCGCAGGGACAAACAAGGCTACCGTTCGGCTTACGAATCTGCCGAGGATGAGCTTGAATCTCTCATAGACCAAAAAGATCAGATCGATGTGCGCATTACCGCCTTGAGGAAGACATTGAATGCACTCGCAACTTTGATTTCTCAGGACGACGAAGACTTCCTCGGCAACTCCCGTGATCGCGTGTGGGGAATGCTTGACTTGAGTACGACCTCTGACGTGCTTCATATCGTCAACGCTTCCGCGAACCCCATGACTAGCAGCGACGTACTGGATGAGTTGATGAGACTCGGCTCTCTTGCAATAAAACACTCCAATCCACTCGCAACCGTCAATGCGGTTCTCAACAGACTTGTTCAGCAGGGAAAATTGGAATTGACAAAGAAAGGCGACAGGAAGGCTTGGACGAAAAAGCCTTTTGGCGTGAAGTGAACTTTTGCAATGCAAGTGGGGAGTCAAACGTTTGGACACGTCCTCCCCACTCGCACCCTTTAACGGAGAGTTGCCAGAACGGTAATGGGCGGGGCTGTCTTCCCCGAGCCATGCTGCTGATACCAGCATGAGAGAGTTCGACCCTCTCACTCTCCGCCAAACTTTTGAAAGATCAGGACGACCGCGCTTTAAGTTTGTATTTTCGCGGCTTGTTCCAGTACGGCGATTTGCAAGATGGGCAGACCCCAGGTTCGCCGACTGTGCTCTTTCGCGGCTCCCACTCATGAGAGCAGCGATTACATTTATAGCCTTTTTTCTTGAGTGTGACCATGCCCATGGCCTGAATAATAGAGTAGAAAATAATATATTGTCAAGTAGATTTCCCTTGACAGATATATACCTCATTAGTAATATATTGTCTAGGTAAGGAGAACCGTTATGGAACCTAGACAAGAGCGCGGCCTTGAGATCGCTAGGCGGAGCGCTATTTGGCAAGAGCGTGGTTTTTGGATTGTTCCAGCCCAGAGCAAACCAGCGGGTCGATACCGCGTCGTTACGGGGGACGAGCCGTGGTGCAACTGCCCCGATTTTGAAATTCGTGGAACCAAGTGCAAGCACATTTTCGCGGTTGAGTATTTCCTCGAATTCCGCAAGACGGGAGATGGTAGCACTGCTGTGACTGAGACTGTGCAAATCACGAAACGCCCATCGTACCCGCAGAATTGGCCTGCCTACAACGAAGCGCAGACTAGTGAAAAGAAAATGTTCCAATCCCTTCTGCACGATCTTTGCGCCGGGATTCCGGAACCCACGCAATCCAAGGGCAGACCGCGCATTCCACTGAGAGATGCCGTGTTCGCCGCGACCTTCAAGATTTATTCCACCTTCTCCGGTCGTAGATTTATGAGCGATCTTGAGCAAGCTCAATCGAGAGGGTTCATCAAGCATCTGCCGCACTACAATTCGATTTTCAATTACCTCGAAAGCCCCGAACTGACGGCGATCTTCACGTCTTTGATTACGCGCAGCGCATTGCCGCTGAAAGCGATTGAGACTGATTTCGCCGTAGATTCCACGGGGTTCATGACCTCGCGGTTCACGCGCTGGTTTGACGCCAAGTACGGGGTTGTTAAGCAAGAGCATGATTGGGTCAAGGCGCACATCATGTGCGGGGTTAAGACCAATGTCGTGACGGCTGTCGAGATTCACGGCCAGCACGCTTCCGATTCGCCGCTGTTGCCGACCATGCTTGCTCGTACCGCAGAGAACTTTACTGTCAAGGAAGTCTCCGCTGACAAGGGGTATTCCAGTATCCGCAACTTGGAGTCTGTGCTTTCGATCAATGCGACGCCGTACATTGCTTTCAAGAGCAGCACTACTGGGGAATCCCGCAACAGCGCGTGGGACAAAATGTTCCACTACTTCTCTTTTAATCGGGACGAATTTTTTGCCCATTACCACAAACGAAGCAATATCGAATCCACGGTCATGATGATTAAGACCAAGTTCCGCGATCATGTGCGGAGCAAGACCGATACGGCCATGAAAAACGAAGTGCTTGGCAAAATTCTGTGTCATAACATTTGCTGCATCATTAGCGCCATTTACGAGCTTGGAATTAGCCCCGTTTTCTGGCCTGAACCAAACTGCCCAAAAACTCTTACGGCTGCCCAAAAACCCGCTCTGTCATAGGTTTTATTGGGCAAAGCCCATTGGCTTGGCCAACGGCTTCGTTGGTGGTGTCTGTACAGAATGGGTCGTGCGGCATCATCTCTGCTATGCTGCTGCTATTTCCTGGAGGTCCAATGCGCCGCCTTTTTGCATGGCTCCTTCCCCTGCTGCTGTTATCTGCCCTCAACGCCCAAACCCCGCAAGCTCCGCAGACCGCGCGGCAGGCGCTCATTGAGATGTTTTTTGGCGCGGCGCCCAATCACCTGGAAAAACATCTGCCGGATGCGACTCGCAGCGCCTTTAAAAGGATGAGCGGTGCAGGCGGGATGAGCATGCTCGACGAAGTTTCAGCGTTTGCGAATATGACAAAAGCTGGCGGCGTGAAGTTTGAGACGTTTGACAGCGGGCCGACATTGGTGCAAGCGGAAGAACCGGAGCAGAACGAAAAAACGGAAATTGCCGTCGAGGGCGATAGCCTCTCGGGAGACGAAGACCAGATCGAAGTCACGTTGCACATCACAAAGGAGGGATCGGAACAGCCGCTGCCATTTATTCCGCACTTTACTTTTGTGATGAAGACGGAAGCCGATGTTTGGCGGCTGACCCAAATCAGTGTTGAGGTGCGAGTGCCGCTTGAGGACCCTGATTTTTTGAAAAATATCGAACACCAGAACGGCAAGCAGAATGAGCAAGGCGCACTGACGACACTGCAGGTGATTGTAGCCGCGCAAAACTCCTACCATTCTGCCAAGGGTACCTACGCATGCAGTCTTTCGACGCTAATGGCCCAAGGCCGGGGAGGCAATACCGGCAGCGGACCAGCATTGAACGGATTCTTCGGCGACCTCGCCACGGGCAAACACTTGGGATATGTGTACGCAATCTCCGGCTGCGATGCAACACAGTACAAGGTCGTCGCAGAGCCGGAACTAGCGGACTCCGGCCAGCGGGCGTTCTGCTCCGACGAGAGTGGGGCAATGCGGGCTGCATCCGATGGTAAAGCGACCACCTGCCTAAGCGGTGGAGAAGCGGTCGCCATAGAAGCAATCGCCGGCGAACGCGCTACGGGGCTCGCCGCTGTAGCCGTCGGCGGGGCGGCGCAACCGCAAATCGATCCGCAATCGTTATCAAACACGAAACCAGGAACCACCCTGGTTGCGCCTCAAGCCGTTCGGCCATTACGGGTGCGCGTATCGCAAGGAGTGATGCAGGGAATGGTCATCTCAAAAGTGCCACCAAGCTATCCTCCAGACGTTAGAATCCAGGGGCCCGTAGTCATGGCCGTGGTTATCGGCAAAGACGGCAATGTTCGAGCGGTTTCTCTGGTATCCGGACATCCAATGCTTGCACATGCTGCGATTGAGGCGGTGAAGCAGTGGAAATTCAGGCCATATCTCCTGAACGGGAATCCCGTAGAAGTCGATACGCAGATCACGGTGAATTTCACGCCGCCACCAGATTAAGCAGTAACGTGACGAAATCCCCAAGGGAAAATCTACGTCCCGGCACATCGTTCTCAGGCATGCGCCGCATCCTATTTCCAGAATTTCTCAATTTCTGATAAACAACAACTTGCACTGGAGGGGAAACGTGGGCAGACGTGCCGGAGTGGTCGCGCTGTGTCTGGCGATCGTTTTCATGATCGGATGTGGTGGCAGCAGCAGCACGACCCAACAAATGCGAATAGTCATGGCATCGCCCGATGCGCCTCCCGTGGACATTCTGATCGACGGAGCCCAGGTCGCCACTTCACTTGCTTATGAGAACTCCACCGCGTATCTCACGCTGAAATCGGGGCAGCGGCGCATTCAGGCCTTGACAGTAGCCAATTCGACTTCGGTTTTTGATCAGACCATTTCAATAAGCGCCAGCGCGAACCTGACGCTGCTCTTGACTGGCCCGGTTTCGAAGATGCAGTCGCTGCTGCTGACCGATGGAACAACAAATACCACGATCACCACTGGCCAAGGCGATGTCCGTGTAGTGAATGCGGCGCCGACCATGGGTCCGGCTGACGTTTATGTCGTGAACGCGGGAACCAGTCTCGCCGGAGCGAAGCCGGTTTCTTCTAATCTCGCGTTTAACCAAGCTACTGGTTATGAGTCAGCCACGATCGGCAATTTTCAGGTATTCATGACCCAGCCGAAAACAACGAATGTTTATCTCAATACTGGCCCACTCGCGTTGACTCAGAGCCAGTTTCAGACTGTGGTCGCGATCGATGCGAGTGGAGGCGGTTTTACCTACATCGCCCTGACCGATCAGTAAGCTTGCCTCAAGAATGACACTTCTTTACAGGCCAGGTTGCGTAATCAACAACACTTTCCGGTGCTGCCGCGTCTAAGAGACTGAGGCCTTACGGCCTGGCCTTTGCTGACGCTTTCCGGCTGTATAATCAGGGGTTTGAAAATCTGGAGGCTATTCAACATGCAAGCGCGCGCCAATCTGTGGGGGCGTTATAAAGCCAATCGCCTGGGGTTCACGGCAGTCATTCTGCTTACGTTGACGGTTGGAATTCTGATCGGCACTGTGGTTTCGTATGGCGTTAAGGGACAAGAAAAGGACAAGAGATCCGTTGATGCGACACCCCTGACCATACCGTCGCCCCGCCAGACGTCGAATCAGTTTTCGCAGATTGCAAAGGCGCTTGAGCCAGCGGTCGTCAACATTAACACCGAGTCGACCATCAAGCCAACGCGCCGACGCGGGGGCAACGATCAGGACCAGGAGGGCGGCGAACAGGAAAGCCCGTTCGGGGATTTCTTCGATAAGTTCTTTGGCGGACAAAGCGGCGATCAAGGCCCAATTCGCGAACGGTCGCTGGGATCTGGCGTGCTTGTCGATTCAAAGGGCTTCATTATCACCAATCGCCATGTGGTCGAGAAAGCCGACCGGATTCGCGTACACCTGCAGGACGACCCGCCGGGAGTGCAGCACGACGCCAAAGTTGTCGGCACCGATCAGGAAACCGACCTGGCCGTGATCAAGATCGACGTGGACCATGCCTTGCCGACGGCGAAGCTCGGCAATTCAGATGGCATGCAAGTCGGCGATTGGGTGCTAGCCGTGGGCAGCCCATTTGGCCTGCAAGCGACCGTGACCGCCGGCATTGTTTCCGCAAAGGGACGCAACATCGTTCCTAACCGCCAGTTCCAATCTTTCATTCAAACCGACGCGGCAATCAATCCTGGAAATTCAGGTGGTCCGTTGGTCAATATGGATGGCGAAGTAATTGGAATTAACACCGCGATCCTGACCGACACAAACGCCTATGCGGGCGTAGGCTTCGCGCTACCCTCGAATACCATTGCGCAGGTTTACAACCAGCTCACGGGACCGGAGCACCGGGTGGAGCGTGGGTCGATTGGCATTGAATTCAATGCGCAGGAGAATCCAGCCATCGCGCGCGTCTACGGCGGACAGGGTGGAATCACGATTTCGAGCGTTGTCCCCGGCAGCCCAGCTGAACGGGCGGGATTGAAAGTGGGCGACACCATATTCTCGGTTGACGGAAAATCGATCAAGAACGGCGACGAACTGGTTTCGGATATCGCGGGGCGTAAGCCCGGCGCGAAGGTGATGCTCGGATACTTCCGGAACGGCAAGAAAGATGAAGCAGCGGTGACCGTTGCTGACCGCGCCAAGCTGTTCGCAACCCGCCTGGGAGATGAAGAAGAAGGCGGCGAACAAGCAACGCCCAAGCAAAGCAAGCTGGGCGCAATTGTGCGCGACCTTACGCCGGAAATGGCCGATAGGCTGAACGTTCCCTCCGGACAGGGAGTGGTGGTCCAGGAAGTGAAGCCGGGATCATTTGCGGACGATATTGGGCTCACTCGGGGAGACGTGATTCTTGAGATCAACAAGCAAAAGGTAAACAGTGCGGATGATTTCGATCGCGTCCAGACCGGGCTTAAGAGCGGCCAGGATGTCGTCTTCCTGGTGCGGCAGCGTGGCGCGGGACGGAACGACGGCACCATATTTTTGGCCGGAACACTTCCGTAACTGTTACTTGCACTATCGGAACTGGCGCGATTGCAGGCTCCAAGCGATCATGAATGGACGCCAGAACTGCTGATCCATGGCGAGGAATTGAGCATGGATGTGAGGTTCAACAAACTCGGGATTGTTGCACTAACGGTTTTGCTGGCAGCGACTTCGGCCTTGGCCGGCGCAACTTCAGCCGAGATGCCGTCCGGAAACCCGACTGCCAAGGTCCAAGGGACTGCGCACCATGCGGCTCATCACGCCAGCAAGAAGGCGCGAAAAGCGCGGGCCCGCGGGCAGAAAGCGATCGACGGAAACCGGGTTCGGCAAATTCAGGAAGCGCTCGTCCGCGAGCACTACCTGAAGGGCGAACCGTCAGGAAAGTGGGATGCGTCCACACAACAGGCGTTGCACCGCTATCAGTCGGACCAGGGTTGGCAAAGCAAGACTGTCCCAGACTCGCGGGCGCTAATTCGTTTGGGGTTGGGACCTCATTCTGAACATTTGCTAAATCCTGAGAGCGCCATGACCATGTCCGCAGCGCCATCGGCGCAACATACTACCTTCCGCTCGGCGGGCAAGGCTTCTTCAGGGTCCGCGTCTACGGCCCTGGCCAATTCAGTGACGGCTGGCCCGACGCAAGTTTCAGCGCCACCAGCAAGCATCTCTGGCGTTCCCACCCGATAAATCAATTACTTGAGCGGGAAATAAGGCAGCGGCTTGTCGTTTACCACGGCGCCGGGATTTGATTCCACCAGCGCTTCCGCAAGGTCTTCTCCGAATTCTTTGGCAATTGCTCTTCTCGCCGCCGAGAGAACCGGCACACGACGGGCAGTGTCATGCGCATCGGTAGAAAGAAAATGTACTGCTTTCTCTTTTAACAGCCAGTCGGCGATTTGGCGGGGGCGTGAACCCCAGAATCCGGTGAACACTGAGGCCGTAACCTGCACCGCGCAACCCAGTTCCCTCCACTTCAGGATGCGTTGCGGATTCTGCTGCAAGATCGGATTGCGCTCGGGATGGGTAATGATCGGCGTAACACCGCGCTCGTGCATTTGCGTGAACCAATCGTCCACTTGCGGGGAAATGCTGAAGTTGCTGAATTCGACCAACAGGTAATGGGTTTTGCCGATACAGAATTTTTCGGGCTTCCGCAGTGCGGCCTGCATATTGTCAAAGGAAAGATGGAAGTCGCAGCCGAGGCTCAGCCCCGGGCGAGGACCAATGCGCTGTCGCAAAGTTTCGAGTAACGGTAAGAGATACTCGCGGTCGTAAAAATAGCGGTCATTGGAATGCGGTGTGGCGACGATGTGCTCAATGCCATCTTGCGAAGCCATGTGGCACATGGCTTCGGACATTTCCCAGGATTTCGGGCCGTCATCTACTTCGGGCAAGATGTGGCAGTGAATGTCGATCACGCAGCCCGATTAGAGCAGATTCACAAAAAAGACTCAAAGTTCTAAAGTATTCATTCGTATCCTTCGTGGTTCAAATTCAAAAGCATTCACCACGAAAGACACGAAGGTGCACTAGGAAAAAAACCAGGGGTGCGACTTGCGTCAAGAACGCGCCTTCATGAAATCGCGAATCTCTGAGTAGGCCTGCTTAAGCGTCTCTTCCTGCGGTAGAAACACGATGCGGAAGTGCTTAGTGCCGGGCTTTTGACCGAAGCCTGAACCCTGCACCGTCAAGATGTGCTTCTCCAGCAGTAATTGCTTCACCCACACGGCATCGTCTTCGGGAACATCGATTCGCGGGAAGGCATAGAACGCGCCACGCGGAGGGACGCAACTCATGCCTGGAATCGAGTTGCAGGCCTCGACGGTAAGGTCCCGCCGCGCAGTGAGTTTCCGGCGCACTTCGACCAAATGATCTTGAGGTCCTTCGAGCGCGACTTTGATCGCGTATTGTTGTGGATGATTGGCCGAAAGCCGCGCCCGTAGCATCTTGTGAATGCCTTCGATGTAGGGCTTCACCGCCGCCGCTTCACCGCTCACAATGCCCCACCCCATGCGCCATCCGGGAGCAAGATAGTTCTTCGACAATCCGCCGATCGTGACAACTGGCACGTCCGGAGCAACTGCAGCAATCGAGATGTGCTCGCCGCCGTCGAGAATCAGCTTGTCGTAGATTTCGTCGGCGATGATCAGCAGGTTGTGCTGCCGCGCAAGTTCGGCGAGATCTTCCAGCATCTTTCGAGTGCAAAGCGCGCCGGTGGGATTGTTCGGATTGATCAGGACAATGGCCTTGGTCCGAGAATTAATTCTCTTCTTAATGTCGCCCAGTTCCGGCTGCCAGCCATCGTCTTCATTTAAATAGTAGGGATTCGGATCAGCCCCGGTTTTGCAAAGCACGGCGGGATAAAGAGGATAGTCGGGACGCGGGGTGAGCACGTTGTCGCCAGGATTGAGAAGCGCGGTCAGACAGAGGTCAACCGCTTCGCCGGCGCCATTGCTTACGAAAATATTCTGAACGCTTTTGATCCCGTTTCGTTCAGCCTGGGCGCGAATTGAGTCGAGGGCCTCGGGAACTCCAGCGGAAGGCGCGTACCCATTTTTGTTGTCGCGCATAGCACGATAAGCAGCCTCGATCACGTGCGGTGGCGTGGCGAAATCGAAAATGTTCGGATCGCCCACGTTCAAATACAAAACTTTGTGGCCTTGGCGCTTGACCTCATCGGCCAGACCGACCAGGTCGCGGATGGCATAGCGCAGGTTTTCGAGACGTTGGGCCGGGGCGATTTCGCGAGTTTGGGTTACAGGCATAAGGAATATTTTACCTGCGATTCAGAAAGGTCGTCGGTCGCCGGTCGTTAGTCGTTGGCCTAGATCAAAAGCTCGTAACCGCAGAGACAAAACCAAGAGCAAAGCTTTTAACCGCAGAGAACGCCGAGTTCGCAGAGAAAGCACTAAAGAAACCTGGCGATCTTAGAGTTCTAAGCCGTTAACGCCTTTGATTTCGCCCAACGATCAACCACGCACGGCCAACGACGTTTCCCTACTCCGGTCGATCAATCTGCGCTCGCTGCAACTTGTCCGAGTAATCCACGTACACTGACTTCCACTCGGTGTAGAAATCAATTGCTCCGATCCCGCCTTCGCGGTGGCCATTGCCGGTGGCCTTGGTTCCGCCGAAGGGAAGGTGAACTTCGGCGCCAATGGTCGGCGCATTGATGTAAGTAATGCCCGCGTAGAGATCGCGCATGGCGGTGAACGCCTTGTTGACGTCGCGAGTGTAGATCGCCGAAGACAATCCGTATTCGATGTTGTTCGCAATCTCGACCGCGGCATCAAAGTCCTCGCACGGAATGATCGAGACTACTGGCCCGAAGATTTCTTCCTGTGCGATGCGCATCTTAGGATCAACATCGGTGAAGATGGTCGGCTCCATGAAGAACCCGTATTGGTAATCACCCTTATCGAGGCGGTTGCCGCCGCACTGCAGCTTGGCCCCTTCGGTCTTGCCGATGTCGACGTACTGCAGATCGGTTTGCAGTTGCCGCTCATTGATGGCCGGGCCCATGTCGATGGTTTCATCCAGCCCGTTACCGACCCGAAGCTTGGTCGCACGCTCGACTAGTTGGCTCACAAAATCGCGATAGACACCCTTCTGAATGATAATGCGGCTGGTCGCCGTGCAGCGCTGGCCGGTGGTGCCGAAGCCTCCCCAGAGCGCGCCTTCAACCGCCAAATCCAGGTTCGCGTCGTCGAGCACGATCATGGGATTCTTGCCGCCCAGTTCCAGCGAACAATGCTTGAAAGTCTTAGCCGCCGCTGTACCGATGGTCCGACCAACCGCGCTCGACCCGGTGAACGAAACTGCGCGCACTTCGGGATGATTGAGCATGGGCGCGCCTGCGTCCGGGCCGAATCCGCCCACAATGTTCACAACGCCCTTCGGTATTCCCGCGTCAGTAAGCACGCGAACCAGATTGAATGTAGAAAGTGGAGTGTCTTGTGCGGGCTTGATCACGCAAGTGTTGCCGCAAACCAGCGCGGGCAACAGCTTCCAGGAAGGAATCGCCATGGGGAAATTCCACGGCGTAATCATGCCGCAGACCCCTACCGGCTGGCGTATCGCCATAGCGAATTTGTTCGGCAGCTCCGAGGGGGTTGTGGGGCCAAATAGCCTACGGCCTTCTCCGGCCATGTAATACGCGGTATCGACGGCTTCCTGAACGTCGCCGCGAGTCTCCTTCAAAACCTTACCCATCTCGCGGGTCATGTCACGCGCGTATTCTTCTTTGCGCTCAGCCAGCATTTCGGCCGCGAGATAGATGATCTCGGCGCGGCGCGGGGCTGGGACCAGCCGCCACTTCACAAATGCGTTTTTTGCGGCGTCGATGGCGGCATCGACATCGGCCTTATTGGATTTCTGGAAAATGCCAACTACGTCGCGGGTATCGGCAGGATTGCGGTCCTCAAAAGTCTCGCCGGACTCGGATTCGACCCACTCGCCGTCGATGAAGTTTTTATAAATATTGGGTCGAGAAGCATCGCCCTCGATGATGGGTTTGGTCAGGGTATCAGTTGCCATTCACAGCCTCCTGGGAACCCTCCATGCTACCGCCGGGCCTGAGGAGGGGCAAGTTGATGGAGAGAGAGTAAAGGGATCAGCTTCCACGTGAAGGCCATGATTCACCCTAATAGTAAAGATGTATGGCAAGATGATGTCTCCTTGAATCCGAAAGGGCAAAGCGTATGGGAAATGCGCCAACTCGTAAGCAACAAAGACGTCTGCTTATTCTCAGGTTCGCGGCTGTTCCCTTGTTGCTTCTTGTGACGTCTGCAGCGGAAGCTCAAAGTACAGCGCCAAGCCAATCCCAACTACCGTGGTCTCAGGATCTGCAGAAATATCCTGGACTGCAAACTGAGTTGGGCCAGTTGATAACCAAGCTCCAACACAATGTCCAGTTTCCGCCAGCGCGTGGTCAAAGCCGACTGTTGCCGCTGCTGCCGGAATCGACGGTGTTTTATGCCGCATTTCCCAACTACGGCGACGCCACGCATCAGGCGCTAGCAATTTTCCGGCAGGAATTACAGGAGAGTGCGGTCCTTCGCGATTGGTGGCAGCACGGTGAATTGGCCGCAGTCGGACCAAAGTTGGATGATTCGGTGGAGAAGTTTTACCAACTTTCCCAATACTTGGGGGAAGAGATTGTTGTCTCAGGCGCAACCGAGGGTCACCAGGACCCCAATATGCTGATTGTTGCTGAAATCCGCAAGCCAGGGCTGAAAAACTTTCTGCAGCAGATGATGAAGGACCTCGCGGGCAAAACGACCCCGGATATCCGGGTTTTAGACGTGCAGGAACTGGCTAGTGCGACGGATACGCATTCGGCACCGCAGCTGGTGGTTTTGGTTCGTCCTGACCTGGTGGTCGCAGCTACGGACCTAACGGCACTGCGCAGCTTCAATGCTCACTTGGACCACCGGAATGATGAGTTGGCGTCTACCCCTTTTGGCGAGAGGTTGGGCCAGGCATATCAAGGTGGCGCCGAGGTGTTGGCGGCAGCGGATTTGCAGAAGATCGTAAAACAGATTCCAGCCGGGTCCGAGCAGAGCCAGATGATTTTTCAGCGCACCGGATTTGCCGATGTTAAATATCTGTTCTGGGAGCATAAGAGCGTGGCTGGCCAAGCAGCCAGCAATGCGGAGTTAAGCTTTACTGGTCCGCGGCACGGTATCGCTTCCTGGTTGGTTGGGCCCGCCCGGCTAGACAGTTTGGATTTTGTGTCCCCGAAGGCAATCCTAGTGACCACGGTGCTGCTCAAGAATCTGGGACAAATATTTGAGGACATTAAAGACCTCTCCGACTACTCGAATCCCAATGCGTTTGCCGCATTGGCGCAAATGGAAGCGGCAATGAAGGTCAGTCTGAGGAGTGACCTGCTCAATCATTTCGGAGGAGAAATCACTCTCGAATTGGACAGTGTTAATCAATCGCGAGCGACGTGGAAGGCAATACTCGGCGTGAATGATCCGGACCACCTGCAGCAGACGTTGCGCCAGTTATTGGCTGCCGCGCAGGTCGAAACGCAGGAATCCAATGAGGGAGGAGTCACTTACAACACGCTGCGAATTCCTTCTCCGCGCCAGACGTTCGAAATTAGCTATGCCTTCGTGGACGGATTTCTGATCATCGCTTCCAGTAACGACGCAACTGCCGATGCAGTTCGCATCCACAGTACCGGCGAATCGTTAGCCAGGTCCAAGGCGTTCCTTGGATCACTGCCACCCGGGCACTTATCCGCAGCGTCCGCGTTGCTCTACGAGGACCCTATTGCAGTAGCCACGCTGAGCATGCGCCAGGCATCGCCAGAGATGGCGCAGTTTTTTTCGCAGGGAGCAGCACAATCTACACCAGTTGTGATCTGCGCGTATGGCGAGGACAGCGCGATTCGCGAAGCCAGCAGAAGTGGTGGAGTTGATGTCGGGGCAATTCTCGTCGGGGCTGCGATAGCCATCCCCAACCTGCTGCGGGCGAGAATCGCGGCCAATGAGTCGTCTGCGGCGGCCACGATTCGTACCGTGGATACCGCGGAGATCACCTATTCATCTACGTATCCAGAGCGGGGCTATGCGCGCGATTTGGCCTCTTTGGGCCCTGATCCGCGTGGACCCAACCTCCATTCGACTGATCACGCAAGCATGCTTGACGCTAGCCCTGGGGAATGCCAGCTGCACCGCAAACTCATGGTGCACGAAGTCTGGGTTCCAGTTCCGATTGACTGCGGTCTGCGGGAAAAAGCGGTGTAAAGAATTCGTTGTGGTTGGTACTCCGGTCGCGAGCAACACGGGGACAAGAAGCTTCTGCTCCACTTCTGACGGCGTAATTCGCGTTAAGACCGGCAGCACGCCGAGCTCGCAGGTCAGTGCGTCGGAGTGCGAGACGTGGCCGCCCCTACATTAGTGCCCGCGAGAAGAGGTGAGTATCCGAACAGTTTCTGAATTCTGGCGCTGGATGGGGCTGCCGAATTTCTTTAGAAATGGCGCGCATTGCAAAACCCGCTGATCGAGGTCCCAAAGTGCGTCAGAAGCTGATCTTCAGGATCTGCCCGTTATTGCCCACGAACCATCCAGCTTTCGGATTCGCAAAAGCTACCGCCCAGTAGCCACTCACCTGCGGCAGTGTGAACCAAGTATGCCCCTCGTCGGGGGTCCAGGCCGCCGATCCTGAGTTGAAGTTCGGCGCGGTCTCGGCAGTGATCACCACCGTACGGTCGAGGTTGTGATCGCGTCCCTCGTCCTCAGCTTCGATATCACCGTGGTCATCGTCACGATGACCATCGCCATGGCGAATGCCGCGCACGTAGGCGAGGCAGAAAATGGCTCCGGCCACAGGCGGTTTGCTGGTAAGAGTCCAGGTACGGCCGCCATCGTTCGAGGTCGCCGCGTCGGCGGCAGTGTTTGAAGCCAAATCGCCGCCGCCTACGATTCCATTCAACGGATCGCGGAAGGCTACCGAGATCGCGCCCGCGCTGGGTGAGCTCACTAGCGGAGTGTCATATGCGTTCCAGGTATCGCCGCCATCTCTGGTGGCTAGAATCCTCGCGATGGTCGAACCGCCGGTGGCGATCCATGCATTGTCGCGGCCTTCGGTTGTAACGCAGGTTCCACTCGCCGCAAACGAGGCTTCCCCCGCCAGTGCCGGCGGCATGTTGCCGCTGATAGATTGCCAGCTAATTCCGTTGGTGGTGCGAAGATCGGGAAATACTCCGCTCACCGAATCGCTGTGCGCAATGCCCCGCGTGGGAGTCCAGTAGGCAAAGCAATCATAGAACGCATTAGTAGTGTGATTCGTAAACTCGATGGTCCAAGTCGCGCCACCGTCGATAGTTTTGTAAATGCGAAAATCCGTCGTGCTATTTCCAATCGACATTAGATAGGCGACCTTATCGCTGACGCCTTGCACATCGCGGAATTGCAGATTTTCCGCTCCAGGTACGACAGCGGCTTTCCAAGTCTCTCCGCCGTCAGTCGTGACCACATACGTACCGCCAGTTCCGGATGCCCAGACCACTCGCGAGTTCACCGGGCTGACAGCAATCAGCAGCTGCGTAGTGCCGCTCTTCTGCGGATTGAGTTTGGGTTCGTGATCTTTCCCTTCCTCGGCAAAGCCGAAAGTCGCAAAGGCAGCAATCAGGAAAACAACCAACAGGCGGTTCAACATAGGAGGCCTCCCGGGGCGGGCATTCGTGGCGTGGAAAAGTATAGGAACGTCATCGGAGGGTGTCAAACCGCGGTTTGCCAATCCCGGGTTGGAACCGCTCGCATCATTTGCCTCTCTTTTTCGCTTTCGGCTACAATTCTGACCTCTTCGTGATCAAATCTTCGCGACAGCCTCGGTATATGAATGCCCTCGATCGATCGTGACCGCCTTCATTCGTTAATGCAGTCTGAACAACAGAAATTTATTGCCCAGCGGCCTAGATCCAAGATGCTGTTCGAGCGTGCTCGAAAGTCTTTGCTGGGCGGCGTGCCCATGAACTGGATGGTGAAATGGGCTGGCGCCTTTCCGCCATTTGTACGCGAAGCTCACGGAGCGGAATTCGTCGATGTTGACGGTCACCGATACGTCGATCTCTGTCTCGGTGACACGGGCGCAATGACCGGGCACTCGCCGGCAGCGACCGTCGCGGCGGTGCAGAAGCAAGTCGAGCGTGGCATCACGCTGATGCTGCCCGGCGAAGATTCGGTATGGGTCGGCGAGGAACTGCAAAAGCGCTTCGGCTTACCCTTCTGGCAGTTCGCTCTCACCGCGACAGACGCGAACCGGTTTTCCATTCGCATAGCCCGCCAGATTACCGGCCGTCCGAAAATTCTGGTTTTCAACTGGTGCTACCACGGCAGCGTGGACGAAACCTTCATCACTCTGGAGAATGGCGCATCGATGGCTCGTCGCGGAAACGTCGGCCCACCTGTCGATCCCTCAGTCACGACGAAGGTGGTCGAATTCAACGACGTCGCCGCGCTCGAGAAGGCGCTTGAGCCTGGCGATGTCGCCTGCGTCCTTGCCGAACCGGCTATGACCAATGTTGGCATTGTCCACGCTGCCCCGGGCTTTCACCAGCAACTGCGCAAACTGACTTGCAAATACGGAACTTTGCTCATCATCGACGAGACCCACACCATCTGCGCCGGTCCGGGTGGTTATACTCGTGCCGAAAATCTGGAACCGGACTTTTTGGTTTTCGGCAAACCGATTGGCGCAGGCGTTCCCGGCTCCACATACGGTTTTACTCAAGCCGTCGCTGATGCGATCGTCGCTCGCCACAACCTCGAAGACTGTGACGTCGGGGGTATTGGTGGAACTCTTGCCGGAAACGCGCTCTCACTCGCGGCCATGCGCGCTACGCTGGAGCAAGTCCTCACCCCGAAAGCTTTCGAGCACATGATCCCACTCGCCGAGCGCTGGACTGACGGCGTGGCGAAAGCAATCGCGGAGTTCGATGTACCCTGGCACGTCACTCGTCTCGGATGCCGCGCGGAGTACTTATTTGCGGCAAAAACGCCGCGCAATGGAACCGAAGCCCACGACGCCATGGACTTCGAGCTGGAGCGATTCATGCACCTCTTCGCCATGAACCGCGGAGTCCTGCTCACGCCATTCCACAACATGGCCTTGATGTCGCCTGCAACCACGGCGGAACATGTAGACCAGCATACGAAGGCGTTTCGTGAGGCGTTGCATGCGCTGCTCAACTGATCTCGGCAGTTTTGAATGGTGGATCTATACATAAGCGGTCAACACATGGATTTTTCAGGAAGGGTCGCACTTGTTACCGGAGCGGGGAGCCCGGAGGGCATCGGCTTCGCCACTGCGCGACTGCTTGCGCAGCAAGGCGCAAAAATCGCAATTACTTCCACCACTCAACGAATTCACGATCGCGCTCACGAACTGGCAGGTCAAGATCGAGGCGCGGAGGTTTTCGCGTTCGTCGCCGACCTCTGCGATCACGATAGGACTGGCGAGTTGGTCCAGCAAGTTCTAGCCCGCTTCGGGCGCATCGACGTTTTGGTCAACAATGCTGGCATGACCCAGGTCGGTAATCCCGGTGCGACCTCCACTCTGCCGCTCGCAGAACTGCCCGAAAAAGATTGGGACTACAGCATCGCAATTAATCTGAAGACCGCGTTTAATGTCACGAAAGCGGTACTGCCTACGATGCTTGGCGCTCGGTATGGGCGGATCGTTAATATGGCATCCACCACGGGACCGGTCGTGAGCAATCCACGCGAGACGGCATATAGTGCAGCCAAGGCCGCCATGGTCGGACTCACTCGCGGTCTGGCTCTCGAAGTCGGACGCCAGGGGGTCACGGTCAATGCGGTTGCGCCCGGCTGGATAGCAACCGCCTCATCTACCGGGCCGGAATTGATCGCCGGCAAAAATACCCCGGTTGGACGCCCCGGACGTCCTGACGAAGTTGCTGCTGCTGTGGCGTTTCTGGCCTCCGAAGCAGCCTCCTACATTACCGGCCAGCTCATCGTCATCGACGGCGGCAACTCTATTCAGGAATACAAAGGGCCGCCAGACCGTTACTACTAAGTCTGCTCCAATCCGCTCGTCAGGAATTTTGCCCACGGCGTTCTATCTCTTGTGACCTCAGTAACCTAAAGGACGTGCTTTACCATTACCGCCTCTGTCCCGCCTGTAATAATCTTGGCGTAAATCCAAAGGGACTGTCCTGTCCCGCAGAGGATATTCGTGCGCTCGAACCAAAAACCAGGGATCCAGATCGCCTGGAAGACCGTGACCTACCGCAGCGTCGTTCTCTTCGTTATGGCCATTTTGGTGGCGCTCTTGGTTGCGACACGGTTTACATTTCCGGAGTTCAGCGCGAATACCGAGAAAGCGGTCAGCAGCCTGTTCACAAATTTGCTCGAGCGTGTGGCTTCGCAGCCGACGGCCACCGGGGGTAACGTAGCGCAGCAGGCACATATCACCGCGCTTGACGGGACGGTTCGCATTAAGAAGGCAAACAGCAACGAGTGGGTGCGGGCCGACTACAGCGTTCCGCTCGAGAAAGGTGACGTGATCCAGACTGGTTCCGAAGGTATGGCGAAGATTGTCTTTAATGACGGGACCAACTACACGGTAAAGCAGGATTCGCTGATCGTAATTGAGGAAAATTCCGCGAACGCGCATCAGCAGACGAATGTCGCGGTCAGCGTTAATACCGGAACCGTGGACCTTGCTACGGGGACTTACGCTCAAGGATCGAAGTCAGAAGTCATTTTAGACGGCGCGACTGCGTCTCTGGCGCCTGAAAGCGCGGCCCGGGTAAGTAAAGACTCCAAGGCCCAGCATGATGAACTGTTGATTACAAAGGGCAGTGGCGTGGTCCAACGCGCTGGTCAGACGCTGCAACTGGCTGGTTGGGAAAAGGCCAGCTTCAGGCCGCAGTCTGGAACCCTGGAGAAAGTCAAGGAAATCGGCCCACCTACTCCGATTTCGCCGGCCAATATGATGCCGATCTTCATCTCCCACGATCCCAAGCCGATTGAGTTCTCGTGGACACCGATGGCGAATGCCAAAGCCTACCGCTTGCAAGTTTCCCGCAATCCGTACTTTTCGTCCCTTATCCTCGACCGCAAAGTGAATACAGCCGATGTGATGGTGTCGGGACTAAACGAGGGACCGTATTACTGGATGGTGCGGTCGTTGGATGCTCAGGAAAAGGAATCTGCAGAAAGCGAAAAGAACCGCTTCACCGTCATCGCGAAGGAAACTGACTCAGGGAAAATTGCGCTGTCGCTCAATCCGTTCATCCAGCATGGCCATGTGATCGAATTGACCGGCAAGACTGAAACCGGCGCCCGGGTGATGGTGAATGGACACGAAGTGCCGGTGGTCGGCACGGATGGCAGCTTCCACTACTTTACCCCTCCGCTTCCGAACGGGGAGACCTTAATAACGGTGACCGCCCAGGATTCGAAGGGTGGCGTGAACACCGAGCAGCAAAAGGTAGTAATCCAATGAGACAGTTACTTGCATTGGAATTGTTGGTGCAGTCAGCAGGTTTATTCTTAGCGCGGGGTCGGAAAAATCCTTACAATAAGGATCAAAGACCCAGAACAATTAAACCTCTTCGGGCCGGGCCCGGTCTTAGCAAAAGTGCGCCGGAGCGTTTTAGATCAAGAAAAGGGACATCGCATGTCATCTAATGGATTTCGCAACGGGTCATCGGGCGGGCACAATGTAAGGTCGCTGTTCAGCATTTTTTCGAGCGATCTGGCGATTGATCTGGGGACCGCAAATACCCTCGTTTTCGCGAAGGGAAAAGGCATTGTGGTCAACGAACCTTCGATCGTGGCTTTGAACAAGAACACCGGCGAAGTAGAGGCGGTTGGCAAGGAAGCCAAAGAGATGCTGGGCCGCACGCCGGGAAACATTGTAGCCATCAAGCCGATGAAAGACGGCGTGATCGCCGATTTCAAAGTCACCGAAAAGATGCTCAACTACTTCATCCAGAAGGCACATAACCGCAAGATGCTGGTGCATCCGCGAATTGTCATCGGCGTGCCTTCCGAGATCACCCAAGTAGAAAAACGCGCGGTCATGGACTCGGCTTATCGCGCCAAGGCTAGCGAAGTTTATCTAGTGGAACAGGCGATGGTGGCGGCAATTGGCGCGGGGCTTCCAATTACCGAGCCTTCGGGCAATATGGTGGTCGATATCGGCGGCGGCACGACTGACATTGCCGTGATTTCGCTGAGCGGCATCGTGTATTCGCGGTCGGTTCGGATGGCGGGCAACCAGATGGATGAAGCCATCATGAATTACCTGAAGCGCAAATATAACCTGCTGGTTGGCGAGCGCACTGCCGAGCAAATTAAAATGGAAATTGGATCGGCCTATCCGCTGGATAAGCCGCTGACCATGGAAATTAAAGGCCGGAACCTGATTGAGGGCGTGCCCAAAACAATCACCGTGGACGACAGCGAGATTCGCGAAGCATTGAGCGAATGTGTTTCGACCATCATGAACGCCGTCCGGGTGGCATTGGAACGTACGCCCCCCGAGCTTTCGGCAGACATCAGCGATCGGGGAATTGTTTTAACCGGCGGCGGTGCACTGTTGAAGAATTTGGATAAGCGTATCCGCGAAGAAACCGGATTGCCGGTTTCCATAGCCGATGATCCGCTGTGCAGCGTGGTGCTCGGCACGGGCAAGATGCTCAGCGATTTCAAGCTGCTGAGGAAGATTTCGATCGAGTAGGAAACCGTCATTGGCCTTCGGTCGTTGGTCGTTGGCCAACAGAACAAGCCGTTAGCTCGCCGATGCATCCCAGACCGCTAGAAGCTAACAGCGAAGAGCTAACAGCTGTTTTTATGGAAAACCTTATGGGCCGCTATCGCAATGTCAGTTTTCTAGCCGCGGCCATCTTCCTTCAAATACTGGGACTAGCTGTTCAGGTAAAGCGGTCGACCGAGAACCAACCTGCGCGACTGATTCGGGTATGGGCGGTTTCGACTATTACGCCACTAGAAAAAGGCCTGGTCCGTATCCAGGATGCGGCATCCGACCTCTGGCACAACTACTTTTATTTGCGGGGAGTGCGGCAGGAAAATCGCGAACTGCGGGACCAGATTGAGCAACTGCAACTCGAGCAGGTACGGCTGAAGCAAGATGCCGACCAGGCCCACCGCTTGCAGACGCTACTGGGGTTCAAAGAGCAATTCATTTCTAAGACTCTGGCAGCACAGGTGATTGGATCGAGCGGCAGCGAGCAATCGCGCACGGTTTACATAGATAAAGGCTCACGCGACGGAATTCAGCTGGACATGGCGGTGATATCCGCGGCCGGCGTAGTCGGGAAAGTCATTAACGTATTCAAGAGCACGTCGCAGGTGCTGTTGATCAATGATCAGCAGAGCGGAGTGGGGACGATTCTCGAACAGTCGCGATTGCAGGGAGTGTTGAAGGGCAAGAGTTCCGGGGAGTTAGTGATCGACAAGATCATGGTCGACGAAGAGGTCAAGCCAGGGGACAAAGTGCTGACTAGCGGCGGCGACCAGATTTTCCCTAAGGGTCTGATTATCGGGACGGTCGACAGCATCCAGAAGGGGCCTGAGTTCCTGCAGGTTTCTGTGAAGCCGGCCGCAACCCTAAACCGGCTGGAAGAAGTGCTGGTGATCGTGAAGAAGGAAGAGCGCGAGCCCGTCTCGACAGCAACCGGTGCGCGCGCCTCAGATATTCTAGCGGAGCGCCTGCCATCGGTTCCGGACAAGCCAGCCGTGCCCGCCAATGCTGCGGGCGCGGCGCCGCATACTGCGCTTACTCCTCATGCAGCGCGCGTTCAGCCGGTAACGGCGTTATCGGAAATACCGGGTCAGACAAAACCTCCTTCGGCGCTAGGTTCTGGCGTCACGAAATCACCGGCTTCCGGTACCACCGTTTCAAATTCCCCGAACGTACTTCTGGGATTAAAACCCGCGACTACGGCTTCTGCACAAACGTCAAAGCCGGATTCAAAACTGCCGACGCCAGCGACTTCAAAGCCGGCGGCGGCGCCAACTCCAACCCCAGCTCATCCCAGAAATTCCGGGGACCCTCCTCAATAGACCTTGGCCCTGACTTACACACCCCGCGAGCAGATTGAGGTCTACCGGTTTAGCTTGCCGGTAACGTTCCTCGTCCCCCTGCTGGCAGTTTTCCTGCAGGTTTTTCTGCCCCTGCGTTTGCCGTTTTTCGCTATTTTCGATTTGCCGCTGCTGGTTGTAATTTTCTTCGCCATGGCGCGGCGTAGCCAGGTGGCTGGGTTGGTCACGGGAGCCGCGATCGGCCTCTTGCAGGATTCGCTCGCCGGCGCTAATCATCCGCTGGGCCTGTATGGGATCGCTAACACTGTTGTCGGATACGGAGCTTCATCACTGGGAGTCAAGCTGGACGTGGAAAGCGTCGGCACGCGGTTCCTGGTGGTCACCAGCTTCCAAATAATCCACGAAGTAATTTATTTCCTGATCGCCCGAGGCATGGTCCGCCTCAACCTACACTGGAACTGGGCCCATGAACTGGAATCGGCGTTGGCTAATGCGATTTTAGGAGTGTTCCTGTTTGCCCTGATGGATCGATTAAAAGAGCGGGCATAAGTCAGTCGTCGCCCCTTGTCGGATCATTCCCAGACTTCAGGCTCGACCTGCTCGAAAGCCTCGGATGCCGCCTTCGGCGGCAACTGATTTGGCACGCCGGAACAGAAAATGAGGGATTTCTAGAGTGGCCTTCCCTCTCCCAATATTCCCATATTTATGTTGCCGAAGGCGTTGTCGCTTACCGTCCCAGTACCGTGACTTTCGTTACTCAATTCTTTCATTCACAATCCAGAGAAGATTTACAATTCAGTTAACCCGTCCCGCCGCAGTTTTTGCCAGCGACCTACGACGAAGGATCGACGACTGACTTATGTTTGGCCGCGACGAAAAACCCTCCCATATCCGCCTGACCGCGGTGCAATACATCATTCTCGCCATTTTTCTTTTTCTCGCGTACGGCTTGTGGGAGTTGCAGGTCTCGAAGAGCGACTACTACTCCGCTGCCGCTGAAAAGAACCGCATAAGAAATGTCCCTATTCTCGCGCCGCGAGGAAAAATTCTCGATCGGTACGGGAGAACAGTCGTCGATAATTACACGTCGTTCACGGCGCTCCTGATGCGCGATTCTTCGCGCAACCTGGAGGCTGACGCCGGATTAATCGCGCAGGGTCTCCACCTGGATCCAAAGGAGGTGCGCGAGAAAATTCGCCATTTCGCGGGACTGCCGCAGTACCAGCCCATCTACCTAAAAGAAGACATCACCATGGACGAGGAGTCGTTCATCGAAGCGCACAAAAGCGAGTTGCCGGAACTGGACAGCATCATGGCGTACCGGCGGCTATATCCGCGCAAGGGATTTCTCGCGCACTTAGTGGGCTATGTTGGAGAGGTCAGCGAGGACATGCTGAACCAGCCGCAGTTCGAGCTCTACAACCCGGGGGATGTGGTTGGAAAATCAGGTGTTGAACTGCAATACAACCAGCTACTCATGGGCACCAACGGATCGCGCCAGGTGGTGGTGAACAGTCATGGCAAAGAAGTTGGCGAGGATTTGGACGAAAAACCCGCAGTACCGGGCAAGCCGCTCAAGCTGACGATCGATGTGGATCTGCAAATCGCGGCGGAAGAAGCCATGGAAGGCAAGAATGGCGCAATCGTGGCAATGGATCCGCACACTGGCGAGATTCTGGCGATGGCCAGCAGGCCAACGTTTGATCCCAACAATTTCGCGATTCGAATTGGGCGAGCGGACTGGGGGAAGCTCATTAATGATCCCAACAAGCCTCTTCTGAACAAGGCAATTCAGGCACAGCTCGCACCCGGTTCGACCTTCAAGATCCTTATGGCAACGGCAGGGTGGCAGGAGGGCATTGCGCAGAACCTGCACGTCTTTTGTACGGGAGGCGCCGAGTTTTACGGCCGCCGCTTTGGATGCTGGGTCAAGACCGGCCATGGCGAGGTAGACCTAACGAAAGGAATTTATCAATCCTGTGACGTCTTCTTTTACACGCTGGCGGAAAAGTTGGGAATCGATCGCATTGCAAAATACGCCACCGCTCTCGGAATTGGACAGAAGACAGGAATTGATTTGCCGGACGAGGTCAGCGGAGTAATGCCGTCTGAGGAATGGAAGCTCCGCAATTTTCGTCAGAAATGGTTTGCGGGAGAAACCATTTCAGTCGGGATTGGCCAGGGCGCGGTCACTGTGACTCCGGTACAACTCATGCGGGCGATAGCTGCCATCTCGATGGATGGGCGAATGGTGGTGCCGCATGTGGTGGATCCGACCAACCTGCCTGCAGGCTACGTGGAAGTGGGCCGCTATAGTCAGGTAAAAAATATTCCGGTTGACCTGAATGGCTGGAACGTCATCACCGACGCAATGTCGCGAGTGTTGTCGCCTGACGGCACTGCGCCCTCGGCTAACGTGCCAGGAGTGGATATTGCCGGCAAAACCGGCTCTGCGCAGGTGGTTTCGCTGGCTACACGCGCGAAACATAAGAATGACACCGACTTAGCGCAGAATGGATGGTTTGTGGGGTTCACGCCACGCCGCAATCCCGACGTTATCGTATGCACGCTTTTCGAAGGCGGCGAACACGGCAAGCTGGCGGCGAGAATCGCGACTCAGGTGATTAAAGCATTTGTTGACAAGGAACGGCGTCAGCCAACCAATGTGGCGCGGAAGCTCGATCACAATGGCGCGGAAGTGGGCGCACTCTGGACTTCACCAGACGAAGACGGGGACGGCGAAAAACTTAATGGCGCCCGATTCCGGGTTGACTTGGCGAAGCGAGCTTTGCCGCTGGCCGCGGCGGCGCCGGGATTGAACTGAATTGGGGTTAATTGGGAAGAACCGCCGAGGGCGGTTGTTCCCACTTTGAGAGCTAGGAGCTAAAAGCTAGAAGCTGGTTTTTATGGCCCGTAATATTTCATTTCGCGACTTTGATTGGGTGCTGGTGACGTTTGTTCTGATCATCTGTGCGCTCGGGGTGATCGAGATTCGAAGCGCCACGCTTCACACCAAGTTCGCTGGCGTCCACGTCAAGCAGATCTACTGGATCATGGGCGGGCTGGGTGGCATGCTTCTAGTCAGCGTCGTAAATTACCAGATGCTGCTCGAACGCGTGCACTGGATGTACATCGGCGCGGTCGCATCTCTTATGACCGTGCTGTTGTTCGGGCAAAAATACCTGGGTGCACGGCGCTGGGTAAAGCTGCCTGGCGGCAACCACTTCCAGCCTTCGGAATGGGTAAAGCTGATTCTGATTCTTGCCGTGGCCAAGTATTTCGCCGACCTGCAGAGCCGCGAGCTTTCATGGACGGACTTCATTAAAGCCGGCGCCATCGTCGGCGTCCCTATGCTGATGGTGCTGGCACAGCCGGACCTAGGCACGGCGCTGACGTATTTACCGATAGCGGTCGTTGGCCTGTTCCTCGGCGGGATACGCTGGAGGCAGGCGCTGATCATCGTGATGCTCGCGGGCCTGGCCATGCCGTTGGCCTGGCACCACATGAAGGACTACCAGAAGCAGCGCCTGATTAGTTTTATGGCGCCCGATAGCGATCCGCGAGGCGCGGGTTATCACGTAAAGCAATCTGAAATCGCGGTAGGTTCCGGAGGATTGTGGGGCAGCAGTTCGGGATCCCAAACTCATTTGGCTTTCCTGCCCGAGCCACATACCGACTTCATCTTTGCCGCCTTCTCCGAGGAACATGGTTTTGTAGGCGCGCTGGCGGTGCTGCTGTTATACTTCATTGTGCTGATGCGTTTGACCCAGAACGCGCAAACAGCACCTGATCGTGCTGGTACGTTTATTGTGATGGGTGTAGTAGCAGTTTTAACCTTTCATATACTGGTCAACATTGGCATGGTGGTCGGCTTTATGCCAGTCACCGGAATACCTTTACCCTTAATGAGTTACGGAGGGTCATCGGTGTTGTTTATGTTTCTGGCGCTGGGGATGGTTATGAACGTCCGAATGCGCCGCTTCGTGAACTGAAGCAAAATTGCCTGCGTCGCGCGGACACTCCTGTCCGCGAGACCCGGGTGAAGAGTTAGCTCAATGAGCACAAGCAAGTGTTGTAGATGTTAGTGGTTTGTCGGACAAGAATGTCCGACCCACACAAAAATTACGATCGCCCTCGCGTAAAGAGGGCAACTCACCGGCAGCGGAGACGAGCCGGGCAGGACTTTGAAGTGGAAGCCTCGGGCAGGGTAACGGCCCCCTCAGTTACCCACCGCGAATTTTAGGATTTGCGGTTGGGAAGACGACGATACGCACTGAGAGAGCGGTCACAACCCCGGGCAGATTGCGATCAGTGGAAAAAAATCTAGTACGTCCAGAACCCGGCCGGGCCCAGCGAAATAATTACGGGCCGGAGCGTTCTGCTTTACGACGCTCATCGCAGCTTCAATTCCTCCCGCACTTGTGTGTCTCTGATCCGGTGAATCCGTAGCCGCGGAACGGCTAACGGACCGGAGTTTCAATGACAAAAGAATTGTTTGTGTCTTCCACACCGCACGAGACCAAAGTCGGCTTGGTGGAAGACGACCTGTTAGCAGAAGTGTATCTGGAGCGTGAAAATGAATACACGCTTGCAGGTTCCATCTATAAAGGCCGCGTGACGCGAGTTTTGCCGGGAATGCAATCGGCATTCGTCGATATCGGCCTGGAGCGCGATGCCTTCCTGTACGTCTCCGATTTCATGGAGCTTGAGAACCAGGATGAGGACCTCGATGAGGTCCCGATCGCTGGCACAGCTTTGGACACGAGCGCAAAGCCCCAGGAACGTGCCTCAGTCCGCACCGAAGAGACCAGTGCTCACGGTGAGACAAACGCTCATCCCGCTTCCGTGAATCAACCCGCTGTACCGAGCAAGGAGAATTCACCCGGTCGGGAGGATCGCGACCGGGGTGGCTGGCGGGGTCGCAGGCGACGCGGACGCCGGGATCAACCCGCGCGTCCGGCTCAAACTGAGTCTCGTCCAGAACGCGACCAGTACGGACCTCCTCCTGGATACCAGCCCATCGTCCTGCCGGGCGAGTCAATCTCGAAATATCGCGATCGCGCGCCAGCATCCGCCATTGAGCAGCGGGAGGAGAATTTTGCCTTCGGCAAGTCTTTTGGAGCCGATTCGCTCGGTACAGAATCGCATGCCGAGCTTTCGGAGCAATTCCCTCAAGACGAACCTTTATTCGCGCAATCCAATGATGGTTCAGCAGATGTTGAAGCGAAAGCGTCGAACAACATCGAGGCTTTCGGAAGTCTGCGGGACGGCGGAACCGACGCGGAGGTCGATTCGGACGAATGGGATCGCGAGCAAAAGCGAGAGCATGAGAGAAATGTAGCCGCAGTTTTTGGAGCGGACGAAAGCGGAGAAACAAGCGACAAACAGGTCGACAATCGAGCGGATGTTGCTCACGACAGCTTAGTTCGAGGCTTGACGGCCACGGCTCCGGGCATGATGGAGGAGGAAGAGATCGACGAAGAAGAAGCCGCGTTGTCTGCCTACGTGGATGAACTCGACGAGGAAGCCGGTTTTGAAGAATTCGAAGAAGAAACGCATGCCGCCGGCGAACAAACCGGGACCGATCGCCACCAATTGATTGCTGCGTCCGCGGAAAAGGAGAAAGAAGAGAACCTAGTTCCCTTTTCGTCAGAACCAATCTCGCGGGAGACAGCGGAAATTGGGCAAGCGGAAGAGGAAGTGGATGAAGTTGCAGCCGAGGAAGCAGCACTGGAACAGGCTCAAGCGGAAGCCGAGGCTCTGCTTGACGCCGAAGGTCAAGGTACTGGAACCATCGATGTCCGCGCGGAGGTCCGCGCCCCGGCGGCAACCGCCGCTTACACCCAACGCGCGGCTCGGCCTTCATTTGATCGAGATCGTTCGCGTCGAGGAGGAGTTCGCCGCGCTGGCGGAGGTCGCCGCTTCCGCCGCCAAGAGCCTCAGAACTTGCCGCAGATCACCGATCTTTTAAAAGAAGGCCAGGAGATTCTAGTCCAGATCGCAAAGGAACCGATCGGCAAGAAAGGCGCTCGCATCACCAGCCATATCGCCCTACCCGGGCGTTTTCTGGTCTACATGCCAACCGTGAACCACACCGGCGTTTCGCGCAAAATTGCTTCCGAAGACGAGCGCTTGCGCCTAAAGCGGATCATTCAGAGCGAGCGCGAAAACGGCCATGGCGGATTTATCGTACGAACCGCGGCGCAGGGCGCTGATGAACAAGAGTTACGGGCAGATATTCGATTCCTCAAAGGCCTGTGGAACGAAATCCGCGGCCGCGCGGACAATGGGAAATCTCCGGCGCTGATTTATCACGACCTGAATGTAGTCGAGCGAATTCTGCGCGACCAGGTCACCTCAGACTTCTCAGCCATTTGGGTTGACACGGAACAGGAATACGAGCGCATTCTGCGCTTTGCGAATCGCTTTCAGCCGGGCATAGTTCGGCGGGTGAAACTCTACACCAAAGAAACGCCTCTGTTTGAGCAGTTCGGGCTGAAAGAAGAAATTGATAAGGCGCTCAAATCCAAAGTATGGCTCAAGAGCGGCGGCTACATCGTCATTAACCAGACTGAAGCTCTGGTTGCCATTGACGTGAATACCGGCAAGTACGTCGGGAAGACCGCGCGCCTTGAAGACACGATTGTCAAAACGAACGTTGACGCTATCAAGGAAATCGTTCGTCAGATCCGGCTACGTGACCTGGGCGGAATTATCGTCATCGATTTCATCGACATGGACGAGCGCCGCAACCGGCAAAAGGTGATGCAGGCTTTGGAAGAGGCACTGCGCAGTGATCGATCGCCATCGAAGGTGCTGCAGTTTAATGATTTCGGACTGGTCGCCATTACCCGCAAGCGAGTGAAACAGTCTCTCGAGCGCACTATTGGTTCGCCGTGTCCGTATTGCGAAGCTACGGGGTTCGTCAAAAACGTGAACACCGTGTGCAACGAAATTTACATCGAGATGCGCAAGCTCACAAAGCAGCTTGATCATTCGGACGTAATGCTGCGGGTCAATCCGGAAGTCGCGAAGGCGCTCAAATCCAACAACGGCCGCTGGCTGAACGAACTGGAAGAACTTACTAAGAAAACCGTGATTGTGAAGAGCGATGCGTCTCTTCATCAGGAGAAGTTCGACATCAATTAGCTATTAGCTTCTAGCTCTTAGCTGCTAGCTTGAGAGGACTTTGCTGTTTGGTTTATTGCGGAGATTTCGCAAACAGATCTGGACTTCAAACTTCGTTTTCTTGGAAGTGCCGAACCAGCGTGGAAGGATGAGCATCATCCAGAATTGAGAGCCGGATCAACAGAATGGCTTCGCAAATTACGGCGCGGCAAGCTCTAGTCCGCGCCGGCGGCCGCGCTTTTGGGTTCTGCGGATGCCGTGAGGCTGCGCTCAGCGATGCTGCTGTACTCGCGCAGTTTTTTCAGCGAGCTCTGAATTTCATCGACGTGCTGCCGGTGCCCACGCTGCGCCGCCATAATAGAAACCCGCTCCGCATTTTCTGCGGCATTGCTGCCAATTTCCAGCAGCGTAGCCAGGGAATCGGCATGCAATTTCCAGATTGAAGGTGAATTGCCGGCACGCTTCAGTTCTTCCCACTCGGTAATGACTCTCGCAGTTACCGCCACCAGGCGGAGCAATACGCGCGCGACCCCGGCCCGCAGGCTCTTTTCGTCGAGGTAATCCGCGGAGTAGGCGTCCGCCTCAGCCGGCGTGAGGGTGAGGTTGAAGAAACGCATGGGCACCACTTGACGGAATTTTGGATCGGCGACACGTACAAAAATTCGCACCGATTCTTCCACCTTCAGCAGCTTGGTCTCTTCTGCGGCTAGCTGCTGCGCGGTGACCGCTTTGCGGACCGAGTTCAGATTAAAGGGCTGCTTGGGCGCAACAACGCTGGGTGCTTTGGGAACGGGCTTCGGACGAGGAGGTGAAGCTCCCTTCTGCGATGTGCGTTTGACCGGCGGCGACAGCTCCAGGGTTTGCTTCAGCTTGGAAACGCGGCGGAACTTGTCGAGGGCCTGTCCGTAGTCGAGCTTCAGCAGATTGTCTTCATCCATTGCCTTGACGTGTTCCACGGTGACGTCCACACCGTCTACGCTGCCGAGGATGGTGCCGCCATTCTCTTCCAGATCTCCAGCAAAAGCTTTGATCTGCGTAGTGGCTTCACGAAAAAGTTCGTCAAATTTTGTTCCGAAGGTCGCATTGTAAGCAGCGATCGTGGCCAGCACTCCGGGATGAAAAAAGGAATCATCGAGATTCTGCTTTATTTGGCGCACGGTCTGAATGATGCCGGATTCGAGCAGCGAATTCAGATCGCGGAACTGAAGCACTTGTTCCTCGAAGGAATCGAATCGGCGAAGGACCTGAACGTGCTCCTCCGGAAGCGGCAGCTGGTCGGAGTCGGCAAGAATCTCGATTAAAGCAATTTCAAACGGAGAGAGAGGCAGCGAGCCATCAAGTCCATAGCCGCGCTGGTCCCATTGGCCGGGAACTCGCGGGTGACGATACAGGAAGGTGACGATTATGTCGGCTTTATCGCGGTCGGACTCAGGGTGAGGGCTTTTTCGGACGAAATAGCGCAACATGGCCTCGGCGATTTCGGGGTCGGTTTCGTCCGTGAAAGCATGCCGAAGCATAGCCGGGGAGATTGCCATATCAAGCAGGCACAACCAGCGGCGCATGAGCGCCAGCGTCCCCCCGACATTCCCGTCATCCTGCAGCGAAACGGCCTCGAGACCGACCGGGACCGGAACCTCGCCATCCACGGCTGTCTGCAGGAGTTTTTCGTAAAAACCCTGAACAGTAGCCAGAATGGCAAGTTCCCATTTGGGATCTTCAGCCAAGCGTTTCCCTCAATGAAAGTTGGATTGTGAAATTAGTTCCAGATTAAATATTGCCAGAGCGCGAGATTACCGGATAGTTACCTTGGTAAGTTGAGGCGTTTGCGCGGCGTCCAGAGCCGCGCGCCTAAATCCCGAGCGGAGTGGAACGGAGTCGAGGGAACTCGTTCCAGGATTTCCGAATGACATAGGAAGCCAGGGCGATGCAGATCAGTTCCCTATAGCACTCCGTTGCTAGAAACAGCCTTTGCCGCGACCTAGTACATAGCGAACGCTATGATCCAGAGGCATCAAGCCCAAGTGAAGCCAGGGTCACTGGAAGGCGCAGACGCCCTTTTCCTAGGTTAAGAGGAGTGAATGAATTGCTTCGTCGGCGTTGTGATTATTCGAAAACGACTGTCTTGTTTCCATATACCAGAATGCGATTCTCGATATGCCAGCGGACAGCGCGCGAGAGCACCACTTTTTCGAGATCGCGCCCTTTCTGAATGAGGTCTTCGATGGAATCGCGATGGGAGACGCGCACCACATCCTGTTCGATAATGGGGCCATCGTCGAGGACCCCGGTTACGTAATGGCTGGTGGCGCCGATCAGCTTCACACCGCGCGTGAAAGCCTGGTGGTACGGCTTTGATCCGACGAATGCGGGCAAAAACGAATGGTGAATGTTAATTATGCGGCCGGGGTAGGCATGCACCATCTCATCGGAAAGAATCTGCATGTAGCGCGCGAGCACGATGACATCGATGTTGTAGCGCTCCAGCCGGGCGCGAATCTGGCGTTCTGCCGCTTCCTTGTTTTCCTTTTCGACGGGGACAAGAAAAAAGGGAATGCGGTAGAAATCCGCAATCGCCTGGCTGTCAGGATGATTCGAGAGGATGCAGGGAATCTCGCAGGTGAGCTCGCCACTCTGGTGACGGTAAAGCAGGTCCACCAGGCAGTGGTCGTACTTAGAGACGAGAATCGCCATACGCGGACGATAATCTGATTGCGCCAGTCGCCAGTGCATTTCGAAGCCGGCGGCAATGGGCGTGAAAGGCCGCGCAAAATCATTCAGCGGAATATCGAACTCGGCGGGATCAAATTCAACCCGCATCAAAAATATGCCGGAATCCACGTCGCTGTGCTCGTCCGCGTGCAGGATATTCCCGCCGTGCTGATAAATGAATCCGGCGATGCTGGCGACCACGCCTTTCTTGTCGGGGCAAGCGAGGAGGAGGATGGCGGATTTCTTCGTCATCTCCGCGCCTTTAAGTCTTTCAGGATTTCGCGCGCGGCATTTGCGCCCGAACCTCCGGTGAGCCCGGTGCCGGGGTGAGTGCCCGATCCGCACAGATAAAGATTTTCAATTGGAGTGCGATAACGAGCCCAATCCAGCATCGGCCGCATGGTGAAGATTTGATCGAGCGCAAGTTCGCCGTGAAAAATCTGCCCCCCGGTCAGGCCGTAGGTTTCTTCGAGATCAAGCGGCGTGATGATCTGACGGTGGAGGATTTTGCCCGGCAGATCGGGCGCATATCGCGCGATTGTTTTGATCACGGTGTCGCCCAAAGCGGTCCTTTGCGCGTCATCCCGCCAGTTCCCGTTCTTCAGTTTGTAAGGCGCGAACTGCATGTAGATGGACATCACATGCTTTCCGTCTGGCGCAAGCGACGGATCGGCGAGAGAAGGAATTGTAATTTCTAAGTATGGCGCGCGGGAAAAGTTTCCGTACTTCGATTCGTCAAAGGCACGTTCGAGATAGTCAATCTCGGGACCGATCTGAATTCTGCCGGTCAGGGCACCGCTATTTCCGTTCAGGGCTGTGAAAGTTGGAAGACCTGACAAAGCGAGGTTGATTTTGGCGACGGTGCCATTCATCCGATAATTTTGTAGCCGCTTTGTAAATGTGGGCGATAGTAGCACTGGGTCCATTAGCTTGAGGAAAGTGCGTTTGGGGTCGGCGTTGGAAATCACTGCACGGGCTTGAATTTCTTCTCCATTGGCGAGCACTACGCCTTGGGCGCCGTTATTTTCTATTTTGATTTCGGCGACTTCTGCGCCGGTACGAATCTCGGCTCCGGCTGCTTGTGCCGCTGCGGCCATAGCCTGAGTGACGGCGCCCATTCCGCCGTGGGCGAAGGAATTACTTCCGGCAGGATTCGGGTCTCCCGCAGCTCGGAGCAGAAGTACCAGGCTTGTCCCGGCGGACCATGGGCCCAGGAAGGTTCCGAAGATGCCGCGAGCCGCGATGGTGGCGCGAAGCAGGTCGGTCTCGAAGAACTCGGAAACAATATCCGCGACTGCCATGGGCGCCCAGCGCAGCAAATCATACGTGCTCTTCTTGCCTAATCCGCGAACCGAACGGCCAAGTTGTAACAGACCAAAAAGATCGGCCTTGGATGGCCGCGAAATTTCTGGCGGGGTGAGGGCGAGAGCCTTGGAAATTACTCGTGAGGGCTTTTCGAGCGCCGAATGGAATTCGCGATACTTGGCAGCATCTGCTTCGGAGAACTTCGCGATTTCCTGCGCGGCTTTGTTGAGGTCGCGATAGAGAATCAAAGCCCGGCCATCCGGCGACAAAGAGGTAACAGCAACTTCCGGAGCGATCAGCTTCAGCCCGTGTTTCTCGAGCTGCATGTCGCTCACGACTTTGGGACGCAAAGGGCCGGTCGAATGCGCTAGAAGCGACGAATGGAATCCGGGATGGAATTCCTCGGTGATGGCAGCGCCGCCAACCTGGTTGCGGCGCTCGAGGACAAGCGGCTTGAATCCGGCTTTGGCGAGGTAAAACGCCGTGACCAGGCCGTTATGTCCGCCGCCGATGATGACGATGTCGCGAGAGTTAGGCATTCATTATGCTCTGTGGCTTTTCCTCTGTGAAACTCCGTGCCCTCTGTGGTTAAGGTAGATTCGGGTTCCGCGAAACCCAAAATCTTTAACCACAGAGGGCACAGAGGTGCACTGAGGAAATCTCTTAACTCGCATCTTTCAGCACCTCTAACGCCGACAACCTTCCTGGTGCTCCCATGATTCCGCCGCCGGGGTGTGTGGCTGATCCGCACATGTAGAGGTTCTTAATCGGAGTACGGAAGCGGGCGAATCCCGAGACCGGACGTAGAAAGAAAAGCTGCTCAAGCGAAAGCTCGCCTTGAAAAATATTGCCTTCGGTCAAACCGAAGTCGCGTTCGAGATCGAGTGGCGTGAGGACTTGCTTGTGAAGGATGATGTTTTTCAAATTCGGTGCATATTCGGAGATGGTATCAATCACGGTATTGCCGAAGTCATCGCGAAGCTGGTCCCAGTTCAGCCCTGGGCGCAATTTATAAGGCGCGTACTGCACGAAGCAAGACATCACGTGCTTGCCCGGAGGCGCGACGCTGGGATCGGTGAGCGACGGAATCACCATGTCGATGTAGGGCCGCTTCGAGAACATCCCATACTTGGCGTCGTCGTAGGCTCGTTCCATGTAGTCGACAGCCGGCGAAATCGAAATTGCTCCGCGCAGATGCGAGCCCGGCCCGGGCATGCACTTGAAATCCGGCAAAGCATCGAGAGCGAGGTTGACTTTGCCGGATGATCCGCGAAATTTATAGCGGCGAACTTCATCAAGAAAATCGCTAGGCAGATTCGCGCCGTCGATGAATTCGATGAAGGTATGCCGGGGGTCCACGCTCGAAGAAATTACGCTTCCGTAGATCTCGTCGCCGTTCGCGAGAGCAACACCAACTGCGCGGCCGTTCTTGACGATGATCTTCGCGACTCCGGCCTCTTTGCGAATCTCAACTCCAGCCTCTTCTGCGGCTTCCGCGATTGCGTTCGAAATTCCTCCGGTGCCGCCGCGGGCGAATCCCCAGGCGCGGAATGCGCCGTCGATTTCCCCCATGTAGTGGTGCAACAGAACGTAGGCAGTGCCGGGCGAGCGCACGCCGAGGAACGTTCCGATAATTCCCGACGCCGACATGGTGGCTTTGAGCACGTCGGTTTCAAACCACTGGTCGAGAAAATCGGCTGCGCTCATGGTCATGAGCTGGACCAAGTTGTAACGGTCTTCGCTAGCGAGCTTCTGAAAGCGCCGTGCCAAAAACAGCAGCTTGGAAAGATCTTTGGGATTGAATCCGGTCGGGTCGGGCGGGACCATGTTCATGATCGGCTTCACGAAGTGGCACATCGGCTGCATGGCCTTGCCGAACTCGTCGTAAGCCTCGGCGTCGAGCCGCGAGTGGCGGGCAATCTCGCGATGCGTCTTGCCGTGATCGTTCACTCGCCACAGGTAATCGCCGCTGAGCATGGGCGTAAACGTGCCATCGAGCGGGAGAATTTCCAGGCCGTGGCGGGGAAGGTCAAGATCACGAATGATCTCCGGCCGCAGTAGCGAGACGACGTAGGAACAAACCGAGAATTTGAATCCGGGAAAAACCTCTTCCGTGACTGCAGCGCCTCCCAGCACGTGCCTCCGCTCGAGCACGAGGACTTTCTTCCCCGCGCGGGCGAGGTACGCGGCGTGGGTGAGGCCGTTGTGGCCTCCGCCGATCACGATGACGTCGTAAGAAACAGCCACTAGCTTTTAGCTCCTAGCTTTTAGCCCGTCGGGTTTGTATCAGGGCACGTCTCCAGGCGTGCCGCACCATTATTTAAGAACTCGTTGGCTTTAGCCGCTGATAAGTTACGTGAGAAGCAGAAAATGAATGATACTCGCGAACAGTATTTCGCGCAGACGCGGATCAGAGTCCGCTAGGAAGAACGCTCCATTGGAGAAAGCGGGACATGGAAACATGATTGTAGCTCACCGCATCGCTTGGGAGTCCATCAAAATGACCCATCCAGTTGTCCGCAACTGTCACGAAATTCCAACTTGTCTCTTTGCGGGTCAGGGGTTTCGCTAGGAGCAAGTGGCACTTCCGGCTTCCCCCAACCAGTCGTGTGCACCCATGTCATCGAGTAATCGGTTGGAAATCATCGATCTCTTTCCAATGCACGCTGCGCTCATATATTCGCCAGCGGTGAAAATCATCCTGTTCGACAAACATGTGAGACGTTCCCATCGAATCAACACTGTGGAGTGTGAGCATCAGATAACCCGGCTTCCTGTTCCTCCAATGCTCCCACAAGAAAGTCCTTGCTTGCGCAAACAGCTGCGCGTCGTGCCACCTCCCGACCACTGGTCTCGGAACGGCGTCGGCGAGCACGAGTTTGTCGTAGCGGCTAAGGTCACGGCCTTCAACAATATTCTCGATCGTGAGGGCCTCACCCTCATGCCAAACCTTGACATGCCTAACTGTGCGACCGCCTTTCCGGACAAAGCTATCTCTCGGCAGTTCGTCTAGGGGGGGTTGCACAGAGCAGTCGCGGGTTTCCAAACCCAAAGGAACGCGGAGGTGCGTCTGCGAGTCATACAAGAGCGCAAGGATTATGAGCAGACAGCCAGCCAGTCCAAGCCCGAGAATTGACGCTTTGCCCAAGCGCGCGATCCTTTTCTCAGTAATAGACACCAACTCTCCCCCCGTTGGCTATGCCTTCTTCATTACGCCTACGTGGCGATCACATCCGTGGAAATGGGCGAGCGTGGGTATAATCCAGGTTCGACTTAAAAAAAAAGAGAAATCATGCCTATCGGAACTGCCTTTCACGAACGAACCTTCCCGCTCTGCCAGAGCCTCAACTACCGCGAGTGGTCGGGATACTACACGGTCAGCGCGTATGAAGTGCACCATGAGCACGAGTACAACGCGATCCGCAATGCGGCGGCGCTGATCGACATCACACCGCTGTACAAGTACTTGATCACCGGGCGCGATGCCAGCAAGTTGGTGAACCGCGTCATTACGCGCGACATCAACAAAGTGGCGAAGGGACAGGTGATTTATTGCTGCTGGTGCGACGAGCAGGGCAAAGTGGTGGACGACGGAACCATCACCCGGCTGGACGAAAATCGCTATCGCTGGACTGCGGCGGAGCCCAACCTGCGCTGGTTTCATCAGAACGGCCTGAACATGGATGTCGAGATCGAGGACATCTCCGAGCGCACCGGGGCCCTGGCGCTGCAAGGGCCAACTTCGGCGCGGTTACTGAAGACGGTGGCAGAAGCGGAAATTACCAACCTGAAATATTTCCGAATGACCGGTGGCAAAATCGCCGGCGTGCCGGTGGACATCTCGCGCACCGGCTACACCGGAGACCTCGGCTACGAAATCTGGGTGGAATGGAAAGATGCGGTCAAAGTTTGGGATGCAATCGCGGCTGCAGGCAGACAATTCGATCTGCATCCCACAGGAATGCTGGCGCTTGATGTGGCGCGAGTAGAGGCGGGATTGCTGCTTCTGGACGTGGACTACACCAGCGCACGCAAAGCGCTGATCCCGTCGCAGAAATATTCGCCGTATGAACTGGGCTTCGGGAAGATGGTGCATCTGCAGAAAGACAATTTCATCGGCCGCGCGGCGCTGGTGGAAGACGAGAAGCATGGAGTCGAAAGGCAGTTAGTTGGCCTGGAACTCGATTGGCTTGAAATCGAAGCGCTTTACGAGAATTTGGGGCTAACTCCCAGCGCCCCGAGCCAGACTTCGCGCGTACACGTGCCGGTGTATGCCGGTAATCGGCAAGTCGGAAAAGCAACCTCGACCACTTGGTCTCCGGTACTGAAAAAATTGATTGCATTGGCCAGCGTGGAGACGGAGCATTCGAAGCTCGGAACCAAGTTGCAGCTCGAAATCACCATTGAGGCAGTACGGGAGAAAGCGGCAGCGACGGTGGTGAAAATGCCGTTTTTCAATCCGGCGAGGAAGACGGCGGTACCGGTGTAGTGTCGCCACCAGCGTAAGTCCTGAGAACGGCGCACAGCTCCTGCTGGCGTAGCGTACAGCATTCCAAATCACGAAATCTGCCTGCGAACAATGCGGCCTGCGCGTCGGCGATCGCGCAAGCGATCTCTTCGATCAGAGTGCGGGGGTCATTGTATGACAGCTCTGGGGATTGCGGCTCTGACAGTGAATTACTCACAAAGGCGGGTGACCAAGGCCTCTCGTCTTCCGTTCGTATTATCGGCAGGAAGTCAGAAAGCTTTAATGTGAAGGCAAAAGCATTACCACAGAGGTTGCCGTAATCTAGCAACGGCCGGGATCACTTGTCGTAGTGCAGTAACGAAAAGATGTCATACTTTTTGAGCTTGTCGCGCGGATGAAGGAAATCCAGTTCGATCACAAAACCCAAGCCAGCGATCTCCGCGCCTAACGATTCGGCGAGATGGGCGGTTGCTTCGGCCGTGCCTCCGGTGGCGAGAAGGTCATCGACAATGATGACGCGCTGTCCCTTCTGAATGGCATCGCGGTGGATTTCGAGAGTGTTGGTGCCGTATTCGAGAGCGTAGTCGTATTTCGCGGTGGCTGCGGGGAGTTTTCCCGGCTTGCGTACGGGAACGAATCCGGCGTTGAGCCGGTAGGCCACGGCGGGTCCAAAAATAAATCCGCGGGCCTCCATGCCGAGCACTAGGTCTATGTCTTTGTCCAAATAATGTTCGGAGAGGGCATCGATAAGCGTGGCGAATCCGAGCTTGTCTTTGAGCAGCGTGGTGATGTCATAGAAGAGAATGCCGGGCTTGGGAAAATCGGGCACCTCACGAATGAGCTTCTTCAGGTGTTCGCATTTCACACTCGCCTTCGACGACGAGGCATTCGGCATCTACCACGCTCCTTCAATACGAAATGTGTTCAGGCCTGGCACCGGCTTGGCATCTAGTTCTTCGACGTTGTCCACGCGGGCCGCTCTGGGTCCCTGCTGCAAACGCGATCGCAGACCAGAAAGCTGATCGCGCGTGCCCGTGGCCAGCACTTGCACGCTACCATCAGAATTGTTGCGGACCCAGCCAGAAATTCCGAGCGTTTTTGCTTCGCGCTCCACAAACCAACGGAAACCTACGCCCTGCACGCGGCCGCGAACAACGAACTTTCTGGTTTGTACATCGGCTGCCATGACAACGTTCAGTTTCAAAACTCCTTTGCGAATCGAGTGGCGTTCAACTCGGCCGAACCCAGCGCTTCACCAGCATCCCACAAAAACAATCGCCAGCGCACCAAGTGACGTAAGAATGGCCTTCCGAGCCCGTTTAGTCCGCGGAAGCTTTTCAGCCGGGAGCGAAGGAATTAATGCCTCTAGAATGATCACGCCAATGTAAACATCGGCGAATGCCATCCAGCCCACGCTTGATTACGCTCGGGACAAATAAACCCCTTCAGCCGTGTCCACTTTTATTTTTTCGCCTTCATTGATGAACGGCGGAACCTGCACCACCAGCCCGGTCTCGGTCTTCGCGGGCTTGGTCACGCTGGATGCGGTCGCGCTCTTCAATCCGGGCTCGGTCTCGAGGACAGTCAACTCCACCGTCTGCGGTAGCTCAATGCCAACCGCTTTGCCGTCGTAGAACTCGACTTTGATCTGCAGATTGGGAATCAGGTAGTCGACGGCGTCGCCGAGAATGTCGCGGGTCAAATGCAGCTGCTCGTAGTTCTCGGTGTTCATGAAGTAGTAACCGTCGCCATCGTTGTAGAGATATTCCATCTCGGTTTCGTCGACGTTGATTCTTTCGATGGGATCGGGCGAGCGGAAACGGTGCTCGAACATGGCTCCAGTGCGCAGGTTGCGCAGCTTGGCCTGAATGAACGCGCGCAAGTTGCCGGGGGTGCGGTGCTCGACGCTGAAAACGGAATGCAGATCATTGTTGTGCTTGATGATCATGCCGGGACGCAGTTGGGTGGCTGGAATGGCCATTGCTAAATCGCTCTCCTTGTTTCTTGAGCCTTGGCTTCTTGGACCTTGGCTTTGTGGACCAGGACGTAATTATGACTGCCGAAGGACAAGGCAGCCATGGTGCCGGTGTGGGCTAACCTCTGTATTTTATACGGCTTGGTTGAATTTGGGAATTGTGCCGATCCGCTACAAGGCGATAAGGTGCAGCTCACGAATCTGTGCGCCTCGGCCATCGCAGACAGCTAGAATACAAGGATAGGAATCAAAGTCTTAAATTTAGAGACGAGGTGTGTTAATGGGAGAAGGCAAATACGAGAGTGGCAGTACAGTCGGCACAGCAATTACTTTTCTCTTAATCGGATTAGGCGCGGGTACAGTTATCGGCATGTTGCTGGCCCCGAAACCTGGCAAGCAGATGCGCCGCGATTTGCGCCGCGGATATGACAGCGCAAGAGAGACCTTCGACGACTGGAAAGAGAACGCTAAAGACTTCGCCGAAGAAGTGATGGAGCGCGGCTCCGATTTCGCCGATGATGTGCGCGACCGGGTTACGCCAGTGGTGAAGGCAGCTCGGCGCCGTTAGAGCGTTCAGAAAACAGCTAGAATATCGCGCGGAAGAAGCTGCCGATTCGACCAAAAAAACCTTTATGTTCCGGCTTGGGGGCAGACGCCGGCGGTAGGACTAACAGGGCCGGCAGAGGATCTGCCTGCCTGGTGGAGAGCGGCAGTGCTACCGCTTGCTCAGCTGGCGGAGTAGCAGCCGCCGCAGCCCGCTGGCGGGCAAGCTCTTTGGCGTTGAAAACCAACGGAGCGGAAATCTGCACTTTTGCGTTCTGGCTTGGAGTTCCGTTTACATTAGCGACGGGATCGGCTGATTTCTGTGGTGCCCCCCCCTCAGCACCGTTCCCTGTTGTGTCCGAGGGCTGAGTGTCGGAATCCGCTAATGCCAGGTTGTTACCAGTCTTATCTTCTCGCACGACAGAAGTGGGAGCTGCAATTGCCCGCATGATAGGCTCTTGTGGCGGCGGACATCCGCATCCAGTTACCGGAGTTTCCACTGACTGCATTCTTCCCTGACGAAATAAAACCTGCTGCTCGGGTTTCACCTCGTAGGTACCGTTACCCAGCAGCTCCGCAACCACAACGGACGAGTTGCTCCCCGAAAGCGAACTGACGCAAGTGTCTCCGCGTGCGTCAGATTTTATCGCGAGATTGAACTCGCCCGGTCCGGGAAGCACGATGCGAAAGTCAGGGGTCAGAACCGAATCGGACGATTCATCGAGATGGTAGTGCGTCTCCATGGATCCCGTGTTCATGCCCAGCATTAAACTCTGCCCGTCGGGCGAAGTGGCCACTGAAACGGTGGTTCTGGGGCATACTCTTATTTCGCCCCCACGCGCCAGACGCAAAACCGCGGTCTCTTCTGTCGCGGCAATGGATGATCCACTGGCTACCCGGCTACCGGCTTCAACCAACGTCCCAGAACTGCCTTCGGCATAGGGAACGGCGATGGGCTGAGTTCCCGGTGTCATTGCGGGAGCGGTGACAGGTTTTGCGTTTGCGGTTTCGTCGGGTCGGACTCGTATGTTCACCCGGTTTCCTAAAGCGTCCCAGGTGTATTGGACCGGCGCGGCCAGATCGAGCACAATGCGGGTGACGGCCGGCGTCACCTGGTATTGGTTCATACGAACGCCCTTGATCTGCTCGTTGCGGAACGGGATTCGTTTCCGCGGGATGTTCAGGATTGAGCCGGGAAGATCAATCACCAGCCGTAGTGGGCCTTCCACCGTTTGCAATTGAGGCGTGAGCGGGCGCGTGGCAAGAATCTCCACGGTTGTCCCATTTTCACCGGGAACGATTCTGATCTCCTGTATCCCGGCAACCGGTTGGTCGCCTGCAAATGCGGACACGACGGCCAGTACGAGAAATACCGCGCAAGAATGGGACCGGACGCAAGACAATGCGATTCCTAATTATGGGTGGTCTTGCGATGAGAGTAGCACTACTTCAGTGGCTTATAAAGGTTCCGGAAGTTTATTCCTCGTCTTCCCCGCCCTCTTGCTGCTGCGGTGCCAAATCCAGCCGTAATTCGGGCAGTCCGGCTCCTTTCAGTTGCTGATTCAGTCCCGGGATGTCGTGGGTCTTCAGTTGTTTCCAGGTTGTGAGCATACTGCTCAATGCGGCCTCATTCTTATTGGCTGCGTCAACCTGGGCAGAGGTTGGCACGGCGTCGCCTTTACCGATCTCTCCGTAAAGAGCAATCAAATTTGCATTGGTGTCAGGCAGCGTCGGGGCTTTGGCGGCGCCGGCTGCAGCGTCTTTGTCTCCATCTAACAATTCAGAAATTTGATTGTCCGAACTTTCGAGTGAATCCTTGAGTGGGCCCGACGCCTTATCAAGAAGCTTCACTATCTGCTCGTGCGTAGTTCGAGCCTGCGTCACCGCCTCCGAACTCTGACTAACTGCGGAGGCGAGCTTCATTTCTACATCGAACTGCCGCTGTAAGTCCGCGGGAGAAGCTTTCACCCGAGGATCCAACTTTACAGTGAATTCGGCTGTTTCAGTGTGCCCGCCCGCGATGAGTCGTGCTGAATATTTTCCGGGCACTACGAGCGGCCCGAGTGGATGTCTCGGCGTATCGTTAGGCACCGCAGCGATTGGGTATTCGTGCGTGGTTGAGTTCGGCGGCGGATACCGTAAGTCCCAAACCCAGCGGTGCATGCCGGCATTAGCGGGGAGAATTCTTTGTGGGCGCAGCCAGTAGAGCGGGATCAACTGCTTCTCTAATTCGTCCTGCGTCAGTTCTGGTTTGTCGGTGCTCGAGTAGCGGCGCACGAGCTGGCCTTGCGCATTCAGAATTTCGAGCGTTACCGGGCCTTCGGCCGAAGGCGGTAGTACATAATCGATTATGGCGCCGTCGGCTGGATTTTGCCCTGCAGGTTCATCGGTTGGAAGTGGCGTATCTGTGTTGGTATCGCGGCGCACGCGATAGGCTTGCGCAGGCGCGAAAAGATGAGCGGCAGCTTCCAGATTCGACACAGAAGAATTCAGTTGCCGCAACGGCGTGATGTCGTCGAGGATCCAGAACGACCGTCCATGTGTAGCAACAATCAAATCGTCCTGGTATATCCACAAATCACGCATCGACGTGTGCGGCAGATTCAACTGTAGCGACTGCCAGTGGTCACCATTGTCGAATGAGGTCCATACTTCAGTCTCGGTCCCGGCAAACAGCAGGCCTTTGCGCACTGAATCTTCACGCACCGTGTTCACGGGTGAGTCTGCGGGAAGGCCGCTCGTAATTTCGTGCCACGTCTTACCGCCATCGTGCGTGCGATAAACGTAAGGACGCAGATCGTTCACGCGAAAACGGCTGACTGAAATGTATGCGGTATCGTCATCGAAATGCGAAGCACTTATTTGAGTTACTTTGCTCCAGTCACTTAATTCCGGAGGCGTAACGTTCTTCCAATTTTTGCCGCCGTCTTTTGTCGTCCATACCAAGCCGTCATCGGTTCCAACCCATATCGTATTTACATTGTGGAACGCAGGCGCGACAGCATAGATTGCGCCACGCTGCTTGCCAGCCTTGGGATTCAGGCTTTCGAGGTCTCTGACGCTGGCAGGAATGGCGGGATGCTCTCGAGTGAGGTCAGGACTAATTGTGCGCCAACTATGACCCCCGTCTCTGGTCTCAAAAAGCAGGTTGGCCGCGTAGTAGAGAAGGTGAGGATCGGCGGGTGAAAACACAATCGGTTCGGTTCGATCCACGCGATAGTTCTCGCGAACTGGGATAGGCGTCACATTCTCAACCTGACCCGTACTCCAGTGGAAACGCGAAACTTCATTCCGCCCTGCGCCGTAAACTATATCTTGATCAAGTGGGTCCGGCGCAACATAGCCGTACTCGATGACTCCGACCGGATGCCAGTCGCGAAACGTGATCTCGCCATCATTGCCGCGAGTCGAAGTGCAAACCGAACCGCTCTCTTGTTGTCCGCCGCAAACTTTATAGGGGAAGGTGTCCATCACGCTGACGTGATAAATCTGCGCAGTGGACTGGTTGTACCACGAACTCCAAGTCTCGCCGCCGTTCACGCTGACGATTGCGCCCTGGTCGGCGACCAGAAGAATAATTTTTGGGTTCTCGGGGTTGATCCAGAGGTTCTGATAATCGTCTCCGCCGGGCGCTCCGCGAATCGAAGTCCACGTTTTCCCGCCGTCAATCGAGCGCACGGTGACGATGCTCGCGCTGTAAACAACGTCGGCATTTTTCGGATCGACTCTTGCGACCGGCAAGTCGCCGCCACCGATCTTCATTGCCGGCCGTGGATCATTGGTGATTTGAGTCCAGCTTTCTCCGCTATCGTCAGAGCGATAAAACCCGAGCCCTTTGCCGCTGGCGTACTCTGAGGGCTTCGTTGTGGCGAGGGTCGCGTAAAGACGATTGGGTTGGCTGGGCGCGATGGCATTGTTGATCTGCACCAAGTCGTCCGGCAATCCTTTGGTTAACTTCTTCCAGGTATTGCCGCCGTCGGTGGATTTGAAGAGCCCGCCGCCGGTTCCGGCGAACGCGTTGTTGTCCTCCCAAGGCCCGAGCCGCGACTGCCATAGCGAGGCGTAAACAGTGTCAGGATTTGCAGGATCGAGTTCCACGTCGGATCCGCCCGTGTTCTCGTCCTTGTACAGAACTTTTTGCCAGGTCGCGCCGCCGTCTGTCGAGCGGAAAATTCCGCGCTCGGAGTTCGGCCCGTAAGGATGGCCGAGCACCGCGGCGAATATCCGGTTCGGATCGCGCGGATCGAGCGCCAGTGCAGGGATCTGCTGCCCATCGCGAAGACCTAAATGCGTCCACGTTTTGCCCGCGTCAGTAGATTTATAAATTCCATTCCCGACCGACAAATCCGGGCGCTGCAAGCCTTCGCCGCTGGCGACGTAAATAATTTCAGGATTAGACGGAGAAACGGCGATTGCACCGATTGATTGCGATAGCTGGTCATCGAAGATAGGGATCCAGGTGCGCCCATAATCATTCGATTTCCAGACTCCGCCATCGGCTGCGCCTATGTAAAAAACACCGGGCTGGCTCGGAACGCCGGCCACAGCGCGCGTCCTGCCCCCGCGAAATGGACCGACCATTCGCCAGCGCATTTCCTGATAGAGCTTTTCCGGGTATTGTTGCGCGCGAGCCGTATGCGCAAGAGCACAAATTCCGCAGAGCAATCCAATTGAGACAGCGCGAAGCGATCGGATCACGAGCCCCCCTCGATGAACGATTTTCCAGAGATGCAAATATAAAAATTGTATTCAGGCAATCATATGTGAAAAATGAATTCTGGTTCTAACCGTCGCTTGGTCGACGCGAACCAAAATCACCTACCACAAACGACACAAAGGACACGAAGGCGGACGCGTGATCGCCACGATCCACACCGCCAACGGACTGACACGCCGCTCGGGTTACAATGCCTGACCGAGGAGAGCTCATGTCCAGATCACGTCGCCAATTTTTGATTCATGCTTCAGCAAGTTTATTCGGCGCGGCCGCGGTTGGCGCAGCGGCACAAACTACCGAACCGCCTCCTGGAACGCCGCCTGCGTTCGGAACCGGGCCCCAGGTTGGGCCGGAAGTTTCGACCGTGACATTCACCGAAGCTGAAAAGCTGGTGCAAATCGAGCTGACCGCAAGCGAGCGCGAAGTCGCGGCGAGCAGTTGGCGATCCAATATGGCTGCACTGTATGAGCGGCGAACCGGCCCGCGAAAAGTTTCGCTAGAACCGACAATTGCGCCAGCGTTGCGCTGGGACCCAATTCTCCCGGGACAAAAACCCGGGCCGGAGCGCGATCGATTTGTTCGAAGCAATACCGACCCCGGTCCGCTCCCGTCACGTGATGAAGACATAGCTTTCGCTCCGGTGACGAAGCTCTCGCGCTGGGTCGAGACACGCAAGCTCAGTTCGGTGCGGCTAACGAATATATATCTGGAACGGCTGCAGCGTTTTGATCCAAAGTTGCGCTGTGTAATTACCCTTCTGCGAGAACCGGCGCTCGCGCAGGCTAAGCGAGCCGATGCCGAGATCGCGTCAGGCAAATACCGCGGGCCGCTCCACGGAATCCCGTGGGGAGCAAAGGATCTTCTCGATACTGCTGGCATCCCCACGACCTATGGGGCAGAGCCCTTCCGCGACCGAGTACCTGCGAAAGATGCCGCTGTTGTGAAGCGCTTGCACGACGCTGGGGCTGTTCTGGTTGCGAAGCTAAGTCTAGGCGCTCTGGCTCTGAACGACATCTGGTTCGGCGGACAGACTATGAATCCGTGGTTGCTCGAAGAAGGCTCGTCTGGATCAAGCGCAGGCCCTGGCGCATCGACCGCGGCGGGCCTGGTGGGTTTCGCGATGGGTAGTGAAACCGGAGGCAGCATCGTTGGCCCCAGCATGCGCTGTGGCGTTACCGGGTTGCGACCTACGTATGGTCGCGTGCCACGCACTGGCGCCATGACGCTCTGCTGGTCGCTCGACAAGCTTGGCCCCATGACTCGTAGCGTGGAAGACGCAATGCTCGTGCTGAACGCCATTTCGGGGCCAGATCCTGGCGACCTCGCCAGCGTACCCAGCAAGCTGGACTTCGCCGCCGGAAAGAGTGTTAACCGCCTCAGGGTAGGATATTTTCCTCAGTGGATGAAGGAATCGCCGGCCACAGACGTCGACCGTGACGCGCTCGCAACCGTGAAGAAGCTGGGGATGGTTCCAGTTGAAGTCTCGATTCCCGACTGGCCCTATGATTCGCTAGATTTGATTCTCTTCGCAGAAGCGGCGGCTGCATTCGAGGAGATCACGCTGAACAAGCAAGTCGATCAACTGAAGGTGCAGGTGCCTGACGCCTGGCCGAACGTCTTCCGGCAGTCACGGTTTCTCTCGGCAGTAGATTACGTTCAATCGGATCGCTTCCGACGAAAAGTTGCCGAAAAAATGGCACGACTGTTTTCAGAAGTTGATCTGCTGGTGGTGCCGTCGCTGCGCGACGAGATGCTCACCATCACCAACTTCACGGGGCATCCGTCGCTGACTTTGCGCGCTGGTTTCGTGGAAGTCTCAGAGGCGCGAAGCGATTGGGCGCCCGATCCAAATCACCCATTACCGAAATTCTCGCCGCCTCGTCGCGTCCCTCACGGAGTAACTCTGATCGGACGCTTGTTCGAGGAAGGCACGCTGGGAGAAGCCGGTATTGCGCTCGAACGCGCCTTTGCGGTGGTGAATGACCGGCCGCCGGGCTTCTGACATTGTCCTGGAGTCCTAGGCAGCAGCTTTCTCTCGTCGCTCAACCGGAAGTGCGGCCTTTTGCCAGGCGTCGAATCCGCCCACGAGTGCCCAAACCTGGTCGTATCCCAGTTGCTGAAGTTCTCGCGCCAAACTGGCGCTTGAGCCTTCGCCGGGTCAAGTGCAATAAGTGACAATCGGTTTGTTTTTAGGAATTCTCGGCAAGTATTGCTCAAGACTATTAAGCGGCACGCGAAGGGCGTTCTTTGCCTTCACATCAGACTCCGCCCAGGCTTTGGGGTTCCGCACGTCAATAACCGTAAAATCTTCGCCAGCTTGCATTCTGCGCTTCAGTTCATCGGCAGTAATTTTCGGGCCTTCAGCCATAACAGCCTCCTCCTCGGTCATGATTAATGGATAGTAGATGCGGAGGTAGCCCTTTGGGCTGTGTCCGGTGGGAACTCAGAACACTTCATTACTCCACCGTATCGGTCACATTTTCCTGAGCTTTCCCACAGGAGTTCTGGAGTATACTGCGCTCAAGAGTTCAACTTTTTCTCCTCAGGAACGGCAATCATGACCTTAAGAATGGCGGAAGAGGTATCCACACAGGTTCCGGCCGACGATTTTCAGGCCCTCGAAGACAAAATTTATCGCACTATTGAGCTATACAAGTCGGCTCAGGAGGCGCGAGCCACAGCGGAACGTGATGTGAAGCGCTTGCGCGAACAACTTGAGGAACGGGAAGAAGAGGTCGATAGCTTGCGGCGTGAGACGGTCGGTTTGCGCAAGGAACGTGAAGACATTCGCGCGCGGGTCGAGAAAATGCTTTCGCACATCGATCACATTACGGAAGAGCAAGCGGCAAGCTAAGTCCACGGAATTGAACATGGCAACTGCCACCAAACATCCGCCCGCTCAGGAAGCCGGAAACGCCAGCGTGCGGGTCGAAATATTTGACCAGGCCTATAACCTGCGTGGGACGGATCCAGAGTACATTCTGAAGCTTGCCGAGTACGTGGATGGCAAGATGCGCGCGGTCGCCGACCAAACTCATACCGTCGACAGTTCCCGTCTTGCAGTGCTGGCGGCGCTGAATATTGCAGACGAGTACCACTTGCTTAAGAGCAAGCAGGATGGTGGAGTTTCCGACTCTTCGAAGCGGGCACGCAGGCTGCTCGATGCGCTTGACGAAGTCCTCGACAACCGGCGTACCGGGTAAACTCTTAGCGTGAACCGTTGCTGAACGACGCTTCTCCGCCGCGTTTGGCAATTGACGTAAGCACCAGTTCCGCCCTCATTCCTCTTTCCTTCAGGTGATTCGAGACCCTGGCTTTGGTCTTTTCCGGAGAGGTGTCGGCGTCCAGGAACATAAGCACCGAAGGCCCTGCGCCACTCAAAACTGCGCCGAGAACTCCTTTTTCTTTCGGAAACTCCTGCAACGCCGGCAATAGCGGGCAAAGAGACGCCCGGTACGGCTGATGAATTCGATCATTCAGCGCCGACGCCAGCAGCTTACGGTCACCCTGGAAGAGCGCAGCCAATAGCAACATCGAGTTTTGAATGTTCACTACTACATCGTGGCGCGAATACTGGCGCGGCAACACCTCGCGGGCTTTTTCTGTGGACAGGCTTTCGTCGGGTATAGCTAGCAGCAGGGGCCACTTTCCCTTCGGTAAAAAACGCGCAATCTGGGTTTCGCCGGCGCCAGCCATGCGCGATATCGTCACCCCGCCCAGCCAGCAAGCTGCGGCATTATCTGAATGACGTTCGCGACGCGATGCTTCGGCGATAATGCGACTGCTGTTCCATCTCAGCTTTCCGAAGTGCACCGCGAGCCCAATGCCCGCAAGCCGGGCCGCTGCAGAGGACCCGCAGCCTTTGCCAACGGGAAACTCATTTTTTATTTTGAGCAATAGCGGGACAGGTGACTTTTTCTCTGTTTGTAGCACTTCGCGATAAGTGGTCAGAATCAGATGGTTCTCGACCGCGCCGCAGATTTCAGGATCGCGCCCGGTGGCGACAATCGAGAATTCCCTAGCTTTGGCGGCGCTGATTCGCAATGACAGATGAAGCGCGAGCGCCGCGGCATCGAATGCCGGTCCTAAGTTAGCGGAGGTTGCCGGAAGCCTGAGATCGAATTCGGTCATGTGTGGTTTTACTTCGTCGTATCTTCGCGTCCTTTGAGTGGTGAATGACGTCCCAAATCTCCAACCACAAAGGACACAAAGGTGCACGACGGAAATCTACTTGTCTGCGGAGTTCAGCAATGCGATCACCGCATCAACACTTGGGTCCAAAACCAGCGGCGCTCGTTGATGGGTCTTCAAAGACCGACTTTCAGAGTCTTGCAAAGTTTCCGCAAACAGGTCTCCGCGATGGAATTTTAGAGTGAACTCTGAATCTTTCAGTAGGTGGCCGGTCAGCACCAGTACGACAGATCCCTTCGGTTTCACAAATCCCCTTTTCACTAATTTTTTCAGGCCAGCCAAAGTCACCGCCGAAGCCGGCTCGCACCCGATGCCTTCGGCTCCTATTTCTGCTTTGGCGATAGCAATTTCGATTTCGCTCACCTGCTCAACCGTCCCTTCGGTTTCGGCGATCACACGTAACGCTTTTTTCCAAGATGCGGGAGTCCCGATACGAATTGCGGTGGCCATAGTTTCGGCGTGAACTGGCACAAGTTTTTCTCCGCCAGTTTCGCGGATTGTGCGCACTAGCGGGTTCGCGCCTTCGGCCTGAATCACTGAGACCTTTGGCAATCGTGATATAAACCCAAGTTCTTTCATTTCGCGCAACGCTTTCCCAATCGCCGAAGAGTTCGCCAGATTTCCTCCCGGCACAATAATGTGGTCCGGAATCTGCCAGTCGAACTGTTCCAGCAGTTCGAAGGCAGCGGTCTTTTGGCCTTCCACGCGATAAGGATTTACCGAATTCAACAAATACACCGGCATGCGCTCGACCACTTCATTAAGAACGCGGACACAACCGTCGAAATCGGTTTTAAGCTGGCAAGTGATGGCCCCGTAGTCAAGCGACTGCGACAATTTACTCCAGGAAATTTTCCCGTCCGGAATTAGGACCAGACTATGCAGGCCTCCGCGAGCCGCATATGCCGCCATAGACGCAGAAGTATTTCCAGTCGAAGCACAAGCTACCCAGCGATACCCGGCCTGTCGGGCAAACGATGCGGCTACCGTCATGCCCGTGTCTTTGAACGACCCCGTGGGATTCATTCCCTGGTGCTTGGCGAAGAGCTGCTCGACTCCGGCGCTGCGCGCACAGTGCGGCAATTCATAGACCGGAGTATTCCCTTCCTTGATCGTGATAATCTGCGGCTGGGGAATTTCGGGAAGAATTTCACGGAACCGCCAAACGCCACTCTGGTCAACCGGATTGAGCGATGAGCGGCGATCTCGCCATAACTTTTTTAGGGCCGCGGAGCTCAATTCGCCGATGCTTCGTTCCTCCCAGCCAGGGTAGATGATTTCCAGCAAGTCGCGGCAATGCTCGCAGCGAAAACGGTCGGCAAGAGCAGTACGCCCGCATCCGATGCAGCGCAGCGTGGAGACACCCCTGCCGGGCTTCGTCTTTGTCGCCTGTTCGCTCATACAGGAAACATAAGAATAGCAGAGCGATCTTTTCCGGAGGGGTTGTTAGGTGACTCGCCCAGCCAATTTTATTTGCGAAGATACTTATCAGTTTTATTGATCCAGTCGGCTCGTGGCGGATGGAAGATGTCCAGATCGACGGTATCTTCGAGCGCCTCGGCTTTGTGCGGCATATTTGGCGGGATGGTGAGTACTTCGCCGGCGTGCACCACAATTTCTTTTCCATCGACCCAGAACTTCAATGCGCCTTCAAGAATGTAGCTGAGTTGTTCGTTCTCATGGCTGTGCAGTGGAACGATACAGCCTTTCTTGAGTAGCACGCGCGCCAGCATCACTTGATGACCGACAACCAACTGACGCTGCAACAGGGGATGCATGGTTTCCAGTTCGACTTCATTCCATGAGAGATACTTCAGGACCGCGGCGGGCGTCGTTGTACTCACAGTATGCTTCAATGCACTCTGCCTGGTTGACGCGTTCTTTGCTCGGTTAGGTTTTGGCCGGATGCTCTTTTTCTTCCTGGTTGCGCTCATAGTCCCTTGTAAGCTCCTCCGTCGACAAGTATCGTCTGCCCTGTGATGTAGGACGCACGCTCGGATGCGAGCCACACGATTGTGTCGGCGACTTCGGTGGGTTGGCCAATTCTCTTCAATGCCGAATCGCTCGCCCAGGCGGCAAAAATTTCGTCTTCACTTTTATTCTGCGAAGCTGATCTGGCGCGCGCCAATTCTTTCAGCCGATCTGTCGCCGTGTAGCCGGGAGCAACGTTGTTCACCAGAATACCGTCTTTGCCAAATTCATTGGCCAGGCTTTTCATCAGGCCGACCACCGCTGCGCGTGCTGCGTTTGACAAAACGAGATCCGGAACCGGCTGCTTGGTTGAAATTGAAGTCAGAGTAATGATTCGTCCCCAGCGCTTGCGCTGCATGTGAGGAATGACCTCGCGTGCGAAATAAACTGTGCTCAGAAAATTCGCGTCGAGAGCTTTGGTCCATTCGTCGATGCTTGCGGCGATAAATCCCTTTGCGGGAGGGCCGCCAGCGTTGGTCACGCAAATGTCCACGCTCCCGAATTTTTCGGCGACAGCATCCACAAAGCTGTGCACAGCGCCGGAATCGGTTACGTCGAAAGCTTGGGTAAACACTTCTGCGCTAGATTGCTCTCGAATCCGCTGCGCCGCCGCTTCGAGCGTGTGGCGGTTGCGCGCACACATTGCGACGCGGCAACCCTCTGCAGCAAAGGCCTCGGCCGTCGCCTTACCAATTCCCTGACTGGAAGCAGCTACAATTGCAACTCGGCCTCGCAGACCGGTTTCCATAGGCTCAGAATTATATGCCGCGGTTGCAATTAGTTGCTTGCCGGGCCTGACAGTGAAAGTTAGTCTTAGTCTGTGAGGATTGCAGGCCGATACAAGGAGCGGTTATGAAGCGGCACCGGCTTAAACCCGAAACGGAATCTGTTCACGGCAACAAAGATTTGGAAAAGCGCAATGCGCCGATGGCCCAGCCCATCTATCAAACTTCCACCTTTCAGGTGACGGACTCTGACGAACAATTACGCGCGACCGGCACCGACATGTTTTACACGCGGTATGGGAACCCGACCCACACTGCGGTCGAGGGTGCCATTGCCCAACTGGAAGGTGCGGACGCTGGGCTCTTATTCGCATCGGGGATGAGTGCCATTACAACCAGCATTCTTGCTCTGGTGAAAAGCGGAGATCACATCGTTGCGCAGCGCGACATATATGGTGGTGTTACCAAATTCCTTTCAACGTGGCTGCCGAAGCTCGGCATTGAAACTACATTTGTCGATACAACTGAATACGATCAACATAAACGCGCCATCCGCCCGAATACCAAAATCTTGTACCTGGAATCGCCGACGAACCCCACACTGCGGGTCGTCGATCTTCGGAAAACAGTTGCGATTGCGCGCGAGCATCATCTCATCACTCTGATCGATAGCACTTTTGCCACGCCGATCAATCAGCGTCCAACGGAGTTCGGCATCGACGTGGTCCTTCATTCCGGAACAAAGTACTTTGGTGGACATACGGATTTGATTTGCGGGGCGGCAGTCGGCCGCCGCGATCTAATTGACCAAATTCGTGCAACCCGGACTACGCTTGGTGGCGTAATGGATCCTCATGCGGCGTTTCTTCTGCTTCGTGGAATCAAGACTCTTGCGGTGCGCGTCGAGCGGCAGAATGAAAGTGCATTGCGCATTGCGGAATTCCTGTCACAACACGCAAAGGTGCGATCTGTGAAGTATCCATTTCTCAAAGATCATCCGCAGCGCGCGCTCGCGATGGAGCAGATGCAGGGCGGAGGCGGCGTGCTCAGCTTTGAGGTAGAAGGCTCAGGAGACGACGCAAAAAAAATTAGCGAGTCGCTTCGTCTGTTTGCGCTCGCCCCGAGCCTGGGAGGAGTGGAGTCGCTGGTTTCTCTGCCTGTCCTGACATCTCACGCGATGATCTCCGCCGAACATCGCCAGAAAATGGGAGTGACCGAGCAAATGATTCGACTGTCGGTGGGAATTGAGAATGTCAGTGATCTCATCGCCGACTTGGAGCAAGCACTGGCCGCGGTAGTTCCCACTCCGCAGCAAGTTGCCGTCGGATAACGCGCCGGCGTGCGATCCACAGCGTATTTGGATACTCGCGCGGGCGGTTGGCCGAAATGAACAGAAGAGCAACTTCGCGCGCAACGAGCAGGCTGCCAAAAACCTAACCCAAGCGAGGAAAGATTTAGCTACAGCAAAAGCGGCGAAGCCGTCGGCGGCGCGTTCAGAAGCTATCAGGAAGCGCAACAACTGATTAAGCATCGGCAGAAGAAGGCTTCCGAGAAATCTGAGAATGATTCACGGAAATCTAAAGGGCAGCAACAATGACAGAGCGCTCATCGGTATTCCCGACAAGCTCCTCGAAGAGACAAGTCATTAGACCTGGGTTCGGAAGCGACGACCTGCACCTTGGGCAAACAAAGCACGACGTGCTCACGCTGCTCGGAAAACCCGAAGGCACCACACGGAAATACAAAGGGCAGTACTTTTTGAACTACCCGGCTCAAGGTCTGCAAGTTGATCTTGGAAAGGCAAATGGGAGAGTGAAATACCTTTATTTCTTCAGATCCGGAGTGAGAGGGAATCGGGCTGCAACTATCGTGACTGATCGAGGTATTCGACTGGGTGACACGCAGCAGGCGGTATTGAAACGGCTAGGCGAACCCCAAGAGAAAGGGAAGGGTGTTGTTATCACGCCGAGGATCCGCCTCGGAGATTGGTTTCACTACGCTCGCGGCATTACGTTCGAATTCGGAGATGACGGACGAATCGACATGATTACGCTTGGCAAACGAGGGAAGGAAACGAAAGATCAGTGAGGGAGACAGCAGGCAATGCCAACGTCGAAGATCGCCCGTAGTAAGGAGTACCAAAAGTTATTTGACTCTAACGGTGAGGTGAAGAATCTTAGAAGAGCCTTCCCTATTTTGCTTTCCGCTGCAAAAGAGGGACACTCGAACGCCGAAAATCTGGTTGGCTACGCTTATATGAAGGGAGCGGGGGTGCTGAAGGACCCGAAGGCAGCCGCCAGATGGTTTCGACGCGCTGCCAACAAGAATCACAAAGAGGCCCTCTTTAATCTCGCACTTGCTTACGACAAGGGGGTCGGCGTAAGAAAGGATTCAAGGAAGGCCTTCATCCTCTACCGAAAAGCCTCTTTGCTCGGCGACCCTTGGGCGCAAAACAATCTGAGCCTTCGGTATCGGACTGGTGTGGGTACACGTCCGAATCTCGCGGCGGCCGTTCGTTGGTGCAGGAGAAGCGCGATTTCCGGGCACGCCACAGCACAATACAATCTTGGATTGTCCTACGCGCGTGGCGAGGGAGTTTCCAAGAGTAAGCGATTCGCGAAGATCTGGTTGCTAAAAGCTGCATCGGCCGGCGAGAAAGATGCATTGGAATGGCTGAAGAAACTTAATGCCTAATAAAAATCAGGCGGGCAGGTGCACCCTCTGACATTCTGATTGTACTTCTCCCAACTGAGGCTGCCCCATTCCTTCGACTACGCTCAGGGCAGGCTCTTTGCGGCTTTCAAAGGGTGGGAAACCACAGACCAAAAAGCCATGTTCATTCGGCGGGTGGCGCACTCAAGCCCGCCTTTGGCTTGAGTGGGGCTATGCGCTGCTCACAGAGTACGAAAGAACAAAAGCTGCCTTTGCGGTGGCTTTTTCCTTTCTCTGATAACTAAAGGCTGCAAGTCTCCCGCTCGGGTAGATTTTCGCGAAACCAACTCAGGGACGGTGCGATGGCTGGCCGCAAAGTCTGGCGTGAATAGACGGAAGTGCTTTACGACACTCTGCGGGTGGAATCACGAATCACTAACTCGGGAAGGAGTTTGCGGTGTTGGGGCAAGATCTTGTGTTTTCCCTGCACGGCAGCTATGCCTTCGGAAACGATGCTGACCGCCATCTTGCCCATCTCCGCCATGGGTTGTCGGATGGTGGTCAATGCCGGCGTAAGCAAACTGGAGTGGGAGACGTCATCGAAGCCGATTACCGAGCACTGCTCCGGAACTTTAATTCCCGCTTTGCTCAGGGCACGGACCGCACCCAGCGCAGTCATATCGTCGAATGCCATCAACGCGGTGAATGGACGCTTTTGGCGGACGAGATTTTCCGTCAGCTTGTAGCCTGCCTCAAAGCTGGAAATCGGATCACTGGATTCCGGAAGATCGAGCACCAGTGCACTCTCGATCTCGAGGTCATGGGTTTTTGCAAAATTTCGGACGCCCTTCCAGCGCGGCGCCGTATCAGTGATCCGCTTCGGTCCGCGGATGAACGCGATCTGCCGATGTCCGAGCGAGAACAGATGTTCGATGGCGGCATGTGCGCCGAGTTCATTGTCGACGGTCACGGAGCTGATGGAACCAGCCTGTAATTCGCGACCAATCATAGCGGTTGGAATATTCGCCTTTTCCAGATCGCCGAGCACATCGATTTCGACGAACAGCCAGTTGGCAACCACGATCAGCGCTTCAACCCGCCGATCGAGGAGCATTTCCAGGTAGCGTTCGAAGCGGCTGCGCTCGTTATGAACGTCGGTGAGAATAGGAAGAAATGAGCCCTGGTAAAGCGTGTTCTCGATACCTCGCAGGATCGGCGTGCAGTAGGGATCGGTCATGTCGAATACCATGACGCCGACCGTGTGGCTGCGCTGGTTTCGCAGAGAACGCGCAAATAAGTTAGGACGATATCCGAGCTTCTTCGCCGCACGCTCGATTCGCTTTTTAGTTGTATCCGGAATATACCGGGCCAGTGGCGCATTGTTCAGGACGATAGAAACGGTTGTCGAGGAAAAACCGCTCTCCTTCGCCACCTCGCGAATCGTCACCACAGCCGGCCTGTCATGTTCGCCCAGAGCCTGAATTTGCAGCCTCCGCTGGCGGACACTACAGCAGAGACTCTGCACCAGTGTCAAGCGTTTCGCAAATTCGTTCCCGTTTGGCGATACTTCGCTCATTTTGCCACCCGGCCTGAATTGCGGTCACTGGATCCGAGGGAAAAGGCCAGACTCTAGCGATTTTTGTTACACTTACGTCGTTTTTCAGCCTACTCCAGCAGCGAACATCTCATCCAAGTGTCTGCCCCCGGACTGGAGGTCCTTAATGAAGCGCGCCTTGAAAATCGTCGGAATTGTACTTGCAGTTTTGATCGTCATTGTTCTCGTCCTGCCTTTCGTGGTTAACGTGAATGATTACCGGCCACGAATCGAGGTTGAACTGACGAATGCTCTGGGCCGAAATGTCACGGTTGGAAACCTGAGCTTGTCGCTCTGGTCGGGCAGCCTGGCCGCGGATAACATTGCTATCGCGGATGACCCATCGTTCAGCAGCTCGCCTTTCATCAAAGCGCAACAACTTAATGTGGGAGTCGAACTGGTGCCGCTCATTCTCTCAAAGACGATCCACATCACGAACCTTACTCTTACCGACCCACAGGTAAACCTGCTGCGAGACCGCTCGCGCAAATGGAATTTCTCGACTCTCGGCACGGCTAGTCCAGCAAAGAAGACGGGAGCGACTCCGCCATCGAGCGCCGGGCAAGCTCCGCCTCCATCAGGAGCAGAAGCAAAGAAGACTTCACCGGCGACTCCCAGTGAGAGCCCTGCTCAAAATCCAAATGATGCGGCAAACCCAAAATCTGAGTCGTCAATCGAGCAGAACTTATCGGTGGGGAAACTCAGCATTAAGGGCGGCCAAATCTCAGTTGCGGATGCCAAGGCTCCTGCCAAGGCTCACGTGTACAAAAATGTGGACTTAACGGTTAAGGATTTTTCTTACACCTCGCAAGTCCCATTCAGCTTGACCGCAGACCTGCCGGGCGGTGGAAACGCGAAGCTCGACGGCACTGCCGGTCCGATCAATTCGACCGATGCATCCATGACGCCGTTGCAGGCGAAGATCAGCGTTAAAGGTTTTGACTTTGCCGCCTCGGGATTTATCGATCCAAGCTCAGGCATGTCTGGCGTTGCGAATTTCGATGGCACGATTGATTCGAACGGTACTCAAGCCAAAAGCAATGGCGACGCTACGCTGGAGAGGCTTAAGCTCTCGCCTAAAGGCGCTCCCGCGCAGCGCACGGTCAACATGAAGTACCAAACCACCTATGAAATGGAAAAACAAACTGGCGAGCTTCAGGGCGATGTGATCGTCGGAAAAGCGGTCGCCAAGCTTACCGGCACCTACGATCTGCAAGGCGAATCTCCCGTCCTGCATTCGAAACTCAACGCAGACAACATGCCGGTGGACGATCTCGAAACCCTGCTTCCGGCTCTTGGCGTCACGCTTCCGTCGGGCTCTTCACTGCAAGGCGGAACACTTTCGGCTGACATGACTATCAATGGTCCGGTCGATAAGCTCGTCATCACGGGACCTGTGAAACTTGTGAACACCAAGCTGCACGGCTTCGATCTGGGTTCAAAAATGTCAGCAATTTCCATGCTGAGCGGAGTGAAGACCGGATCCGACACTATCATCCAGACCTTCAGCTCAAACGTGCGGGTCGCGCCAGCCGGGATTCAAACCGAAAACGTCAATCTCGTGGTTTCTTCGCTCGGGACCGTGACCGGCAACGGAACGGTAAGTCCTTCGAACGCGCTGGATTACAAAATGAAAGCCAGCTTGAGCGGGGGCGCGGTCAGCGGAGTTTCATCGATCGCGGGAATGGGTGGCAAGGGTGCGAGTGGGGGCATCCCGTTCTTTATTCAGGGTACGGCCTCAGATCCGAAGTTCGTTCCTGACGTGAAGGGAATGCTGAGCAGCGGAATAGGCAAAAACCTGGGCAAAGGCTTGGGATCCCAAATACCTGGCGGACAAACTGGTCAAGGTGCGGTCGACGCAATCGGTGGACTCTTCGGAAAGAAAAAAAAGCCGCAGTAGTTCACTGAAGCTTCAGAAAAGCTACGCCATAGCCGCTGAAGTTCACAGTTATTGGTGACTGCGCCGAGATTGATGCCGGGGCAGGCCTGGCTGTGGGGCTCGTACTGGCGTCGATCATCACTTGGCTGGCACTGGTAAACGACCCGAGAGCACTTACGTCCAGAGTAACCTTCGCGGTCAGCCCGCCGCCATTATTGTCCGCCGGCGAAGCAACGGCGTGGTTGGAAATCATGATGACGACGCTGCCGTCAGTATTGATCACTGGCAGCACTTCTATCTCGGTATCGTCAGAGTTCGTGAATTGAAGTGATTGCTGTCCCCTGCCAGATGGAAACATCTGTCCAATCCAATAGTCCACCCAATAGCTGAGCTGCGTCTGACCGGTTGAGAAATCTACTTCGCCGTACTGGGCGTCGGCGTCGAAATCCCAGTGATATAGCGCGCGGGCCCCAGCCTTTCCTACTTGCGAAAAAACGTATGGACGCCATGCGGCGAAGAAGGCGCTCGTCCCGCGCTTATCGGTGACGAAGGTCGTGCCATTGCAGGCGCTGATGCCGTTGCCCTTATCGAAGTCGGCGTTTACGTTGTTCTCCGTGATCCAAACCGGGACAGCGGCAAGGCTCGCATTACCAGCCAGGTTGCTATAGATCGTCTGCACGCTTGCCGCGAAACCTGGGACAGTACCGAAGAGCGTCTCGTCGGTATCCTGTTGGTTGCATGTGGAGTAGTAATGGGTAGCAACTGCATCGACCGGCACCCCGGTGTTCAGTCCCGCCGCGAAAGTCTGCACCCAACTCTCCGAGCTGCAACAAAGCTCCATGGCAACGAACTTAAGCGATGTATCCACGGAGTGCATAGCTGGCACCAGCGTGTTGTACATGTTCACGTAGTCAGTCGCAGTCAGATTGTTGTTAATGCTGGGCTCGTTGTAGATCCCCCAGTACTGGATGTGAATACCGCTTGGCGATACATGTTTCGTGCCACCGGAGTCGGTGAAACCGATGCTGGTGTTGTAGTACTTGACCAGATTAGCGGCATATGCGGCAAATTGACTGAAGCCAGGATCATTAAAACTGCCGCTACTGTCGTTGTTCGCATACATGAACGGCGGCGCCTTCGCGATTTGAAACTCAGGGCTGTGATCGCCGACACCCAGGACCGGCTGGGTGATGCCGTCCAGCACGGTGAAGTTCCACGCTGTAGAGGTTGAATTCGCGGCTCCCTGAGGCACGCCTTGTGATATGCCCTGCAATCGAATATGGTGCGGCTGCAGATTTGTCAGCGGAGTTGTGGCGCCGGGGAAATCCTGGAAGAACTGGTAATCCCACTCTGCCGGTTGAAACGAGGTCGACATCGCGACATCAAACGACGCCAGCTTTGTCGTGCTAACCGCGACCGAGGCGTTGACCACTGCTGGCGGAGGCGGAGGCGGAGTAACAATCGCCATAGTACCGCCACCACAAGCGATCAAAATTGCCAAAGAAAGAAATACGCTGGGAAGAGCAAGCTTCTTCATAGCGCCATATTTTAGTAAATCAGGGCTGGCCTGAGAAGAAACTAAATGTGTCCGACGGTGAGCGATTTGGTTGCTCTTAAGATGAACTCCGGCTCTAAAGTTAGGCAATCGAAGTCCCTTTCATGCTTCTCGAACGGGAACTCTAATAATTCAGGATTGTGGGTGCCAGGTCAATGATGTGCGCATTCCGAACGCGGCTCGATCTGGAGCCAGATTAAGAAGAGGTCTTAGTTGTATCCTGGGGTGCCTTAGAGTCGGACAGTTTGGGCGCGCGGCCGAATAGTTTGAAAAATGCATTCACAAATTTGTGCCAGAAAATTAACAAAAAGCCGATCAGGCTGGCGATACCCGAGGTGACAGTCATCACCTGATCGGGGCCGCCATAGTACGCGAGTAGAGCAAAATGCATGCAATCTCCCTTAATCAACCGTGTAACAATTTTACGGGAATTCCTGCCTTAAGAGTACCAAAAGTCATGCAAGAGTGATGAAGCGTCAGTTACACCAGTCATCTGCTGCGAGACATTGTCAGCGCGAAAGTCAATGCGAAAGGTCTAACGCCAGACCTGCAGCGGCGGCGCGTCCCTGCGGAGTGCTGATCAGATTCCTTGATTCGGCACGGTCAGAGTTCCAATCGTAAATTTGGTCACCATATTTCTGGTGACGGATAAGTTGCCACTGCGGCGAAACGACTGATTTCATCCAACCGTCGGTCGCAATGGGTATTTTGCCCTGCACCTCGCGATCGGAGGGTACGATCGTATTCGTCTGGGGCAGCTCCGAAACTGGATTCGGCCAGTCCCGCGGGGGAGATGGTTCCAACAACGCCATTAAACTCGGCCCCGGAAATGGATTCTGCTTCGCGCCGACTAAACTTAATATCGTATTCGCGATGTCACCGTTCGAGACCGGTTGCTCCACGCGAACTCCTTGAGGCACGTGCCCTGGCCACGAAATAACTAGCGGCACATGCACAAGTTCCCAATACAACGCCGCTCCATGGAAGCTGAGGCCATGGTCGCCAAGCGCCTCGCCGTGATCGGAGGTAATAATCACGATTGTGTTTTTCAAATCCAATCCGTGAAGCAATTGACCGATGAAGTCGTCGGTGTATTTCACACCCGCGTCGTATTGATCAATGGTACTTCCCTTGTCCCATGCGGGTTTCGGGTAACCCGCTGGCCCGCCATATCCGAAATGCACGTCTAGATAATTCAGGAATGCAAAGAACGGATGCTGCTGGTCTCTTGCTATCCAGCGTAGAGTCTCTCGGTTTACTTCGTCGGCGCGTTTACGAATCCCGTAAATTCCACCGTAATCACCGGAGCCCTCAGAGTCTTTATCGAGCCAGGAGCCCAGACCAAGGTAGTGAAAGGCCCGGGTGAATTTGCTCTTTGCGCTGCGGTTCATGTACAGGCGTGCGAATTCTCTGCCGAACTGAGTGCGAACCAAGCAGTCGCCGACGCTGTCGAAGTAATCTTCGAAGTGCATAAAGCCTCGGCCCAGTCCGACATTGCTGGTGAAATAAATCCGGTTGGCGGAGAATGCCCCGGTGCGGTAGCCCAGCTTCTGCAAAGCCTCGCCCAGCGTCGGCAATCCGTTCAGGCCCGCGTTGCCCCATCCCACCCACGGAATGGGCTGGACGTTGCCCATGCCATGCTCGTGCACTGCTCTGCCAGTGACCAGAGACGCATGCGAGGGCAAACTCCACGAAGACGGCGCAATTGCATTTTCAAACAGCACTCCACTCCGTGCGAGCCGGTCAATGTTTGGACTGGTCGCTCGCGAATAGCTATAAGAAGACAGATGGTCAGCGCGCAATGTATCTACGACAATGACGAGCACGTTGGGGGAACCTGGCGCTGGCACCCGCAATTGTGAAACTTCGCGGCTTTCGTTAAGCCATTTTCCGCCTTCGATTCCGATCATGACCAGCGCCAGCAACGTGCGCAACCAAGGGACAGATTTTCGCCAGGCGCTCACCGCATCGAGTTCATGTTTCTGAAACCAGCGCCCGAAAGCGACCGCGACTCCCAACGCAAACAAGAGTGCCGCAGGACGATAGAAATGTCCGGTCAGCATGAGCCAGTCGTACGCGCTGAGAAAAACCAGAAGGAACACCAACAGTCGAATCGCCGGTATGCGTCGAAAGATACGCGAGAACAATGCGACGGCAATCCCAATCAGGAGAAAGAAGCAGAGATCGACAACTGGGGAGATCCACAATATTTCTTTCGAAACATGCATGACCCGTGCCCATTGGCGCCAGTTGATGCGCTGAAAAAGCAATAGGCCAAAACCTTCCCCGAATCCAGCGGCAATTCCGAACCAGGCGGCGATTGAAAGCAACGCTGGAAATGGCGCACGGCTTCGAGAGAGTTCGCTGCCGTGGACTCTCTGAGATTTAGTGGCACTAGCCGCAGGCACGGCTGGCGCGTCGCGGGAGGGAAAAATCATCTGAGCCAGTTTAGCAGGTTGAAATTTGAGGTCCCGAATAGAATAGATGTTCGAATGGGAACTACAGCCACCTTGTTGCACCAGGAAACGCGATCACGATCGCTTGCTTCGTGGCTGTTGTTTCTTCTTATCGGTGCAGGATTTTTTTTGCGGCTGCGGCTGGCATGGCTTACATTTCTCAATCCAGATGAGGCCCTTCATTATTTTCTTTCGCATCAGCTATCTCTAAACCTTACTTACGAAGCCAGCCTGACAACCGTTCACCCGCCGCTGATGATCTTGTTTTTGCATTACTGGTCCTTACTTGGCGGGTCTGAATTATTTCTGCGGCTTCCGTTTGTCGTCGCGGGAACTTTGTTCTGCTGGGTTATGTTCTTGTGGGTTCGGAAGGCCGCGAACTCACAAGCCGCATGGTTTTCCCTGGTGATGTTTCTGCTTGCGCCGTCGCTCGTCACGCTCTCAGCAGAGATCAGACAGTATTCATTTTTATTGTTGTTCTGCGCATGCAGTTCGTATTGGCTGGAGTCCGTGTTGCAGGACAGCGATACGCACTCGATTAGATGGATCGCGCTTTCCGCAGCCGCGCTCTATCTGGCGCTGCTGACGCACTATTCAGCGATGATCTTCGCGGTGGCAGTAGGAATATATGCATTGCTTCGTCTTGTCCGGAGGAAATCACCGAAGTTGGTCGCGGCTTGGATTGCCGCACAAGCTGGCGCGCTCGCGATTTGCGTTTTCTTATATCGGTCGCAAATTTCCAAATTGCGACGGAGCGGCCTGGCTTCCGAGATCGCGGCAACCTGGCTCCGAAGTTCACTTTTTCAACATGGACAGGACCACCTCGCAGTCTTCGCCTGGAGCAAGACACTCCGGCTCTTCCGGTATGTTTTCAGCCAGGGAACAATTGGCGTTGTCGGATTCGGCTTGTTCGTGTTCGCGATCTTCATTCTGCTACGGTCTGACAATCGGGTCGATTCCACACAACGCAAACGTGGCTTGGCCATGTTGCTGGCCGTGCCATTTCTGATTACGCTCGTGATCGCGGTCGCCGGTGTTTATCCCTACGGAGGAACCCGTCACGATGCACTGCTAGCGCTTTTCGCAATTTCCGGCATTGCAATCGGATTGGATCGGCTGCCGATTGGCCGGCCAGCACTCGCAGCAAAGTTCATGAAGCCACTGGTGCTCGGCGCTGCAATGTTCACCTGCAATCTCTTTCCTTCACCCTCTGGGCCGTATATCCAGCCGAAGAACCAACGCCGCGAACTCATGACACAGGCGATCAGCTATTTGCGTTCTCTGCCGCCGGATTCGGTTCTATTCACCGACGCTCAGGGAAGTGTGGTCCTTAACTATTACTTGTGCGACGAAGGGATGGCGCTGCCGTTCACACCCGACGAACCGCTCCTGAAATTGGGCTGCGGGAAATTCTACGTGCTTACTTCAATGGCGACGCAATCGGGTTTCGACCGAGCTACTTTTCCGGAATTACTGGCAAACGCCTGGCGAGAAGTACCCAAGGAAACGACGCTATATCTCTTTCAATCTGGCTGGATCGATGACAAAGAAGAAGATTGGCTTGCTGAACTGCGTGAACTGGGCGGGAATCCGCGCAATTTCGGACCGAACATTTTGGTATGTCCGATCCAGCGAACGTCGGCGTCCAGTACAACTAAATAGTTTAGAAGCAGGTCGTGTACGGCTTGACCTGTCCTGCTACAACTCTATTGAGATACGTGACATTATCAGGCGTGGCATAGGTCCCATCCGCCTGAAGCTTCTGGTGCTGCCATTTCACCAGGCCATACGGCTTGGCGAGGTGGAACTCCTCTTTGTTCTGGCAGTTTTGTAAATTGCTATTGCAACTGTATTGGTAGCTGATTACCAGAGTTTGCAAATTGTCGGGCAAGTCGCCGCCCAGCGATTCCGTATACGGCCCCCAAACGGTGTTTACCACGCCTCCCAGCTTCTGAGTAGTGAAGGTATTGCAGTCGCTGTGAGTTTCGTAGGTAGAACTCGATGCTGGAACCGTGACCTTCGATCCCGGGAAGCCGGCCTGCGCAAATCGCGGAACCAACGGCAAGTTGTAGTTGCCCAGCACGGGATCATGAAAGACTTTGTAGGTGTTCGGATTCTGCCAGTTCAGCTCCGTGACCCACAGATAAATGTATTTGTCGTCGTAAAGCTGAATGTCCCAGGGATAGCCCTGGCCGGTTTTCGTCCAGAAGAAGCGGTCGGAGAGCACGCTCGTATAAATCGGATTCGCAGTGCCCGACAGGTGATGGCTGGCCGCAAGCGAAGGGTCCATCGTCATCCATGAGAGCATGTCATAAGTTTGCGGCGTCGGTGGCGGAGGCTGCGGAGTCTGCTGGGTCGGCTGGCCGGTGCTGGCAGCCGGCGTGGCCGAGTTCAAAGCCGCTCCACATCCGATAAGACACACGAGTAACGCGAGCACGATGAAGTACTTCATCCCAGTCCCTAGTTTTGGTTGAGTGCGCTTGCGACTTGCTGGGAGGACTTTATCGCGAGAATGAAAAAGACAACAGGTTACGAAAGGAGAGGGGACTGAGGTGGACTATTTGTGATAAGCGGAAAAAGCTCGCACACGAGCAGATAAAGGGAGCGCGGTGCCGCAACGAATGCAATTATTGAATGGTTATTACTAACGGGCTGCTATTAACTCCATCGAAGCTCGCTTGCACCGTGACCTGTTCCGCCGGAGCGCCCTGCGGGATATTTGAGCCTCCACTCCCCTTGGTCAGCGGCAGATTCGTTGGATCGGAATCGATCCAACTCACGGATGAAGTTATGTCCTGCTGGGTGCTGCTTCCGGGAAACAGCGCTTTTGCCGTGAAGGTCACAGAAGTACCGGCAGCAGGATTAGAAGTCGGACTGACAGTAAGCGTGATCGAGGTCGGTGTGCCTTCCGTTACCGTGACGGTAGTCGTCGCAGCAGTGACCGTCCCGGAAGCGGCGCTGATATTTGCCGTGCAGATCCCTGTCACATTCTTAACTGGAGTCACTAGTCCAGTGGAGCTTATGCCGGCGCAAGACGTCCCGCTGTCCGAGCTCCAACTTACCTTTCCAGTAAGGTCTTTTGTAGAACCGTCGCTGTAGGTTCCGGTGGCGGACATCTGGAGCGTCTGGGCCGTCGTAATAGTTTGCGTCTGGGGACCGATGGCAATGGAGGAAAGCGTCGGATTGACGAAAAAGCCTGTGCATCCGCCCGTAATCGCGAGAAACGCAATCGCGGCAATCGATCCTAGCTTCCGTCTGAAACCATCCATTAACCAAATCCTGACGCAAACGAATACGCTACAACTTGCAAAATTGTAGCAGAGACACTCACCCGAGAATCGCCACCTGTACCAATGAGTGACAACATCCCTGCCTGAAAGGAGAACGGGGCTGAATGACGTACTTGCACGTAAAAAGAAGGATAGGATAATGACGGTCGCTAGTTCGACCGCTTTGCATTCGTAATACGGGAGTTCACTGGCTTGCGGCCTGCAAAGCCTTCGCTCACTCCATGCCAATGGGTGATCGTCTTCTCGCCTAGCTTCCAGCAGAGCAAAACGACCAGACCATCCACCTCGCATGGGAAATCGAGCAAGCCGATGTCGAGGTCCTTGACCTGAACCCCGATGGCGCCGATCTCGTCCATTGCGTCTTTTACCCGCTGAAAAGTTTTCTCCCGTTCGGCTTTGCGGCCGGCAAGATGGACGATATTGAGCGACATTCCACCATTCAGGAAGACTCGATGGGCAACTGACTGCAATTCAGCTTCAATGGATTCGATCAGCTTCTTGCCGTCAAGCGCCTTGCGCAAGAGAGATTCGAGCACGGGCAGAAGATCCTGCGCTTCGTCGAGTGTGAAAGTACGGGAGGACATAGGGTATGTACCTATTCTAATCCAAACCGTCGTTGGTCGTTACTCGTTTATAGAGCGTCCTTGGTCGTTCGTCGTTGGCCGTTGGCAAAGGCGGAACGCGCATTTCGCAACGGGCCCTATTTTGAATTTATCGGCGTACTCGGCGATCTCTGCAGTGAATGATTTTGTCGACGTCCAACGGCGAACGACCAAAGACCAACGACGGTTTATTGAATTTCCAGCATCCTGTCCAAGGCCACTCGCGCCCACTGTTTCACGTCATCGCGCACTTTGATCTGATTCACAATGTTTCCTTCGACCAGGTTCTCCAGCGTCCAGCACAAGTGTTGCGGCGAAATGCGGAACATGGTCGTGCACAGGCAACCGGAATCATCAAGCGTGATGACTTTTTTCCCTTCCGCGGCAAATTCCTTGCCCATACGGTTTACATGATGGATTTCCGTGCCCACCGCGAACATGGCACCTGCGGGTGCCTCGCGAATCATTTTCAGCAGACCTTCCGTCGATCCAATGCCGTCGGCTTTCTGGCAAACTTCCCAGCGGCATTCTGGATGCACGATCACGCGGATGCCAGGATATTTTGCGCGCACGTTATCCACGTGCTCAGGCAAAAAACGCTGATGCACCGAGCAATGCCCCTTCCACAGGATCACGCGTGCCTTCCGCAGCCGCTCAGGATCAAGACCCCCATTCAACATGTAGGGATCCCAGACCACCATTTCGTTCAGAGGAATGCCGAGGTTGTATCCGGTATTGCGGCCGAGGTGTTGATCGGGAAGAAAAAGTAGCTTGGATGTTTTTGCGAATCCCCACTGAAACGCGCCGGGGGCATTCGATGATGTGCACACCACGCCTCCGCGCTCTCCGCAAAATGCTTTGATCGCGGCGGTGGAGTTCATGTAGGTGATAGGCGTCACACCGTCGCCTTCCTCATTGGTGACGCCAGCCCGGACCAGGTTTTCCCAGCAATCTTCCACCTGAGTAATCTCAGCCATGTCGGCCATCGAGCAGCCGGCGTTCAAGTCGGGGAGAACCGTGACTTGCCCCGGCCGCGCCAGAATGTCAGCGCTTTCCGCCATGAAGTGCACACCGCAGAAGACAATGTATCTGCCGCCTGCTTGCGCAGCCTGCTGTGCAAGCTTGTAGGAGTCGCCGCGAAAATCGGCGTAACGAATGACTTCGTCCCGCTGATAGTGGTGCCCAAGAATCACAACATCATGGCCGAGCTCTCGGCGCGCCGCAGCAATGCGGTCGTCCATGGTGTGATCGGGAAGAACGAGATAGTTATCCAGACTGCAAACTTGTGTTGCCGTAGCCATATTGGGTCACGCTTTCAGCTCCGGAGTCCGTATCAGACACTGCTGTCTGACAACAGCAAAGCTTTACTCCAGAACGGGGATGTTGAAAGCCTCTCAGCGGCTCCAGCGGGCTCACTGCGCGTCATCGTTTTCCAAGCCTCGGAATCCGAATCAGCGCCCAGCCTGCGGGGATGTTGAAGCCACCTGTTACTAATCGTTGGATGCTCGCAGGTACCGGAAGGAGTCGCTTTTTCTGGCGCCTGATTTGTGGAGTATCCAGCTACATTGTGCACTTTTTGCCGTGCAGCTGCAACTTTGGAACTGTGTGGTTAGTCATGTGGCGCGGGCGCCCTCGCCCGCGTGAAAGCGCAGCTTGGGGGGTGTCTTATCTATCTTGGGGAAGATGGATCGGGGCTGGTCGCCGTATTCACATCCACAAATAAATGGCTCGATGAATTGACGCCCGGGGGATAGCAGTTTCCGTCGCGATTGTAGTTGTGGCACTGCGCGGCGAAATCCGGGCGCCGAGGCGATTGCGCAAACTGCCAAACCTCTGCGAAGTCGATCTTACTGTCTGCAGGACGCGGGGGCTGCTGCGGGAACGTGCATCCCGGCGATGGCGGGCACACGTCGTTCGTCACCCAGTAAGTTATTCGGCGCCCCTGAGCATTGGTACGAATGTCGTCAGCAGTAACGATCGTCGTATTCTTGTCTTCTTTCGCGGGAATGCCGGAGCAGTACACGCCCGGACGAAATCCGGCAGCATTCACCGCATCAACCCAGGCATAAATGTAAGCCTTCTGCTCGGGCAGCATACGTCCGCCTTCTTCAATATCGAGGAAGATTATTGTTCGTGCGGGAAAACCTTCGCGTTGGGCGGACGTAACCGCGGCTTGTCCATCTGCTTTTCCGAGGGCCGCGGGATTTCGGCGCAGCTGCTTGTCGAGACGCCCATTGAAGAGCACCAGAAATCCGAATCCGGCAGACTGTAAGACCTGCCGCTTGCCGACCCAATTATTTGTACTTTCTCCGGGAGGATCGTTGAGCCAATATCCGGTGTAGGAGAAAGTTTCGTGCAACACCTTCAGGTTCTGGTCGCCCGGGTAGTCATTACGATCAAAGCCAAGGTACGTCTTTTGCGCAAAGCCGGAGGTGGCCAACCCCAACATCAAAATGCATGAACCACAGAGGGCACAGAGTCTCACAGAGAAGATCCGGAGTTCAGATTAATGGAAGTACTACGATACGCTACTTCCAATTTCCTTGATTTGCTCGGCGCAATCGGCGATCTCGGCGGTTGAATGATTTTAAGAGCATAAACCACGAAGGACACTAAGGTTCACGAAGGAAAAACGCTCCGAAGTCATGGACGCAAATTTGCTCTTTCGATTTTCTCGGTGCACTCAGCGATCTCCGCGGTGAGGGGGTTTACTGACGGCTGACGGCTGATAGCTGAAGGCTGACAGCTGACTAACCCCCGATATGTACCATCGTCCTTGATGCGGGAACAAAATCCGGCTCCCCGATATGATGCCGCGCTTCTTTTCTGTTAACAACATCGCGAATGAAAGTTACGAGCTCATCATCCGACGCGCCGCGCCGCATCAGCTCGTGCAAATCGTGGTCCCATACCGAAAACAAGCAGGTGCGAATCTTGCCGTCCGAGGTGATACGAATACGGCTGCAATGTCCGCAAAATGGATGCGAAACCGGAGCGATAATTCCAATCTCGCCAACGCCATCGTCAAAGCGATAACGCCGCGCGGTTTCGCTGCGCTGGTGCGGAATTTCCACTAGCGGCCGATATTCACTCATGCGTTCGAGAATCTCGTCCATGGTGACAACTACTTCAGGCGACCACACCCGGTCTTCCTCGAGGGGCATGAATTCGATGAAGCGCACGATCACACCTTCTTCACGCGCGAACTTTCCAAAAGGAATGACCTGATCTTCGTTGAAACCGCGCATGAGGACGCAATTCACTTTCACCGGCCCGAGTCCGGCATCGCGAGCGGCCCGCATACCGGCGAGCACATGATCGAAGCCACCCGGCACACGCGTAATCCGGGCGAAAGTGTCGGAATCGACCGCATCCATGCTGACTGTTACCCGATTCAGCCCAGCGTCCTTCAGCGGCTTCGCCATGTCGGCAAGCAGATGGCCATTCGTGGTAATGGCAATATCAAGGGCTTCCGGGAAGGGCACCGCTTCAGCCGTGCCAATGGCCGTACCTTGATTGACGGGCTTCAGCGCCTGAGGCTGCAGCTTCGCCAACTCGCGTACAAAATCCACCACACCCTTGCGCAACAGCGGCTCACCACCCGTGATTCGAATCTTTTTGACACCCAACGACACCAGGACGCGGGCCATTCGCAGATAGTCGGCAAACGGCAGCTCACCATAAACCGCGCCCTCGTTTCCGGTGCGACAATAAACACACTTGTAATTGCAGCGATCGGTAATGGAAATTCGCAGATCGGTGATGGCGCGGCCGAATTTGTCGGTGAGAAGCATCGTAGTTGGTCATTCGTCGTTGGTCGTTCGCTGGTCTTTTGTGCGGCCAACGAGCTACCACCTGGTGATGACGAGTATTTGGAAAGCAAATCCGGCAGGCGGGAGAATCCCCGGCAGTCGTCTCCTTTCCAAGGCTTTCTTTCGAAAGCGGGAGGTGTAGGCGTTCCCACCCAACACCCTCGGAAGACGTGTGCGGGCGCCTTCGCCCACATCCTCTCTTCCTCGCCGCCCAAAGCCGGGTATTCCCAAAGGCCCAGGCGGTCGGAAACTCAACTCAATTATAGATGCGCTGCCTTAAAGAAGGGGACAAAGAATCACGGCGTGGCGGGCTGGAGGTTCTTTTCTATCGCCTTCTCTGCCAGCGGCGACATCACGGCAAATCCGGCTTTGTTAGGATGAAGCCCATCATTGGCCAGATCACGCTTGAGCAGCCCTTTGTCGTCCACCATAGCGCTGAAATAATCGAGGTACGTCAGGTGATTCGTGGCGCAGTAATCTTTGAGCCAGCTATTCAGCGCCAGAATTCTCTCCGGCGGCCGCGAAGCAAAAAACTCCTGTGACTCAGGCGTGTAATTGTTTACGGGCAGAACTGACGAGACGATCATGCGGACGCCGTGTCCCCGTGCCAGTTCAGCCATGGACGCCAGGTTTGCTTCGATGTCTTCGTTCGAAATCGGCCCGGTATTTCCCGCGATGTCATTGGTGCCCGCGAGTATGACGACAGCCTTCGGTTGAAGGCCAATCACGTCCTGGCGAAAGCGGACCAGCATCTGCGAGGTAGTCTGGCCGCCGATTCCGCGATTGATGTAAGGTTTGCCGGGGAATGAATCTTCGAGCTTCCAAATATCTGTGATCGAATCGCCAAAGAAAACGACGCGGCTCTCATCCGGCGCCGGCGGTTTCAATGCAGAGTTGGCATCGCGATAACGCGCGAGCTGGCCGTAATCGTTGAGGTAGACGGCGATGCGGGATGCGCGGTATTTATCTAGACCCGAATAGCCGCTCGAGGGCAGCGTCACTTGTGGCCCAGGTGCCTGCGCAATGGCACCGGGAGAGAGAAGCAGAATCAGAAAAAACGACTGCTTGAAAATCATTGCCGTCTGTCCTCACATTCCGTCGTAGTTCGGGCCACCTCCGCCTTCAGGTGGGACCCAAGTGATGATCTGATAGGGATCCTGAATGTCGCAGGCCTTGCAATGTACGCAGTTCGACGGATTCAGGCTGATACGTTTGCCATTCGGCGCCGAAGAGTCATCCAGCATTTCATAAACATTCGCCGGACAGAAGTTCTGGCAAGGGCTACCGTATTCGCGAATGCACCGCGACTCGCAAATATTGGTGTCGTGGATGATCAGATGCGCCGGCTGGTCCTCTTCGTGTTTGGTCCCGGAGTGATAAAGGTCGGTGAGCTTGTCGAAAGTCAGCTTGCCATCGCCCTTAGCCGGTCCAAGCAGATGCGCTTCCGCTCCGCCATCCGCGGGCAACTCGCTAAGCTTCTTCATGCGCGTGTAGCCGGCCGTTCCAAGATACCGGTTGCGCACACCGCGTCCGCCAGTGAACTGCTGGATGCCGGCATGCAGCATCCCACGCCAGAAGCCGTGTTCGAAACCCTGATGAAAATTACGCACCTTCCAGAGTTCTTCTTTGATCCAGCTGTTTTCGACGCGGCTTTGAAAATTACCGAGTGAGGCCGCCGAGAAATCGCCGTTCTTCAAAGACTCGAAAGCAGTTTCGGCAGCCAGCATGCCGCTCTTGATCGCCAAGTGAATTCCCTTGAGGCGTTGAGAATTCAGAAAGCCGGCGGAATCGCCAAGGATCATCCAACCATTTCCCGCCAGCGGCGGAATCGCCCACCAGCCGCCGTAAGGCAAAGACTTCGCCCCATAGCGGATCATTTTGCCGCCATGAAGCAGGTTTGCCACAAACGGATGCCGCTTGAATTCCTGCAGTACATGCTGCGGATCAAGCCGCGGATCGGGATAGTCCAGCCCGGTTACGAATCCGAGCGAAACGACGTTGTCTTTGCCGCCGTAAATCCATGCTCCACCGTACTCGCGTGAAGTCAACGGCCAGCCCATGGTGTAGATCACTTCCCCCGGCGCAATGCGGCCAGAAGGAACTTCCCACAATTCCTTGATCCCCTGACCATATGTCTGGGGATTGCGATCTTTCATCAGATCGAATTTCTTGATCAGCTGTTTCGTCAGGGAACCCCGTGTGCCCTCGGCAAGAATCGTGATCTTCGCCTGCAGGTCATAACCTGGTTCAAAATTCGACTTCGGCTGGTTCCGTTTGTCCAGACCTTTGTCGTCCGTACGGACGCCGATTACGCGGTCGCCGTCGAACAGCAACTCCGATCCCGCAAACCCAGTAAAGACCGTGACTCCAGTTTCCTCAACTTTGCCGCCCAGCCATTTCACAAAACGGTTCAACGAGATCAAGTAGTTACCGTGATCGCGCAATGGCGGCGGGGTGATGGGAAACTTGAGTTTTCCTTTTTCGGTCAGGAAGTAAACCGCTTCTTCCGTGACCTGCGAATCCAGCGGTGCTTCTCTTTCGAACTCGGGCAGCAATTCACGCATGGACCGCGGATCCAGCAGCGCGCCAGAAAGGCAGTGCTGGCCAATCTCACGGGCCTTCTCTAGAACATAAATATTTTCTTTGCTGCGCTGTGAATCGGAATTCTTCGCGTTGTGTTCGTCGATCAGCTGCGAAAGCCGCAGCGCGCAAGCCATCCCTGCCGGTCCTCCGCCAACGATGACAACGTCGGCTGGCATTTGCGGTCGAGTGACGTCTTCAGGAGGTTTGCGAAAAACCAACATAATAAAACATGGCCACCGATTTTCACGGATTTACACGGATCAAACTATGAACCGAATCCGTCAGATCTGCGTGATCCGTGGCTAGCTGTTCGCTTTTGCTTTCTTAACCTCTTCGGTCAGAGCCGGCACAATGTCGAAAAGATTTCCGACGACCGCCACATCTGCAATTTCGAAAATCGGGGCTTCATGATCTTTGTTGATCGCCACCACTGATCGCGCGCCCTTCATCCCCACAATGTGCTGAATGGCGCCGCTGATTCCCAGAGCCAGATAGAGCTTCGGCGCGACTGTCTGGCCGGAAGAGCCGATCTGGCGGTCCATCGGCAGCCAGCCTGAATCGCAAATGGGACGCGATGCGGCAATCTCCCCGCCCAGAGCCTCAGCGAGTTGCTTTGCCAGGTCGATGTTTTTTTGTTCTTTAATTCCGCGGCCGACAGAAACGATAATCTCAGCTTGGGTCAGATCAACCGCTTGTTTGGCCTCTTTAAAAACTTCCTGCGGTTTTGTGCGAACCGTCTCTACTGGGATTTCTACTTTGACGACCTCCACCGGCGCCGCGCTTGCGCCAGCCTCAACTTTGTCCACACGAAACGCGCCATTCTGGAAGGTGACAAACCACGGCGCATCGCAATTGAAGCTGACATCAGCGGCGAACTTGCCCTGAAACATCTGGCGTGAAAACAACAAACTGCTGCCATCTTTGCGGAATCCGATACAGTCACTAACTACAGTTCGCCCCATCGCGGTCGCCAGCTTGGGAACGAAATCTCGCACCTGATAGGTGTGCGGCATAAGAACCAATTTCGGCTGTTTGGATGTGAGGAATTGCTTGAGTCCCGCTGAGAAGGCGTCGGGCGTATAGGTTTTAAGCGCAGGCGATTCAATGCCGTAAACCTTTGTCGTTTTCTTAGCGGCAATCTCATTCGCAATGACGCTGACCCCATCGCCGACGACCGCCGATTCCAGAGTCCATCCCGTTTCGGCCGCGATCGCCTGCCCCGCCGCCAGTGTCTCCCAGGACACACGGTTGAGTTTTCCCTCGCGTTGTTCAGCAATCACCAGAATGGTTTCAGGCATGTCGTCTCAGATGAGATTGCGAAACAAACTACTCAGTCAGTGGGCCCCGCTTGACCCAGCCGGCGATCAGCAGAGTCAATCCGATCACACCTTGTAGCAGGGTCCAGTAAAGGTACAGATACGAGCCGCCCTTGATACCGCTGTACACGAAGGCGAGAAAAATCAGGTCAGTCCACAGCAGCAGTTTGCCGATCGTCATCATCACCGTGCCGTGCGTCTCATTGCCGCCGAGTTGAACTTCTTCCATGCGCATCATCTGCTTGCCGGGCATTATTTTCCTCCTGCTTACAGCACACGAATTTCATTGCGTAATTTATCTACCAGTTTCTTCGCTATCTCGGATGAACTTCCTTCGAGGTACTCGGTTTTCTTAGTTTTCTGCGGAATATACATGCGCTCGATTTTCTGCAGATTCGCGCCGATGGCGGCTTGCACCTCGGCCAGCGAAACTTTTCGCAACGGCTTGTTCTTCGCCTGCTTGATGCCAATCAGGCTCGCGTAACGCAGTTTGTTGATACCAGATTGTATGGTGAGGACCGCAGGCAAAGGCACTTCGACAAATTGAAAGTATCCGGCTTCCAATTCGCGCTTCACTTTGATGCCGCCGTCGCTCTTCTCAATCTGCATAATGATGGTCGCATGCGGCCAACCCAGCAACTCAGCAAGAATTACGCCGGTTTGGGCGAACCCGTAGTCGTCGGACTGCAAACCGGTGAAGATCAGGTCGAACTTCTCATCTTTAATGGCCGTCGCAAAAGCGCGCGCGGTGCTGAAAGCGTCCAGTCCAACGAAGCCAGGATCTTCCAGATGAATAGCGCGGTCAGCGCCCTTGGCCAGAGCTTCCCGCAGGACTTGCTGCGCTCGCGGCGGCCCCGCGGTGATGGCAACCACTTCCCCGCCGTGCTTCTCTTTCTGTCGCAAGGCCTCTTCGAGCGCGTAGGCGTCCGGCTCGTTCACTTCGTATGACACGTCTTCACGGATCCAGGTGCCGCTCTGGTTGAGCTTTAGCGGAGCGTCTTTCTGCGGCACTTGCTTAATGCAAACCAGGATCTTCAAACTGAGTCCTCGCGTTCAAGGGCAAAGGCAAACGAATTAGTATAGCCGAGGTGGAGGTGCGGAACGCACCCTCCAGCACACGGTTTTCTCTTTGCTATGGGAACCCGAGAACGTCATTTCGCAGGGTATTGCTTGGCTTGCCGGGTTCTGGAATTGAACACTTCAAATCTCCCATCCGGCCAAGCGGTAAGTTTTATGTAATTGCCGCCGTCGGGACCTTCGACATTGGCGATGAATTCTGCCGGCACGTTATGCGCCGGAGCGCCCTCCTCGGAATAATGCAATTGCCAGAGATTTTCCAGGGTGGGCGATTTCTCAATGATGTCCCATGCCGATGGGCTGCCGCCCTTTTTCGCTCCGTTGTCCATAATGGCCACACGAGGGTCGATTCCATGCACCAGCGCAGCACTGCCGCTCTGATTAAATCCATGATGAGAAACGATGTAGATATCGATCTTCCCCAACTTGTTCCGTGGGCAAACGAGTCCCATTTCTTTGTCGCTGGTCAGATCGCCGAGGTCGAGAATTCGAAGCTTGCCGAAAGTAAACACCGAGCCCAGAGACCTCGCATTCTCCGACTGGTCAGCGGGATAATTTTGCGCATCTTTGCAGCTTGCGTTCTCCGCACCTGCGGCAGGGAGCGGATGATCAATCAGCACCCCGTCGGAACTCACCACCACACCATTCAGCCCGTTCACTGGGAGAGCATCGCCGGGCCTCGCCGAAATGCGCTTGTACTTTCCGGTTGCCAACAGTTGTTGATATGCGGTCCAGCCCTTGACCGTTGCCGGATCGTTGAACTCGCGGTCTTCTCCATGATCAATGAACGTGCCGATCGGAATCTTTGCCGCCAGCTGCGGCACTCCGCCCACGTGGTCAGTATGGAAATGCGTAATTAAGACGTAGTCAATTTTGCTGATGCCCGCATCCTTTGCAGCGGCCACGATGCGGTTCGCGTCTCTTTCCTTATTGCCCGGCCAGCCGGTATCAATTAACAGGGACTCCTTGGCTGGAGTGACAAACAGTGTGGCCTGCCCGCCCTCGACATCCACAAAATAGATCTGCAAAGCGCCTTTTGCCGAGTCGGAGGTGGCTGTGGCCGGCACGATCACAAACAGGAGAAAAATGACAACCAACGCCATCGGCTGTAACCGTATGCGGCACAGGGGGTTAGACTCAGCAATGAGCGACAGCAATCGCCTCGGGGACATCGCACACCTCGGGAAATTAGTGGGACGGCTTAGAAATCATCAACTTCGTCTGCAGATTCGTCAACTACGGCCTCTCGTCCGCTCGCATCACATAGAATGCGTTTATAATCTTCTTCGCCATCATGACGCGGAATCAGCGTTATGCACTTGTAGCTTACGTAAGGAACCCGGTAGGAGAGTTCGTTGAATCTCTGCGCAGGGAACTCCATCCCGAACTGCCTCATCTCGCTGCCCATGTGACCTTGCTGCCGCCCCGCCTCCTCGTAGGGAGTGAATCGGCTGCCCTCGAAAATATGGAGGAACTCTGCAAGGAAGTGGAACCCTTTGAGGTTTCGCTGGGCGAAGTGGAAACTTTTATTCCGGTGACGCCTACGGTTTTTATTCGCGTCGCACATGCCGCTTACCGCATGCGGGAATTGCATGACCGTCTCAACGTTAACGCGGTGGCTTGTCATGAAGAATGGCCTTACATGCCGCACTTGACCATCGTGAAAATGAGCGCAGAGGACCAGGCGCAATATGCTTACCGGGTGGCCCGCACCCGCTGGGCAGAGTTCGGCGAATCTCGCTGCATCGAGGTCCGCGATCTGACCTTCGTTCGGGAAGAAGGCCAAAACCAGTGGGCGGATTTGGCCGAAATACCCCTCGGGCAACGTTTAATCCGCGCGACTGGCCCGGTACACTGACCAAAACCGTTCACAATTCCCCCAGAACTGCCGCCAACAGCGGACTCTGCAGTACCAGACATGCACGTTACTGTACTTCTTCGCGCCCTGAATGTCCTCCCGTACTCTGCCCATCCGCCAATCATCAGCGTAAATAAAAGATACGACAGGCTGATCGCTTTTGGGCCTCGGGAGGATCGATGCAAATCGGAGTGTATGGGGCTGGGTACCTGGGGACGGTCATTTCAGCCTGCCTGGCGGATTTCGGCACTCCAGTAACCTGCTGTCACCCCGATAGCTCCCTGATGGTTGAGATGGCCCAAGGCAAAGTCCCCTTCCATGAAAAGAACCTTAGCGAAGTAATCAAACGCAGCGTTCGATCCGGCCGCCTGGCCTATTCGACCGATGTTGATTCTTTTGCACGCAAGTGCGGTGTGATCTTTCTGGCAGAAGATAATGCACAGCACCTGCCGGAACTTGTTCTTCGCATTTCGAAAGCGGCGCCGAAGCCGCCGATTCTCTCGATTGTTACGCCGGTGTCGGTCGGTACTGGAGTGGCGCTGGAGAAGGGGTTGCAGGGTGCGGGATTGAAGGCGGTCATCGTGTCGCAGCCGATATTCTTCACCGCCGGATGCGCTGTCGAGGATTTCAACTGGCCGGACCGCATCATTCTTGGGACGGGTTCCAATGAAGCGGTGGTGGCGATCAAGCACATCTTCCATCCTCTTGTTATGCGCGGCGTTCCTGTGATCGTAACCAATCACGCAACCGCAGAACTGGTTCGCGAGGCGGCGACCGCATTTGTAGCTACAAAGATTTCCTTTATCAATGAGCTTGCGGGTCTGTGCGAACGCGTCAACGGTGACGCGGTGCATCTTTCGTTGGCGCTCGGCCTGGATAAGAAAATCGGCCCCCGTTGCTTGCAAGCGGGGGCGTCGATGGGCGGACTGTTCGCCCAGTCCGATATGGATTCACTTGCCACCCTTGCGCAGCAAAATAACGTCCCGCTGAAAATTTTGAGTGCCGCACGCGAAGTGAACCAGTCGCTTGCCGACGGCATGGCGGAGAAAATTTCTTTTTGCCTGCAGTCCTTGCAAAATAAAGACGTGGGGATTTTAGGACTGGCTTTTAAGCCCAATACCAATTCGGTAGCAGGCTCCGCATCGGTGAAACTGGCGCAGAGCCTGGTTTCCCGCGGCGCCAGGGTGCGCGCTTATGATCCAGTCGCGATGCAAGATGCCAAGCTCGAATTGAACGGAACTGTGCACTACTGTGAATCGGCATATGCGGTAGCTGAAGGCGTGGAAGCGCTTGTAGTCGGCACCGGCTGGCCGGAATTCCGTGCACTAGACTTCGGCAAGATCAAGGCCCTCCTTCGTCGCCCTCTGATCGTAGATACCAAGAACATTCTCGACTCCACTCGCCTGCGCGCCATGGGATTTGAGTACGTAGGCGTGGGGCGAGTGTAAGAACGCCAATATTGGCTCAGACCAAAGCACCTTCATTTCTACTATTATTTCCTGCTGTCATTCCGAACCGCTTTAGCGGTGAGAGCTTGCCCTGAGCGAAGTAGAAGGGAATCTGCTTTTCTGTTTCTTCTCAATTTGGCAAGTGAACGACGCCGCATCGGTTGCGCTGACGCCTAACGCCTGAAGCCGTTATAATCAAAAGATTCTGGTGGGAGTAGCTCAACTGGCAGAGCACCGGACTGTGGCTCCGACGGTTGCGGGTTCGATTCCCGTCTCCCACCCCAGTTTTAACCCCTTCTATCACTCTATTTGTTCTTGTTCCCCCGCTTCCACGGTGCTATGCTCCCCGCTAGTTTTGCTCATGGGGGGGAGCTTCCATGAAAGATCAACTAAGAATTCTCGCCGCTTCTGCCGCGGTTCTGGCTGCCCTGGCCTTGCTAAATACCTCGATGCTGGCTCAGGACGGCCCAACCCGAGCCACCCCGCAGACCAACGGCCACAACATCCATGTCTTTCCAACGGCAAACTTGAAGGCCTCGCTTGCCCAGGCAGACACGGGACCGCTGGTCTATAACGGCGGGCCAGTCATGCAGAATGGCGTGACCCCATACGCGATCTTCTGGGTTCCGGCCAAGCTGCAGAACGGTGCGACTTCCGCGATCTCGGCCCACTACCAGACCGTGGAAAAAAATATGCTGGGCGACTATATGGGCCACGGCATCGACAACAACAACACCCAATACACCCAACAGGTCAATTTCACCGGAGCGAAAACCTACATCCAGAACAAGGGTTCTGCCACGATTAGTTACGTCGACACCAATCCGTTTCCGGCATCTGGTTGCACTGACAAAGCCACTCCAGGCAACTGCATTACTGACGCTCAGCTGAGAGCAGAGATCGCGAGGGTGATGGCGCTGAAGGTCTGGACCGGCGGACTTAACAAGATGTTCTTCGTTTTCACTTCGAGTGGCGAAGGTTCGTGTTTCGATTCCACCAACACTCAATGCGCGTACACCTACTATTGCGCCTACCACAGCTATTTCCTTGGCGGCACCACGGGTACCACGCCGATCATTTACGCCAATCAACCTTATGGCAATGCCAGCGTCTGCCAAGCGCCAGGAACACCTTCACCCAACAGCGACGTCAGTGCCGATACCGCGGCGACCTCGGCCAGCCACGAGCTCACCGAGGCCATTACCGACCCAGAACTAAACGCCTGGTATACCTCAATGGGCAACGAAATCGGCGATCTGTGTGCTTACGATTATGGCGCACTATACAGTTGGGATGGCGGCAAGGCTAACCAGATGTGGAACGGCCGTTTCTATATGTTGCAAACGGAATTCGACAATAACCAACTGGCTTGCGTGCAAATCGGCCCGTAACTGCTGTGCTGAGTACGGCAGAAACCGGACCTGGCGATTACGGACTTCCCTTTTTTCCCGATTAGAGCCAGAGCCTCCGGCAGCAATTTTCGTGCCGCCAATGTCCACTCCCACGAACCAGCTCTTTTTCAATCCCAAGTTTTTCCGAGTCTGAACGCAACTCCGCCCGATGCCTGACGGGCGCTGGTGCGGGCTCAGCCAGCGCGCCGGCCGTAGCGTTCGCTGTTCGGCTTCGACCCGCTCACCGCATAAAACAGAATATAGAGATAGCAAAATGCCGCGAGAATCAGCGCGTAATGAATTCCCTGCCCCCAACTCGTTTCGCCTTGAATCATCGAGGGGTACCAGGAATGGTTGATCGCATCTCCGATCCTCCCGACGACCCAAGGTATGATCGCGCCTCCGACGATTGCCATATTGAGCAGGCCCGACCCGTCTCCAGTGAGCGGCCCAAGCTCCGCAATGCCGCTGGTAAAGATGCTGGGGAACATAATGGAGTTAAACAATCCGATCGCTAGGACCGACCACATCGCAAAGTGCCCGTTGCTCAGAACTGTTACGACGACCAGCAACGCGGCCATGGTGGCGCAGAACGCCAGCACACGCGAGGTCTTCACTTTCTGGAGCACGGCCGATCCAATGAAGCGTCCGACCATTGCCCCCAGCCAATAGATGGAAATATAGCGCGCCGCCACCGCCAGGGCCGCCCGATAGCGGACCGCGGGATCGGCGACGCCAGGCGCGAAATGCCCAATGTTCGGCAGAGCCAAATAGTTCGCGATAGAGCTGCCAATAGCAACTTCCGCGCCAACGTAAACGAAAATTGCGATCGCTCCAAACGGGAGATTCGGGTGCTTCCAGATGGAGTCATCAACCTTCTCACCGCTGTGGCGCTCGGCTGATTCGATCTTCGGCAGCCTGAATACAGCGAACAGTATGGCCAGCAACACCAGCACTATCGCAAAAAAGTACACGTAGAGTTTGATTACGGCGTCCTGCGAAGCCGATTGGGCTGCTGCACTCACCGTTTCCCCGAGAATCAGTCGCGCCCCCACAAAAGGGAAAACCGCCGTCCCGAGAGAATTGAAGGCCTGCGTCAGGTTCAATCGGCTCGATGCAGTCTCAGGCCTGCCCAGCACAGCAACGTAAGGGTTAGCTGCTACCTGCAGCACTGTGATTCCGGCCGCCAGAACCATTAGAGCAGTCAAGAAGAACGGGAACGATGGTATCTTCGCCGCCGGGTAGACAAGCAGGCAGGCCGCTATCATCGTGCTCAGTCCGACAATGATGGCGCGCTTGTAACCGATCCAGTCAATGATCTTGGCAGCGGGCAGAGAGATGATGAAATAAGCTAGGAAGAAAGCCGTCTGGATCAACATGCTCTGCGCCAGGTTCAACGTGAATACATGCTGGGCAAACGGGATCAGCACGTCATTCAGTGACGTGAGCGATCCCCATATGAAGAATAAAGTCGTGAGTACGGCTAATGCGGGCCCGTAACTGGCCGCAACCCCAGAAGTCTGAACCGGAGGACTGCTCTTGGTGCTGATGGTCGCCATAGGTCGGACTTGGACCTCGCAGTTGAGTTGGAAATTCCTAACATTTCTATCACGAAAGCCGTAAGAATCGGCGATATTCTCGAGGATGCATCGGTGTTGTACATCTAGGGTCGAGCCGACGCAGACATTTACTATGGAATGTAAAAATTCGACCGGAGCGAATCGAGAGGACCCCAATGAAGCGTAGAGACTTTCTGCGCAGCGCTTCTGTCGCTGCGGCTGGGTTTGCCGTGGCCTCGAAATACTCGCGAATGGCCTTTGCGCAGTCTGCCGAGGCCCGCATCGAGGTCCTGCTAGATGAGCCACTCGGAACCATTTCTCCGAACATCTATGGTCACTTCACGGAGAATCTCAGCGGCGTGATTTACGACGGAATCTGGGTCGGAGAAGACTCGAAGGTCCCCAACATACACGGCATTCGCAAAGAGCTGGTCGACGAAATGCGAAAAATCAAACCGCCGATCGTTCGCTTTCCTGGCGGCTGCTTTGCCGACAGCTACGACTGGCGTGATGGTATTGGGCCCGCGGACAAACGCCCTCGCCGCACCAATTTTTGGGCTGGAGGCGAACCCGCCGACGCGCCACTTTCGCATCGTTATGATCCAAACCGCTTCGGAACCAACGAATTTGTTCAATTCTGCCAACTGCTCGGAGCACAGCCGTATATGGCAGCCAATCTGCGCAGCCTTCCGGCGGAGCAATTTTATCGGTGGGTCGAATACTGCAACTCACCGGCCGGCAGCACCACGCTGGCGGATGAACGCGGCTCCGCGGGGTTCAAAGATCCCTTCAATGTCCGTTACTGGGGCGTCGGAAATGAGGCCTGGGGTTGCGGCGGCAACTTTACTCCGCAAGCTTACGCCACGGAGTTTCGCCGATATACCACCTGGGTGCCCGGGTACAAACTCGAGTTGGAATTCATTGGTTCCGGCCCCGACGGCGCGAACTGGGACTGGACGCGCGGCTTCTTTGAGGAGATGGTGCGCAAGGGAAAGGATCAACTGCGTGCGGTTTATGGTTGGGCGCTTCATCACTACGCGTGGAATCTGAGCCGCGGAAAAACGCAGGACTGGGAAAAAGGAAAAGGTGACGCACTAAATTTTAATCCAGTGGACTGGTATGAACTGTTGCGCGAAGGCGATCGCATGGAATCGCTGATCAACGGTCACTGGCAAATTATGGGCGAGTTTGACGCCGATCATCACGTGAAACTTGTGGTTGACGAATGGGGCCCGTGGTACCGGCCGGGCAGCGAACTCACGCCCGGAGATCAAATCGAACAATTGCCGACTTTACGCGATGCGGTATTCAGCGGCATGACGCTCGACACTTTCAACCATCATCCCGAGAAGGTTGCTGTAGCCTGCTGCGCACAATTGATCAACTGCCTAAACAGTCTTTACCTGGCGCACGAAGACAAATTTTGCGTGACCCCGGTCGGGCACGTATTCGCAATGTACGCCGCACATCAGAATGGCCAGAGCCTGCGCACCGACTTTTCCGCGCCGTCTGTTCACTACGACCGTGACGGCCAGACTGCATCATTCTGGGGACTTCGCGGGTCGGCCTCTCTGCATGACAAGCAACTCATCGTGACCGCGGTCAACCCCAGCGTGAAGGACGCGATCGAGACGCAAATAGTGGTTCGCGGAGCTGGCGTCAGTTCTGGAGAAGCGACAGTCCTGACTGCAACGGACATTCATGCGCACAACACATTCGAGCAGCGCGATGCGGTGGCTCCGAAAACACAGCGCTTGGAAATAAAAGGGAGCAATGTGACGTTCCGGTTTCCAGCAGCATCGGTTACGAAGCTGAATCTGCAGCTCAGCTAAAGAAGTAAGGGGAATGATAAATAATGACAGTGCCGCTACTGCTTCGAATCTCCTGCTCCCTCCAGTTGTCCGGCGAGATTCAATTCACGCTCAGCTTCTGCGTTGTTGCCCAGATCACGGTATGCCTGACCAAGCAGGTGGTGGGTGATGGAATTATTCGGATCCATGGCCGCAGCGTGACGCAGGGCCCTGATAGCCAGCTCCGGTTCACCCTTCTTCTCCAGCACCTTGCCCATTAGGACATAAGGACCAGTCGCCGTCGGATCAAGCCAGATGGAGCGCTGCAAAAGCCTTTCGGCGTCGTCAAATTTCTGAATGCGCGAGTAGGCGTCCGCCAGCTTGTAATACGTTTCCGCGTGGGCAGGATTTAGTGAAAGCTCCGCTTGAAAATCGGAGACCGCTTCGGGAATCTGCGACTCGAACAAATGAATCTGTCCGAGCAACTGATGCGCCAGGGGCAGCTTGGGATCAAGCGCCACGGCCTTCTGCGCGTACTCAAGGGCCACCGGCTCGAACTCCTGGCGAAATAACATCCGCGCGGTCAGCAAGTAACTGCCGGCAGAGTCCGGCGCCAAATCGAACATTTTTGCGAACGCCTGACGGGCATGCGGATAGTCCTTGGTTTGGATGTAGCACTGGCCGAGAATATACGAAGCATCTACGTTCGCCCGCGGATACCAGGTTTGGACCTTTTCTAGAAACGGGACTGCATCTGCTGGCTTGCCGCTCAGGTAATAAGAAATCCCGATGAGTTGCGTGGCTTCGCTGTCGGCTGGATCAGACTGCAGCGCCTGCTTCAACGAATCGATCGCGTGAACATAGTCGCCTTTCCGATAGTAGGCGGTCCCCAATTCGTGGGCCAGGCCTTTCGTCGCCGGTTGAGAGACGGCAAGCTGCTGGAGCTCGGCAATCGCTTCGTCGTATTTGCCCTGATTGAGAAGTTGGTGAGGATGGGCAAAGTCTGCGGTAGAAGAGGTAGAAGATGGTGGCGACGTTTGTGGAGCGGAATCATTCTTTTGCCCGTGCGTGGCGATAGGAAAGACGAAAAACAGCAGAAGTACTAATCGGTGATGTCGCATTGAGACAGTTGAGAAGGGAATCATATAAATTTAGAAGCCGCAGTTAGGACTCTGACGCTTCAATTCCTCCAACAATTCCCTCGCCGCACTCATGTCGGGATTGAATTCAAGCACGCGCGTGACGACGGCTCGGCCTTCATCTGGTTTTCCTTCAAGACAAAACACCCGTGCTAGATTGACTCCAATGCTGCTTCTTCCTGGCGCCCGTTCGAACGCCGCCTGGAACAATTTGGCGGCTTGCGGGAAATTCCCGCTTTGCGCTTCGATTACGCCGAGATTAGACGCGGCGTCGATCAAGTTGGGGTCTGCAGCGAGGGCCCGCTGATACAAAGCCCTCGCACCGGCAATATCGCCATGCAATTGCCTCTCGTAGCCGAGGGCAGAGAGCGTTGCGGCATCCTGGGGAAACTGCGCCGCTGAGCGTGCAAGCATCGCCTCGGCCCGCGACCTCGCCTCCGTAACTCCGGTATTGGCCAGCGATTCCCAGGCCAAAGCGAAGTCGCGCAGATCATCCTCGGCTTCTTGCGAATCAGGGAATGGTACTAGACCGGGCTTAGGGGTCGACGCATCCGTATCCTGCAACAGTTGCGGCGAAACCACCGACATACGCGGAATGCGATGGTCTGTAACCTGGGTGTGCGCCACGTCTTTGCTCAGCGAAGCGGGCATGTGACAGACGATGCAGTCCTTTTGCTCGGGGTGATGCTTAGCGGCAAACGAAGCTCCGTGGCAGGCCAGACACTTGCCGCGAAAGTATTCCACTCGCTCCTGTGCGGAAGGAGAAAAATGCGGATCGTGACAACTGGTGCAGGACATCTTGTCCCCGGAGGCTTTCTTGCATATGCTCTGCGCCAGCGCCTCCACCTGGCTTACGGCACCCAGCTCAGCGGAAGAACCGCCACTCAAGACATAGTAGCGAATATAGTCAGAAAGAGACTCGCCGGGCCGGAAGTCGTAGATGTGGCGTCCTACTCTTTCAATCGGGACCCGGCCTTCCATGTGGCACTGCATGCAGATGGCGTCCCGGCGCTCTGGAGACAGCTTCGCCGGGTTCACGATGGCGCCACCTCTTACATGCGCCTCTGCCGGGCCATGGCAGCGCTCACAGCTCACGCCGGAGTGCGCGAGTAGAGGCATCTGGTACCGGTTCTCGGTGCCATCCAGCGGTGCTCGCATGCCGCTCACGTGGCAATGCAGGCAGCTGGTATGCGCAGGCAGATTGAGAGGAATTTCGTGCACGTTCTGATATGCGGGAGTCATGTCCCACATATGGCGGTCTCCATACCAGTTGATCGGCGACTCAAACACGAATCCATCGTCGGCGAATAAATAGGTGAGCCCTCGCCGCCCTGATCCGATGTAATAGAGCAGCTCGCGTTTACCGTGGATTGGATTATTGCCATCGCGATCAAAACTGAGCCATGCCCGGCCAGCATCGGCGAAGATGCGGTAATGAACGCCCGACGTTTGGTGCGTGAAGTCTGCCGGAACAACATTTTCCATCGATAGGCCACTGGCGTGTGCCATGGGAGTCTGCTCGTATGACTTATAGATGGCCGAATGACACGTGGCGCAGGCCTCGTTGCCGACGAATGCCGACTGAGCCGAATTGCTCAAAGATGCTCCAGTCGAAGAAATGGAATGATTCTGGGCGTGAAGTGTCACTGACACAAGCACGGCGAGCAAAAGGAGCCCTTGGTTATGAGATTTCGTGAGCAGACGCGCCGAGACATCGAACCGCATGGGTAGACCCAAATTGTAAGCGAAAAAAAAGGTGGGAGATTATCTCCCTCCTTTGCAATTCTCACTGCAGCTCGGCTTCCGCGACTCCAACATATTTGTCTGCGGCACCATAATAAAGCAGATAACGACCATCTTTCTTGGCCATGCCCTCGACAAAGACTACGTTCGGCACCTGTCCGGTTTTCTCCCACTGACGCTCAGGTGCAAAAACTGGCTTATCGCTACGCCAAAGCAGCTTACGAGGATCGCGGGCTGAAAAGACTGCAGTGCCGGTGCGATAAACCAAGTTATCGTCGGCGCCGTTATAGACCAGAAGAATGCCGTCTTTGGTGATGATGGGAGTGGGACCGGGTTCGACCACTCGTGAATCGAATTTGCCGGCGCGCTTTGGGAGCACTGGCTCCGTGGTCGCTTCTGTCCAGTGAATAAGATCTGTGGAATACGCCAATCCGGTCTGGTCAGTCTTGTCGCGGCTGGTTCCCAAGAAATACATCCAGTACTTGCCCGCAATTTTCTGCGGCACTACGGCTCCGGACTTCGTCCATTTGACGTTCCAGTTACCCTTGTTTGCTGGCAAAATAACACCTTTGCGGTGCCAGTGAATCAGGTCCGCCGAGGTGGCGAGGCAAAGCTGGGCATCTTTCTTGTTATATCCGGTGTAGGTCAAGTAATAAGTTTTCACGAATTTCACCAGTCGCGGATCTTCTACGCCACCGTCTTTTTCGTAGTCAGCCTCGGGCGACAGCACAGGTTGCGAACGTCTGGTGAAGTGAATCCCGTCAGTACTCTCGGCATAGCCCAGGCGGGAAGTGCCGCTAACGTCCTGAGCGCGATAGAGCATGACGAACTTCCCATTATGAATGACCACAGAAGGGTTGAACGTTCCCGCGGATTCCCATCCGTCCCCTTTCGGCGAAAGAATTGGTTGCTCCGAAACACGGTGCCAATTCTTCCAATTCTCCAATCCAGAAGCAGCGACCAGAAAGCTCGAAATCAATAGGATGCAACAATGAAGTATCCGCATTGCTTTAATGAGAGGTCATCACGCTGCGTAGCTGTTCCAGGTTCTCATGGGCTAGCGCGTGGTTTGGATTGATTTCGAGAGCGCGTTCAAACTGTACCTTGGCTTCCGGATATTTCCCCAACTCTGCGAGCGCACTGCCAAAGTTGGCGTGGGCGTCAGCGTCGTCTGGTCGAAGGTGGACTGCGGTATCGAACTGCTCGGCTGCACCGGCGAAATCCTCGCTAGAGGCCAGCGCCTGGCCAAGATTGTAGCGTGAGTCAAAATAGTTCGGCGACGCAGCTACCGCAACGCGCAGAAACGGAATCGCTTGCTGAGGTCGCCCTTTGGCAAGCAAAGCCCCACCCAAGGCATTATTTACCGTGGCATCCTCAGACCGAATGCGCAAAGCCTCTTGATATTCAGAAATTGCGTCATCCAGTCTTCCCCGGGCCTGGAGCACCGCCCCGAGATTGTAGTGCGACTCAAAATCCCCAGGATCATTCTCGATATTGTGCCTCGCAAGGGCTTCCTGCAGCAGCATTCGCGGATCACCTGCATGTGGATCAATATTGCGCGGCAGCACCTGCAGCCAAAGATGTGCCATTTCGTCTCTCGCCCGATTGCCGCCTCTGACCCGCTGCGGAGGATTATTGGGATTGAGCGGATTCCCCTCTGAATTGTCGTAAACATAACGCATGCGGACTGTAGTTCCCTTCGGCAAAAACACAGGCTCTTCGTAGCGGAACACTGCTTGCCAGTTCATGTCCCAGTGCGGAATGTGAATGAGCATCTTCGAACTGCCGTCGGGCAAAGTGGCGATCGCCTGCATGTCCTTGCCAAGATAATGTGCATGGGGATAAATCCCGAGCAGGTCTACGTCGATCGGAAGCGTCAACTGGTCAGTGACGACAAAGTTCGCGTCGCCGGCCGGAATATCAAGCTTGCCATCATTTTGCAGCTGCAAGAGCATGGGAAACTTCGTAGCTGGCTCATCGGTGAAGTAGATCCCAATGGACGGCTGAATCGTTTCAGGCTTACCCGAAGGTTGCATGTGAACGTTCAGCACCAGATCGGTTCCTTTGTCCAGGCGTAATGCCATTCCTTTGGGCTCGACATAAGGAACCGATCCCGGTTTCCAGAACAGGAAATGGCTGTCCGGATCGAAAACTTCCGACTCGATTTTAATCTCCATTCCTTCAAAACCCGCTCCTGGTGTCCTTTCCCGTTGCCGTGAGCTTCCCTGTCGATCTACGAGAATGTTGGCATGGTGGATGAATTGCTTTTCTCCCGGGCGAATTTCAATGGCTTTCATCCATCGAGTGCGGTCAATCGGGAGCGGGAAAATAAAATTCCAATACATGTCCGAGCCACTAGCGGACAGAACGAACGACTTCGCAGCCTTGAGCACAAGATTAGGTTCACCGAGCTGCCAACCTTCCACGAACTTAGGTTGCGAGGGCAAATCTGCGGCATCGCCCACAGGTGCGCCCTCGTCCGCCCATTCTTTTATGGCCGCAATCTTGTCGTCGGAGAGGCGTAATTCATCTGCGAATTTGAGGGGCTGCGGATCAGGCAGCCAGGGCGGCATAAAGCGAGTGCGGGTCACGCTCTCGATTTGCCGGGCGTGCTTCTTTACGTCTTCATAAGTGAGCAACGGGAAGGGACCCGATTCACCTGGACGGTGGCAGCGGGCGCAAGTTTGAAAGACAATGGGCGCGATATCGCGATTGAAAGTGACTTGGCGGCTACTTATCTTTGCGGGCCCTTGTGCGTTAAGCAGAATGGCTCCGAGCGACACTGCCCCTGTTAAAGCGGAAGTAAGTGTCGCGACTCCCAGCTGGCTCTTCATTCGAGATCCGAAATATAGCAGCCTATTCCCGCTACCTCTTTTTTGGCAGTTGACCGGCCCGCCAAAGAGGCTTCGATCGCGTCTTCCAGTTCATGTGTTGTGGGAGCAGGGCGCGCCCGCCCGAACGAAACGTAAAGATCGTCGATGCGGCCATCGTAGACTAAGCCGCCTTTCGCATCGAACACCGCTGCTTCGGGCGTGAAATGCGCGTGAGCTCGCTTCACCAGGACGTGTGCCGGATCACGCAGGGCAGGAATCGAATAGTGAAAATCGCGCAGGTACTTGCGTATCTCACTTGCAGAATCGGATTTGTCCGGAAAGACTAGAACGAAGCGCACATTTTTCTGGTGTTCCGCACTGATCCGCTGAATTGTCGGCGCATAACGGCCGGAGATCGGGCAATCTCTGCGTACGAAAATCATTACCACGACTTTGTCGGCATCAGACTGGAACGGGGTGACACTATGCCCGTCCAGATCGAAGACGCTTTGCTGGCCGAACGAACATATTGAGAGGAGCATTGCGAGGGTTGCTGAGGTGAAGAAATGCCGCCACCATGTGAGGTGAAGGGTAAGCTCTGGAGACCAAAGGGAGAAACGCAAAGACATGAACCCTAACTCGCGTCCAATTGTAAGCCAAAAAAATAAAAGGAGGGAGTTTGAGAAACTCCCTCCTCGAAAGCTAAACCGCGACAACTAGAAGCTCAAGCGAAGGCCGAACGTGAGCTGGCGCATGCCATTAGGCGAACCCGGCGAAGCGTCGTTTTCGATGTTGTTAATTTGACCGTTCCCTGAGCAGTCGATACACGTGCCGCTTCCACCCTGGTTCTGGTTGAATCCGAGGACCGGGTGATTAAACACGTTGTAAGCATCCACGCGGAACTGCAGCTTTGCTCTTTCAGTAAGTGTGAAGTTCTTAGCTAGCGAAGCGTCCGCACCGAAGAAACGCGGCCCCCAGAGGGTGTCATACCCCGCGTTGCCGAGGTGGTTGAGACCCGGATCGGCAAACCCGTCCAAGGCACCCCCGCCTGCCAGCAGCGATTTTCCGCTAGCATTTACCAACGGATTAAAGTATTGGACGTAATGGCCTGTGTTGTTATGGACAAAGCTGCCCGCTCCGTAGTGGAACGAACCGGGTCCTTTGCTCGGGCGACAAACGCTATCGTTCGTCGCCACGTCGTTCTCGAAGTTGCAAATCGCTGATGACAGCGTCGGAGTCCACGGCAAGCCGCTCGACCAATTCATGGTTCCACTAATTTGCCAGCCACCGATGATAGTGTCCACAGCTCGGCCCACGCCGTTAGCGTAGCTCATGCCCCGGCCGAATGGCAGCGCGTAGACCAGGCTTGTGACCCACTGATTGTCACGGACGTTGTCGTCCGGTCCGTAGGCAATTCGCTTATCAATGGCGTAATAGTTGCTGTCGTAGTGATAGCTGCGATCCAGGTTGTAGAACGTCATGAACTGCAGACCCTGGGAGAAACGCTTGTCCAACTTTATCGTTAGAGACTCATAGGTGCTGCTGGCGTCGTTGCCTAAGTAATTGCCCTGATCGTTGAAGCAACACTGCAACACTCCCGGGGCGCTGCCGACAGTATTCGATGGATCAGGATACCCAGTGTAAGTGAATTTGTTGAAGAGGGGCCGACGGGCATACTGTGGCGTGTTCGGGACAAAAGTACCGGTACTATTGCTCCCTATGCCCAAGGCTGGCTGGTTTACGTTGTAGGTCGGGCCGTCTCCCACGAATCCATGCGTGCCCTTGTTACCGAGATACGTAACTTCTAGAGTCATGGTGTTCGTCAACTGATGCTGAATCGATGCGTTCCAAGTATCAACATAAGGCAATCGCTGCGTTGTGGGCCGAATGTGCGGCTGGATGCACTGGGGAGCGACAATGTTCGGTGCCGTCCCGACGTTTCCAAATGTGCAACCAGGGCCTGCCAACGGCAATAACCCGTTAGACGGGACGGCTGGGAAAGTAAACACTGGCGGACCTTGCGACAGAGTAAACTGCGGAACGTACTGGTTGACGTTCTGGGCCAATTGAGCGGCGAGCACGGGAAGATTTTGAGTGACCGCGTGGCCAAAGTTAGAGCCGAACACTCCCATATCGTAGCTTCGGCCATAACCCATGCGAACCACAGTTTTTTCCCTTAATTGATAAGCAAAGCCGACGCGCGGGGCGAACGCGTGCCAGTCATTCCCGATACTCCCGTTCAGTCCGATTCCTCCAACACCAGCAACTCGATCCTCGCCCTGAACGATGTTTGTGAATCCGCCGTGTTGCGCTCCGTTCACATACTCTGGGAAGTAAACTTCCCAGCGAAGTCCGTAGTTGAAGGTCAGTTTGGGTGTTACGCGCCAGCTGTCTTCCCCGTAATAGAACATCCGCTTCTGCCGTTCGGCGGCATTGACGCTGGTGCTGACATAACGGCTAACACTTCTCGTGGCCCCTAGGAGAAAACTGGCAAACGCCACCCCACCAGTTCCGTTGTCGGAGCTGTTGCCGTCTGTAAAGTTGTAAACCCCAGTCCGATTCGAGTCGCTTGGCACCCGGAGGTTCTCTGCAAAACGGACATCCGCGCCGAACTTGAAGGAATGGTTTCCGTGTGTCTTGGTCCAGTTGGTAACAAATTGGAATTGCTGCTCGCTTTCAATCAGCGGGCAATTGCAACGGGCGACGCCGAGGCCGTCGCCAAACACTGGGACGGTGTTGTTATTTTGCCCATTGAAGTCGAACTCGCCCCACCCTGAGGTAAAGGCGTCTCCCAGATTGGCATTAGGGATTCCGGCCGCAGTCATGGGAGTAGTGCCCGCGTCGGGTTTATTAGTCTTCGGATTGTATTTAAAGTAACCGAAGCGAAAATCAGCCAGCAACGTTGGGCTTATGGTCTTGGTAACGCCGGAGGAAAGACTGTAATTGTGAACAATCGAGCTGCCTGCCAAACCACCTGGGCCGAAACCAACTCCCCCCAGCGCGCCCAAAGTTCCCTTTCCCGAAAGACTGAAGTAATCGAGGCTAAATCGGCCAAAAACTTGAACGCTCTGGCTTGCCGCGTAATCGATCCGCGTATCAAATGCATTCTGCTTGTATGGACCCGCTCCGGACTGGACATAGTTGTTTTGCGTTCCGCCGTTGGTACCGGCAACGTTCGGTGCCGGAAACAACGCCAAGATTTTTCCTGCCGCCGGGTCAATCTTACTAATCGGCACGAGGTTTCCTGCAAACGCCGTCCGACCTGTTCCATCACAGGCATTTGGGCAACCGTTTCCCGTAGTCGGATCAAAAACTTGGCCACCCGTACCATAGCCGACTGCCGGCGTAAGATATTGGCTGAGATTGCAGAATCCTGGCGTCGAACTTTGCGCATTTGTTAGCGGGTTGCAACTCTGCTGTATTAACAGTGTCGGAACACTGACTTGGTTCGTCAGTCCCGACGTTTGTCTAGTACCCTGAAAATCGCCGAAGGCAAACAGCTTGTTCTTAATAATGGGTCCGCCTAGACTGCCGCCGAACTGCTGCCACCTCTGCGGCGCAACCGGCTGGCCCGTCCAAGTTGGCCCCGCAGCCCACTGCGTAAAAGGATCTCTAGCTTCTGTAGCATCAGTACGCCGGAAGTAGAAACCGCTGCCGTGAATATCATTAGTACCCGATTTTGTCTGAACCGTGACAAGTCCAGCGATCGCCTTGCCGAACTCGGCATCGAAATCCGCGGTTGACATCTTCGCCTCAGTAACGGCATCAAGGTTCGGATTGATCACGATAATTCCAAGAATCGGATCCTGATTGTCGGTTCCGTCCAGCTCGAATCCAGTTCCGCTGAAGTGTTGACCATTAACAAAGATCTGGCCGCCGCCCTGCGGGTTCTCGGTCGCAGCGTGGGACCATCCGAGCTTTTGAGTGCCAGGCGTGAGCAGCTCAAAATTCGTGAAATTGCGATTGAGAACCGGGAGGTCTTGAATGGCGCGAGTGTTAAATTCCGTAGCCACATCGGCACGGTCCGTCTTCAACTGGGGAGCCACTCCCGTGACTTCGACGGACTCGCTGGTCGAGCCCAGTTGCAGCTGAAGATCAAGACGCGCGGAGGTATCGGCGTTAACCGTGATGTCTGGATGCGTTTCGGTCTTGAACCCTTGCGCTTCAACCTTGACGCCGTATGTATCGGGGATGAGGTGGCTAACCGCGTAATTGCCGCTCTCGTTAGTAGTCGCCGTCTGAGTCGTACCTTTGCTTTGATCGGTGACCGTGACGGTAGCTCCTACCACGGCGGCACCCTGCGGATCAGTAACGGTACCCTCGATACTGCCGAACACCGCCTGCGCGCTGGCGCGCGAAGCCCACAGGCCACAAAGAAGCAGTACGACGAGCAGAGCACAGAAGCTGACTGACTTTCTCATTGAAGTTCCTCCCACGATAGGAAAACCGGTTAAGTGCCTGACAACTGAGCTCGAGTGTGTAGAGAACTATTACTTATTGGCAAGCAGTTTGAGTGCCGAAAAATTTGCTTCCGCAGTGCGTTGAAATCATTCGTTGTTCCTCGACTTCCGCCAGTAGGCGCATACAGCAATTAGAATTTTCACAAGCCACTTCTACTAAAAAATGAATTTCGCCGTGCACCTAATCGATTTTGCAAACTGATGCAAACCCACCCGGAAACTCCTGCATGCCCGCTTGTTTAGCGGGTGAAAATCAGACACCACGAGCCAGACCCGACTCACGCAGGCACAAAAACACATCCGCCGAATCTCGTGAACGAAATTCAGCGCACAATAAATTCGCGGAAGCATGATGCGATTTCGATAAATTTGAAAGTGTCAGTGGGTTTGTTACGGTTACCTGCCCTTAAGCCTATGACTTGAAAGTTGCAGAATCGATTTGTTACTCTCTGTTACCGATGGGCGTAACAGGACATGTAACCGACGCAGAGCCGCGCCTCGTCGAGATTGACAAGCTGGTTAACAGCCACACCCTTCACGGATCCGAATCGCTTTGCAAGCTTCTGCGCTATCTCGCGGAGCACGCGATACGGCATCCAGGAGTCGCACTCAAGGAATATCAGGTTGCGACGGAAGTTTTTGGCCGCCCGTCAGATTTCGACCCGCAATTGGATTCACTCGTCCGCGTGCAGGCGGGGCGTCTTCGCTCGAAAATCGCCGAGTACTATTCTTCCGAAGGCAGCAACGATCCTATTGTGGTCGAATTGCCCAAGGGAACCTATGCTCTGGCTTTTCATCCGGCCACCGCCTCGACGAAGACAATCCTGCGGGACATGCAAGGGAGAGCAGAGGAGAAAAGCGGCTCTCGACCTCATAAATCTTCGCGAACCGTAGTCATTCTCGCAATTCTGCTGGGTCTTGCGTTGGTCGGCATTGTTGCGCTGCTCACCGGGAAAATCACGATTAGCGGGTCCCCAAAGGCGGACGAAAGCGCACCGGCTCCCTACCGAGTTTTCTGGCATTCATTCGTCGCTGGGCCCGAAGCGCCCTGGGTCATCTTCAGCAATGGAGCGTTCGTGGGCCGTCCGGAAATAGGGTTGCGTTACTTCAATCCCGTACGTGACGCCCACGAGACGATAACGGACAATTACACCGGAGTAGGTGAGGTGTTGGCCGTTTATAACCTGAATCAGGTTTTCACCCAGTTGCACCATCAGATCCGGGTGAAGCGCGGAAGCTTGTTCTCGCTGGACGACGCACAAAATAATAATTTGATTTTTGTCGGCTCCCCGGTGGAGAACCTGAGCCTGCTCGATATCCCCAGCACGCACCACTTTATATTTCAGCGTGCGACTTCCGGACCGCGCAAAGGCGACCTTGCCATCGTCAATGTCCACCCGCGTGCGGACGAGCCCCGAATGCTGTTCGGCAGCCCCTCTGGCACGCCGCTGATTGAAGATTATGCAATCGTCGGCCTGGTGCCGGGAATGAATTCCGCGCGCTCGGTTTTGATTCTGGCTGGCACAACGACGATGGGAACCCAGGCGGCGGCGGAATACGTCTGCCGGCAGGATTCGCTAGAACAACTGCTGTTGCGACTCAGCGTCTCTGAAAATGGCGTACTGAAGCCTTTTGAAGCAATTCTTCACGTGAAAATCGCTCGCGGCGTTCCGGTAGAAACCGACTTGGTCGCTCTGCGAGAAGTCGCGCAGTAATGGTTTACTTTGTCACGGTGTCGGTTTAGATCCAGCCAGCTGCGCCGCTTTGCGATACTCCTCCTCGGCCTCGGCTTTTTGCCCCTTTTGTGCAAGGGCCTGAGCCAATTGCTGATGTGCTGGCGCATAATCTGGCGCCAGGTTGATTGCGGATCGAAATTGCGAGATAGCGCCATCTACATCTCCCGCCTGGAGAAGCCTCTTCCCCGAATTGGTGTTGAAGCTGGCCGCCTGCAAGCTGTTGGAGTGTTTGAATAGCTCCTGTGCTCGACGGCTTTCGGCGTCGGCGGCAACACTGTCACCCTGCTGCCGCAGGATAGCCGCCAAGTTGGTGTGCGCTCCCACGAGCCCGGGATCGATCTCAATCGCCCTACGCAGGGCCGTGGCAGCATCTTCGAGTTTTCCGTCCTGCTTCAGCACCGTGCCCAATGTGTAATAGGCTTCCGCGTAGTCGGGTTTCGCGGCGGTGGCAGCGCGCAGTTCCTGTTCGGCGTCCACGAAGTCACCCTTCTGCCAGAGAGTCACCCCCAAGGTATAGTGAATGTCAGGCTGGTCGGGCGATAGCTCCGCTGCCTTTTGAAATTCGGCGATGGCGTCAGGAAGCTGGTCTTTCAGCTTCAGCGCAAGTCCCAGGTCGTAATGCGCAGTGGCGTCCTGCGGCGCGATTTTCAGGGCCGCCTGAAACTGCTTAATCGCCGAATCAAAATCAGTCCGCTGCAAGTACGCCGTGCCCAAGTTCTCGATGTAACTGGCATCTTCCGGACGCAGGCGGATGGCGCTTTCAAACTCAGGAATCGAACTGGCCGCATCTCCGGTTTGAATCAGCGCCAGCCCAAGATTATTGTGAGCATCCGGATCGTCCGGACGAAGCCGGGTAAGCTGTCGAAATGCAGCAACCGCGTCTTCAGTGTTGCCGGCACGTTGCGATAACAATCCGAGACCTTGCTGCGCGTCCGGGAAATCCGGCTGTAAAGTAACTGCCTGTTTCAATTGGTCGATTGCCTGATCGTTCTGCTTTTCGTCTTCGAGCACCCGTCCAAGGTAGTAGTGTGCCTGCGGATCCCGCGGGCTTGATTGCGTCGCGTTAGCAAGGGCTTGGTGGGCCTTGTCCATCTGTTTTTGTTGCCAGAGAACAATGCCCAAACGCAGTTGCGCAGAAAAATAATCCGGCTGTAGTTGCAAGGCCTCAGAAAACTGTGCAGCAGCATCATTAAGTTTGCCGGCTTGTTCGAACAACGATCCCAAATCATCATGCAGGTCAGGACGTCTGGGCTCGAGAGCTATGGCGGTCTGTAACTCAGAAACACCCCCGGATAAATCTCCGCGAAAGCTCATTATCCGACCCAGGGTTCGGTGCGCTTCAGAATCCTTCGGAGCGAGGCGAACGGCTTCCCGCGCCTCAGACTCGGCTTCCGCGAAATCGTGCCTGCTGGATAAAGCATTCGCCAGATTCACGTGTGCCTGGGGAAAATTCGGCTTCAGTTTCAAGGCCGAACGGAAGTGTACGATCGCGGAATCGGTCTCTCCCTGCTGCATGAGAACCCAGCCCAGTGAATTGTGGGCCTCGGGGCTGGTCGGGGCGAGGTGGATAACCTTTTCGAACGACACGCGAGCACCGTTCAAATCGCCCTTCTCCAGCGCCGCGATCCCCTGCGAATAAAGTGTCTTGGGGCGGTCTTCGGCTCGGCGGGACTGTGCAGAACTTTGGCCCCAGATCAGCGATGCAATCGAAAGAAGACACAACGCATGCAGGAGGCAAACAAAAGATATTGAATATGAACGAAAGAACATCGCAGCTTTTATTTCTTGTTTCATGCTACTACGCCCGTTCGGGCTGCCCAGGCGCATTACGTATACCTTCTGTCCGCATGTAGTATGTTCCAGTTGTGATGCGTTTTCGGGTTCATAGCATTCATAGCATTCGCGGCATCTTCCGGCCGAGTTTCATCGCTATTCTTATGGCCACAGCGCTGCTGACGCCATTCGCCATGCAATCTGAGCAACCGGCCCAGCTGGCGGATTTCGAAGACATTGCCGAAAAAGCCGGCCTCACCATGATGAACGTCTTCGGCGGCGTGGACACGAAGAAGTACATCATCGAGACCACCGGTACCGGCGTAGCGATTTTTGATTACGACAATGACGGGTGGCCCGACATTTTCATCGTGAATGGCACAACTCTCGATGGACCTTCCGGCGACAGCGCTCCCACAAATCATCTCTATCGCAACAATCATGACGGCACATTTACGGACGTCACTGTGAAAGTCGGCCTTGTCGCTACTGGCTGGGGTCAAGGCGTGTGCGTCGGTGACTACGACAATGATGGCTGGGAAGATTTGTACGTTACTTATTACGGCAAGAATCGCCTGTACCACAACCAACACGGTGTGTTTAAAGAAGTCAGCGATCCGGCGGGAGTCGCGGGATCCGGCAAAGCCTGGGGCAGCGGTTGCGCGTTTGTGGATTATGACCGCGACGGCTTGCTCGATTTAGTCGTAGCCAACTACGTCGACTTCGACATTTCAACCGCTCCCGGCCCAGGCGAACGCGCTTCGTGCGTCTGGAAAGGCGTGCCGGTCATGTGCGGCCCACGCGGGCTTCCCGGCTCAAAAAATATCCTTTACCACAATCTTGGTGGAGGAAGGTTTGAGGACGTCACAACCAAAGCCCACATCGATCAAGCGGCCGGTCACTATGCGTTGAGCGTTTCCACTCTCGACTACGACGACGACGGCTGGCCAGACATTTACATCGCGTGCGACAGCACGCCCAGTATTCTGTATCACAACAATCATGACGGCACTTTCACCGACGTCGCCATGGTCGCCGGCGCTGCGTTCAATGAAGATGGTCGGGCGCAGGCCGGAATGGGAAGCACGGTTGCCGACTTCAATGGCGACGGCAGACTCGACATTTTCCGCACTAATTTTTCCGACGACACTTCGACCCTCTATCGAAATAACGGGAACGGCACATTTGACGATGTAACTTTTGCGGCCGGGCTCGGTTTGCACACACAATATCTGGGCTGGGGAACGATGTTCTTTGATTTCGACAATGACGGCTGGCCGGACCTCTTGGTAGTGAACGGGCACGTCTATCCCGAAGTCGACAAACAACACTTGGGCAGCAACTTTCAAGAACCTAAAATTCTGTATCGCAACAATGGAAACAGTACTTTCACGGACATATCTGCCCAGGCGGGTTCCGCTATCACCACGCCAACGTCTGCGCGAGGTCTTGCCGTCGGCGATCTCTGGAACAATGGCCAGCTTTCAGCGGTAATCAGTAACATGAATGCGCACGCAAGTCTGCTGGTAAACGAGATAAAATCGCCGAACCACTGGATCGCTTTCCGCACCGTCGGAACAAAATCCAACCATGACGGCATTGGCGCGCGTGTCACGGTACGCGCCGGCGGCCGCTTGCGAGTCGATGAAGTCCGCAGCGGCTCCAGCTATTCATCGAGCAGTGACATGCGCGTCCACTTCGGTCTTGGCCAGACCGATAAGATTGAGTTCGTCGAGGTACGCTGGCCGAGTGGGTTATTGGAGCGCTTCGCCGGGCTGGCTGTCGATTCGATTCACGAATTAAAAGAAGCAACGGGCGCTGCGGTAAAGAATCCGCACTGAAGGCCTTTCCCAGCGGTAACTCTGTGTCTTCCTCCGTGCCCTCTGTGTCCTCTGTGGTAAGGTTTTCGCACTTTCAGAGTACTTCTCGAATTCTCTTTGCGTTATCAAACAGTGAACGTAATATTCTCGGTTTGAATCGAAATACTCATTTCGTGGGGAATCCATGTTGACTCCGCTCAGATCCGCATTACTGGTATCGCTGTTCGCCGTGCTGGTCACTGTTCCGTTTCGCGCGGAGGAAGCCACCGCGCCAGCTTCAAACGAGCCATGGTGGAAGCATGCCGTCATTTACGAAGTCTACCCGCGCAGTTTCCAGGATTCGAATGGCGATGGCGTGGGCGACATGAACGGCATCACATCGCGGCTTGATTACCTGAAAGACCTCGGCATTGACGCAATCTGGATCACGCCCATGTATCCGTCGCCTCAAATCGACTTCGGCTATGACATTGCTAACTACGAAGCCTTTGATCCGCAATATGGCACGATGGCGGACTTCGATCGGCTGGTGAGTGAGGCAAAGAAACGAAACATACGCGTCATCATGGATTATGTTGCAAATCACACATCGGACCAGAATGCCTGGTTTCAGGAATCACGTTCATCACGCACCAATCCCAAGCGCGCGTGGTACATCTGGCGCGACGGAAAGGGTCCGGGCAAGCCGCCTAACAACTGGCAATCCTGGTTTGGACATTCGGCTTGGACCTTCGATGAAAAAACCGGCCAGTGGTATTACCACTACTTTTACGTGCAACAACCTGACCTGAACTGGCGCAACCCTGAAGTTCGCAAAGCAATGTACGACGTGCTGCGCTTCTGGCTCGATCACGGCGCCGCAGGGTTCCGCATAGATGCCATCTCTCGTTTGTTTGAGGACCCCAATCTTCACGACGATCCCATTCTGCCTGGCAAAAATGCCTTCGGTGATCCCAACATTCAACACAAATATACTGACGATCTCCCCGAAGTTCACGACGTGCTGCGGGAGATGCGCAGCCTCGTCGATGGCTATCCTGGGAATCCCGTGCTGATCAGTGAAGCCGACGAGCCCACGATTCAGGACCTCGACAAAATGTACGGCCCCAACAACGATGAAGTTCAACTACCCATGGATTTCAAGGTCGCTGACTTGAATAAACTGTCGGCCCCGGAATTTCGACGGCTGCTGGATGAAATCGAATTCAATCCTCTCGGCGGTCAGCCTTATTTCTTTTTCAACAATCACGACCAAGCGCGCACCTGGGACCGCTACGGAGACGGCGTCCACAACGAGCAGATTGCGAAGCTTATGGCCGCGCTTCTGCTCACAACTCATGCCACGCCGCAAATGTATTACGGAGAAGAAATCGGGATGCGCACTACCGTCCCTACGCGAATCGAGGACGTAAAAGATCCCGTCGGGCGCACCGGCTGGCCGAAAGACAAGGGCCGCGATGGCGAGCGCACCCCCATGCAATGGGACAAATCGCCAAATGCCGGGTTCAGCACCGCTGCGAAAACCTGGCTGCCTGTACCACCCAGCGCTGCGCAATACAACGTTGCCACCGAGCAATACGATCCCAATTCGATTTTCAATTTTTACAAGCACGTAATTGCGTTGCGGCGCGAACTGTCGGCGCTGCATGATGGCTCGTACGTTGCCGTGAACCGGGACGACCCAAACGTGCTTGCCTATCTGCGGAAAGCGAAGAATGGCACCGATCCCGTGCTGGTCGCGTTAAATATGAGCGCGCAACCGCAAACTGTAAATTTCACGCTCAAAGGCTTTGGCGTGGACGGAAAGTCGCTACATGTGTTGCTGGCAGCACCGCAGCCGGCGAATTCTGAATTGTCTTTGACAGGAGTGAAGCTGGAGCCGTTTGGAGTGTTGATCACAGCAGTCGAGTAGCGGGTTTTTAGCTTGCTTTAACTCTTGCGGTTGGGAATTTTTCTGAGCGGATGATTCCCTGCCCCTCTTTCGCGATAACAAGCTGATTCACCGCCAAATCTTTCAGCGTGTCCACTTGCCCGCTGGGCCAGCGAATCTCGATCACATCCACTTTTTCGGCTTTGCCAAGGCCGAAGTGTACCCGCAAGTCGCTTTGCGAGAAATAACCCCCACCGCTCCTAACTTCATCGATTTGCTTATGCGGTTTGCTCTCGCCCGGGAAAGTCGCGACACAAGTCACACGCGCACCAATTCCGCTACGGTTTGATTTCGTCCCGACCAGTTTCACTTTGATCCAATTGTTCCCAGATGTTGAATCGCAACGCAGCAACTGTGGCAAGCCATTGACCGTGTTCACCACCATATCGATATCGCCGTCATTATCGAAATCGCCGAATGCGCATCCGCGGGCTGCAACCGCCGCGGTAATACCCGGCCCGGCCATCTCTGTCACTTCTTCGAAGCGGCCGTTTCGCATATTGCGGTAAAGCAGTTTGTGCTGAGCGTATCCGGCTTCGGTTTTGAGCTGTTCAACTTCCGGATACACATGGCCGTTGCAGATCAAAATATCCGCCCAGCCGTCGTTATCGAAGTCGAAAAATCCACACCCCCAGCCAAGATACTGAGTGTGCGCGCCAAGGCCCGCCGCGAAAGTTCTGTCCTCGAAATTAGCGCCGCCGGTGTTGTGATATAGCGAAGGTGTATCCCCCGCGAAATTGGTCTTCACGATATCGAGGTTTCCGTCCAAGTCGTAATCCGCAGCGGACACACCCATGCCTGCCTGCGGCTTGCCATCAGGACTGAGAGCGCATCCGGCTTCGACCGCAATATCTTCGAACTTTCCGTTTTTCTTGTTCTGATAAAGCGCGCTGGGCGCAGAATCATTGGCCACATAAATGTCGGGCCAGCCATCGTTATCAAAATCGGCAGTCAGAACGCCCAGCCCGTATGTACCGTTCGCGCTTAAAATCCCGCTGGACTCTGAAACATCCGTGAAGGTGCCGTCTCCGTTGTTGTGAAACAGGATGTTTTTTCCGCCCTTTAGTCCCGGCGGCCCGCACGCAACCATCACGCCTTTGTAGAGACAAGGCCCGGATTCAGGCACCGGAGCGGTGGCTAAGTCCAGATCGATATAATTCGCGACGAACAGGTCGAGTTTGCCGTCGCGATCATAGTCCACGAAGGCGCAGCCGGTGTTCCAGCGTTTGCCATTCCCGCCCACTCCGGCCTTATCGGTAACGTCGCTAAAAGTTCCGTCGCCGTTGTTGTGGTACAAAACATTTTTGCCGAAGTAACTGACGAAGAGATCATCGAATCCGTCATTGTCGTAGTCGCCGATGCAGACCCCTTGTCCCCAGCCGTGGTGAACGAGTCCAGCCTTCAGGGTCGCGTCGGTGAATGTGCCGTCGCGATTGTTCTTGAAAAGATGCGACGTTGGCTCTTGGCCGGGAGGAAATCCTTCTAGCCGCCAGCCATTCACTAAAAAAATGTCTAGCCAGCCGTCGTTGTCGTAGTCATAGAAGGCCACGCCGCAGCCCGTGGTCTCCAGCAGATACTTATTCTTGTGCTCGCCGCCGTAAATCGTCTTCGCGTTGAGTCCAGCTTCGCGACCGATGTCCACGAAGGTGGCGCCGATCGGATCGTTCGCCTTGGGCGAGTTTTGCGCTTCCGCTAGCAATTGTGGCCTCGGTCGCACCATGCCCAGTACATCACTCAAAGACAGGACCAGCGCGGAACGACTTAAGTATCTAAGGAATGACCGGCGTGAAGAGGACAAAAGAGGCGATACCTTCCCGGGTTTGGCGCTTGCTACAATCCGCCGCTACTTTTATAGTGAACGGCTTCCCGATTCGCAAGTTTGGGACGCGGTCCCGACATATGCAGAGGATTCGGTTTCATCGACAACCTAACATAGCTTTCGCGTTAATCGTACTGCTAGCCTTCTGCGTTTCCGTCAGCGCTCAATCTCATGACCTCGATCTTGCCCGCACTGCCCGCCCGTGGGAGTTTTTCAGCGCGACCGGAGCGCGTGCCGGACTGTTCGGCAATGAAAGTGGAAACCTGGAAGCCTGGGTCTACCCGCTGAAAATTTTCCGTAACTTCCATCTGCATTTTCTCACCGAGGGCCGCAGCCTGCCGGCAGAATCGCTGGTCCGCACGGTCAGCGTTCGTCCGGAATCGAGCGTAATCATCTATACCAGCGATACGTTCTCAGTGACTGAAACTTTATTCGTTCCGGTGCACGAAGCGGGAGCGGTGATTAAGTTTGAAGTTGAAACCGCGCATCCCCTTGAGATTGAAGCCGCGTTCGAGCGTGACTTTCAGCTGGAGTGGCCCGCCGCGCTTGGCGGAACCTATTTGAATTGGGACGCGGGCCTGCACGCCTTTTACTTCGGTGAGGAGCAGAAAAAATATTCCGCGATCGTGGGCTCGCCAAGCGGCGATCTGTCGGAGCTGGAGTATCAGACAAACTACTCGTCTTCGCAGGAAAGCGCGATCCGACTTGGCGCCACATTAAAGGGAAAAGAAACCAAGGTCATTGCCGTCGCCGCGTCCGTGAATGGCCGAGCGGAAGCGGAGAGCACGTACAAGCATCTGGTTAACGATCACCCGGCTTTGCAAAAAGAGTCCGCGAAATATTACAACGACTATCTTGCGCGGACGGTCGGGCTCGAGCTGCCGGACGCGCAGTTGCAGCAAGCCTACGACTGGGCACGCATCAGCGTCATTCAAGGGCTGGTCACAAATCCGTATCTTGGGACCGGACTAATCGCCGGTTATCGTACTTCGGGAGCAAGCCAGCGTCCTGGCTTCGCCTGGTTTTTTGGGCGCGATTCTTTTTGGACCGCACTGGCCCTCGACGCGGAAGACGACTTCGCCACGACGCGCACCGCGCTGGAGTTCATCTCGAAATATCAACGTGCCGACGGGAAAATTCCTCACGAGATTTCGCAGGGCGCAAGCTTCGTAAATTGGTTCACCGATTTTCCGTACGCCTACGCGTCAGCCGACGCCACCCCGCTCTACATCATCGCCACCAACGATTACATCACCGAAAGTGGGGACGTGGCATTCGCCCGCGAAAAATGGGACAGCTTGTGGAAGGCGTATCAATTCCTGCGCTCCACTTACGACGCGCAAGGTTTACCGCAAAATTTCGCCTTCGGTCACGGCTGGGTCGAAGGCGGGCCGCTGCTTCCAGTGAAAACTGAGCTCTATCAGAGTGGGCTCGGAGCTCAGGCATTGTCCTCACTTTCCAGCCTTGCACATTTTGCGGGCAAAGACGACGTAAGCAAACAGCTCGCAGATGATTTCACGCACCAGAAGCAATTGGTGAACCGGTCATTTTGGTCACAGGAATCCGGAACTTATGCTTTTGCTCTCGACACCAACAATCAGAAAGTCATTGAGCCAAGCGTGCTGGCAACGGTCCCCATGTGGTTCGGGCTCTTGGATCAGGACAAAGCTGATTCCATGATTACGCACCTGGCGGGGCCTGACCAACAAGCTGATTGGGGGATGAGAATCATTTCGGATCGCGCATCGCGTTACGACGCCGGCGGATATCACTACGGATCAGTATGGCCACTGTTTACTGGATGGGCGTCAGTCGGCGAATATCGCTATCATCGGGCGTTTCCGGCTTATTCGAATCTCCGTGCCAATGCATTGCTTGGGCTTGACGGATCGCTCGGGCACGTCACCGAGGTCATATCCGGCGACTACTATCAGCCGCTCTCAACCAGTTCTCCGCACCAGATCTGGTCTGCCGCAATGGTCATCAGCCCACTGTTGCGCGGACTGTTTGGCTTGGAAGCTGATGCGGCTCATCACAAGGTGGTTTTCGCTCCACACGTTCCCGCAGATTGGACCTCGTTTACAATTCACAACGTCCGCGCGGGAGATGCGACTCTCGATTTCAGTTATCGAAAGACTCTCGATGAAATCAGTTTGCAGATCGAGAGCAGCGGAGCTTCGTCCGTTGAATTTTCGCCGGCGCTGAGCCTGCGCGCACTGATCATTGGCGCCGAACTGAATGGCAATCGCGTGCCGTTCGAGATTGCCAAGAGTGACATCGATCAGCATGTCGTAGTGCGATTGACGATTCCGAGGGGCAAGAGCACGCTTCACATCAAGCTGCGAAATGATTTTGGAATTAGTTATGTCAGTTCGCTACCGCCATTGGGCAGTTCGAGCCTTGGCCTCCATCTGATCTCAGATTCGTGGGCTCAATCAGGTAATGCGGAATCGCTGGAATTTGCTGGAGCTGCGGGCGCGCGCTACGAATTAACGGTCTGGAACGCCGGCCAGATCGCGTCAGTCGATGGGGCGGAAATCAGGAATGGGAAGCTGGTGGTAAATATCCCGTCAAGTTCCTCGGAACCTAATCCGCGCCAGAAGGTCGTAATTCATTTCGCGGCAGCGCGATAAAGATCGCCTTCCTCGGCGACTAAAGCCCGCTTCATTTTCGGGAATGGCGGTTCCCAAAAGCCTTTCTGCCGAAAAGCAGATTCCTCTGACCTGAAGGTCCTCGGAATGACATCATTTTAGTTTTAATTCTGGGGAGCGCTCACTTTGGCGGGTGCGTCATCTCCATTGCCCAGATCGCAGCCGGTCGCATGTACATTGACGCGCGGTAGTGTCCGGTCTTGTCCCAGGCTTCCGGGGTGCGGAACCAGTATCCTTCGGTTTCGTACGTGGTGTGGTACACACCCCACGCTGTTTTGTACGCTTCATCTTTCAATCCTTCGCTGAGCATGAGCGCTGCAGCGCCGAAAGTTGTGCCGGTCCAGACTTCCTGCACTTGCTCATTGGTTGTGACCAATGATCCGTCGGGAGCCATGCCATTGACCGCGCCCAAATTCCCATCTTCAAATTTCATCACATTGAAATCGTAAATTTCCTTGACTGCTTTGACCTGCATGTCATGCGGGACCAAATCGCCCAGTCCGGTCATGTTCGCATACCACTGTCCCGCGAGTTGATCTGCCTGAATGTCGTCGCGGTATTCGCTCTGTGTGTCATAACGGAAATACTCACCAGTCCAAAGTTTGTCGATATAGGTCTTCTGGCCCTTGGTGAACCACTCGTGATATTTGGTGGCCTCTGTGTTGTCACCCAAAACCTTCCCTATTTCTTCTGCCGCCCGGAGAGCCGCCAGCCACAAGCCGCCACAGTATGCGCTTTCGCCGTGCACAATCCATTCGTCGTAAGTCTGATCGGGGTAATTATCATCCTGCGGCAGCCCGTCACCGGCTCGGTCGTATTGACGGAGATGCTCTAATGCTTCCTTCACCGCCGGCCACGTGGAACGCAGGAATGCGACATCTTTCTTGCCGGTGAAAACGTAGTCGCGATAAATCATCAGCACAAATTTGCTGTTCAGATCTTTCCAGTCATTGGTGTTCTGCCAGCTGAAGGCGTTCGGCATTTTGAAAGGATCTTCCTCGGGAATTCCCAGATCGTGCGGCACTGCGCCCTTGGCCTTGCGCAACCGCAGTTGCAGCGATTGAGTTCGCTGCGACTTCCAAATCCAAATATATTTATCAGTCAGATCTTGGGGAACGGTGTCTGCGAACAGCTTCAATTCCAGCTTGTCCAGGTCAGGCCAGAACTTCACCAGCGGCATTGAGCCATAAAAACGCACATCCAGAGTTCCGTAGTAGGGATAATCGAAGCACTCCATAAATGTGAAGCTTTCCGGAGCCTTAGGTGTTGCGCCAATAGGCTTGCCCCAGAACGAACCTCCATCGGTGAGGATGTAGAGCTCGTTGAAGAGTTCGCCGCGATACCACAGCGGTTTGCTTTCATCATTCACATAGGGTGACTGCCAGGCGTCAATTTCATTGCTCCAGCGCATGGCGCTCTGCAAACCATCTTTTGCGATTTTCCACGCGTTCGTTCCTGTCGTTCCGTAAAAATTCGTGTAATGGCGATACCATTTGCGCCCGGCTCCAAATTCCACTACCGGCATGTCCCAGGCAATGGTCATCGGCACCACGCGTTTTTCTCCCGGCTGCAATGTAAAGCGCACTGCAATCGCTGCGGCTAACGGCTCGCCGCTGCTGATCCAAGTCTGGTTATCGTTACCCAGGCGACCGTCCTTCGAAAAAGATCCCCAAACCTGGTCGCCCGCCTCCGGAGAAAACGTCGTCTGATAGGTAATATCCACGCCCGGCGACTGCACCGAGGCAATTGCCCATTGGCCATCCCAATCAGCTTCAGAATTCTTCGGGCGCACGCGATCGAAGACGATCCCCTTCACGTGCCCGCCGACCGCGCTTTCATCGACGAAGCGGTTGTGGTTGCCTACATTGATTGCGCCTTGCATATCGTGCCGGAAATCGCGGAACCAGCCCTGCATGTTTGTCCATGACAGCAGGATTGAAACCGTGACTGGTTGGTCGGTGGGATTCTCGGCGTGCCATCGATACACTGCCACCGGATAACTGCTCTCGCGATAATTATTCGGAAGCACAGGAGAGAACTGCTCGAGGACTACGTGGGCGGGAAATTTCTCCCAGTTGTAGTCGTACCAGGACTTAGGGTAGAGCGCATAGTAATCGCCGGCGCCGACAGGGTAATCCCACTTCCATGATCTCAGCTCTCCATTCTCCGGATGGGCCGCGGTCAATACCTGCGCAATGCTGTCGCCTCCTTCTGATTTCTGGTACATGGCAAACTGGTTCGCCCAAACTGTTTGATACTTGTGGACTCCGGCTTTGATGTGCCAGCGCGCAAAGTCTCCGCGATACGTGCGCGAAAATGTGCCGGAGCCGAATCCTCCCACAGGAGCGCCCTGCCAGTACCCATCGTCGATCATTTGCGCAGGATCGAGCGCCGGCTTGCGTCCGCCCGCGTTTTCGAGGGGTTGCCCGATGCCGCGTTTCCATGCAGCTTTCGGAATTGCGTCACCAGCAAAAATAAAAGGAGTGAAACCGACCAGGCATGAAACCAATAGGCCCGCTGATATGAGACGCGCTGAAATTTTCACTCGATCCTCCGATGTGTTGTTTCAATTGCTTATTGAGAAAAACGATATTCTACATTCGCACAGGCGGAATACAAGTTGGAGCCCGGGCACATCGCCGGTTCGCCGCACTATATACAGACGCACTGCAGCCGCTTTGGTATTACTCAGTACGTCGCTTTACAGTCAGTGGTTCCGCAGCCACGCACTATAATCGATCCATTCCACCGTGACCTGGATAATCCTGTCCCTGCTCATCCTTTTTGCCAACGACCTCTGGGCGCAATTGCCGCAGTTCAAAGATGTTTCCCGAGAGGTTGGCCTCACCGTTCCTCACATCTCTACTCCCGACAAACAATACATCGTCGAATCGATGAGTGGCGGCGTGGGGCTGATCGATTGTGACAACGATGGCAAGCTCGACATCATCGTGGTGAACGGTTCTACCATCGATCACTTTCGCCAGGGCGGAGATCCCATGATCACGCTCTACCATCAGGACGCAGGGTTCAAGTTTTCCAACATCACGCAGTCTGCCGGGCTCACTCGTAAAGGCTGGGGAATGGGCGTTGCTGTCGCCGATTACGATAACGACGGATTGCCTGACATTTATGTAACTGGATATGGCGGCAATGCGCTTTATCACAATTTGGGCGCCTGCAAATTCGAAGACGTGACCGACAAAGCTGGAGTAGCTGGCGACGGCTTCAGCACAGGTGCGGCATGGGCAGATTACGATCGCGACGGACACCTCGATCTTTTCGTTTCGCGCTACGTGCATTTCGATATAAACAAACTTCCCACATTTGGAAGCGACGAGAAAACTTGCCGCTTTAAGGGAATCCGTGTCCAGTGCGGGCCTTGGGGAATGCAGGGCGAGAGCGATCTGCTATTTCACAATCGTGGCGACGGTACCTTCGAAGAGGTTTCGAGGAAAGCCGGAGTTGACGATCCGGATCGGTATTACGGACTCGGGGTTGAATGGGGCGATTACGACGACGACGGCTGGCCGGATCTGTATGTGGCGAACGATTCCGGGCCGAATTACCTTTATCACAATAAACACGACGGTACTTTTGAAGACGTCAGTATGTTGGCCGGCATCGCGGTAAGTGGTGACGGCCTGCAGCAAGGATCAATGGGTGTCGACTGGGGAGACTATTTGCGCGACGGCCGCATGGGGATGGTTGTCACCAATTTTACCGAGCAGCCGGACACGCTCTATCGCAATCTAGGCAAAGGCGAATTCAGCGATGTGACCTGGCCAGCGAAGCTAGCGCAGCCAACTTATTTGAACGTGGGATGGGGAACAGGGTTTGTGGATTTTTCAAATTCCGGCTGGCTCGATATTTTTATTGCCAATGGCCACGTTTATCCGCAAATGGACCAGATTGCCGGGGCCGCGCGCTATGCCGAACCGATGCAGCTTTTCCGCAACAAAGCCGATGGCACGTTTGACGACATCTCCAGCGTGTTTGCGGCAATTCCGAATGCTTCACGCCGCGGCGCCGCGTTCGGCGATCTGAACAACGACGGAAACGTGGATGTAGTGGTGCTCGACATGGACGGCCCACCGCAGCTCCTCCTCAATGTCAGTCAGAACCATAATCATCGCGTGCTATTCAAACTCGTGGGAACCAAAAGCAACAACATGGCGATCAGCGCAAAGGTCACGGTTACCGCCGGCAAAGTTACCCAAACTGCGGAGGTACACGCTGGCGGAAGCTATCTCTCGAGCAACGATCCGCGGCTGCACTTTGGCCTCGGCGGTGAACCGCGAATGTCTGAGGTCGAGATTCGCTGGCCAATGGGCGAAAAAGAACTTCTGAAAGACGTTCCTGCGGATTTCATCTACACGATCGTGGAGGGCAAAGGCATCACCGACAAGCAAGCGCTTCCGACAGTGCAATAGCCGCTTTCCGCGCGGCAGAGCTCGCGTCAAAACCTGATCCAGCGCCGCGCCTCGGAGGCGAAGAAACTCAGCCGCGTCCTCATTCCATCCAGTCGGACCAAGCGGCGTGAGTTAAAGGATTCTTTCGCTATCACCCGCCCCAATATCTGATCGCGTCGAATTTCGCCGTCGGTGTCGATTCCGGCATCCCCGCGAGTTATAAAACACTCGCCTCGTTTGCGGATAATTCTGTGTGCCTTAAATTCCGCGCCGCTTCTGAGCAACACGATGTCGCCTATTCTGAGCGTGTTCCCGGCGACGGGTTTCACGTGCACTATTTCTCCATCGTGGATCGTCGGCAGCATGCTACGACCGATGGCTTGGAAGCGAAGTCCGAAGCCGCCGGCGATCAACTCGCTGGTGAGCAGATGAAAGACCGAAGACTCCGCGCGCTCGTGAGTCATGACGCCTTAAACCCAAGCACGGCGGCCACAGAGCTGCTATCGGGCACAAATTCGAATTCATAACACCGTACTGCGTCGAGGGCACGTTTTATGAACTCAACCGTCTTCTCCAGTCCTGCAGGGCTGTGAAAGGGGGGAAACGAGCGCGCGAAAACTTCACCAACCGCGCGCGCCTGCGATAGGTGTGAAAAGTTGTTCCGTGTACCATGCCTCAAAATATGAATTCGGTCGAGCTTCGCTTTTCCCGGAGTGGCAAAGGCAGCTTCGCCATGCCAAGGAGTTCCATACATCCACAGTTCGCCATCGTGCAAGCGCAGAATGATGCGGTCGTCGCTCAAGATTTCCGGCGCACGAAAAGTTTCCCAGAGACGAGCCGTCGTACTCTTGCCCGCGCCAGAATGTCCTAGAAATAAGCAACCACCACCACCATCGGGATCCACCAATCCGCAGCCGTGGACCTCAACTCCCACGCCTGAAGCTAGATAATTTGTGATGAGAAGTTCGTCGGTAGGATATTCGAGTGGAAAGACGGGCCGAAAATCACGCAGAGCTTCGCGGTTGAGAATCAGTCGCGCCTTGCGAAACTCTGTGTCAGTGCGAAGGCGCTTGTAAGGAAGAGGACCAAATGCCGGGCTACTGAAGTCAAAAATGAACTCCCGGCCATCGCGGAATAGTGTCCATAGCGCACCAGAGTCGAAAACAGGTTGGTCGCGCCGGCGCTCTAACTTCTCAACCCAGTCAATCTGGACTTCGATATCAGGATCTTCATCGAAGTCCTGAAACATTTCAGACTCGCGGCTCAGGCGAATTTCATCCCAAGAGGCGCCGCTCAGCGCCAGCGAAAGCCCGCCGATGCGCACACAGGCTTGGTGCAGCCGAACGGGCCACGCGGTTTCAATTCGCGATACCGTCTCGGCAGGCATACGTGACTAAGACCCTGTGCACATGCAGTTGCCCGTTGTGCAGCAGGGGTTGCCGCCCGGGCCACCATGGTTCAAGCTCTTGCAGTTTCCCAACACCGCTTCCTCGGGGCGCAAGTTGATGACGGTGACGTTCGGCACCTCATATGCCTTCTTCTCTCGAGACCCTTTGTTATTCATCATGGAAACGCGATGCCTCCATCGTTGAAAGCCTGCCAAGCGCGTTAATGAGACGCCCCGCATCCCCCACAACCCGTTGCCGTCTGTGAATTGTTCAGAATCGAGAAAATAGTTTGCGGCCCAGTCCAGGCAGCAGGAGTGATCTCCTGGGAAGCAATCCTGCGGACCGAATCCCTGAGCGAGGCATGTCGCTCGGCATCAATGCAGAATTCGCAGTTCCCATGTTCTGGAACTTCAAAGCCCAACGCAAGAGCGCGCAGATGGGCAACTTCACACAAGAACTCGACTGGAGACTCGGGATCGCCATTCTCCAGTTCGCCATTGGCTGGACACATGCTGCACACCGAGCGCAGCCGGCAGTTGGTGCATTTGGTGGGACGGCTTGCCTTCCGCTGCCGAATGTTCAGCAGAAAATGCTCCCACCCCGCGCGCGCGCCGCCTTCGCGAATGTCGTAGGTCTCCTGATGCGAGATAACACAAATGCTCATGTGCCCGTAGGGGTCAATGGCAAAACTCTTCAGGCCGCCGCCACAGGAGTAAACCGTGTTTACAGGGGCCGGCGGCTTGCCAATTTCGCCCGCCAAGACTTTTCGGTGCCCCTCCGCCACTTTGGGCCAATACATGTCCAGCGCAACCACGTCCTCAGGAGACAGCCGCACATTCAAGGGAGCTTGAGAGCAATCGATACGTGGACTCATCAGGGAATCAAACTTAAATTCAACTCCCAGTTCCTGCTCGGCAAATTCCTTCATGGAAGCCACTTCATGGCGGTTGATCTTGGTTCCGACCGTCTTTAACTTGAGCGGTAGTCCGCGATCCAGGAGCAGCCGGATTCCTCGCATGCAGCGATCGTAACTTCCCGGCAGCTGGGTAAGCCCTTCGTATGTCTCCTTGGTTCGACCGTACAGCGTGATTTCTATGGCGAAAGGTGGGAATTCCCGTAAGTAATCGGCAATGCGTTCATTGATGAGGATTCCGTTGGTGAACAGCGTGATGAGAAATCCCTTTCGCTTGGCAAAAGCGTAGATTTCGAGAAAATCCTTGCGCGCGAAAATCTCGCCCCCGGTAAAAAGGAGCCATATGACGCCCATTTCCGCGAGATCCGTAAGCAAAGTAAAGTATTCTTCTTTGGTCAGTTCCCGGTTGCGCGCCGCCAGATCACCCATGGAAAGATTGTTGTAGCAGTGCTGGCACTCCAAGGGACAACGCCGGGTGACTTCGAGGGTTGCATCAATTGGCACGCGCTTGTCTGCGAATTTCTCGTGCAGGGCAAGGCTGAACTCTCCATAGCTGGCTGAGTTCATGACGATGCCGCCACTCCGACTTCCGCGACCAGGCCCACCGACTTCATCTCGAGCAGAAAGGCTTCCACGTCGTGCTCAATCTGTGTGCTTCCGGCATCGAACTCGCGCGCGACCAGCTGGACAATTTCACTTTTGCTGCGAGGACACGAAATCGTTTCCCAGATCGTGCTTGCGACCGCGTTCAAGCTGTAGATGGAGGCAAGATCACCAACGCCCTTGCTGATCGGCACAATGAGAGTCTCCCCGGCAATCACCCGGGAAACCACATTGTCCGAGCGGACGTAGAGCTCCATTTGTTCCCCCAAACCCGCTATGTCTCAATATGATTCTGAGACGGTTGATTCACATTACCAGAGGAGTGCGAAAGCAATGTTAGCTACATAGGTTCTGCAAAAGCATTCGCAAAGGAGAACTCGATCCGGAAGTTGATGGCGACAAAACCTAATATCCCGGTGCTCTCTCCATGCTTTGCTGGCAAGTGCCATTAGTCGGCTGCGCTGGCAACGTGGGCGGCCTCAGCAGCGGCGCAGCACCCGAAAAGTTGAAAAATTCCATCATGTTGTCGGCGTTGGCGTCGCGTAACGTAAGCGGAGCTACATTGAACCTGTCTTCGATAAGGCGCAGTATCGACGTGTAGTCGCGCGTGGTGTGGGAGACGAAATTCGGTCGCGCCCATGGCGAAAAAACAATGAGGGGCACGCGAAATCCGGTTTGATTAAACGCCCCTGGCTTGTCTGTCGATTGCAGGTTCGGCGGAATTGAATCCGGTTGGACTTCACGAGCCGGCCGCACATGATCATATAAACCGCCGCCTTCGTCATAGCTAAGAATGAGCGCCGAATCGTTCCACGATGGGCTCGGAACGCATGCACCAGCGCTCGAGAGCGTGGGACATATCAGCGCGTTGATCACATTGGACGCGAACGCCGCTCCAGTTTGGACATTTGAATCGGGATGCTCATCGGTGGCAGCTACCCTTTCTATAAAAATAACCGAGGGCAGCGTGCTGTCGTTTTTGACGTCGTTATACCAGTTCGCGATGGGCACGACCTTTCCAGAATCGGTTTTGTATATCGAGAATTGCTGGATAAACGCGGTGGAGGCGCTGCCCTGGTAGTAATAACGCCAGCTCACGCCTGCCTGGTCAAGATGCGCGAAAATTGTGGGTTGCGTAAATCCCCCGGAAGGAGGATTGGGGGGAAAGGCGTTGCCGAAAGATGTCGCGGTAAAAAGATAAAGACGGTTAGGGATTGTATTCGCCAGCTCAGGAGAAAAAAAACGGTCGCTAGTTGCAAATCTGGCTGCGGCTTCGTAGTAATAAGGCAAATCAGTTTGATCGTAGTAACCCATCGCCCTGGTCCCAGTTGGATCGATAGTGGAAGGCACTGAAGTCGAGGTCTTCATGAACCCATCCATCCAGCCTCCATCCACATCCGCATGGCTCTCGTTCCAGGCAGGACTGAGATTTTCAGTGCACACGCTCCGGTTGTGAAACGGATGCACGGGTTGGTTTTGCGTATTGAGCAGAGTCGTGTTCAGGTTTAGTCCGTCTACATTATTCGGCAAGCCTTTGGACACCCTGTACGGCCCCAGCATCCCGAAATAACTGTCGAAAGATCGGTTTTCTTGAAGGAACAAAATAATGTGTTTGAGCTTCGACAATCCATTAGAAGCGGCTGTCACCGTGACGCTGAACGTCTGCTTGAATGGCGTGGCAGTGCTGTCCTGAGCTTGCACGGCAATCGAGTGTGTTCCCAACGCCAGATTACTCACGTATAGATCGAGAATTGACGAGTTCGAAATCGTGCTTTTAGCTACGCCATCGATGAACAGCGTCATGGCTTTTACTGGTTTCGAATCGGTTGCCGCCGCTACCACGTGAAATGGCTGACTTACCACCGAGCCGCTTACCAATGAGCAGATGGTTACCGTCTGGTTCGTGGGATTTAGAGCGCACGGAGGCTGCATAGCGACCGGGACATTGCTCTTGAACGTAGCGCCAGTCTTATCCCAGCCCTGGACAGTAATCAGGTGATATCCGACCGGAAGACTTACAAACGTGTTCACGGTTGACGCGCTGACTTGATACACCAGTGTGCTATCCAGGTAGATTTGCATGGTTGTCACTGTGTTCGAATCGGTGCTGCCCGCGACCACATTCACTTGGTTTTGCACCAGAGCGTTTGCGGAAGGCGTACACACTGTCACTGAAGGATTGTTTTGGCTCAGCGCACACGGGGCAGCGGCCTCGGCGGAAATAGCCATCGCAATTGGCAACAAAGCGCAAATCAGCAGTCGAATACAGCGGGATCCCATTATTAGCTCCTGGTCAGGAAAGGGTTAGACGAGACCAACGCAACACAGTTAAGAGAGGGGTCTCTGCTGCGGGGTTGCTCCCCCGAGGTTTGATTTGACACGGTGCGACTTTGTGCACATTAAGCGGAACCCAGCTCCGCGGGTGTTTTCAAGCATTTGCCGAGCATCCCGCCATTTGGGCCGGGCGGAGATTTCAACACTTTCCTCTATACTGCCGAGGTGCGTTTCCCGGCTCTGATAACGATTATCATTTTTCAGAGTTCCTTCCTGCTCGCCGCGAATTCACCTTCCCTCCCGGTTGTACGTTGGGCCGCCAACGCGCCGAATTGCATGATTCGTCAGGGTGAAGACGGTCGCACCTACTACGGCGTATCCTCATCGAATTTCGAAATCACTCTTGCCGTTGACGCCCAAGAATTGGAAAAAATTCCGCGCCGGGCCCCGCCGATGTTGGGAGTCTTGCTCACTTTCGCCTACAAAGGGCGAGGCGCATTTGAGATTCGCCAGAAGCGCTTCGCACTGGAATTTGTAAAACATTCTCACGTAGTGAAAACTTCTCTGGATCCCGCTGAAATTGTCCAGCATTTGCAGGAGGACACAGACAGCCTGACGGACCAGGTCGAACGCCACGAGGTGCGCAAGCATCCTGAACAGAAAGAGCAGAAAGAAGCCGAATTACAGGCACGGCTGAAAGACTATACCGAGATGATCGATTTCATCAGCACCCAGAGCCTGCGCTACACAGTCCTGAATCCTGCGAAACCTGCCGTCAGCGGCTGGGTGTTTTTCAGCGTAAAGGATCGCTGGATCGGTCCATGGCGAAAGCCGGAGCAATTTATTTTGCGATTGCCAGCCGAAAATCTAACCGTTGAATTCCCCTTCTCCCTGCCTCCACAAGGCCGGGGAGTTGAACTCCGGCGCAGGCCTCCGGAAGCGGCCGAATAGTCAGTTTTCCCTAAGCATTCCGCCAAAAGGTTACCAAGTAACCCTGGTCACACCCGTGTTTGATTACTGATGTAATCTACCTCGGCCTGATTCCATGCTGACTCCATGAGCAGGGAATTTTAAGATTCAGCTACGTGTGAGCACCCTTCATCAGAGCCTGGGCCGCTATCTTATTGAGGCCGAGATTGGTCGCGGCGCCATGGGAGTGGTGTATCGCGCCTACGATCCCCAAATCGGGCGGCAGGTCGCGATTAAAACGATTTCGCTGACCGGTCAGGACTTCGGGGACGAGCAGGAGTACCGTGCGCGATTCTTGCGTGAAGTCCGGGCTGCGGGCCGTCTTTCGCATCCCGGCGTAGTAACGATTTTCGACGCGGGGCAAGACTCGGAAACACAAGAACCTTATTTGGTGATGGAGTACGTCACCGGCGAGCCCCTCAGCAAGTTGCTGGCCCGTCAGCGCAAGCTCAGCCTGCCGCTTGCGCTGCAATACGCACAAGAGATCGCGGAAGCGCTCGACTACGCTCACAATCAGGGAGTGGTGCACCGCGACATTAAGCCGGCGAATATTCTCATCACCGAGGACGGCCATGCCAAGATCGCGGATTTCGGTGTTGCCTGGCTTCGTCAGGAAATCAGTCAGGTTGGTGAGATTGCCGGCAGCCCGGCATATATGGCGCCGGAGCAGATGAGCGGTAAACAAGGCGATGCCCGCTCCGACCTGTTCTCACTCGGCGTGGTTCTCTACAGCATGATTACAGGCTTCCGTCCATTTCAAGGGAACAGCGCAAAGACGGTCGTGTTTAAGGTTATGAACATTGAGCCGGTTCCGGTCACCAGCTTTCAGACTGAAGTATCGCCGGAGTTGGATGCCATTGTTTCCCGCGCCATTGCAAAAGATCCTGAAGAACGCTATCCGAGTGGCGCCGTTCTGGCCCGTGCCATCCAGGAATTTCGTGATTCCGCCTTCGACGCTTCTGATAGTGCCTCGTTCATAACGCCGTCCGTCCACAAAGACGCGCTGCGTACGAGTAAGAAAGCTCAACCCCGACAAAGTCGCTACGTGCCATATGGGCTGCCGGCTGCAATTATTTGCGTGGTCATGGCAGCACTGCTTTTCGCCTGGCGGATTGTGAACGTTCGCAACGTGCCACTGCCAGCGGACGTGATTGCGGAACTTCGCCTGCATCCAATTCGCCCTCGCCCCCTGGCGGGACAGGTAAGAGCCACCTTGAACAAAGCAGTTGCCGCAAGGCCTCGGCTACGTACCAAGAAAGCCGACGCGCCGCCGATAAAGTCAGACGCGCCTCCGACCCCGGTCGAGGTTGCTAAATTGCAAGTCGATATTCAGCATCACTTCAGCGGGGCCAAGGCTTCAATTTGGCTGGATGACAAACTTGTTTTCGATCAGAATTTGCGCGGGGCCGATCAAAGACATCCGCTGCTACGTGCGATCGAGGTTGACCAGGTGACAAATTTTCAATTCGCTCCGGGAAAGCATTGGCTTCAAGTGCGGGTCGTCTCGCCTAGCAATAATTACGATCAGATTGAAACTCTCGAGACGAATCTGGTTGCGGGATCCGAGCACGTACTCTCCGTGAACTGTGATAAACGCAAAATGCAGGTGGTCTTGCAATAGAAAAGCAGCCCTCGCGGGCTGCTTCTCACTATCACAACTAGCGAAAACTAGAACCTGAACTGTGGTCCAAACGATACCCTCAGGTTGTTGTAAGCGCCATTGTTTAAATAGACCTCATCGCCAGCCTCTAGACGAAGTCCGAATGGTCCCCAGAAGCCTTCAACACCTGCTCCCGGATACAGAGCAAAGTGTGTGCCGCCGCCGCCTACTCCTGCGATCGCATTGCCCACCGTGCCCGGCGTTACCGCAGCTCCGGTCGTGGTGAAGTTAATAAAGCCGACTTTTCCGGTGACAAAGAACTTGAACGGTCCTGGAGTTTCAAATTTCGGTCCGAACAAACCTGTCAAAGGACGCAACCGCGTTCTCGTGAAAGTCGTGCTGCCGCCGACGCAGTTGTTGCAGATGTATGTGTAGTTCCTCTCGAAGTCATAGTTCATTTCACCCTCTAGAGAAACATGGTGGCTAACATTGAAACCGGCACGTGCGCCGAAGCCGATGAAATTCGTCGTGAAGCTCCCCGGCGAAAAACGGAAATAGTCTGCGAAGATTCCCACGCTACCGTGATCGTAATCACCGCCGCCTTCCTGCGCCGCCAGCCACGACGGAGCTGCGATCAGCAGCCCTAACATCGCTAACCACATGATCTTTTTCATTGAATACTTTCTCCTTGTTGAAAATTAGTATTAGTTCTGCTCACGCCTCTCCCCAGCGTCCGACAGGGCAGCAGGTCGAAAATTTGGATGCAGTGCCGCTTGGCATGGTTGGGTTTTTCGGCAGCGGCCTTACCCTAGGTTGTTAACGGTATTTAATCTCTAAGGGCGAATAAAAACAGGCAGGTGGTTGAGGCAGCTACCCTGTGCGGAGGCCAGTAAAATCGCGGACTTTGAAGAGCTTCGAACGGCTTGGCTTACTTTACCGGAGTCGAATTGTGCGCTGTTTCCGCCTGTCCTTTTGGCACTATGGAGACCACAATGTACTCTCGCTCTTTATCGTCCATGTCTTCGACGCGAAGCAACATCTTGTCTTTTTCCAGCCGGAATTGGGCGGATTCGCCAATCGGCAGTAGCGCGGGGTGTTTATCGTCCTTCGGTTGGACCGTGTAAACCAACTTATCGGTTTCGAGCGTGTACTGCTGACAAAGCAACTCGCGCGTCTTCATGTGAGCGGAATCAGTTCCGATCATTTCCCCGGCGAAGCTCTTCCCATTCTTCTCATCGGTTCCGCATTTAACGGATTCCATTTTCATCAGTCTGCCACTGTGGTAGTGTTTCGGCTCTTTGGCCTGAGCTATCGCCGCCAACAGAATCACAGCCGACAAAAATTTCAAGCGCATTGTCGATCTCCTTGCCGGTTTCGTTCCAGTCAGTATTTTCCCTGGTTCCGAAACTCACAAGAAGATTGCCGGTGTACGATTCCCTTTCGTAATCCGGAAATCCCTGTATCCGCTGATGATTTCAAAGGCGGAGAATGCGGAATCCCCGCATCTCTGGTATCTTCCACGAGACGGATTCGCGAATGGGCCAAACTCTCGCAAACGCCCTGCCACAACATTCCGACACTAGCTTCTTCGGCCATCCTCGCGGCCTGGCCACATTGTTCTTCACTGAGATGTGGGAGCGCTACAGCTACTATGGCACGCGCGCCTTGCTCATCCTCTACATGACCGCCGGGTTGCAGACCGGGGGCCTCAACTTCTCAGTAATGAAGTCGGGCGCGATCTACGGTTTTTACACTGCAATGGTTTACCTGCTCAGCTTGCCCGGCGGTTGGGTGGCGGATCGAATCATCGGACAACAACGGGCGGTCCTCTTTGGAGGCATTCTGATCTCGGCGGGAAACCTCTGCCTGGCTTCGCCCAGTTTGGTCGCTTTCTATAGCGGTTTGGCCTTGCTCATGTTCGGGACCGGTCTGTTGAAGCCAAACGTGAGTACGATCGTCGGACAACTCTACGGCGCCGAAGATAAGCGCCGGGATGCCGGCTTCTCAATTTTCTACATGGGCATCAACCTTGGAGCTTTTTCGCCTTTGATCGTAGGCTGGGTAGGCGAGAAGGTAAATTGGCGCCTTGGTTTTGCGACATCTGCAATCGGCATGTTGGTCGGTGTCGTTCAATATCTGATGACCCGCAAACATCTCGGCGAAGCCGGCCGTCATCCCACTCGCTCTGGAAGCCCTGAAAAAGAGCGCGGTCAAAAACGTAACGCCGGTTTCCTCACCGGCGCGGCAGTTCTTGCGTTCGTGGTGCTGGGCGCACTCAATTCGAGAGGCATTATCAAGATCACCGCACAATCGTTATCGAACGGTTTGGGCTGGGTGCTCCTGGCAATCTCACTCGGCGTATTCGCATGGATGATCCTGGGTCGAGGATGGTCCATAGAAGAACGAAAACGGGCGGCCGCAATACTGGTGCTATTCATCGCTTCGTGTGTTTTTTGGGGAGCGTATGAGCAGGCCGGGTCATCGCTCAATTTGTTCGCGGAGCGGAATACGAACCGTCATGTTCTAGGTTATGAATTCCCCGCCAGTTGGTTTCAGTGGGTGCAGCCGCTGTTTGTTTTGATGTTGGCCCCTCTGTTTGCCTGGCTGTGGATTCGGATGGGAAAACGCGAGCCTTCCAGCCCTGCCAAGTTTTCTGTAGGTTTGTTGTTCGTAGGACTAAGTTTTCTGGCGCTGGTTCCTGCGGCCTCGCACATGGGAGTTTCGCCGAACTGGTTGAATTTCTCTTACTTCCTCAGCGTGGTCGGTGAAATGTGCTTGAGCCCAGTAGGCCTGAGCGCTATGACCAAGCTGGCTCCCGCGCGGGCGGTGGGATTCGTGATGGGTGTCTGGTTCCTTTCCTTAAGTATCGGAGACTGGGTTGCCGGGCGGGCTGGTTCGCTGTTCGAATCAATGCCGTTGCCAAAATTATTCGGCATCAGCGGACTGATCCCGGTGATTGCCGCGCTGGTTCTTGCTTTGCTTATCAAACCTACCAAGCGTCTGATGTCGGGAGTGTCCTAAGGCCGGACCGTCATTCACTCACCTCGCAGCAATTTCCGGTATCCTGATTAAGTTCAGAGGTCAACCTCGGGCAAAGCTTAACCTCGGGCATAGGATTCTACGCGCTTAGACCAGTTCTCGTCCCCTAATTTTGGAAGATCCAAATTTTGGAAGATCCAAGTCGATCGCTCAAAGGCATGGGAGGATGTAGAGTAAATCTCCATCTATTGGCGCGGTTGACCCAAGCTCGGGTACTCTTTATGCTGAGGACTAGGGTAACCCTTGACCCGCTGAACTCCCGCAAGCAGTACAACGAAAAGAACTTGACGCCGCATCACATCTACTGCGGCCGGAAAAGGCGATTTGACGGACGCGAAACGACCACAGCGCAGTAAGCTCTCTGAAGCAGAGGCTATTGAGCGAGCAAAACAGGGGGATGCAGAGGCCTTCGAGCTCCTGTACGACCTCCACAAGCGCCGTGTGTATTCGTTGTGTTTGCGGATGACTGGAAACACCGCTTCGGCTGAGGACCTGACGCAGGAAGCTTTCCTGCAATTATTTCGCAAGATCAGCACGTTTCGCGGAGAGTCGGCGTTTTCGACCTGGTTGCATCGGATGGCAGTGAACGTCGTCCTGATGCAACTCCGAAAGAAGAACCTGCCGGTGGTTCCGATCGACGAGACCACCGAAGGCGAAGAAGAGGGCACAATTCGGAAGGAGCTGGGCGCTCCCGATGAACGCCTGGCTGGGTCGATTGACCGTCTGCATTTGCAAAGAGCGGTTGACGAGCTACCTCCGGGTTATCGTACGATCTTTGTACTGCACGATGTCGAGGGTTACGAGCACAACGAAATTGCCACAATGATCGGCTGCTCGATTGGTAACAGTAAGTCGCAATTGCATAAGGCGCGCATTAAATTACGTGATCTCCTGAGGGCGAGCAGAGCCGAAAAGGCCGGGAAGAGATGATCACGAATAGGTGCACAGGTCGGGGAGACGTTGTATGAATTGCCTGCAGTTTGAAAATGCTCTATCAGACTACCTGGAAGGCACTCGCACTTCTGAGCAGCAGGCGCATCTAAATTCGTGCTCGACCTGCTCCACGCTATTAGCGGACCTGAATCTGATCTCAGCTGAAGCTTTATCTCTCCGCGAGTCGGATGGGCCGAGCGCTAGGGTTTGGAGTTTGATTGAGGCGCAATTACGGCAGGAAGGCCTGATCCACCAACCTTCGCGCCCTTTGCTGCCTGAGTTCTTTCGCCGTTGGCGGACAGCTTGGCTGGTGCCGGTGGCTGCAGCATTGCTGATCGCCGCTGGTATCAAGCTCTATCAGCCCACAAAAATCGGCGACAATCAGCCGATCGCGAAGGAACGGATCCCGAGTATTCCAGCTTCGCCAGCCGTTTCTCCTGAAGACAAAGACATCATAACGACGGTTGCCTCACGGCCTCCCGCGCAAGCAGCGGCGTATAGGAATGATCTGGCCCAGGCCAATGCATTCATCCGCGACGCGCAGGAAGCGGTGAAGAACGATCCCAACGATTTCTATTCCCAGCAGTTATTGATTAACGCTTACGAACAAAAGCAGATGGTCTATCGTCTGGCTGTGGACCAGGATAATGACCAGCAGTAGTCGGGAGACATATATGTCCTCGGGTAAGTGCGCCGCAATTGCTGGAGTTGTGTTAATGCTGGTCGGCATTTCTGTCTGCGCCGAGAACGTCCGCAAGGACCTGCGTTTCAAAGTCGGCAAGCGGCCGATGATTTCAATCAACAACCCCTACGGGCCGGTTGTAGTGAGGGCTGGCGCTGCCCATGAGGTTTTAATCACCGCAATTCTGCATTCCGACAAGGTCGAGCTGGACCAGAGTAAGAGCCACAATCGCGTGGACATCATTTCTCATCTGCTCCCCGGAGCCGACCCGGTCAGCGGGACCGTGGAATACGAAATTTCGGTGCCGCCCGACGCGAATCTTACGCTGCACTCTGATAATGGCCGCATGCACGCGGAAAGATTGAATGGCGATCTAACCCTGGCGGGTAATGATGGGCCTATCGAGGTGCTTGATTGCGCTGGGGGTCATGTTCACGTGCGGACGCTAAATGGAGCTGTAAGCCTCAAGAATGTTCACGGCCATGTTGAGATCATGTCCGTAGGTGGCGATGTGCTCATGAACGGAGTCACAGGCACCCTCGTTGCAGTGAACTCCAACAGCGGCAGGATCGAATATGAAGGCGATTTCGGGGGAGAAGGCGAATACGCCTTCAGCAGCCACACCGGAAATATCGAAGCAGTTGCGCCTGCATATGCCTCAATCGATGTGCTCGCGCGGTCGACCAATGGCATCGTGCAGAGTGATTTTTCACTCGATCCCAAGCACGCACCCTTCTTGGTTCGCGGTGCGAACTCGCTCTCTGGAACTCTTGGGAAGGCCGCTTCTTCGGTAAAGCTTTTCTCCTTCAGTGGTAAAATCCGTCTCAAGAAACGCCAGAACTAATCGAGCTTTCAAGCAGGCTGAATTGCCACAAATGACGGATGCAACCCCTTCGTCCCCGGGGCCGAGCACCCCTTCGCGGGTTCCAACCGCCCTATCACTAGTCGGCTTCATGGGTGCCGGTAAAACCACCGTAGGTCGGGCACTGTCCGCCAAACTGGACTGGCAGTTCGTCGATCTTGACGATGTAATTCAGGCGCGTGACGGCCGCACCATCCCAGAGATATTCCGGCGGAGTGGGGAAAGGGCTTTTCGCGATCTCGAACGGCAGCTTTTGAGGGAGATCCTCGGTTCTTCTCAGGTCAACGGCTCGGTACTTTCGTTAGGTGGGGGAGCATTCATCGACAATACAAACCGGCAGCTTCTGCGCGAAAATGGAATTCCGGCGGTGTTTCTCGATGCATCCGCAGAGGAACTGTTTCGGCGTTGTCAGCAGCCAGGCGTGGACCGGCCACTACTGGGTGACCGCGATGGTTTTTCCACACTGTACGCGCAGCGCAGGCCCGCATATCTGAATGCCGCATTCTGCATTGGGACAGCGGGGCGAGAAATTACCTCCATTGTCGATGAGATCATTGCCCGGCTCGGGCTGGTGAGTATTTAGGAGCGTTCACGTGAAGTTTTACCGATCAACATCGTTCTGCATGATTACTCTCGCGCTATTTGGAACTCAGGTGGCGACAAACCCACTATTCGCGAAGGAGAAAGACACTCCAGCAAACATTGTCGATTCTGGTTCATTCGGCGTTTTTAACGGCGCGCATCGTGTGGCTACGGAGACATTCTCCATCAAGCAGGATGCTGACGGCAGCGTGGTTTCGTCCGAGTTCAAGTCCGAGCAGGGCGAGCAGAAAGCGGACCAATCTTCAGAACTCGATCTGACGGCGTCGGTTAACCTGCGGCATTACGAGTGGAAGGAGCTGATTCCGGACAAGCTGGACGCGACAGTCGAGCCTAACGATACTTTCCTCATTGAGCGCTATTCGACCTCGCCTAACGAAAAGCCGCATGCCCAGAACTTCCTGTTACCGGCTTCGACCTCCATTCTGGACGATTATTTCTTTATTCAGCGCGAAGTTTTGGCGTGGAAATTTCTAGCAACGGTGTGCAAGCAGGACAAGGCAGGACTCGGTTGTCCTCCCAATCAAAAGGCGCAATTCGGCGCCTTGAACCCGCACGCGCGCAGCTCCATGCTGGTCAGCGTCGAGTTCACCGGGAAAGACAAAGTTACGGTTCGCGGCGCCCAGCGAGATCTCAGCCGCTTTATGCTGCGGTCTGAGACCGGAGATTGGGCGATGTGGCTGGATGATAGTTTTAAAGTAGTCCGCATGCTGGGCGATAACGGCATCGAAGTAGTGCGCGACTAGGTCGGACGCGGCGTCGACCGCAATCTTATGTTCGGCTCTGCTGCATTTTTGAAGTAATTGCCCGGCACACAGGAAGAAAGGTAGCTATGGCACTCATCGATGGCCGTACGACACGCGTGCTATTTACGGTCCTCTTGTTTGCCCTCGGGTTAGGCTTTCTTTACGTAGCACGCCGGACCTTAATAGCGTTTCTGTTCGCGGTCTTTTTTGCATACCTCGTGGATCCTGCGGTGTCGCGTGTCCAGCGATGGACCAAGAGTCGCGGCATCGCCATTGCCGTAATTTATTCGTTGATCGTCATCATCCTGGCCACTTTTTTCTTCTTTGTCGGCCCCAAAATCGGACGGGAGACACAGAAGCTCACGGAATCTCTGCCCTCCCTCCTTGAGAAAGTGAGCAACGGGCAGATTGCGGAAGAGATCGGGATAGAACACCACCTTAGTGCCAACACCAGCCGGCAATTGAGCCTGTTCCTCACATCTCATCGACAATACTTGCTACAGCTGGCGCAAAAAGCCGGACTGCGCGTGGCCGAACTAGCACAAGATTCCTGGCTGCTGATACTGGTTCCGATCCTTGCGGCATTTTTCTTGAAGGACGCGCAGGTGTTCAGTCAACTCGCTCTTTCGGTGGTCAACACGAAGCCGCAGCGCGAGTTCTTGCAAGGCGTGATTAGCGACATGAACCAGATGCTGGCAGAGTTCATCCGCGCCCAGCTGACGCTCGCAGCTCTATCGTGGATAGCTTACGCTTCTGTTCTTGGCAGCATGCGGGTCTCCTACGCGCTGATGCTGGGCACCGCGGGTGGAATCCTTGAATTTATTCCTGTGGTGGGACCGCTGGTCGCGGCTGCGCTAATTCTCAGCGTGGCATTGCTTATCGGTTATTCCCACTGGCCAATTCTGCTTATTTTCCTGATTGCCTGGCGCATGATTCAGGATTACGTGGTCAGTCCCAGGATCATGGGTAAGAGCATGGAATTGCATCCGCTGGCGGCAATTTTTGGGGTGCTTGCCGGAGGAGAAATTGCCGGCGTCCTTGGAGTTTACCTTTCCATCCCGGTTATGGCGAGTCTGAGGATCGTCTGGCGGCGCTGGCGCATGTATGCAGAACGGCGCCGATTTGGTCCGCTGAACGAATACTCATTCATGGGCGAACCTGCTCCCCGAAAGTGAGCAGAGAAGGTCGCCACCTGTAAATGTTAACGTTAAGCCGGACGTTGCTGAACGGATTCGTCGTCGGCAACTTTCGCGCGCTGGTCCAAGTCCCATGAAATGAGCTTGTTCAGGTCGTAGCTGTAGGGGCCGTAGGCGCAGAACGACTTTTCATCGAACAACCGCTTAATTCCGCAACCAAGGCAAACCTGATACGAGTGTTGCTGGTAGCGGACCGGCCAGCTCATTTTGCGGTGCCAGCAGCCGCGTAGTACCAGGACTGCAGCGCCGGCAACCCCTGTTGCCATTAAACCGAGAGGGACTTTCCAACGAGACTTCTTTTCCTGGGCCATTAGAACCTGCGAAAACCATTCTACCAGCGGGGGCCTGTGGAAGCTTACTAAAGAACAACACCAAGGTCGGCATTGGTACCATAGAGAGATATTGCGGTTAGAGTCGATCCACTGTAACTTACTGGTAAGGAATATCCAGCCACAGCTGGAACCGATCCAGCCAACTCGACCGAGAACGATGGCAGCCACGAGGTGCGTTCAATTTAACAATGAGTGCAACTCCCAACAATCCTGGATCGGAATGGGGATCTTCGCAGTTATTGCCGTACGCGCCTGATACCACAGCTCCCGCCCGCGCCGGGCAGGACGCCCTTCAGGTGCTGCTCGCCTTCGCCTGCATCCATGAACAGACAGCTAAGCGACGCGGCCCTCCAGGGTTAAGCGCGGAGAGCTCCGCCGACGAGTACTTCGGGCTTGATGAAGTGCTGCGCCTGGTAGCCATGCGCGCTATCTCGATAACGGGCGCCAACGGGGTCGCTGTAGCGCTAGTCAAGGAGAATGCCATCGTTTGCCGCGCCTCGGCCGGCACTATTGCGCCCGATCCTGGCATCCGCCTGGACCCCAATTCTGGATTGTCCGGGGCCTGTCTTCGCAACGGACAAACAGTGCGCTGCGATGATTCGGATTCTGACTCGCGAGTCAACCCACAGGCTTGCCGGGCGCTCGGCGCCCGCTCCATGGTTGCTGTCCCGCTAACCGCCAAGGGGCGGGTGGTCGGACTGATTGAGGCCTTTTCATGCAAGACTCACGGCTTTAACGACGGCGACGTCAAGAGCCTCAGCCTTCTGGGTGAGCTGATTCTGGCTGCGATCCATCCCGCAGAGGAGGATCGTCTGGCGCAATTGGCGGAAAAAATTCTGCCGGCGCCGCCTGCTGTGGTCTCACAACCGCGCGATGTAGAAAGAATTACGATTGCCTCAGCGCCGAAAGTCGCCGATGCACCAAGCGCACCGGTTGCGCAGACCAAACCGGCGGCAGTAATCCCCGCGGTTCCGAACTCGGCCTCAATCACTGCGCCGACATCTGCCCCTACGCCGACGTCTGCGGCTCCGACTCCTGTGGTTGCGAGCCCGGCGACTTCACTCCGCATTGGCCAGGATCAGTCCACGATTCGGCCTTCCGTGGTTGACCGCGCAGAGCACCGGCCGATCCCAATGCCGCAACCACGGCTTACGTTTCCGGAGGAAAAGCGGTCGGCGAAAAGCATTCTGGTGGTGGCGGCCTTATTGCTTGTAGCCGTCGGACTCGGCTGGGCCTGGTTTTATCGCGCCGAGCAACTCACCACGAATGCCAGCACTCTGCCGATCAGCCAAGCGAAAACTGCCTCGCCGCAAACCACCGAACCGGAGCTGCCGACCCAAGCTCCAGTGAAGCAAGGCGCAACTCCCGAGGTCACCGGCATTCGACATTGGTCCTCGCCAGATTCGAGCACCGTCGTTGTCGACCTGCAGGACCAGATTCAATACGAAGCGCATACCCTTGATAATCCGCCGCGAGTTTACTTCGACTTGCAAGACACAAAGATGGCCGCCGGCCTGCTCAACCAGAGTATCTCGGTCGACGATTCATTTTTGAAACGCGTGCGGATGGCGCAGCCCAGTGCCGAGGTAACGCGAGTGGTGCTGGACACCAAGGGCATCTCAGAAGTTTCAGTCAAGCTCGATCCCAATCCGTATCGCCTCACGATCGATGTCCACAAAATTCCGAGCAGCCCGCTGCCCACGAACTTGAGCAAACCGTCCCCTGCGCTGACGGTTTCTCCGAGGAAGAAAACTTCCCACCCAGCTTCCACCGCCGCATCCGAGTTTCGGGTGGTGCTTGATGCAGGCCATGGAGGTTGGGACTTGGGCACCGTTGGACGCAAGGGCCTACTAGAAAAAGACCTGGTGCTCGATGTAGTGCAGCGCCTGGGAAAACTTATCGAAGAAAAACTGGGAGCAGATGTCATTTACACGCGGCAGGATGATTCCTATCTTGCGCTCGAAAAACGCGCCGAGATCGCGAACCTGGCCACCGCAAACCTGTTCCTCTCGGTGCACGCTAACTACAGCGACTTGGCGACGGCGCGCGGAGTCGAGACTTATTACACGACCACATACTCATCGGTCAAGGCGCGCACCGCGGAAGACGACCCCACCCTCAAAGACGTGAACTGGACGGGAATCGACATCCGCGAAAAGGTGACCAACTCTCATCGCCTTGCAGACGATGTGCAACAAGCTTTATACGGCGGATTGGCCGAGCGAAATCCCGAGATTCGAAACCGCGGGGTGAAGGAAGCACAGTACGTGGTCTTAACCGGAACTCAAATGCCCGCCATCCTCGCGGAAATTTCATTCGTTAGCAGCCCCGCTGACGAAGACAACCTCCAGAGCGCCGAGTACCGGCAGCAGATCGCCGAGGCCCTGTATCGCGGCGTCGCCAAATATCGAGCGGAAGAGAAGCACACGAAGATGGCGAGCAATCACAAGGCTCTTACCTCAGACTAACGAACTGCGTCCTCCTCCCCGGAATGAAAGGACGATCTGCAATCTGACCTTCAAATCGCTCTGCCCATCTTCCCGGGACCGCATCTCCGCAATCCGGGCAGCAGCCGTTCGCGGTCAATCGATACTCTTGAATAAAGTAGCCGTACCGGTGGATCAATCTCGACCCGCAGCGCCGGCAGAACGTGTCTTCAAGATCGCCGACTCTGCCGGGAAGATTTCCCGCGTAAACGAATTGCAGTCCGGCCGCTTTGCCAATCTCTGACGCGCGAAGCAAATCTTCCGGACGAGTGTCCGCGGTATCCGACATTTTGTAATCGCTATGAAACGCAGTTACATGCCATGGAATCCCCGTTGAAACGCTGGCAAGAAACTCCGTTAGCTTCCGTAGCTCGTCGTCGGAATCGTTGAAGTCGTGGATCAGCAAGGTCACAATTTCGAGCCAGACGCCGTTGTCGTGCAGCCATCGGATGGTTTCCAGGATGGGACCAATCCGTCCACCAAGCTGGCGATAGTGCTGGTCATCAAAACTTTTAAGATCGACCTTGTAAAAGTCGATCCACGGCCGGATGTACTCGAGCACCTGCAGAGTTCCGTTGCCGTTGGAAACGAATGCGGTCTTCAAGCCAGATGCCTTCGCCTCCTTGAAGATTTCAACCGCCCATTCAGCTGTGATCAGCGGCTCGTTGTAGGTGCTGACCAAAACTTTTGCGCCCTGCCGGAGAGCATCGCGCACCAGCAACTCGGGCGATGCCTCGAGCGGAGACGAGACAGCGTGCGGATCACGCAACGCCTGCGATGTCACCCAATTCTGGCAATAGGAGCAGTGCAGGTCGCATCCCAGCATGCCGAAGCTGTAGGCGAGCGCTCCGGGATAGGCGTGAAAAAATGGCTTCTTCTCGATGGGATCGCACTGCACTCCGCCCACATATCCCCACGGGACGTAGAGCTTTCCACCTTGGTTATAGCGGACCTTGCAAACCCCTGCCTGACCGTCTGGAATAGGGCAGCAATGTCCGCAGGCATAGCAGCGCAGCCGATTGCGTTCGATTGGTTCGTACAGTTCGCCTTCGCGGACATTTTGATTCAGAATTTCGCGGAGGGATGACAACGAAAACCTCTGCCCGTATTTTAAATTGATCGCAAGAGCGTTGCTAGCGGGAGGCGCGGGCAGAAGAGCCCATGTGGTGCGAGCGAAGCCAGGCGTCGGCTTCCTGCTGCTCAGCGAATCGTTGATGGTCGCTCAAGTGCGGAGCGCTGTTTATGACGATAACCCGGCCGGTTTCGTCGCCAGCTGCCTGGGCGAGCAATCCCCAGAAGTAGGCTTTGCTGTAGTCTTGGGGAGCGCCCTTTCCCGCCCAAAAACAAGTCGCAATTTTGGTTGCTGCGCGGGTATTACCGTTGTCCGCGGCCTTCAGAAACCAGCCCAGGGCTGCGTGATAATTTTGGAGAGTGCCGTCTCCGCTGGCATATTTAATACCCAGCGAATACTGCGCGTCCGAATTACTTTGCCGCGCAATCTTCTCCAGATCGGCAACTTTCATTCCCACGTAGTCGGCGTTCGCCGGTTTTACTTCCGCAGCTTGCGAAGCGGGAGGCGAAGTAAATTTGGTCATGGCATCTGAGATCCACGGCGCAACAAGCCACACGCCGAATATGACAGTCGCAATGCCGCATGCAAACAAAATCGCCTTTCGTGCGCGCGGAGACGCGACGCCCAGTGCCTCAGCCTCGAGAGATTTGTCAGGTTTTAGCTGAAGCTTAACTTTGCTTTTTTCATCCAGCTCTTCGACCGGAGGGATTTTAGGCTTGGCCCGGCTGACCGCGTTGGCAATAATGCGCGCCAAGCGCTCCAATGTGCGAGCGTCGTTGTCCCAAAAGGCGGTGGCCTCGGGCGAGAATACTTCCAGAATACCTATGACCTGATCTTTGCGGGCGGCGATGGGGCACGCGATTACCGATCGAATTCCCAGCGCACCGCAGCTCTCGCGATCAACCCGCGGGTCGATCTCCGCGTCATCGCAGATAAGCGTGCTCCCACTGCGAACGCACTCTCCGGAAAAACCGGTGTTGGTGTCGAGCCGAGCGCCCAATTCAGGGGAATCGTTCCCCGCCCGTGCTTCGCAAATCAGCTCTGAAGACCTGACATCGCTTCGCAAAGCGACCGCTGATCCCGTTGCCCAAGTCAACGCCAGCGCCCGTTCGGCGATCAGCTGGAGCGCCTCGCCGAGGTTGGCTCCGAAGAGCTCAACATCTCTTTCGATCTCAGCCCACTCGGCGACCAGGGAACTATAGCCGGCTGCCGAACCAGCTCGCGCGCGCACTCTTTGCGGCACGAATCCGCGGCTTTCATTTTCTAAGTTGGATTCTGCCCCTGGCGTGGAACTCCCGGCCGCGTTATTCGCTTCCAGCCACCGCCGAAGTTGCAGCAGAGAACTTTCCGGCAATTCCGGAAAACGGATGCCCGCCCGTCCAGAAACTTCTGACCACACCACGTGGCCCGTGGTATGAATGCGGTCGCCAGTTTCAGAGAGATCAAGGGCCAGCGGCAGAAGCCGGTTCACTTTCATCGGCCCGGGGGCTTGAATGCAGGTGCCGGATTCGCTGATGTTGAGAATTTCGCAAAGCTCAAGCGAGACGGTTTGTGAGCTGCCATTCAGGCTGGCATAGGCCGGAGTATGGACCGCGCTGCGAACTGCGCGACGCCGTTCCCAACCGCTCTTGTGGGCAATATCCACCAGTCTGGCTCCAAGCGATATCCACTGACTCGCTTCATCTTACCCCAGCAAAAGCGGAGCCTCCACGTATTAATCGATGTCCGGGGGCTCCTGATTCTCAGTCACGGCCGGACGTTTCGCCCAAGTTCGAAATTCTTGAAATGGCGGCAACCATCATGCTTGCAAGCAGTTGCATAGTACTAGCATGCTGCTGGGTGAAGGCCTTCGGGGACGCCGAGAGCACCTCGAAGATCCCCAGAGTGCGATGAAAGTGCCGAAGGGGCGCCGCAAGAATGGAGCGCACGCCGAGCCGCCTGCAGCTCGCCAAGTCGACTTGCGGATCGGCTTCCGCATCATTGCAGAGCACTATTTCGCCGCGGCGCAGGCACTCGGCTGAAATGCCGGAGTCAGTCTGCAGCCTGATTCCGACATCCGGGGCAGTCCGTCCCGCACGCGCACGGCAGATAACCTCACTTCCGCTGCGAAGTGCAATGGCCGCACCGGTGGCTCCGGTCAGTGCTTGAGCACGTTCGGTGATGACACCGATGGCCGGCTCAAGATCAATCTTCGAACCACAAATGCCGCGCGCATTCGATGCAGAAGAAAAAGCCGGAGCATTCGGCAAGTCGGTAAGATCGAGCCGGTCTGAATCGAAGGGCGCATATTCCATGTCAGGCACGGTGGAAAGCAGCTCACGCACCAGACGGTTCAGTTCGTAATCCTCGATCAAACGCGCCAAAGGCTGTGAGCGCAACGACCCGCCAAATAAACGTGCCAGGCTTAGAACCGCTTTACTCCCGCAGGCCAGACAGGCAGGCGTGGTGTTCGCACCTATTAATTCGCACTGAACACAAAAAATAGCAGTCGGCAAGGAAAGAAAATGTACTTGAGTACGCGGTAGTTGAGCGGCCATCGTGCAAGCTTCCTCCACACACGAAAAGAATTAAATTTAAAGTCCGTGCTGGGTGAGAAACAGTGGCGGAATAGGTTCGGTCTGTGGAAATCAGCCGGCTCGAGCTTGCAGGAAAGCGGAATCTTGATCGGTGACGAGAAGGTCTTTATGCGAGCCGGCTGTTCGATGAAGAGCATCGGCCAAACTGGGCGCGAAAATGGAAGCGAGGAGATTGATGTCCACCTGCAGGTCGCGCCTGGCATAACTGCGAAAGACGACCAGAGTGCCGCAATAATGATTGCCTGCGCTCACCAGATCGAGGTGTAAGCTCCAGGTGTTTCCAAATCCCGGAACCACCTCGCTCCCCGGTTTGCGCCAACGCACATGCGGACACATCATCGGCTGAACGACTGTCAGTTCTTGGCTGGCTGCCGTCAACTCCGCACGTAACTCAAATCCATCGAAATCATTTTTTTCGAAGCCCGCGTCAAGGATCCGGCACAGTTCCTGAAAGTCCGCCGCCGTCTTTAGTTCTTCGGCAGCCCGCCGGATCGCCAGATTATTCACAAAAATCTGGGGCTGTTCCACGGTCCTTTGCGCTACGCGCCGTAGTTCGCCGAACTCGAGATACCCGAGATGCTGCACACCAATCCATATACCGGTCCCAAGAACGGCGAGGACCAATCCAAGAGTGCTGCCGGTCGGCCATAGCAGAAACAAACTGAGCAGGGCAAAGATTGCGGACACACCATAGAGAACGATCACTACTTGGCGGTGCGACATCCCGCGCTGCAGAAGCTTGTGATGAATATGCTCACGATCGGCGCTAAATACAGGACGTCCGCTGATCAGTCTCCGCAGCACTGAAAGCGAAGTTTCCAGGATCGGCAATCCGAAAGACACCATCGGAATTGCAACTGCGACGATGGTAGGTGTTTTCTGCGATCCGGAGAGCGCCAGCGCACTTAGCATGAAACCAATGAAGAGACTGCCGCAGTCACCAAGAAAAATCGTTGCCGGATTAAAGTTGTATCGGAGAAAGCCCAGGATAGCGCCGGCCAGCGCCAGTGCGACCAGAGAGATGAGCGACATGTTCCCGAGCAGCGCGACCACAAACACGACCAGCGTTGAAAACAGCGCCGAACCAGCAGCCAGGCCATCCAACCCGTCGATCAAATTAAACGCGTTGGTGATCGCGATCACCCACAGAATTGTCAATGCCAGCCCAGTTAGCCACGAAAACCGGTGGGTGCCAAACAATACCGGCAATGCCAAAATTCGTAAGCCTCCGGCGAATAACATCGCGCCCGCAACTGCCTGCACCGAAAATTTCAAAAGCGGAGTGGCATCCCGCCGGTCGTCATAGATTCCCAACGAGAAAATTAGAAGCGCCGGCGGCAAAATCGTCGCTAGCGGCGCCAGCGAAAAGCTTGCCTCTGAATGGAACAAGAACCGGTGGGCGAACAACGCCATGGAAGTTGCGATTAAAAACGAGAACACGATCGCAACCCCGCCTAGCCTCGGTAAGGCCTCATTGTGCAAGTGACGATGGCCGGCAGGCGCCGAAAGCCATCCCTTGCGGACTGCAACGTCTCGGACGAACTTGGTGAGCACGAAAGAAAACAACAGTGAACTTGCGAATGTTCCCAGGAATAATAATGTCAATCAGTTCCCCTCAGAACCAGCGGCCCGCTGCGAAATCTCCGCCATTGACGGAGACCCTGCTTGACTATAAGGCCGCTTACTGCAGGAAACTATTCTCTTTGTGGGTACGGTCGTGTGTTTCCGATCTGCTTACACCGGAAGAAGGGTGACTTTCCGAACCTCGGTAGAGAACAACACGGAATGCAAAACCGTTATGGAATTTTTATTCGCGATTGGCGAGCATCGCACTTAGGCAGCGACAGCCGCTTCAGAACTGGTCGCGCCAGGTATTACTTCGCTCAACACTTGTAAATAATCGTCCGCCGTGCGTTCGCGGGAAAGGTGTCGGACAATGTACTCCCGTCCATTCCTGCCTAAGGCTTCGCGAAACCATTCTTCATGCCGCAGTCTTAGAATTGCTTCGCAAAGCTCTTCCGGATTTTCCGGCTCAATACAAATGCCGGCCTGGCTGCGTTCCAGAATCTCCTTTGCCTGGCCGCCAACACCTAAAATCACAGGGCGGGCGCACGACATAAACTCAAGCATCTTCGTGGGAATGACGGTCTCGAATACTTGTGATTTTTTGAGCAGAACCAGGCACGCGTCAGACACTGCAATATAGTCCGGGATTTTTTCTCGGAGCTGCTGCGGCACAAATCGAATGTTATTAATCCCTTTGGCTCGCGCGATGCCGGCGATCCTCTCGCGATCGGCGCCCTCGCCAAGCAACATGAATAAAACGTCCGCCTTCGCCTCTTGAAGCCGCTGCGCAGCCGTAATCAAGGTTTCCAGACCGTGAGCCAGCCCCAACGTTCCAATAAATGAGACTATGAATTTCCCTTCGCCATCGAGGCTTTTGCGCAAATCACGGTTGGGTGTTCGAGGGCAGAACATTCTCGTCTCAACGCCATTTGCAACAATCGAAATTTTTTCCGATGGCACTTGCCAGCGACTAACCAGGTGTTCGCGGAACGCGGGGCTCACTACAACAATGTGATCGGCCTTCCGGTAAAGGAATCCGGCGATTTTCCCGAGGAGGCGATGCAACCTGCAATCGGCATTGCCCACGCCGACGGCGACGAGCGACTCGGGCCACAAATCTCGCACTTCGAAAATGAACGGAACCTGCTTCAGCCTTGAAATCCACCAACCCGCAAGCCCTACAAGCAGCTGCGGCGAACTGGCGATAACTGCATCAGGCGCGCCAAGGAACGATCCGGTAGTGACCGCGGAAGCAAGAAAGGAGCTGTAATTTAACATCCGCTGAAGTGGTCTGCCGTTCGGGAATGGTAGCAGCCATGAGCGCACCACGCTGACATCTTCGAAGCGCTCACGAAAGATCAGTCGGCGGAAGTGCCGTCGATACTCCGGCCGGATGACACCATCTGGATGGTTCGGAAATCCTGTCAGCACTGTGACGTCGTGGCCAGCTTGCGCCCAGCGATGCGACAATTCCGAGACCCGCGCAGCAGGCGCACCCATTTCCGGCGGAAAATACTGCGAGACATAGAGAATTTTCAATTCGGCCTCAGTAATAGCAAAGTTTGAAAGCTCCCTTGTAACAAAGCGCACGACTACGATTGGAACTGCTATGTGTGTAGCTATCCCACAGGTTGGCGTAATGATCAAAAACTCTTTCTGAAGTAATTCGGTGCATCACGCGTAACTGCGTCACATGAAGCCTGTGATAAAACGGGCTCGCTATCATCGGTAACAGCGTTCGCGATAACTCATAGCGAGACCAGAATCCGAGGTCGTAGCGTGAAAGGTTTGCTTCCAGTGTCTTTACTGCCGCCGCGAACAACCTCATCGCTTCGCGCGATCCAGTCGACAGGAAATAGTCATATACACCCCAGGCGGCCCAGATGAAGCCATTCAGAATGTGCGTGGCAGGTGAAACCAGATATTCTTCGAACCAGATATTCTTCTCAGCGTCCGCAAACGTCACGCCTCCGGAAGCAACGTCCGCGAAAAAGCTGCGAAACGCCAGCGCCGCACAATTCCGATACTTTGCCTCGCCGCCTTCAGCGTGTGCCCGCACGAGTAGCGAAATCGCCTGCCCTTGCGCAAGGCCTGAATACCAGGGGGATTTCAGTGTCTGTCGATACTCCCAGTCAAAATAGTGGTTCCAAACATGCAAACCATGGGAATTCTCCTCCAATCGGTCGCATAACCAGTCGCTGGCTTTTAGAAATCTGCCATGCGCCTCGGTATCACCACTCCGCGCGAAGAGGTTGTAATTTCCCAGTCCCCACTGCGCTATGGCGATCGGGTTGTACTGCAGTCCAATTGCTCCGTGATAATTGAGCAACGGAATTCCCTTCGCGTCGTGCGGACCGGCGTATTGCGCTTTTTCCGCGAATGTCATGTGATACTCGCCGAGCACATGGGTGGGAGCGTTCGGATTCAACTCGGCGCGGTCGTGCCAAAAGCTTAGCTGGCTGGCACCGGGACACATGTATGCGCGGAAAATCCGGCGATAGTAGCTGAGTCCCATCAAAATTCGTTCATGCGAAGGAAACTGAGGGGACTATAGCATCGAATTGAGAACTCACTTCGCTCTGGAACCTAGAACATAAATACTGTCACTTAACACTCCATCGCGGCTAGTCTCCGTTCGGGTTAGGGCGTTAAGCGAGTTGCGTCGCATTGTGGGCGATTATTCTTCCATTTCCCACCACATCCGCACTGAGGGATATATTGAAACGGGACTGGGTTCGGCTTTTGCTCCGGGTCGGGCTTCGTAAGTCTCTCGATGTTGTAGGTTCGCGAGTGAGCAAACCGGGTTCGCGCACCGATTGGAGGAAACAAATGGTGTCACTGAGACTTCTTGTCGTCGAAGACGATCCAGCTAGCCTGGAACTACTGACTGAGGTTCTTCGGTCGCTTGAAGCAGAGGTTCGGCCGGTTAGTGACAGTCAGAAAGCAGCCGTTCTGGTTAATCAGGAGAAATTTGATGGAATCTTCCTTGATTTAGAGATGCCGAATCTAAACGGCTTCGCGCTGGCGCAAGAAATTCGCACATCGTCTTGGAATAGGTTGACGCCAATCGTCATCGTTACCGGACGGGATGAGCGAGACACAATGCACCAGGCCTTTGCGACCGGAGCTACGTTTTTTCTTCAAAAACCGATAGACAAACGCAAGTTGGCCCTCCTGTTTCGAGCGGTCCGCGGAACGATGGTAGAGAACCGACGCCGGTACGCTCGCGTGCCGTTGCAAACGGAAGTAACGTGTAAGGTGGGGGCCAAAGTCGGCCAAGGCAGAACTTGGAATCTCAGCCAGGGCGGGGTTCAAGTGGAAGCCGGATACCTCTCACCCGGCGACAAGGTCCGCGTATCATTCCGATTGCCTACCTCCGGGGTGGTGATTGACGTTCACGGCACGGTCAAATGGGGGAATGAGACTCGGCAAGGAATCGAGTTTGCCAAATTGACCAATGAAGCCCACGAGGCAATCCGGAAATTCATCATTCAAGTAGAAAATCCGTAGCTACCACCTCACTAAAATCCCATCCGTAAACTTCCGTAATCTATCAACCCCACTTTGGTTGTGCGACGCTGCTTCACCGACACGAACTTGAGAAGGTGAAGTGTGTTGTCCCATTCAAATCACGCGGTTACCGGGACCATTCTCGTCGCTGACGATCAAGCGTCAAACCGGGAACTTTTCACTGAGCTTCTGACCGCCCAGGGGTTCAAGGTCATTAGCGCTGCGGACGGAGCAGAGGCCCTCGAGCAGCTAAGCCGAGTGCCGACGGATTTGGTGCTGCTCGACGTAATGATGCCTCAACTGAACGGCTTCGAGGTATGCGAGAAGATCAAGGCCAATCCCGATACGTACCTGATACCTGTCATCCTCGTCACGGGCCTTTCTGACAAAGAGAACCGCATAGAGGGTATTCGAGTCGGGGCAGATGATTTTCTTACTCGCCCTGTTGATCGCACGGAACTGCTAGCACGCGTCAGATCGCTCTTGAAACTCAAACAGCGTACCGACGAATTGGAGCGCGCTGAGTCCGTCCTGTTTAGTCTGGCGAGGAGTATCGAAGGTAAGGACCCCTACACCCATGGCCATTGCGAGCGTCTAGCGGAGTATTCAGCCTCTTTGGGAGAGCATCTTGGTCTTCCAGAAGACCAGATCATCGCTCTTCGGCGCGCGGGTGTCGTCCATGACGTGGGAAAGATCGCCATACCCGACGCCATCATTTTGAAGCCTGCCAGCCTGACACCGGACGAATGGAAACTCATGCAAGAGCACCCGGTGGTCGGGGAACGCATCTGTGCGCCTTTGAGATCATTTCGCTCGGTCCTGCCTATCATTCGGCACCACCACGAAAAGTTCAATGGCTCAGGATATCCAGATGGCCTTGTGGGCGAAGCCATACCGATTACAGCCAGAGTATTGCAGGTAGTCGATGTGTACGATGCGCTAACTACGGTAAGACCCTATAAGCCCGCCTTCTCCATCACCGATGCATTGCAAACTATGAAACAAGAAGTAGCCAAGGGATGGTGGGACCCGCAGATCTTCGACCAGTTCGAGAGTCTGGTCAGGAGCGGCACCGCTCGATTTTTATCGCGCAGCGCGGCTGCAGGTGCGAACAGCTAAGGGAAAAAACAGGATTCAGAAGATGAAATCAGACATGAAAACCCCGATATGCTCGGGCACTGGCGTCAGAAGGGACGCTGCTCAAGCCCCTGCCACGGCAGGCGCATGGTCTGCTGCGAGATTTGTGCAGCACGCTTCTTTGATCGTGTTATTCATGTTCTTTGGATTGGTCAACCGCAGCTTCGCCGATCCGCAGGAAGATGCGAACCCCAAAACTCTCAAGCAACTAAGCCTCGCAGATCTCGCGAATGTCGAGGTGACAAGCGCATCCAAAGAGCCCGAAGAGATTTGGAGGACGCCAGCAGCAGTTGACGTTCTAACTCAGGAAGACATTCGCCGTTCCGGAGCCACGAGTATTCCGGAAGTATTGCGTCTGGTACCGGGAGTGCAGGTAGCACGAATCAACTCCAACCAGTGGTCTGTGAACATTCGCGGATTGGGGAGTGGTTTTTCAAAGTCTGTGTTGGTGTTGATCGACGGTCGGAGCGTCTACACACCGCTTTATGCCGGCGTCTACTGGGACGTGCAGAATGTGTTGCTCGATGACGTTGAGCGTATCGAGGTAATTCGGGGACCCGGGGGAACAATCTGGGGATCGAACGCTGTAAATGGCGTCATCAATATTATTACCAAGAGCGCCCAGCATACCCACGGAATCGACGCATCAGCCGGTAGTGGCAGCATCGATCAAAGCAGGGATGCGGTTCGCTACGGCGGCAACGCCAAGAGCCTCGATTATCGTGCTTACGCCATGGGGTTCGGCAGCACGCCAGAATTCCACTCCGACCGTAACAACTACGACGCCTGGCAGCTCGGGCAAGCGGGTTTCCGAACGGATTCGGCGCTGAGTGACCGCGACACACTGACGGTCCAGGGCGATCTCTATAAGGGTCGGATCGGACAGCAGGTGGAGATCGGTTATTACTCGCCACCCGCTGAACTCGCCGTAAACGGAACGCAGGACGTATCTGGGGGAAATTTCTTGGGGCGTTGGCGCCGTCAACTCAGCAATACGTCTGACCTTCAAGTCCAAGCGTATTATGACCGGACTTACCGTCTCGGGCCGCTACTGGGAGAAACTCGCAACACCTTTGACATTGACTTGATCCATCACTTCATCTTCAAGCAGCGAAATGAAGTTATCTGGGGGCTTGGAGCTCGCTGGAGTCCCAGCGATTTTATCCAGACTGTCGCTACCCTCAACTTTCTGCCGCATCATCAAGACGACAGTATTTACAGCGCGTTCGTGCAGGATCAGATCGCGGTGTTGCGAAATAGACTCTGGCTCACCGTCGGATCGAAGTTCGAGCACAACATCTTCACCGGGTGGGAAACCGAACCCAGCGCACGGCTTTTGTGGACACCGACTTCTCATCAGACGTTATGGGCGAGCCTGACACGCGCGGTACGCACGCCTTCCAGAATTGATGAGGACATGCAACTCAGCGGCCTGGCATTGCCCAACCCACCGGTGTTTTTTTGTATTTGCGACAACGGGAAATTTGTGTCGGAAACGCTGCTCGGCTACGAAGCCGGATACCGCAAGCTGGTGACATCTAGCTTCTATGTGGACGTTGCAGCTTTTCATAACAAGTACAACGACCTCGCGAGTTATGGCGACATCTCCGTCTCAACCGTGTCCTCGCCGCCTCCTCCTTACACTCTCTATTCGCTCCGGGCCCTCAATGGCATTATGGGATCCAGCAACGGAGGCGAAATCTCACCGGACTGGAAAGCGACCCGGTGGATGGATCTTAAGGCGACATATTCCTATGTGAGCTTGAATCTCGAGGACAAACCCACCAAGTCGAAAACCAGTTATGTCTCCTCGTACGAGGAATCGAGTCCGCACAATGAGGCAACGGCCCAGATTCTATTCAATCTTCCTAAAGGGTTTGAGTTTGATCCTACTTATCGTTACGTGGGAGCGTTGCCGGCATTGTCTGTAAAGGCTTATCAAACAGCAGATGCCCGGCTGGGTTGGCATTTTGCCAAGAAGTTTGATTTGTCCGTGACTGGACAAAACTTGTTCCAACCTCGTCATTCTGAGTTCGGTCCTGTGCTGGTCGAGAGGAGCGCCTACGCGGAAATAACGTGGAGGCGAGCTGCGGATTGATACTCATGAAACAACCACATAGCCCAGACGCTCGCCGTCTCACTCCGCAAGTTCACGCGATTTGGCAGATCCTTGGCCTTCGTCGCTGGTTCACAGTCGTAGTTCTAGCATGGGGACTGCTTGGCGTTCCTGCTTTGCACGCGCAGAATGCGAAACCTACTGATTACGACGTCAAAGCCGCTTATCTCTATAACTTTGGCCGATTCGTCGAATGGCCTGCGGAGGTTAGGGCAGCCCAAAGCGGTCATTTTACCGTTTGCGTTCTCGGGCAAGATCCTTTTGGTCCAAGTCTGGACACCACGCTTGCGGGAGAGACGATAGGCGGCAAAAGCATAGTCGCCAAGCGAATTTCGAACCCGCAGGAGTCGGATGATTGTCGAATTCTTTTTCTAAGTCCCACGGAGGGCGGTCATCTCAAAAAGATCGTCGCTGAATTGGACAAAAAGGCAGTCTTGACTGTTAGTGATATCCCCCAATTCGCCCAACTTGGCGGAATGATCCAGTTTGTCCTGGAGGGGAAAAGAGTTCGCTTCGAAGTTAATCTGGCGGCAACCCAGCGCGCTGGCCTAACCCTAAGTTCGGAATTGCTTAAGGTGGCAACGACCGTCAGGAAGAATTCCGCGTCTAGGGATTGAACGATGTTTAAATTCCAACACTATTCGATCTCCAAGAAACTCACCGGGATGAACATGCTGGTGAGTGGGGCGGCCTTGCTGTTGGCATGCAGCGCCTTTTTTGCTTACGACCTATACACTTTTCGAGTCGGCATCGTTCGTAACTTATCTACTGAGGCCCAGATCCTCGGATCGAATACGGTCTCAGCACTCGTATTCAACGATCCCCATGCTGCCGGAAATACACTATCTGCTTTGCATGCTTCCCCGCAGATTATTTACGGCGCGATTTACACGCCCGTCGGCCAGATTTTCGCCGGCTACTGGCGGGACAACAGTGGAAAGGCTGTGCCGATTCCATCTATTCCGGTCGGAGAGACGCAAGCTCACTGGTTCGCGAATGGGAGGATCGTGTTAGTCCAGTCGATCATCTTCCAAGGCAAATTGACGGGCTTTGTTTACATTTTGTCTGATCTTCAAGCGATCAATGATCGTCTCAAGAGCTACGCGTTGATCGCCGCCGCGGTATTGGCGATCTCGCTTATAGTCGCATTACTGATTTCAAGAATATCTCAGCGAGTGATCTCCGCACCGGTGGTGCAGTTGGCGGAGACTGTACGTGTTGTCTCCCACCAAAAAGACTATTCCATCCGAGCGGCCGCAACCGGTAATCGAGATGAAGTGTCAACGTTAATTGAATCCTTCAACGAGATGTTGGGACAGATACAAGAACGTGATACCGCGCTCCGCCAAGCTCGCGATGAATTAGAACAACGGGTCCTGGAACGCACGACCCAGCTCGCCATTGCCAACAAAGAACTTGACCTTCGCAATCGTGAAGTGGAACGCGCAACCCAACTGAAAAGCAAGTTTTTGGCCAGCATGAGCCACGAGCTACGGACACCCCTGAACGCCATAGTGGGCTTTTCAGACCTCTTGGCAGAGCAAACCGCGGGACAACTCAATGACAAGCAGAAACGCTTCGTCCACCATATAAAGCAAGGCTCGGGTCATCTGTTGCAATTAATTAATGACATTCTGGACCTCTCAAAGATTGAAGCCGGCCAGCTTGAATTTCATTGCGAAGCTTTCCAAATCGGCGAGGCTTTGCCTGAGGTCCTTTCTACCATTCGGCCGTTAGCCATGGCAAAACACATTACGGTCGAGGAGAAGATCGAGAGCGATCTTGGCGTGTTTGCCGATCGTGTGCGATTTAAGCAGATTCTGTACAACCTGCTCAGTAATGCTGTGAAATTCACGCCCAAAGACGGTCGAATCGATATCGAGTGCTCTGAGAAGGCGGACTCGGTTTGCGTCTCTGTCGCCGACACGGGTATCGGAATTCGACCCGAAGATCTGAAGCTTGTTTTCGAGGAATTCCGGCAAGTTGAGGTAAACAACGCGAATACTCAAGAAGGAACTGGGCTGGGGCTTGCCATTACTAAGCGTCTTGTCGAGCAACAGGGGGGAAAAATCTTGCTAGAAAGCGAGCTGGGGAAAGGAAGTCGATTTACCGTCACTCTTCCCTTGGCAAAGACCAGTCCTAAAGCGCAGCTCCCCAACATCTCAACAGTTAGTGCAATCGCCACCAGTGGAGCGCCGAACAGTCCACTTATTTTAGTCGTCGACGACGAGCTTCCCGCTCGTGAGCTGTTGACCAGCTACCTGACTCCGGCATATCGGTTAATCATCGCCGAGTCCGGTGCGGAAGCTTTGGTGAAGGCTAAGCAGTTACATCCCGATGCGATTATCTTGGATGTGCTGATGGCGAATGGCAATGGTTTTGAAACCCTGGTTGCTTTGCGGAAGCAGCCGGAGACCGCCAACATTCCCATCATCATCCTGTCCATCATCGATCAGAAACAGGTAGGCTTCGCTCTGGGTGCCACGGACTATTTGGTTAAACCGATTCGCAAGCCTTTGCTTCTGGAAACTGTCTGCAAGTACGTGCCACGACATACGGATGATGACTCTGCCATTCTGCTCGTGGATGATGATGTCAGGACTCTGGAGATGCTGGCAGAAACACTCCGGTCGGTCGGATATGAAACTCAGAGTGTCCAAACCGGGGAGAGGGCTCTGGAGGTCCTCTCCTCAAAGTTGGTTGGAGCAGTGCTGCTCGACCTACTAATGCCGGGGATGGACGGTTTTCAGGTTATCCGTCACATACGCGAAAGAGATGCCCTGCGGGATCTCCCTATTTTTGTCATGACAGGAAAGAACCTCGACTCCCAAGAAGTCGCCCTGCTCAGCCGCGAAACTCAAGCCCTTTTCTCAAAGAATGGCCCTTGGCAGGAGCAACTTATTGCTGAAATTAACAAAGTCCTCAAAGCCGGCAAGCAGGCGAAGGCAGCAGGACAAAGATGAAGAAGGTTCTAATAGCGGAAGACAACGCGGTCAATCGTGAGCTCCTCCGTGAGCTGCTTGAAATCCGTGGCTATGCTGTGATGGAAGCGTGCAACGGCGAGGAAGCCCTGGATCAAATCGCGAAGACACAGCCCGATATTTTACTGCTCGACCTTAGCATGCCGGTATTAGATGGATTTGGGACGATAGAAAGGATTCGAAAGAGTCCGAGCTTCATGTCATTGCCTGTGTTGGCCGTTACTGCGTATGCCATGCGGGGGGACCAGGAGAAGATACTGACCTCGGGTTTTGACGGCTATCTGTCAAAACCAATTAATCCGCTGGCACTCGAGCAGGAGCTTGAGCGTCTTCTGAACAAGGAAAATCATCATCACGAGTCCCAGAAATTGGGCTGAACTCGTAAACCCTCCGAGGTGGCCTGACGTCAATGTTGAGACAGAGTAAGAGCAATTTGGCGCGTGTTACCCACCAGCTCTCGAAGTTAGAGAAGCGCGATTGGGAGTTGTGGACAATAGTCTCTATCACCGGAATCCTGGTGAGTGGGACGCTGCTGGCAATCCTGTTCCATGCTGCGTTCTTGAAAAGCGACGGAATCCATTTTGAGCTAACTGTTTCAAGGCCTTTGGCGATCGGCCTATTCATCCTACTGGGGTTGCTAAATACCTATTTAGTGAGCAAGCGTTTCGAAGTTCGTCGCTTGCGAGAGCAGTTGATCTCGACCACCCTACAGAACCAGGTCATAGAGCAGCAATCGTTCATCGATCCACTCACCGAGATATACAATCGTCACGCTTTGGATCAAACCGCAGGCCGGTTTATCAGCCAAGCCATGCGCCGACACATGCCGATGGTCTTCTTAATGGTCGACGCGGACAACTTTAAACAAGTCAACACCCGTTTTGGTCATCTCACGGGTGATTTCGTATTGGCTGAGATTGCCTCGCTTTTGAAATCATCAATTCGCGCGTCTGACGCTGCGATTCGTTACGGAGGCGATGAATTTTTGATTATCCTCGCGGATACGGCGGCGGCAGGAGCAGAAAAAGTGATCGAGCGCATCCACAGGAAGGTTGACGATTGGAACGAGGGAGGCCACCTTGAAGGCTTCCGAGTAAAAGTCAGCATAGGCGCTGCTGAATGGCATGCAGGTGAAACCTTGGACGAAATGCTAGACAAGGCCGACCGAGGGATGTACGCACAAAAAGAATTGACTGTGCTCTGATCACCCTTCGTCATCTCGGCCCAAAAGATTTCGCGAAAGAAACGTTAGCTCCTCCAATCTTCGGGTAGCCTTTCGATTCCCCAAACGAAAATCATTGATGGTACGAATCGATCACCGCTCAATAGAGGATTCCCCTCATAATTAAAGCTTCGTACCGTATTAAAGCCGAGTAGCGCGTCATCCTACGCTGTGCCGTGCACCCAGTCACGATCAATGATCATGTCATCGGCCGGGGTCGTGCCGGAAACTCAAATGGCTGTCACCCGGATATACGTATCCGCGGAAAATCCGGGGATAGTAGCTGAGTCCCATCAAAATTCGTTCATGCGAAGGAAACTGAAGCGAATATAGCATTGAACGGCGAGTACTCTTCGTTGTGGAACCTAAACCATAAATATTGAAGGGACATCAAGGGATCAGATCAGAATTTCCATCCGAAACTGAAGTCAACGAACACCGCTGCATGTCGATCGCTGGTTTGCTGGGAGGTCAAGACAGGGTTGCCAGGATTAGAGAGAGTCGTGTGAAACTCATAAACGCCGGCGGTCTGGCGATAGAAGAAGTGGCTCTTGGATGCCGGGGAGGGAAGCCATAACTGAATTTCCGGGCCCTGAACGGCATTGCTGCGATCAGAACCCTTCGTAACGTATAGTATCTGCCAGCGACAACTGAAATCCTCGGCGAAGTAATCTTGACCGGCCCCGAACGTTGGCCGCCATTCCTTTTTTGTGTAGTTAGTAGTTGCAGTTTCACTCCACTGGACTCCGCCGCCGAAGTACATCCCCCTGCGCCAAGGGAAAAACATTCGACCCTGCAGAAAGCGCTCGTGTCCTTTGCGATTCTCGACCGTAGCGTCGTTGGTTTTTTTGGCATCCATGTAGAAGGCTTCAAAGTCCCCTATCATCTTGTTTGACTTGAGCAGTAACGCAGCGCCCAGATTTGCAGCAATACTTTGATAACCATTGCCCACTAATGACGGACCGCCGAAGAGTACGGGGCGCGGGATCCATGAAGTCGAAGTGGGCTGTCCAAACGCTGGCGATTTTTCCTGTGCACACGCCATGACGGAAAGCATCAGAACGAATACGGAGGCGCAATATCGCATGTTGGTCTCAGCAAAACCATCGGCCGCCGGTGATGCTCGCTTGAATTAGAAAATGGCAATGCCTCGGAATAGACGGTTGCGAATTGATGGGAGAAAGCACTACCGGAACCACTGGACAACCCCGTATCTCCGATACTATGTTTGGCAGTGCACCTACCCAAACCCGCGATTCGGGATCATTCGCCCGAGAGTAGCCTTGACACGCTACTTGCCTCGGCTCTTGAACGAGCGATGCTACTGACAGGTGCCCATGGCGCGGCAATAGGGCTCGACGATAGTGCCGGTATGCTTTGCCGGGCGTCGGTGGGGGAAATTGCGCCGCCAGTTGGATCTCCGGTCGATTCCAGATCCGGACTTACGGGAGAGTGCCTCAAGACTGGATCGGTCTTGTGGTGCCGTAGTACGGATTCCGATCCCTTCATCGACCGTGATAGTTGTCTCAAAATGGGAATCGGTTCAGTCATAGCCGTACCCGTCCTAGGTAATGGCGGCGTGATTGGCTTGATTGAGGTTTTCTCGCGTCAGGCATACGCCTTCGATGCCAGCGATTGCTATGGGCTAGAAACCATAGCCAAGGCGGTAGCAGCTTCAGTGGGCGGCACTTGGGTGGTTGAGCCAGGTCGCGATGATCAGAATGCTGACAGGAATGAAATAGGGTTGCGGGCGACGCCAGCGCCCGGAGACCCCGTCATGAGGTCAATTGCTCCTGCAGTACCTGAAACCGTAATCACGTCCTCCACAACGGCAACTGACGACCGAAGTTCAGTCTCAGCCAGAACGCTGTTGCCGGAAGGTTACAAATTTTCACTTAGAGAAAAAATTGTATTACACGAGCGCCCGATCCTGTGGTCAGCAGCTGCCGCGTTGCTCGCAGCGTGCCTCTGGCTCACTGGAATTCCCCGATTCCGAAAGACTTCCGCTCGCGAGACAGTGATTGGTTCGCAAATTCCGCCATTGGGAGCATCTCCGAGGGCGAGCAAATCTGTTACTGTTTCGGCTCGGGCGAGTTCGCCGGCTTCCTGGCTCGAAGACTTGCCCCAGCGAGCAGAGCGGGGGGACCCAAATGCCGAACTGAAGTTGGGGGCAGCATACGCAAATGGTCAAAACGGCGCCGCAAACTACCCCGAATCTGTGAAATGGCTGACGAGATCCGCGGAGCACGGAAATGTGACCGCTGCGGCGGTACTCGGCGCATTCGATTGGGCAGGGCGAGGCGGGAATCAGGGGTACATTGATGCCTACACGTGGTCGGCTATCGCTCAAGCAGAAGGAGATGAGGCCAGCGGTTACCGGGTTGCGATACTCGAGTCACGGATGTCCCCGGCTCAGTTGGCAGAAGCAAAGCGTCGCGCAGCGGATTGGCTTCGTGCACACAGGAAAGCTAAAGTTATGAAACCTGTTACGACTACTGGCCGTTAAGCTCAATATCCCGATTCTGTTCAACTGTGTCGCTGAATCGGCAGCGGTGCTACCCCAAGTCGTCAGTGCGTAAATTGAACCACAGAAAAAACTACAAAAACGAGGTCTGCCTTGCTGTCGAAATTCCGATTCCTTGCCTTGCTGCTCTTCTGTGCCTGTTTCGCTGGCGCGCGGGCGGACTCTAACATCTTGTTAAACGTGCGTGACTTTCCCGGGGCGGATGTCGGAGCTCAGATACAAGCTGCACACGATTCGTCGATGTGTCCAACATCTGGTTGCATAATTGACGTGCGTGGGGTCGGCCCGAAAGAAACGATCAATAGCTTGAATATAAACAAGCCCGTTAAGTTGTTCTTTGGCGCGACCACTTTCACAGTGAACGGAACCATGCTGTTTGCCAACGTTACAGGCGCCGAGGTCGAGGGTGCTGGCCAAGGCTTGACTATATTTACGTGGGGTGGAAATAACAGCTCGGCTATGTTCCGCTTGGTCAGTGTAGCGCGATCAAGCTTTCATGGGTTTACGGTCAATGCTTCGCGGTCCGTTCCGCTAGCCGCTTTTTTCACCTCGGAGCGTGGGACAACTGGAAATCCGACAGGTAACGCCTTTTACGACATTTTCGGTTCTGGCACCAACGGAGGGGTTAGGGATGCGTTCCATTGGCTAGTAGGGCCCGGCGGTGACAAGGGCAATGACATATTCCTTTTCAGGCGAGTAAACTTTGCTAACTATTCCAACGCCGGTTGGAATAATAGTGACTCGACGCAATCACAAGCCCACACCTTCCTAGACTGCAGTGCGTCAGGAAACGGCTTCGGTAAGTATGGCTACTACGGCATAGGCTCGTTAGCTATGTACGGTACGCAATTCGGCGACCACACGATTGCAGACGTATTCATTACAGGACTCAATAGTGGAGTGCTCATTTCTGGCGGCCTTTCAATAGGCTCAAATCGCCTATACGATGAGTCATCAGCCACATCTAACACTTTCACGGTCACCATTGAGCAATTCAATTTCGCTAACAATGGGTTGAATCCGGACGGGAAAGTAGTGATCTTCCGGCAACGGGGGCCTTATCTACTTCTCAATGATAGTGTTAGCGGAAATCTAGACAGACCATCTCAGTTTCATTTAGCCGTCAGCGGCACGAGAGGCTTGATTGCAATTGCGATCGGAAACAACGTTTTCACGAGCCTATCGGATCCGTTCACGGGGTCAACTTGGCAGACCATCGGGAATACCATCAACACCGGTTCCCCCAGTGTTATCGGAGATACATTTCCAAGAGTACAGAACTGCGGCACCACACCCGTCTGCTCGGCAACAGTGCTGGCGGGGGCGCAGCTCGTTATTGGTAAAGTGACATTATCCGCTGGCTCCGCCACAGTGACGAATATCACTCCGCCGTTTACCTCCGCCTCAACATATTCTTGTTTAGGCAATGACCTGACAAGGGCGACGAATGGCGTGAATATCGTTCCGAAATCGGGGTCGACGATTAGAGTCACTGGGGCCGACAGTGATCTGATCGCTTATCACTGTGCAGGAAACTAACAAGGAATTAATTATGCGACTAGAAGGACCTAGGGGGTTCTGTAAATAGCTACGCCGGTGGCTGCCTGGAGAACAGCTTCGAGTCCTCGCCTGCTAGCACTCCTCGCTGTACTGCTGGGAACAAACACTATGTCT